>FTKD01001488.1_pt3 | contig 50935 bp, 42 predicted proteins | sample 1658191 | NCBI WGS metagenome assembly FTKD01 (sample SAMEA3914808, study PRJEB12502) | metagenome | biome: forest; material: soil | place: Canada | collected 2011-08-03 | depth 0.3 m
ATGCGCGGCGAGTTCGGTCGCGAGCCAGTCCTTCAGCGCGGTGAGCCAGGCCATCTTGTAGGCGAACTTGTCCGAGCCCGGCGCCTGGCCGTTGGGGAAATAGCCGCCGACGACGCGGATGTCGCCGATGGTGCCGGCGATCACGCGGGCCTGTTCGTCGGCGTGGCCGGGGATGTTGCGCACGATGTCGGTGGCCGGCAGGCGCGACACCAGCGCGACGCCGTTGTAGGTCTTCTGGCCGAAGAACTCGGCGTGCCAGCCGGCCTCCTTCAGCTCGGCGTGCGGAAACTTCTCGTCGATGAGCTTGGTCTCCTGCAGCACGACCGCATCCGGCTGCGCGCTGGCCAGCCAGTCCAGCAGGTGCGGCAGGCGGACGCCGAGGGAGTTGACGTTCCAGGTGGCGAGTTTCATGGGATGCGCAGACTGTTGATGCAGGGGGCGGGACGCGGCCGGACTCGATGGCGCGGGCGGCCGTTTGCGCGGGCCGCTCTATCGGCGCCGGCCGCTCCGACGCTGGCTGGCATCGTACAGGCTTCATCCGATGTGCGGGCGCGCGGGGCGCAAGGCCATGCGTGGCCGGGACTGCCGAATGGGCGTGCGCCGACTCGCGGGCGCGCCCGCCTGGCGCGCGGGTCAGTCCAGGTCCGCGGAGCCCATCACCGACGGCGCGAAGTCCGCGGTGCCTTCGGGCTTGAAGCCTTCCGTCCAGGCCCCGAGCGCCTCGGCGCTCATCGGCCGGGCGAGGAAGAAGCCCTGCAACTCGTCGCAGCCCAGATCGACCAGGATGTCGCGCTGGCCGCTCGTCTCCACGCCTTCGGCCACCACGCGCAGGCCCAGTTCGTGGGCGAGCCGGATCACGGCGCTGACGATGGCCTTCGCGTCCTTGCTGCGCTCGAGGTCGGCCACGAAGCTGCGGTCGATCTTCAGTTGCGATGCGGGCATCTGGCGCAGGTAGCTCAGGCTCGAGTAGCCGGTGCCGAAGTCGTCGATCGACAGGAACACGCCGATGCGCGCCAGGCCCTCGAACGTGCGCTGCGTGCCGCGGATGTCGTCCATCGCCACCGATTCGGTGATCTCGCACAGCAGTTGCGAGGGCTCGAGATGATGGCGGCGCAGCGCACGGTCGATGCGCTCCACCAGGTCTTCCTCGCGCAGCTGGTGCACCGACAGGTTGATGGCCACGCGCATACGCATGCCGTCGTCGGCCCAGGCGCGCATCTGGCGGCAGGCCTCGTCGAGCACCCAGTTGCCGAGCGCGTTGATCAGGTTGAAGCGCTCCGCCAGCGCAATGAACATCGCCGGGCTGACCTGGCCGCGTTCCGGATGGTTCCAGCGCAGCAGCGCCTCGACGCCGTGGATATGCCCGGTGACGCCGTCCACCTTGGGCTGGTAGTACAGCTGCAGCTGCTTGCGCTCGATCGCGCGCCGCAGGTCGGCCTGCAGGCTCAGCTGCTCGCGGGCGTGGGCGTCCATGTGCGCCTCGAACAGCGCGTAGGTGTTGCCGCCGGCGTGCTTGGCGGCGTACATCGCGGCGTCCGCGTTCGCGATGAGCTTGCCCTTTTCGCCCTGGTCGGGGTAGACGACGATGCCGATCGACGCGGAGACGGCGAACTGGCGCTCGCCCTGGCGTATCGGACGGGCCAGCGATTCCAGCAGGTGCGTGGCCAGGACGCCGCAGTCGGCCCCGCTCACGACGTCTTCCATCAGCACCAGGAATTCATCGCCGCCGATACGGGCGACCGTGTCGCCGTCGCGGGCGACGGCTCGCAGGCGGTTGGAAATCTCCTTGAGCACGTCGTCGCCGGTGGCGTGGCCGAACTGGTCGTTGACGGGCTTGAAGCCGTCGAGGTCGATGAACAGCACGGCGAGCTTGTCGGCCTTGCGCTCCCGCTGACGTTCGAGCCGCAGCAGGGCGTGCATCAGCCTGTCCTCGAACAGCAGTCGGTTGGGCAGGCCCGTGAGCGGATCCATGAACGTGAGCTTGCGCAGTTCCTCGTTGGCGGACTGCAGCTCGAGGTTGGACCGATTCAAGGAACCTTGCAGCCGCGCGTCCAGCATCGACGTCAGCAGCGTCAGCGCCAGCAACCCGAGCGACGACACCGACACCAGCACGCCCAGGCGCGATCCCGAGAGTTCGTTCGCGCTCAGGCAGACGGCGCCGGCAGGGAATGCGGCGGCGGCCATGCCCGTGTAGTGCATGCCGCAGATGGCGACGCCCATCACCAGCGCGGCGATCGCCTGGTGCTTGAAGGCACGGCGGCCCTTGCTCTTGCGCAGCCAGAAGAAGATCAGCAGGGCGGCGGCGGATGCGGCGACGGCGATCGCGGCCGAGGCCACGACGAGGCGCGCGTTCCACACGATGCCCGGCGCCATGTCGAGCGCCGCCATGCCCGTGTAGTGCATGACGCAGATGCCCGCGCCCATCGTCAGCGCGCCGCCCGCCAGGCGACGCACGGTCAGCGTGCCGCGGCCGGCGACCCACAGGGCGACCGCGGAAGCGGCGACGCCCGCGAACCACGAGAGGATCGTCAGCGCCACGGTATAGCCGAGCATGATCGGCAACCTGAAGGCGAGCATGCCGACGAAATGCATGCACCAGATGCCGGTGCCCATCGCCACCGAGCCGCCGATCCACCAGGCGACCGCCATGCGACGGTCGCCGGTGCGCACCCGCCTGGACAGGTCCAGGGCGACGTACGACGCGAAGCTGGCGATCATCAACGAGGCGAGGACCACCCAGGGGTCATACGTCGGCGAGAGAAAGGTCATGTGCGAGGATCTTTGCGTAGCTTGGACGCACGGGTGCTTCGGGACGCGGGAACCCGAAGACTCTGTATCGGCGCAACGGCCGGCAACTTGAGGCTGGCGCATCTCGCATGCGTCGAGTGCCATTCGGCGGCCTCTGCGCCGACAGCGTCGACGCTGCCGTGGGGGCCGGCGTCGGTTGGAGACAGGGGCGACAGGTGGCGAGAGCCGCAGTCGCGCTGCTAAGCTGGCCGGATGAGCGAACCCTCCAACCCGCCGGCGTGGGATGCGCCGCATCCGCACGTCGCCAGCGTCGTCGTCACCGATGCCCACATCGACCTGATGCGCCAACGTCAACAACGTCCACTACCTGCAGTGGCTGGAGAACGTGGCCTGGGATCATTCCGTCGCGCTGGGCATGCGCCAGGAGGACTACACGCGCCTGGGCCACGGCATGGTGGTGCGGCGCCACGAGCTCGACTACGTCGCCCCGGCGCTGCTGGGCGACCGCGTGTTGCTGGCCACGTGGATCGTCGCGCTCGACCGGCTGTCGCTGCACCGGCGCTATCAGTTCGTGCGCGAGTCCGACGGCGCGACGCTGTTTCGTGGCGGCACGCATTTCGTCTGCGTCGAGATCGCCAGCGGCAAGGTGCGGCGCATGGTGCCCGAGTTCACCGAAGCCTATGCACGCGGGCGCATGCAGCTACCCTCCGCCTGACGGCTGCTTCGGAGCGGCCGGGCGTGCGCTCACGCCAGCGCCTGGCGCTTGAAGATCCCTTTGCCGGTCGCTCCGTCGATCGGGATCGACGTGTGCTCCTGCACCACCTTCCAGCGGCCCGCCTGTTCGCGCAACACCCAGCTGAGGCGATTGTTCAAGGAGCGCAGCTCGTTGCCGTTTGCGTCGATGGCGCGGAACGTGAGGAACGCGGTGAGCGTCGCCATGTCGCCCGAGACGCGCGTGCGCACCTCGTCGGCCTCGACCACCACGCGCTCTTCGCCCAGCGAGCCGAGCCAGCCGGTGGCCATCGCGCGCCATGCGGCGATGCCTTCCTGCGACCACGGGCCCCACATGTCGAAGACGAGCACGTCGTCGGCGAACAGCGCCACGAAGGCCTCGACGTCCTTGGCGAGGATGGCGGCCTGGTAGGCGGCGAGCGTCTGGTGGATGCGGCGGTCAGCGTCGGTCATGGGGGTTCTCCGGGCGGCGGTCGCTGGCGGTTCAGATCCCCGCGTACCACTCGTAGCCGCGATCTTCCCAGAATCCGCCCTTGCCGCCGTTGAGGTGCGAATACGCGTCCGCGACCTCGATGCGGTTGACGTATTTGGCCTGCTTGTAGCCCAGCTGGCGCTCGATGCGCAGGCGCAGCGGGGCGCCGTGGGCGACGGGCAGGTCCTTGCCGTTCATGCCGTAGGCGAGGATCGTCTGCGGGTGGTAGGCGTCGAGCAGGTCGATGCTTTCGTAGTACAGGCCGCTGTCGTCGGCCGTCTCGCCCAGGTTGTCGGCGCAGTGGAAGATCACGTAGCGCGCGCCGGGCTTGAGGCCGGCCAGGTCGAGCACCTGCGACAGCGGCACGCCCTGCCACTTGCCGATGGCGCTCCAGCCTTCGACGCAGTCGTGGCGCGTGATCTGCGTGCGCGTCTTCATCGCCTTGAGCTCCGCCAGCGACAAGGCCTGCGGCCGTTGCACGAGGCCGTCCACCTTCAGCCGCCAGTCGACGAACCGGCCTTGCAGCAGCTGCGCATACTCCTTGCCGGCCGGCATGTTCGAGCCGTTCGAGCGAAACACCGGCGACAGGTCGCGCTCGCCGTATTCCTTGGCGAGCGGCTGGTGATCGAGGATCAGCCGCTGGCTGGCGAACGTGAGCTTCTCGGCGCTGCGCAGCGTCGCATCGATGCGCGGGTTGTTGACGGCCTTGTCGCAACCGGTCAGCGCCACTGCGCCGGCACCGGCGGCGAACGCGGTGAGCCAGCGGCGGCGCGCCTGGAACGGCGTCATCGCGCCGTTCCTGAACTTCACGTTCGGGTTCATTGCGCGTCTCCGTCGATCTCGATCGCATACTTGCCGGTGATCATCGAGCGCAGGTTGTTCCACACGCCCGACACCAGCACCATCACGACGTGCACGACGACGAACGCGACGAGCAGCGAGGCGCAGATGAAATGCAGCGAGCGCGCGGACGGGCGGCCGCCGAAGACGTCGAGCAGGATGTGGAACGCCGAGTCCATGCCCGGCGACATCGTGAGCCCGGTCAGCACCATCAACGGCAGCAGCACGAACGCGACGCCCATGTACGTGAGCTTCTGCAGCACGTTGTAGTGGCGCGCGGCCTCGCCCTTGGGGAAGTCCAGCTTCGCGTGGTCGACGACTTCCTTGACCAAGTGCGCGGGTGCCAGCTCGGCCTTCGTGGGCAGCAGGTCGCGCCGGAAATGCCGCGTCACGAGGCCGCCGACCAGGTACACGGCGCCGTTGATGGCGAACAGCCAGGCGAAGAAGAAATGCCAACGGCGCCCGGCCGCCAGATCCTGGTACGACGGCACCGTCAGCCACGCGGGAAAGCCGCGCGGCGCCAGCGCGCCGTCCTCCTTCGACGCGCCGAGCAGGCCGGTCGACTCGATCGTGAGCGAGCCCAGGTGGACGACGCCGCGCCAGCCCGCGCCGCTCTGCTGCGAGTCGATCGACAGCCATGCATGGTCGTTGTCGGCGCCGTACTCGCCCCAGTACAACCGCGGATGCGCGTTGAAGATCTGCGCGCCGGTCATCAGCAGCAGCGAGAAGCAGAAGACGTTGATCCAGTGCGTGATGCGCACCAGCGCCGAGTGGCGGGGAACGAGTTGCTTCGGTGTGGCTGCGGCGGTGTGCGGCAGGGTGCCCGAAGGCATCTTGGCGGTCGTCATGGCGAATGCTTTCTGTCGGATACCGCTCTTTGTCGGGTGGCGCAGTCGAACCTTACATCAAGCAGACCCTGCGGACCCGATTTCGTTCACATCGGCGGAACGATGCCGTTCTTGCCGACGACGACCCGCGTCGTGCTCAGCTTGCCGTCGTCGGCGCGGTCGGCCGGGATGAAGACGACGGCACCCGGCTTCACGTCCGCGTTCGTCGCCGGCGCGAAGGTGACGATGGGTGTGCCGGGCGCGATCGTGATCTTCTTCGATTGGCCGTGATAGACGACATTGACGGTCGTGCCGTCGACGGACTGCACCGCCTCCGACACCGAGCCGTTGGTCATCGAGCTGTTGGGCTTAAGATCCCAGCCGTAGCTGCCTTCCCCGGTGCCCCGCATGGCCGGCGGAAACACCAGCACTTCCAGCGCGCCGGCGCCGCCCGTCGCGGTCGGCAGCGACGCGATGCCCACGAAGTCGCCGGGCTTGATGTCGGCCAGCCTGGCCTGGGCGATGCCGCCGGCCTTCCAGCCGGGCGCCAGCGTGACGCTCACGTTGTCGCCCTCGCGGGACTTCACGAGCAGCGTGTCGCCGGTGAGGCTGACGACGGTGCCGCGCACGCGCACGCCGTCGGCGGCCTGTGCCGTGGAGCTCGCGGCCAGTGTCGTGACGGCCACCGCGATGGCCATTGCGGTGAACTTGAGTTGCTTGAAGGATTGCATGGATCATCTCCGTGGCGTGACGCGGGGGTCACGCGCATGTGGGGCGCGCTGGGAAGAGTTGCGGCGAAAGTGGCGCCCCGAAAGACTTTCGAGAAAGGGTGTCAGTGCAGTTGCGTGAAGATCAGCACGGTGCCGGCGATGCCCGCGAAATACGCCAGCGTGCGCACGCCCGTGACGCCGGCGAGGTAGGCCAGGGCATGCACCACGCGTGCTGCCAGGAACAGCCATGCGCCGACGAGCGTCAGAGTGTCGGACACACCGATCGCACGTGCCGCCAGGATGGCTATGGCGAACGGCACCAGGTTTTCCAGCAGGTTGCGATGCGCGCGCGCGCCGCGGCCTGCCGCGCCGGTGGCCGCGGGCGCGTCTTCGCGGTTGCCCGAGATCGCGGCAGGTCCTGCCTGGCGCGCGTAGAGCGGCATGTAGACCAGGGGCAGTGCCAGGCAGAGGACGGCCGTGGCGACGAGGATCCAGAGTTCGGTGGTCATGAGATGTGGCTATCTACTAGTTGGTAGGTTTGACGGGCAAAAAAAAGCACCTGGAAAAGATGCCCGGGTCAGTCCCTCGCCGTCAGTCGGGCGACGAGGGAGTCGGAGATCGCGGCAAACAATGCCGGATCCTGGTACGCGCGGGCCGAGATCATCGCGCCGTGGATGGACGCCATGAACGCCAGCGCTTCGGTGGGCGCCGCGCCATGCAGCTTGAACTGGCCGGAGCGGGCGCCTTCGGCGAACAGGCCGGCGAGCCAGCCCGAGAGGTCGTCGAAATGCCCGCGCACGACGGCACCCACCTCGTCGGGAATGGTCGGCATCTCGGTGGCCAGCATCGCGCAGATGCAGAACGGCAGCGTGCCGTCGCGCAGGCAGCTCTGCAGATAGTGCGTCCACGCCTGCAGCCGGGCTACCGGGTCGGCCACCTGCTCGCGCAAGCCCGCCATGCCGTCCAGCGCCTCCGCGCGGTAGGCCGCCACCACACGGCGCACCAGCTCCGCCTTGCTCGGGAAGTGGTGGTGGATGCTGGGCTTGCTGATGCCAACGGTCTCGGCGATATCTGCGTAGCTGAAGCCGTTGTAGCCGCGCGTGGCCAGCAGCGAGCGGGCGCAGGCGACGATCTGGGCGGCGGTGGACGAGAGCTCGGAGGCCATGGATGATAGTCTACCAACTAGTTGGTAGATGTCAACATCAAGTTGACGCCGGCCTGTCCGGGTACAGCCCACGCACCTGGCCGAACACCCGCGCCAGCCCGAAGATCGCATCGATCAGCGGCGTTTCCACGCCGACGTGCAGCCCCAGCTCGCGCACCGCGCCCACCAGGCTGTCGAGCTCGATCGCGCGGCCGGCTTCGACGTCCTGCAGCATCGAGGTCTTGAAGGCGCCCAGCTTGCGGGTGATCTGGTGGCGCTCGGCGGGGGTCTGCGTGATCGCGAAGCCCAGGCGCTCGCCGATGCGCCCGGACTCCAGCATCGCGTCGCCGGTGAGCTTGCGCACCAGCTCGTCGCCGATGACCCGGTCGGTGGTCGCGCCGGTGATGGCGCTGATCGGGTTGGTGGTCATGTTGCCCCACAACTTGTACCAGATGTCGCGCTGGATCATGGGGCTGGCCGTCGTCTCGAAGCCGGCCTCGTCGAACGCCGCCTTCAACGCGGCCACGCGCTCGCTGACCCCGCCGTGCGGTTCGCCGATGACCAGCCCGCGGCCCATCTGGTTGTGCGCCTTGCCGGGTTCGCTGACGGATGCCGCGGCGTGCACGACGCAGCCGATCACCTGGCCGATCGGCAGGTGCGCGGCGATCGTGCCGCCGGGGTCGACGCTCTTCAACGCCAGGCCGGCTGCCGGGCCTGGCAGGCCCTGGCAGAACCACCAGGGCACGCCGTTCATCGCCGGCACGATCAGCGTGTGCGGCCCCAGCAGCGGCGCGATGGCACGGGCGACGTCGGCCAGCGCCGGCGCCTTCACGGCGATCACCACGACGTCCTGCACGCCGAGCGCGGCCGGATCGGCGCTGGCCGTCGCCGGGCCCGAGATCGGGCCGGCGAAACCGTCGATGCGAAACCCGTGCTCGGCCAGCGCGGCCAGCGTCGCGCCGCGCGCGACGGCGCTCACCTGGTGCCGGCCGGTGGCGGCCAGGCGTGCGCCGATCAGCAGGCCGATGGCGCCGGCGCCATAGATGCAGACTTTCATGGCGTCTCTCGTGTCAGGAAGCTCAGATCTTGAAGAAGGCCGCGACGCCGATCGCGATGCCCACGCCGGCCACGCCCAGCGTGCCCCATTCGAGCCAGCGGCGGCGCGTCAGCAGCGCGATGGCCGCCAGCGCGATCGAGATCTGGATCACCGTCGTCGCCTCGGCCCAGCGGTGATGCTGGTGCATCAGGTGCTCGCTCTCCTCATCGAAGGTCGTCGCCTCCGCCTCGAGCTGCTTGGCCTTGGCCATGATCGGCTCCTTGTCGGCCTTGTACTTCTCGATGTTCTTCGTGTAGGCGTCGCGTCGCTCGGCGGGCACGATGTCCAGCGCGACCTCGGCGATCGCCTGGCGCGCGTTCTTGGCCTGGTAGAAATTCCACTGGTCGGACGCCTCCGTCTTGCGGATCGCGGCATTGTTCTTCGCGAGCGCGGCGTCGGCCTGGGTGGCGCCGCCCATGTAGGAGCAGATGGCGCCGATCGTGGCGAGCAGCGCGGTGATCACGGCCAGCTGGCCGATCATGCCGCCTGCGCCGTGCTCCGCGGCGTGCTCCACTTCGTGGTCGTGGGGGCCGTGCACGTGGAAACCGTCTTCGGACATGGGCGTGTCTTTCGCAAAAGCTGAAACAGGGACAGGGCGGCGGTCGGGCCGCCCGGGAATGAACGCGGGCGAAACGACTGCCGCCCCGTCGCGACCTCCCGCGGGAGGTCGCTCAGCCGGCGATGGTAGCGAAGAAGTGTTTCAGAGTCGGAACACGCTCACGATTTGAGTCAGCCTGGCCGCCTGCTGGCTGAGGCTCTCGGCCGCGGCCGCGCTCTCCTCCACCAGGGCGGCGTTCTGCTGCGTCACCTTGTCGAGCTGGTTGACGGCGTCGCCGATCTGGCCGATGCCGGTGGATTGCTGCACCGTCGCACTCGACATGGCGCCGATCAACTGGCCCACGCGCTGCACCTGCGCAACGATGTCGGTCATCGATGCGCCGGCCGCGTCGACCTGGCGGGCGCCGATGTCCACCTTGTCGACGCTGGCGACGATCAGGGTCTTGATCTCCTTGGCGGCCGCGGCGGAGCGCTGCGCGAGCGAACGCACCTCGCTGGCCACCACGGCGAATCCGCGGCCCTGTTCGCCGGCGCGCGCCGCTTCCACGGCGGCATTCAGCGCCAGGATGTTCGTCTGGAAGGCGATGCCGTCGATCACGCCGATGATGTCGCCGATCTTCCTGGACGACGCGGCGATGTCGTTCATCGTCTCGACGACGCGGCCCACCGCGATGCCGCCGCGGCCGGCGGCGGCCGAGGCTTCGGTGGCGAGCTGGTTGGCCGTGCCGGCGGTCTCGGCATTCGAGCGCACGCTGCCGGTGAGTTGCTCCATCGCCGCAGCGGTCTGCTGCAGGTTGCTGGCCTGTTCCTCGGTGCGCTGGCTCAGGTCGGTGTTGCCGGTGGCGATCTCGGCCGATCCGGTGGCGATGCTGTCGCTGGACAGCCGCACCTGGCCCACCACGTCGGCCAGGCGCTCGCGCATGCGGCGCATCGCGGCGAGGATGCTGGTGGTGTCGCCGTCGCGCGTGTTCACGGCGACGCCCAGGTTGCCCTGTGCGATCGCGCTGGCGATGGCCACCACCTCGCCGGGTTCGGCGCCGAGCTGCCGCACCAGGCCGCGCGTGATCGTGACGGCCATCGTGCTGGCGGCGACGACGGCGAGCGCGGCGAGGATCAGCGTCACGACGATCGCGTTATGGCCGTCCTCGCGGGCTGCCAGGCCCTCGCTGGTCATGATGGCGGTCTGCAGCTTGGTGATGTCCGCGATGGCGGCGAAGAACGCGCGCTGCGACGGGCGCATCGTCACCAGCAGCGTGTGCGCGGCGTCGTCATACTGGTTGGCCTTGACCAGGCGCTCGACTTCGTCGCGATCCTTGTAGAACTTCGCGCGTGCCGCGATCATCGCGTCGACCAGCTCGCGGCCCTTGGCCAGGTCCACGTGCTTGTCGAACTCGGCGATGCCGTCGTCGGTGGCCTTGGCGTTGAGCTCGAGGTTCTTGAACGCGTCCGCGGTCTGCTCGGGATCCTTGGCGGCGAGCACCGTGTTGCGAATGAAGCGGGCCTGCGCGTTGGCGTTTTCGGCGACCGCGGTGATCTTCGTCACGCGGTAGTAGCGTTCGTCGACGATGTTGCCGATGCGCGCATCGATCGCCTGGAAGCGCAAGGCGCAGACGGCGGCGACGACGGCGATGAGGGCGACGAGCAGGCCGTAGCTGAGCGCGAGCTTGGTGGCGATCTTCATTTTTCTGGAATCGGACATGTTCGGGATCCTTCCTGGGCGACTGGCCGAGAAGTGGGCAGCAGGGACTTCCGGCTTCCTGCATATCGACGGTCGGCGCGCCCGACTTGAGCACGGGGTCTTTCGGAGGAGACATTGACGGGGAGATGTCCGGATACGGCCGGAATGAACCAACAATGCATGCCAGGATCCGTTTCTTTTCCTTGCCAGGAGACTTCAGTGAAGCCCGCTCTCGCCACTCATTTCCACGCCTTGCACGCCGACGGGCTGCTGCTCCTGGCCAATGCCTGGGACGCCGGCAGCGCGCGTCTCGCGCAGGCAGCGGGCGCGCGCGCGATCGCCACCAGCAGCGCGGCCGTCGCGTGGGCGCACGGCTGGCCCGACGGCGACCAGCTGCCGGTGGAGTTGCTGCTGCAGACGACGCGGGCCGTGGCCGGCGCCACCGATCTGCCGGTGACCATCGACATCGAAGGCGGCTACTCGGACGAGCCGGCGCGTGTCGGCGAGCTCGTGGCGGCGCTGCTCGACGCCGGCGCGGTGGGGATCAACATCGAGGACGGCAGCAAGGATCCCGCGTTGCTGTGCGCGAAGATCGCGGCCGCCCGCGCCGCGGCGAACGCGGCCGGGGTCGACCTGTATATCAACGGGCGCATCGACGTCTGGCTGCGCGGCCTCGCGGCGCCCGCGCAGCGCGTCGCGGAGACGCTCGCGCGCGCCGCGCGCTACCGCGCCGCGGGCGCGAGCGGTCTGTTCGCGCCCGGTGTCGTCGACGCGCAGGAGATCGCCGGCCTCGTGGCCGGCAGCGACATGCCCTTGAACGTGCTCGCCTGGAACGGCCTGCCCGACGCCGACCGCCTGCGGGCCCTCGGCGTGCGCCGGCTCAGCGCCGGCTCGGCGATCTCCGAGGCGATGCACGGCTTCGTGCTGGCGATGATGCGCGAATTCGTCGCCACCGGGCGCGTGGACGCGGGCGGCCGTGCGGCGTCGACCTATGGTGACGTGCAGGCGCTGATGGCCCGCCGCTGAAAGGGCGCTGGCGCCGGCGAGATCCGCCGTGCCGTGCCAAGGGGTTCACGCTGCAGGCCGGCGCAGCGCCGTGGCGACGCGATGCTGTTGAGCGAGAATCGGTCATTTCGACATCGATGCTCCCGTGAGGCCGACGCACAATTTCCACCACTTGATGCGGGATCTCTCGCTGGCCGTGGATCAGGGGCGCGTGACCGAGATCGAGGCGGCCACCCAGGTCGCCCGCACGATCCAGCGCGCGCTGGCGTGCGCGCGCGTGAATTTCTGGAATGTCGCCGGCGATGTCGGCCAGCGCGTGATGAGCCGCGTCACCGGCTACGACGGCCGTGCGGATCGCGTCCTGTCGGAGCCGCTGGATCTGCGCGAGACGACGGGCGAGTTCTTCCGGGCCTTGTTCGACAACGGTTGCTACGTCTGCGCGGACACCTCGCAGGATCCGAACCTGCGCGAGATCTTCCGCACCTACCTGCAACCCACCGCCGGCCTGACGATGATCGTGGCCGCGTTCTACGTGGACGAGAACGTGTGGGGCATGATCTCGTGCGTGCACGATGCGCCGCGCCGCTGGAGCGCCGCGGAGATCACGGCGCTGCGCAAATGCGCCTCCGAGCTGTCGCGGCGTCGCGTGCATCTGCGCGATCACCAGGCAGGCGGCGGCTCTTCGAGATGAAGAACCCGCCGCTCGCCGATGCGCGGCGATGCGTCAACTCTTGCCGACGCGCCAGTCGCCGCCCAGCGCCTTCACCAGCGCGGTCGCCACGAGCTGGCGCTGGCCCGCGAGCTGCGCCGCCTGCAGCTGCACGGTGAGCAGCGACTGCTGCGCCGTGATCACGTCCAGGTAGGTCGCCGCACCGCCTTCGTAGCGCGCGTTGGACATGTCCAGCACGCGCTGCGCGGAGGCGACCGCGACTTGGGCCTGCGTGGTGGCGCGGTCGAGCGAAGCCACGCCGGTGATGCCGTCCTCGACCTCCTGCATGGCCGTCAGCACCGTGCTGCGGTACGCGGCGACCGATGCGTCGTAGCCGGCGCGGGCGAAGTCGACGTTGGCGCGGGTACGGCCGGCGTCGAACAAGGTCTGCGTGGCGGAGACGCCGATGGACCAGACCAGGCTGGGCGCGTCGAACAGCGCGCTGAGGATGCGGCTTTCCTCGCCGATGCCCGTGCCCGGCCCCAGGATCACGCTGGGATAGAACGCCGCGGTGGCCACGCCGATCTGCGCGTTGGCGACGGCCATCGCGCGCTCCGCGGACGCCACGTCGGGGCGGCGCTGCAGCAGGTCGGACGGCACGCCCACGGGAATGGCCGGCGGCTGCAGGTCGCGCACCGCCGGCGGCAGGCTGAAGCCGGGCGCGGGCGCGCCGACCAGCGTGGCGATGGCGTGCTCGAACTGCGCGCGCTGGCGCTTTTGCACGTCCACCTGGGTCAGCGTGTTGTCCAGCAAGGCCTGCTGCTGCGCCACCTCGAGGCCGGTGCCGGCGCCGAGTTCGTGGCGCGAGGTGACGAAATCGAGGGCCCGACGCTGCAGCGCGATCGAACGATCCAGCACGTCCAGCGAGACGTCCAGCGTGCACAGGCTGAACCAGTCCGACGCCAGTTCGGCGCTGACCACCAGCCGCGTGTTCGCGAGGTCGGCGGCCGACTGCTCGGCCGAGGCGCGCACGCCCTCGACGCTGCGCGAGACGCGGCCGGCGAGATCGACCTCGTAGCTGACGCCGAAGCCGAGATTGAAGTCGTTCTGCACCGTCGAGGAATTCGGCGACGTGTAGCTGGCCAGTGGGCGGTTGGCCGAGATGCGGCTGCGCGAATCGCGCGTGCCCAGGCTCAGCGACGGAAACAGCCCGGCCGAGGTCGCGGTGACGGTGGCGCGCGCCTGCGCGAGACGCGCGGCCGCGATCGCCAGGGTAGGGCTGTCCGCCATCGCGCGCTGCTCGAGCGCGTCGAGCTGCGTGTCGCCGAAGGCCTGCCACCACGGGCCCTTGTCGGCCGCATCGGCCGGCGCGCCGGTGCGCCACGGCGCTTCCAGCGTCCAGGCCACGGGCAGGTCGGGCGCGGGGCGGTGGTAGTCGGGGCCGACGGCGCAGCCGCCGAGCACCAGCGCGGCGGTGGCGAGCGTGAATCGGGACATCGTCTTCACATCGTGGCCTTGGCCGGCGCCTGCAGCGTGACGACGTCGCCGTCCAGCAGGGAGTCGGGCGGGTTCAGCACCAGGCGGTCGCTCGCCTGCAGGCCGCCGGTCACTTCCACGGTGGTGCCGTTGTTGCGGCCGAGAGTCACCGCATGCAGCGTGACCTTGCCCTGGCCGTCGACCACCGCCACGCGCGTGCCCTCGCCGCGGAACAGCAGCGCATTGCTGGGCACCGACAGCGTGGCGCTGGCCGTGAGCGGCAGCGCCACCTGGACGTAGGCGCCGGGCAGCAGGGTGCCGTCCTTGTTCGGCAGCGAGACCTCCACCTGCATCGTGCGCGTGCTGGCGTCGATCGACCCCGACGTGCGCGTGACTTGGCCCTTGAACCGCTGGCTCTGCAGCTCGGCCTGCGTCACGACCACCGTCTGGCCCGTCTTCACGAGGTTGGCGTAGGACTGCGGCACGCTCACGTAGACGCGCAGCGGATCCGTCTGCGACAGCAGGAACAGCGGCTTGCCGGTGGTGTCGATCAGGTCGCCGACGTCGATGTTGCGCCTGGTGACGATGCCGTCGAACGGTGCGATGACGTTCTTGAACGCCTCGAGCTGGCGCAGGCGCTGCAGGTTGGCGTCGGCGGCGGCGAGGTTCGCGCGCGCCTGCACGAGGCCGGCGCGGCGCTCGTCCAGATCCTGCTGCGAGACGACGTCCTTCTTGCGCAAGGCGTCCCAGCGGGCGACGGTGGAGTCGGCCAGCGCCACGGTGGAGGCCGTCTGGTCGCGTGCGGCCACGGCCTGCGAGACCTGCTGGTCGAGCTCGGGCGCCTCGATGACCGCGAGCACGTCGCCCTTGTGGACGCGGCTGCCGATGTCCTTGTTCCAGCTCTTGACGTAGCCTGCGGCGCGCGCCGCGATCGGCGCCTGCACGGCGCCCTGCAGCGTGCCGGGCAGGGCGACGGTACGGCCCGAGCCGGCAGGCTGCGGCAGCGTCGTCTTGACGTAGATCGCCGCGTGCTCCGCGATGCCCGCGTCCAGCGCCTTGCTGTTGGCGACACGGCTCAGCACGGTGCGCGCGGCGCCCAGGCCCAGCAGCACCAGCACGGCGACGGCGACGATCTTCAGGCGGCGCGCGATCTGGCGGCGCTTCAGTTGGTCATGGTGCTCGTCGCCGGAATCGGGGGCGGCGGCGTGGATGCCCAGGCCGGCATGTCGCTGCTCTGTCATGGTCAGATCTCCTGAGGATGGGGAACGATGGGTGCCGTGGCCTCTTGGGCGTGGCGACGCATCTCGAGTCGGCGATGCACGCCGGCGAACACCACCGGCACGAAGAGGAGGGTGGACACCGTGGCGAACAGCAGGCCGCCGATGACGGCGCGACCCAGCGGCGCATTCTGCTCGGCGCCTTCGCCCAGGCCCAGCGCCATCGGCATCATGCCGATGATCATCGCGAGCGCGGTCATCATCACGGGCCGCAGGCGCGTGGCGCCGGCCTCGAGCGCGGCCGACAGCACCGGCACGCCTTCGTCGCGGCGCTGGCGCGCGAACGAGATCATCAGGATCGAGTTGGCCGTGGCCACGCCCATGGTCATGATGGCGCCGGTGAGCGCCGGCACGCTGAGCGTGGTGCCGGTGATGAACAGCATCCACGCGATGCCGGCCAGCGCGGCGGGCAGGGCGGCGATGATGATCAGCGCGTCGACCCAAGACTGGAAGTTGACGACCACGAGCAGGTACACGAGCACGATGGCCATCGCCAGGCCCACCAGCAGGCCGACGAACGAGGCCTGCATCGTCTGCACCTGGCCGCGGATCACCACCGAGCTGCCGCGCGGCAGCTTGGGCCGCATGGCGTCGACCAGCTTCGTGACCTGCGTGGACACGTTGGCGAGGTCGGTGCCCTGCACGCTGACGAACACGTCGATGGCGGGCTGGATGTTGTAGCGCGACGAGATCGCCTGCTGCACGGCCGGCGTCACCTTCACCAGGTTGCCCAGCAACTGCGTGTTGCCGGTGCCCGTGGTCGCGCCGGTGCCGTTGCCGATGCCCACCGGCGTGGCGAGCAGCGCGTCGAGCGAGTCGACGCTGTATTGCGGCGTCTGCACGGCGATGTTGTAGACGATGCCATTCTGCGGATTGAGCCAGAAGGCCGGCGCGGTCTGCGAGCTGCCGGACAGCGCGATCAGCACGTTCTGGCCGACGTTGTTGGCGCTCAGGCCCACCTGCTGCAGCTGGGCGCGGTCCATGTCGAGGTTGATAGCCGGCGCGTCGTTGCGCTGGTGCACGTGGCTGTCGACGGCGCCCGGGATCTGCTCGATCTGCTTGTTCAGCGCGGCGGCGAGCGCGGCGTTGGCGTCGACGCTGGCGCCGGTGAACTGCACGTCGATCGCGGCCGGCAGGCCGAAGTTCAGGATCTGCGTGACGATGTCGGCCGGCTGGAAGAAGAACTCGATGCCGGGGAAGCGCTTCGGCAGCTCGCGGCGCAGGATGGCGACGAACTTCGCGGTCGGCTGGTGGCCTTCCTTGAGCGCGATCTGGATCTCGCCGTCCAGCGTGCCGATGGTGCCGGCATTGCTGTAGGACAGGTTGATGCCCGAGTTGGGCACGCCGAGGTTGTCGAGCACCGTCTCCAGCTGGTCGGCCGGCACCAGCTGGCGGATCCGGGCCTCCACCTCGTCGGCGGCGCGCGCCGTTTCCTCGATGCGCGTGCCGGTGGGCATGCGCATGTGCAGGCGCACCTGGCCGGCGTCGACGGCGGGGAAAAAGTCGCGACCGAGTGCGAAGAACAGGCCGCACGACAGCAGGCAGAACGCCATGAAGCCGATGGAGAAGTTGCGCCGGTGCGAGAGCAGCACCGACAGCGCGAGCGTGTAGCCGCGGCGCGCCTGCTCGAAGCGCGCATCGAATGCGCGGTAGACGCGTTGCAGCGGACTCGGCTTCGCATTCGGATCGACTTTGTGCTGGCCCTTCATCAGCAGCATCACCATCGTCGGCACCAGCGTCCGCGACAGCAGGTAGGACGCGGCCATCGCGAACACCACGGCCTCGGCCATCGGCACGAACAGGAAGCGCGCGACGCCGGACAGGAAGAACATCGGCACGAACACGATGCAGATGCAGACAGTGGACACGAAGGCCGGCACGCCGATCTCGCCCGCGCCCACGATGATGGCCTCGTTCAACTCGGTGCCCAGGTGCAGGTGGCGTTCGATGTTCTCGATCGTGACGATGGCCTGGTCGACCAGCACGCCCACCGAGAGGGCCAGGCCGCCAAGCGTCATCAGGTTCAGCGTCTCGCCCAGCACCTGCAGGATGATCACCGAGGTCAGGATCGACAGCGGGATCGTGAGCGCGATCACCAGCGTGCTGCGCCAGTTGCCCAGGAACAGCAACACCAGCGCGGCCGTCAGGCCGGCGGCGATCAGGGCCTCCATCACGACGCCGACCACGGCGGCCTTGACGAAGACCGACTGGTCGAACAGCGTCTTGACCGTGATCTCCTTGGGCATGACCTCGGACGCCTTGGGCAGCAGCGCGCGCAGGTTGGACATGATGTCCAGCGTGGAGGCGCCGCCGTTCTTCAGCACCGACAGCAGCACGCCGCGCTGGCCGTCCTGACGCACGATGTTGGTCTGCGGCGCGAAGCCGTCGCGCACGAAGGCGACGTCGCCGATCGTGGTGGTGGAGCCGTTGACGGTGCGCACCGGCAGGTCGTTGAGCGCCGCGATCGTGTCGGTGGAGCCGTTCATCTTCACCGTGTACTCGGTGGGCCCGAACTTGGCGGTGCCGGACGGCAGGATCAGGTTCTGCAGGTTGACGGCGTTGACGACGTCGGCGGGCGACAGGCCGCGGGCCTGCAGCGCGTTGGTGTCGAGGTCGACCGAGATCAGCTTGTTCTTGCCGCCGTACGGGAACGGGATCGCGACGCCGGGAATGTTGATCAGCTGCGGGCGCAGCAGGTTGACGGCGGCGTCGAAGATCGATTGCTCGGGCAGCGTGGCGCTCGACAGGCCCAGCTGCACGACCGGGATGCTGGACGCCGAGTACTTGATGATCAGCGGCGGCGTGATGCCCGGCGGGAGCTGGCGCAGCTGCGTCTGCTCGATCGCGGTGACCTGGGCGATCGCCGTCTGGATGTTGGCGTTGGGCTGGAAGAAGATCTTGATGACGGCGATGCCGGCCAGCGTCTGCGACTCGATGTGCTCGATGTCGGACACCGTGGTCGTCAGGCTGCGCTCGTTCGACGACGTGATGCGCTGGCCCATTTCCTGGGCCGACATGCCGGTGTAGTTCCAGACGATGCTGATGACCGGGATGTTGATCTCGGGCAGGATGTCCGTGGGCATCTTCAGCAGCGCGAACGGCGTCGCGAGCACGATCAGCATCGCCATGACGATGAACGTGTAGGGGCGTCGCAGCGCGAGCTGGATCAAGTTCATGGGAAGGCGAGTCTCAGGGCTGTCAAGCCCGCGATCATAGTAAGAAGATGTGAAGCCATCCTCATCTTTGTCCTATCTCCTTCCTGTGTACTCGGCTGTCCGTTTTGTCAGTTACATGTGTGCGGCGAAAGCAGCAGCGCCGCCAAGTCGAGCGGCCCTGACGTCGTGACGAGCTTCGGTAGACTGACGGTCAGCTACTTCCAGCCTCTGGTCGATTTCACGCCACAAACCGTGGGCATCGCCACCTTGGCGCCGGTGCCCAAACCCGGTTCGGGGGTGTTGCTGCTCTTCGGGCCGGTGCCCGGATCAACCGGGGACGCTGCGGCGCAGTGTGACGAAGGCGAACTTGAAGTCGTTCGGCGGGGCGGCCGTGTGCACTTCGCGCGAGACCTCGATGAAATCGCCGCGCGTCCAGCCGGGGAAGCGGGCGTCGCCCTGGTAGTCGCGGTCGATCTCGGTCAGCACCAGCTCGTCGGCGTGCGGCAACGCCAGCGCATAGAGTTCGGCACCGCCGATCACGAAGGCGCGCTGGCCGTGCGGGTCGGCGGCGATCGATTCCAGCGCCAGTTCCAACGCTTGCTCGAAGTCGTGCGCCACCTGCGCGCCGTCGGCGTGCCAGTCGGGCTGACGCGTGACGACGATGTTGGTGCGGCCCGCCAGCGGCCGGAAACGCGGCGGGATCGAGTCCCAGGTCTTGCGACCCATGATCACCGGGTTGCCGAAGGTGGTGCGCTTGAAGAACGCCATGTCCTCCGGCAGCTTCCACAGCAGGTCCTTGCCATCGCCGATGACGCCGTTGCGCGCCACGGCCGCGATCAGGGCGACCTTCATACCGCCACCGGGGCCTTGATCGCCGGGTGGTGCTGGTAGTCGAGTACCTCGAAGTCGTCGAACTCGTAGTCGAGGATGGACGCGGGCCTGCGCTTGATGTGCAGCGTCGGGTACGGGAACGGCGTGCGCGCCAGCTGCACGTCCACCTGTTCGGCGTGGTTCGCGTACAGGTGGCAGTCGCCGCCCGTCCAGATGAAGTCGCCCACGTCGAGGTCGCACTGCTGCGCGAACATGTGGGTGAGCAGTGCGTAGCTGGCGATGTTGAACGGCACGCCCAGGAAGATGTCGGCGCTGCGCTGGTAGAGCTGGCACGACAGCTTGCCGCGGCCGCCCGGCGTCTCGGCCGGGGCCACGTAGAACTGGAAGAACGCGTGGCAGGGCATCAGCGCCATCTTGCCCAGGTCGGCCACGTTCCACGCGCTGACGATGATGCGGCGCGAGTCCGGATTGGTCTTCAGCTGCTTGACGACCTCGGCGATCTGGTCGATGTGGCCGCCGTCGGGCGTCGGCCACGAGCGCCACTGCACGCCGTAGACCGGCCCGAGGTCGCCGTCCGCGCGCGCCCATTCGTCCCAGATCGTGCAGCCGCGCTCCTGCAGCCAGGCCACGTTCGAATCGCCGCGCAGGAACCACAGCAGCTCGAGGATGATGGACTTCAGGTGCACCTTCTTCGTCGTCACGAGCGGGAAGCCCTCGGACAGGTCGAAGCGCATCTGGTGGCCGAACACGCTGGTGGTGCCCGTGCCGGTGCGGTCGGCCTTGAAGCGGCCCTGGTCGCGCACCAGGCGCATGAAATCTTCGTATTGCGAGCGGACGGGTCGGGTCATGGCGCGATTTTACCGGGAGCGCGCTGTCCGACCCGGGCCCGGGGGCTCGAACGCGACGGGCCCAGGCCTTATGCTTGGAACGCGTTTCCACTTTCCGAAAGCCCTCGATGCAAGCGACCGCCGTCGGCACGTTCAAGGTCACGATGACGCCACGCCCGCCCGGCGACGGCCCGGTCGCGCTGGGCCGGTTCCTGCTGGCCAAGACCTTCGAGGGGACGCTCAGCGGCACCAGCGCCGGCGAGATGCTCTCGGCGGGCAATCCGGCCGCGGGATCCGCCGGCTACGTGGCGCTCGAATGGGTGGAGGCCGCCATCGACGAGCGCCGCGGCAGCTTCGCGCTGCAGCACGCCGGCACGATGGACGCCGGCGCGCACTCGTTGTCCATCACCGTGGTGCCCGGATCGGGCAGCGGCGGCTTCGCCGGCATCAGCGGCCGGCTGGAACTGGTGATCGCCGACGGCGTGCACCATTACACGCTCCACTACCAGTTGCCCGATTGATTGCACGGGCCCGCCTGCTCGGGTGCTGGGGATTTCCCCGGGGTCTTCAAATCGCTTCAGTTGCCGGTCGGCACGCCGACAATGCAAGGATGCGCTTCATCGCGCCTGGTGCGCCCGCGTGGCGGGTCGCATCGCACGACAAGCGCCCGGACATTCGGGCATCTTGCAGTCGGACAGCACGCCGGGAGCGCGAAAGAGTGAGTCGCAGGGGCCGCGATCAGGTTGAGCCGGGACAGCCGTCCGTTCGAGCGCTCGTGCGTACCGGCGTTCGCGGCGCGCTCGCCGGCGGACTCGCGCTGTGCGCCCTCGTCGCCTCGGCCCGGCCGCACGACGCGCCGTCGCCGCCGGTGGCGGCCTCGGCGGCGGCCGCCAGCATCGGCTGGGTCGACATGGCCAACACCGTGTTCGAGCACCTGGGCCAGCACGACGGATTGCCGCACGCGATCGCCACCGCGGTCACCGAGGACGCCCAGGGCTATCTGTGGGCCGGTACCGAGGATGGCCTGGTGCGCTGGGATGGCTACCGCTTCCGGGTCTATCCGGCCCGACCGAACGACCCGCATGGCCTGCCGGTGAGCTTCGTGCGCACGCTGGCGCAGGACGCCAAGGGCCGGCTGTGGGTGGGCATGGACGGCGGCGGCGCCGCGCGCTTCGACGCGGCGGAGAACCGGTTCACCCGCTATGGCGGCTCGACCGTGGTGCGCATGTCGCCCGACGCGGAGGGCGGGATGTGGGCCGCGAGCGTCACCGGCCTCCTGCACGTGCGGGCCTCCGGCGTGGCCGAGGACGCCTGGACGCACGGCGGCACCGGGCCCGACCCGCTGCCCGACGCGAGCATCACGGCCGTGCTGCAGGATCACACCGGAGGCGTCTGGGTCGGCTCGGCCTCGGGCGTGGTGCTGCGCTTCCCGGACGGCCGTCCCGGCAGGCGCATGGCGTTGCCGGGCATCGCCGACGGCGCCTCGGTCACCGTCGATGCGATCTACGAAGACGCGCGCGGCCAGGTCTGGATCGGCACCAGCCTGCACGGCGTCTACATCCACGATCCGGCCAGCGGCAAGATCTCGCGCCTGCAGCCCGCCGGGCCGGCCGACCCCGGCCTGGCATCGGACAGCATCACCTCGTTCGCCGAGACGGGCAACGGCGAGATCTGGATCGGCACGGCGACGCGCGGCCTCGTGATCGCCGACACGTCGTCACTGCTGGCGCGCCGCGTGCTGCGCGACCGCAGCGTGCCGAGCAACCTGCAGGCCAACTGGATCTGGGGGCTGCATCGCGATCGCGGCGGCGAGATGTGGGTCGCTTCCACGGCCGGACTGAGCCGCACGCGTCCGCAGCAGGACGCGATCCTGTCGCTGTTTTCGTCCGACGGATCGACGTGGACCGATCCCTACGTGCTGGCGGTGGACGCAGACGCGCGCGGCGTCGTGACGCTGGGACAGAAGAGCGGCATCGAGGTCATCGATCCGGCGCAGCAGAAGATGGCGTCGCTGCTGGGCGATGGTCCCGATCGCTCGGGCGCGCCGGCGATCAGCAACGTGACGGCGCTCGTGCACACGGCCGACGGCACGCGCTACCTGGCCTCCCAGGACGGCCTGTTCACGCTGGCCCCGGATGCGCGCCAGCTCGAGCGGGTGCCGATGCCGCAGCGCGGCGCGGTCAAGGGCGTCACCGCGCTGATGCTGGACAGCTCCACGTTGTGGATCGGCGGCAAGGGCGATGGCCTCTGGCAGATGGATCTGGCGTCGTCGGCACGCACGCTGTCGCAACCGGTGCCCACCAGCGACCTGAGCGATCCGGAGGTCACGGCCATCGGCAAGGGACCCGGCGAGGCCGTGTGGGTCGCGACGAACAACGGGCTGAACCTGGTGCGCAAGGGCCGGCCGACCGAGCGCATCCTGCCGGTGGCCGACGATCCGGACAGCCTGGCGGCCGCGGTCATCAACACCTTGCTCACCGACCGCCAGGGCCGGCTGTGGGTGGGCAGCAATGCGGGCATCCAGATCCTGGAGGGACGCGACGCGGCGGGCCGCCCGCGTTTCCACCACATCGGGCAGGCGGACGGCCTCACGAGCGAGAACATCGACATGCTGCTGATGGATGCCGTCGGCCGCATCTGGGTCAGCACCGACGACGGCATCGCCGTGATCGAGCCCGCCAACTACGCGCTGCGCGTGCTGCATCCGGCCGATGGCGCCGCCATCTCCACTTATTGGGTGAACTCCGGCGCCGTCGGACCCACCGGCGAACTGTTCTTCGGCGGCCTCGGCGGACTGACCGTCATCCGCCCGGAGCGGCTCACCCAGCGCCTCTATTCGGCGCCGGTGGTGGTCACCGACGTCGAGGTCGGCGGCCGGCCGGCCGCGCTCAAGACCTCGGGCGGCCGCACGCTGTTGACGGTGCCGCCGGAGGCCGGCGGCTTCTCGGTGGAGTTCTCGCTGCTGGACTTCGGCGCGCCCGAGCACAATCGCTACGCCTACTGGCTCGAGGGCTACGACAAGACCTGGCGCGAGGTGGACACCACCCACCGTTCGGCGAGCTACACCAACCTGTCGCCGGGCCGCTACGTGCTGCACATGAAGGCGGCCAGCCGCGACGGCGCCTGGAGCGAGCATCCGCTGGAGGTCGACGTGCGGATCCTGCCGGCCTGGCACCAGACCTGGTGGTTCGACCTGATCAAGATCCTGGGCGCCTTGCTGGTGGTCGCCGCCGTGGTCGCCGTGCGCGTGCGCTACGTGCAGCAGCGCAGCCAGGAGCTGGAAAGCCTGGTCGAGCAGCGCACCCGCGAGCTCACGCAGCTGCAGCACCAGCTCGAGGAACTGGCCTACAGCGATGCGCTGACCGCGCTGCCCAACCGCCGCATGTTCGGCGACTACTGCCGCCAGATGATCGCCGCGTCCGAACGCCAGGACAACGGCTTCGCGCTGATGCTGATCGACCTCGATCACTTCAAGCAGGTCAACGACACGCTCGGGCACGATGCCGGCGACGCCTTGCTCGTGGAAACGGCGCGCCGCCTGCGCGCCATCGCCCGCAAGGCCGACGTGGTGGCGCGCCTCGGCGGCGACGAATTCGCGATCCTGCTGGCCGACACCGCGATCCCGAGCGCGGTCGACATCGCCTGTCGCCGCATCCTCGAGGCCTTCGACACGCCGGTGCCCTACGAGGGCCACGAGATGCGCACCAGCCCGAGCATCGGCATCGCGCTGTATCCCGCCGACGGCAGCACGCAGGACGAGCTCTACAAGTCGGCCGACCTGGCGCTGTACGAGGCCAAGCGCCAGGGGCGACGCACGTGGCGCTTCGCGGCGCCCAAGGCGGGCGACGTCAGCACGGCTTGAGCCCGTGGCGCGAGCCGCTCAGTGTCCGCCGCCCAGGTAGGCCGCCTGCACCGCCGGGTCGTTGCGGAGCTTGTCGGCCGGACCGTGCACCGCGATGCGGCCGTTCTCCAGCACGTAGCCGTAGTCGGACACGTTCAGCGCCGCGGCGGCGAACTGCTCCACCAGCAGCATCGTGACGCCTTCCGAGCGCAGGCGCGAGATGATGCGGAACACCTCGTCGACGAGGATGGGCGCCAGGCCCATCGACGGCTCGTCCAGCAGCACCACCTCGGGGTTCATCATCATCGCGCGCGCCATCGCGAGCATCTGCTGTTCGCCGCCCGACAGCGTGCCGGCCAGTTGCAGGCGGCGCTCCTTCAGGCGCGGGAAATATTCCATCGCGCGCTCGACGTCGGCGGCGATGTCGCCTTTCTTGCGCGCGCCGGTGAAGCGCGGAAAGGCGCCCAGCAGCAGGTTGTCGTTGACGGTCATCGTGGCGAACACGCGCCGGCCTTCGGGCGAGTGCGCCAGCCCGAGGCGGGCGATGCGGTGCGATTCGCGGCCGGTGATGTCGACGTCGCCGAGCATCACCTTGCCTTCGCGCGGCGCGATCATGCCGGAGATCGCGCGCATCGTCGTCGTCTTGCCGGCGCCGTTGCTGCCGATCAGCGTGACGACCTGGCCCTTGGGAACCTCGAGCGAGATGCCTTGCAGCACTTCGACCTTGCCGTAGCCGGCGTGCAGGTTGGTGATCGAGAGCATGGTTTGTCGTACTCCTGATCAGTGCGCGGCGGCGGCGTCGAGTTCGCCGCCCAGATACGCTTTGATGACTTGCGGATTCGCCTGCACGACGGCGGGGGTGCCTTCGGCGATCTTCTGGCCGAAGTCCAGCACGGTGACGATGTCGCACACCGACATCACGACGTCCATGTGGTGCTCGATCAGGATCAGCGTGATGCCGTGCTCGCGGATCTTGCGGATGATGACGACCAGCTCCTTGATGTCGGGCGCGGTGAGGCCGGCCGCAGGCTCGTCCAGCAGCAGCAGCTCGGGATTCAATGCCAGCGCGCGTGCGATCTCCAGCAGGCGCTGCTTGCCGTAGGGCAGGTTGCGCGCCTCCTCGCCGGCCAGCGCCTCCAGGCCCACGAAGCGCAGCAGCGCGTAGGCACGGGCGGTGGCGGTGCGCTCCTCGCGGGTGAAGCGCGGCAGGTGCAGCGCCACGTCCAGCAGGTTGCTGCGGTAGCTGTGGTGCAGGCCCACCAGCACGTTCTGCAGCGCCGTCATCTCGCCGAACAGCTGCACGTTCTGGAACGTGCGCGCGATGCCCGCGAGCGCGATGCGCGCGGACGTCTTGCCGACGATGGACTGGCCCTTGAACGCGATCGCGCCTTCGGTGGGCACGTAGATGCCGGTGAGCACGTTCATCATCGTGCTCTTGCCCGAGCCGTTGGGGCCGATCAGGCCGTGGATGGTGCCGCGCGCCACGTGCAGGGCGACGTCGTTGAGCGCCTTCAGGCCGCCGAACTGCATCAGCACCTTGTCGGCGGCCACCAGATCCTGCATCGCCGGCGTGGCCGCGGCCGCCACCGAGGTCGACACCGCGTCGCCGGGCGCCGGCAGCAGCGCGGCAGCCTCGGCGTCGGTGCGGCCGTGGCCGTGCAGGCCCAGCGTGTTGCGCACGAAGCCGACGATGCCGTCCTGCAGGTAGTAGACGACCAGCAGCGTGATCAGGCCGAAGATCGACAGGCGCCAGTCGGTCATCGACGTCAGCACGAATGACAGCACGGCCAGCGCAATGCTGCCGATCACGGGAATGGCGGCCCGCGCCAGCGTGGTGCGGCCGCGCCGGATGAACACCGCGGCGCCGACGACGATGACCGCGGCCAGCGTGACCGACACGTAGCGGAACAGGTCCACGTCGTCGAGCAGCTTGGGCAGGATCACGATGATGGCCGCGCCCAGCAGCGCGCCGCTGCGCGACTTGCGCCCGCCCATGATCACGGCCAGCAGGAACATCACCGTCAGCTCGAAGTTGTAGGTGTTGGGCGAGATGTACTGCTCCGAATACGCGTACAGCGAGCCGGCCATGCCGGCCAGTCCGGCGCTGACGACGAACGCGTAGACCTTGTAGCGATAGACCGAGACGCCCATGCAGTCGGACGCCACCGGGCTGCCGCGCAGCGCCTCGAACGCGCGGCCCAGGTGCGAGCGCAGGATGCGGTGGACGACGACGAGCGACGCGATCAGCAGCACGCAGACGACCCAGTAGTACGAGCGGGCGTCGAGCTGCAGGCCCAGCAGCTTCGGCTTGGACAGCGTGATGCCCATCGGCCCGTTGGTGAGGTCCGTCATCTCGTTGATGAGGATCTGGATGATGGTGCCGAACGCCAGCGTGACCATCGCCAGGTACGGCCCGGTCACGCGCAGCGCGGGCAGCGCCAGCACCGCGCCGAACGCCGCCGTCACGACGACGCCGCCGACCAGCGTCAGCAGCAGCGGCGCGGCGAAGTGCGAGAACAGGACGCCGGCCGTGTACGCGCCGATGCCGAACAGCCCGGCATGGCCCAGCGACACCTGGCCGGTGTAGCCGACGACGATGTCCAGGCCGAACAGCAGGATCGCGTAGATCGCGATCGTCTGCAGCATGTGGATGTAGTACGGGTTGTCGATGACGAGCGGGAAGCCGAACAGCAGCACGAGGCCGACGACGGCGATGAGGAGGGAACGCGCCTTCATCGGTCAGACTTTCTTGATGGCCGTCTTGCCGAACAGGCCGGCGGGCTTGACCGCGAGCACGATCAGCAGCAGCACGAGGCCCGGCACGTCCTGGTAGCCGGTGGACAGGTAGTAGCCCGTCGTCTTCTCGGCGATGCCCAGGATGATGCCGCCCAGGATGATGCCCATGCCGCTGGTCAGCCCGCCGATGATGGCGACGGCGAAGGCCTTCAGGCCCAGCACGGCGCCCATCGTCGAGCCGGTGAGCGTCAGCGGCGCGATCAGCACGCCGGCCAGCGCGGCGCTCATCGACGACAGCGCGTACGAGAACGTGATCACCAGGCTGGTGTTGATGCCCATCAGGCGCGCGGCGTCGCGGTCGTTGAACGTGGCGACGACGGCCTTGCCCCAGATCGTCCTGCGGTTGAACAGCTCCACCGCGGCCATCATCAGCACGGCGCCGATGACCACGAGGATCTCCATCGGCAGCACGTTGCCGCCGAGGATGTGGATCGGCGACTCGGGCAGTGGCGACGGGAACTTCAGGTCGTCGTGGCCCCACACGTTCTCGGCCACGTTCTTGAAGATGATGCCGAGAGCGATCGTCGACATGATCCAGCCGAACTCGCTCTTGATCTTGAGCGCCGGCCGCACGCCGATGCGCTCCACCACCGCGCCCTGGATCGCGCCGAACACGCACACGATCGGGATCATCAGCCAGTAGTTGACGCCCATGCCCACCAGCGTGAGGCCGACCAGCGCGCCCAGCATCAGCGCGTCGCCCTGGCCGAAGTTCAGCGTGTCGGACGTGGCGAACGTCAGCTGGTAGCCGAACGCGATGACGGCGTAGATCATCCCCAGCGCGATGCCGCTGAAGATCAGTTGGGTCAGGATTTCCATGCGCGAAGGTCTCCGCTCGGGAACGATTCCGGGCCCGCTCGTGGCGGGCGATTCAACAGAAGCGCCGCCGCGACGAGATGTCGGGGCGGCGCGTTCGGCACAGCGCAGTGCGCAGCTTACTTCTTCACGGTGGGCAGCGCGCCCTTGGCGTTGACGTCCTTCACGCGCACTTGCGAGGCCTTCTGGAAGTCGTCCGCATACGCGTACACCACGCGCGCGCCCTTGACCTCGCCGAACACCGGGATGTTGGCGGTGATCGCTTCGTGGTCGGTCTTGGAGAACGGCTTGTTGTACGTGGTGACGACGCCGTCGACCGGGGTCTTCAGGTTCTCCAGCGCGTCCTTGATCTTCGGGCCGTCGGTGGAGCCGGCCTGCTTGATCGCCGCGGCGAGCAGGTAGACCGAGTCGTAGCCTTGCGCCGCCGAGACCGGCGATTCGATGCGGCTGTTCTTCGGGTTGTACGCGCGCAGGTAGGCGACGATGAACGACTGGCGCTTGGGCGTCGTCGGCTCCTGGATGAAGGTCTGCGGCATGCGCGCGCCTTCGCCGCCGGGGCCGGCGTTGTCGATGAAGTTGGCCATCGACAGCGTCCAGCTGCCGATCAGCGGCACCTTCCAGCCCAGCTTGGTCATGCCGTTGGCGATCTGGGCCAGCTCGGGGCCGATGCCGTAGGTGAGGACCGCTTCCGCGCCGGCTTCCTTGGCCTTGAGCAGCTGCGCGGTCATGTCCACGTCCTTGATGTTGAACTTCTCTTCGGCGACCGGCTTGATGCCCTTGAGCGCGAGCGCCTTCTCCAGGTCCTGGCGGCCCAGCTGGCCGTAGTTGGTGGAGTCGGCCAGGATGGCCACCTTCTTGTAGCCGCGCTTGACGGCTTCCTCGGCGATCATCGGCGCCTGGATGCTATCGTTGGCCGCGTTGCGGAAGACGTAGTTCTCGGGCTGGTCGTCGAACTGGTGGGTCAGCACCGAGCCGGTGGCCACGTTGTTCATCACGGGGATCTTGGCGTCCTGGAAGAAGCGCTCCGAGGCCAGCCCGACGCCGGTGTTGATGTAGCCGACCACGGCGGCGACCCGCTCCTTGTTGATCAGCTCCTGGGCGATCTGCACGCCGCGTTCGTTCTTGGCCTCGTCGTCGCGTTCGACGAGCACGATCTGGCGGCCCAGCACGCCGCCGGCCTTGTTGATCTCGTCGGTGGCCAGGCGCACGCCATCGCGCATGCTGACGCCCATCGACGAGGAGCCGCCGGTGAACGGGCCGTCGACGCCGATCTTGATCGGGTCGGCCGCGAAGGCGGATGCGGCCGCGCAGGCCAGGGCGACGACAGTGAGTCGAGATGTGAACTTCATGGGTTGTGTCTCCGTTTGGGCAAACTGTTGTTGCCTCGCGTTTGTGATTCAAAGCGAGTTGAAATCCAAGGCCATTGTGGTGCCCCGGCCAGCGTTTGCCAGTAAGTGATCCCCGCAGATTCGTGCAAACCCCGAGAGCCATATCGGTGCAAACAGGAGATCGACTGCCGTTGGCGGGCCCTGCTGTAAGACCCGTGTCAGTTCGGCGCCGGCACGGACGGCGCCCTGCGTCGGAGGTCGCGTACAAAATCAGGGGAGCCGAACCCGGACCGCCGACCTTCCCGCCGCCAACCTCCCTCGTCGACCATGTCTTCCGTCGCCCGGACTCTCCTGCGCTCGCTGCGCGAAGCGGCGGTCGCCTTGCTGGCGATGCTGGGCACGCTGGCCTGCAGCCAGTGGCTGGATCCCGGGCCGGCATCGGCGGTTCTCGGCGTCGTGCTGTCGTTGTCGCTCGCGCGCAGCCATCTGGCCGGCGAGCGGCGCGGGCGCAGGGACGCGTTGCTCGCGCTGCCCCTCGTCGCCCTGGCCAGCGTGGGCGTCGGGACCCTGTTGCGCCACGTTCCCTGGGCCGGTGTGACGGTATTCGTCGCCGGCATGTCTCTGTCGGTGTGGATGCGCCGCTTCGGAACCTTGGCGCAGCGCGTGGGCTCGCTGATCGCGCTGCCGCTGGTGACGCTGCTCGTCGTGCCGCACCTGGCGCGCCACGGGGAGGGCGCGCTGTCGGCCGTGTTCATGCCCGTGGCCATCGCGCTCGTCGCGCTCGCCTGGGTGGAGTTCGCTCAGGCGCTCGGCCGGCGCATCGGCTGGATCGCGGCACCCGTCGAGGTCGATGACGATTCCGCCCGCCCGCGCGCGCCGAGCGCGATGCGGCCATCGCCGTCCACGCGCATGGCGCTGCAGATGGCGGCCGCGCTCGCCGCGTCCTTCGGGGTCGGCTTCGCGTTCTTCCCGACGCACTGGAGCTGGATCGTGCTGACGGCGTTCATCGTCAACAGCGGCAACCGGGGCCGCCAGGACGTCGTCTACAAGAGCGCGCTGCGCGTGCTGGGGGCCGCGGCCGGAACGATCGCGGCGATGGCCGTTGCCGGCCCGCTCGCCCTGCACGGCGCGACGGCCGCCGCGCTGATGCTGGCCAGTGTGTTCTGCGGGATCTGGCTGCGCCCGCTGGGCTACGGCTGGTGGGCGCTGTTCGTGACGCTGGCCCTCGCGCTGTTGCAAGGGTTCCAGGCGGCGACGCCGCCCCCCTTGCTGTGGCAGCGGCTCGCCGAGATCGCGATCGGCGCCGCGCTGGGCCTTGTCGCCGCCTGGTTCGTGTTGCCGATCCGGTCGACCGACGTGCTGCGGCGACGCATCGCCGACGCGCTGGCCGCCATGGCCGAGGCGATGGACCCGCATGCCGCTGCGCCACGCGCCGACGGCGTCGTCGCCGCGATCAGGCAGGTCGAACAGCTGCGGCCCTCGTTTCGCGCGCGCCACCTGGCGCTGCGGCGCTGGCAGCCCCTGCAGCCGGTGGACTGGATCGACGCGCTGACGGCCTGCCAGGCGCCGGCTGTCGCGTTGGCGCAGCGGGGAGACGCCCCGGGCGCGGTGCGCAAGGCGATCGGTGCCGCGCGCAAGGCCCTGCGCGAGCCGGACGAGATCCTGCCGGCGTTGACGGCGCTGCGACGGGCGCTCGAAAGCCGGCAGGGCGCGCCGCACGTCGATTCCTGACGCTGCGGCTTCGAAACTTGAATGCGCGTTCTCAGTCCTCGAACTGCCCGTCCTGCTCCGCCAGGTTCACCACCACGTGCGCGGGCGCGAAACGCTCGCCGTGCGCCTGCGCCAGCTCGCGGGCGCGGGCGACGAAACGACGCGCGCCCATCGCGTTGATGAACTGCAGTGCGCCGCCGTGGAAGGGCGCGAAGCCCCAGCCCAGGATCGCCCCGACGTTGGCGTCGGCCACCGAGCGCAGCACGCCTTCCTCGACGCAGCGCGCGGCCTCGTTGGCCTGCACGAACAGCAGGCGGTCCATCAGCTCGCTCTGCGCGGGCTGTTGCGCGGCGACCGGGAACATCTCGGACAGGCCGGTCCACAGGCTGCGTCCCGCGTCGGTCCAGTCATAGAAGCCGAGGTTGGCCTTGCGGCCGATGCGGCCCAGCTCGCACATCTGGCGCAGCACCGATTCGCCCGGATGTTCCACGTAGGGTTGGCCCGCTGCCGCGAGGTCCTTGCGCGTCTGGTCGGCCACGTGCAGCGCCAGCGTCAGCGACACCTCGTCCTGCAGCGCCAGCGGCGGCATCGGCATGCCGGCCTGCAGGCCCGCGGCCTCGATGTGGCGCGGGTGCACGCCTTCCTTGAGCAGCGCCAGGCCTTCCATCACGTAGGTGGCGAACACGCGGCTGGTGTAGAAGCCGCGCGAGTCGTTGACGACGATGGGCGTCTTGCCGATCTGGCGCACGAAGTCGAACGCCAACGCCAGCGTCGCGTCGTCGGTCAGCTTGCCCATGATGATCTCGACCAGCGGCATCTTGTCGACCGGCGAGAAGAAGTGCAGGCCGATGAACTGCGTCGGGCGCACGCTGGCCTGCGCGAGGCTGGTGATCGGCAGCGTCGACGTGTTGGAGGCGAACACCGCGTCCGACGCCAGCAAGGCCTCGGTGCGGCGCGTGACGTCGGCCTTGACGCCCCGGTCCTCGAACACCGCCTCGATCACCAGGTCGCAGTCGGCCAGGTCCTCGAACTGCACCGTCGGCGTGATGCGCGCCAGCATGGCGTCGCGTTGTTCCGTCGTGCTGCGGCCGGCACGCACGGCCTTGTCCAGCAGGTCCTGCGAATATTGGCGGCCCTTGACGGCGTTGTCCGGCAGCGTGTCGAGCAGCATCACGGCGATGCCGGCCCTGGCTGCCACGTAGGCGATGCCCGCGCCCATCATGCCGGCGCCCAGGATGCCCAGGCGCTTGACGCGGCGCGGGGCTAAGCCCGCCGGCCGCGAGGCGCCGCGTTCGATCGCCTGCAGCTGGTACCACAGCGTGCCGATCAGGTTGCGCGACTCCTGCGACATCGCGCAGGCCGCGAAGTAGCGCGACTCGATCTCGAGCGCCGCGTCGAAGCCGACGACGCCGCCCTCGAACACGCACGACAGGATGTGCGTGACGGCCGGATAGTTGCCGTAGCTCTTGGCCGCGGCCATCGAGGGCGCGACCGAGAACAGCTGCGCCATCGCCGGGCTGCGCGAGTCGCCGCCCGGGTAGCGGAACTTCGGCGCGTCCCAGGGCTGCTTCGGCGCCGGGTTGGCCAGGATCCAGGCGCGCGCCTGCGCGTGCAGGTCGTCCGCGCTGGTGGCGAGCGCGTCCACGAGGCCGGACTTCAGCGCCTGCGCCGCGCGCACGTCGCTGCCTTCGCTCATCCACTGCAGCGCCTGCTGCATGCCGACGAGACGCGGCAGGCGCTGCGTGCCGCCGCCGCCGGGCAGCAGGCCCAGCTTGACCTCGGGCAGGCCCAGGCGCGCCTGGCCGTCGTCGAGGATGATGCGGTGATGGCAGGCCAGCGCGATCTCCAGGCCGCCGCCCAGGCACTTGCCGTTGATCGCGGCGACCACCGGCTTGCCGCCCAGCTCCATCTTGCGCAGCAGCTTCTTGAAGCGCATCGATTCGTCGAAGGCCTCCTGCGCGGACGCGAGCGCGCGCAGGCGGTCGACGTCGGCGCCGGCGAGGAAGTCCTTCTTGCCGGAGGCCAGGATCAGGCCCTTGATGCCCGCGTCGGAAACCAGGCGCTCGATCAGCGCCGCGAGCGGTTCGGCCAGCTCGTCGTCGAGCACGTTCATCGAACGGCCCGGGGAATCCATCGTGGCGGTGGCGACCCCATCCGCATCCACCGTCACTTGCAAAGCTTGCGTCATCTCAGATCCTCTCGATGATCGTCGCGATGCCCATGCCGCCGCCCACGCACAGCGTGGCGCAGCCGAGCGCGAGGTCCCGGCGTTCCAGCTCGTCCAGCAGCGTGCCGAGGAGGATGCAGCCGGTGGCCCCCAGCGGATGGCCCAGCGCGATCGCGCCGCCGTTGACGTTGACCCGATCCAGCGACACGCCGAGATCGCGCGCGGTCTTCATCGGCACCGCGGCGAAGGCTTCGTTGATCTCCCACAGGTCGATGTCGCCGGCGGCCAGGCCGGCCTTGGCCAGCGCCTTGCGGCACGCGGGCGTGGGCCCGGTGAGCATGATGGTGGGCTCGGAGCCGATCACCGCCGCGCTGCGGATGCGCGCGCGGGCGCGCAGCCCAGCGCGCTGGCCCGCGTCGCGCGAGCCGATCAGCATCAGCGCGGCGCCGTCGACGATGCCCGAGGCATTGCCGGCGTGGTGCACGTGCGCGATCTTCTCGACGGTGGTGTACTTGCGCAGCGCGGTGGCGTCGAAGCCCATCGCGCCCATCGCGGCGAACGACGGCTCCAGCCTGGCCATCGCCTCCAGCGTGGCGTTGGCGCGTATCGTCTCGTCCTCGGCCACCATCGGCAGGCCGGCGATGTCCGTCACCGGCACCAGCGAGCGCTTGAAGTGGCCGGCCGCGCGCGCGGCGGCGGCGCGCTGGTGCGACTGCAGCGCATACGAGTCGAGGTCGTGGCGCGAGAAGCCTTCCAGCGTCGCGATCAGGTCGGCGCTGATGCCTTGCGGGATGAACGCGATGCCTTGATTGATGCGCGGATCCATGAACCACGCGCCGCCGTCGCTGCCCATCGCCCAGCGGCTCATGGACTCGATGCCGCCGGCCACCACCATGTCCTCGAAGCCGCTGGCCACCTTGGCCGCGGCCAGGTTCACGGCCTCCAGGCCCGAGGCGCAGAAGCGCGACAGCGTGACCCCGGCCACCGACTCGGCCCAGCCGGCGTCGAGCACGGCGGTGCGCGCGATGTCGGCGCCTTGCTCGCCCACCGGCGTCACGCAGCCCAGCACGACGTCGTCGACGATGGACGTGTCCAGATCGAGCCGTTGCTGCAGGCTCTGCAGCAGCCCACGCAGCAGCCACACGGGCGTCGCCTGGTGCAGGCTGCCGTCTTTCTTGCCCTTGCCGCGCGGGGTGCGGACGTGGTCGTAGATCAGTGCTTCGGACATGTCATTTCCCAAGGCTGCGTTTGACGGAGGCGTTGATGATGCGCAGCTCCGCCAGCGACGCGTCGATGTGTGCGCGCTTCTGCTCCAGCTCGGCGATGGCCTTGGACGTCCTGTCGAGCACGTACTTCATCTGCACCGTGCGGCCTTCGCCGTGCGTGCCGTAGAGATCGAGGTAGTGCTTGATCTCGGCCAGCGACGAGCCGATGGCCTTGGCGCGCAGGATCAGCGACAGCCGGGCGCGATCGCGCCGCGTGTAGACGCGCGTGCCGTTGACGCGGCGCGGCGCGAGCAGGCCCTTGTCCTCGTAGAAGCGGATCGCGCGCGGCGAGATCGCGAACTCGTTGCAGAGTTCGGTGATGCCGAACAGCTCGCCGGCGTCGTCGCTGCGGTGGTCGGCCACCACCTCGTCGGCGGTCTGCGGGCGTTGGGCGTTGGCAGGTCGGGCTGACATCGAGGGCCGCGGATCCACGTCGGTCAGACGATGCGTTGCAGCTTCAGCGCGACGCTCATGTCGCCCGACACCTTGAACTTGCCCATCATGAAGCCGGTGGTGGGCTCGAGCTCGCCGGACAGCAGGTCGCCCAGCGTGTTCACGCCCAGCGCGACCGTGCAGTCGGCCACCAGCGAGGCGTCGTTGGACAGCGTGTTGGGCACCTTGGTGGCGTCGATCACGATGGCGCCGTCGGCACCGCAGTCGAACTTCAGCACGGCGCCCAGGCCGCAGTCGTTGCCGACCTTGGTGCGCAGTTGTGCAGTGGCGGTCTGGATGTCCATGGCGTGCTTTCGTGGGCGAACAGGTGTTGGGTGCGACGGATGGCATGCGGCTGCGGGGTGCGCGAAAGCGGGCAGGGCCCACAGGCGCAAAGACAGGCGAACGGGGCCATGCTATGCGCGGATCATCACGTCGCCATCAGTGTAATTCCTGATGAGGCAGGAGATTGACGTTAACGTCACCCTGAAGCCTAATGCGGCACGACCCTCTCTTGGCGCCAACGATCGCGTTCCCATGACGACAGCCTCTCCCGTTCCGAGCGACGCCGCAATCCCCCCTTCGCGCTATCGCAGCGTCTTCGCGCCGGGGCTGTTCGCCGGCCGGCGGCTGTGGGTCACCGGCGGCGGCTCGGGCATCGGCCGCGCCGTGGCGCACGAGCTCGCCGCGCTGGGCGCCGACGTGGTGATCAGCGGGCGCAGCGCCGACAAGCTCGAGCGCGTGGCCGCCGAGATCCGCGAGGACGGCGGCCGCTGCGCCTGGCGCGCGTTCGACATCCGCGACGACGAGGCCGTCAAGGCCCAGGTGGCCGATGTCATTGCCGCGGAGGGCGTCGTCCACGGCCTGGTCAACAACGCCGGCGGCCAGTTCCCGGCGCCGATGATGGCCATCAGCAAGCGCGGCTTCGAGGCGGTGGTGGCCAACAACCTCACCGGCGGCTTTTTGATGATGCGCGAGCTGTTCCTGCAGAGCTTCCAGCGGCACGGCGGCGCCATCGTCAACATGACCGCCGACTTCCGCAACGGCATGCCCGGCATGGCGCACTCGGGCGCGGCGCGCGCCGGCATGAGCAACCTCACGATGACGGCGTCGTTCGAATGGGCCTCGTACGGCGTGCGCGTCAACGCCGTCGCGCCGGGCTGGATCGCGTCCAGCGGCATGGACACCTACGGCGGCGCGATTCGCACGCTGATCCCGAAGCTCAAGCGCCACGTGCCGCTGCGCCGGCTGGGCCTGGAGGCCGAGGTCAGCGCGGCCATCGTGTTCCTGCTGTCGCCGGCGGCCGCGTTCATCACCGGCGTCACGCTGCAGATCGACGGCGGCGCGTCGCTGGGCTCGCCGCTGTTCCCGTCGGTCGACCACGACAAGTCGGTGCCGTTCGACGGTTTTCATCGGGCCGCGACGCCCGACGTGTTGCGCCAGGACGAACCGCCCGAGCCGGACGCCGCCTGATGCCCGCCATCGTCACGAAGATCAATCCGAAGTCGGCCGCGTTCGCCGCCAACGCGGCCCGCATGGCCGAACGCCTGGCCGAGGTGCGCGCGCTCGAACGCCAGGTCGTCGACGAGAGCGCGTCCAGGCGCGACAGGTTCGAGCAGCGCGGCCAGTTGCTGCCGCGCGAACGCGTCGCGCAGCTGCTCGATCGCGGCAGCGGCTTCCTCGAGCTGTCTCCGCTGGCCGGACTGGGCATGCACGACGACGACGGCAAGAAGTCGGTGCAGGGCGGCGGGTCCATCGTCGGCATCGGCCTGGTGGCCGGCAAGCGCGTGGTGGTCTCGGCCAGCGACAGCGCGATCAAGGGCGGCACGGTGTCGCCGATGGGCTTGCGCAAGGCCTTGCGCGCACAGCAGGTCGCGCTCGAGAACAAGCTGCCGCTGGTCTACCTGGTGGAGTCCGGCGGCGCCAACCTGATGTACCAGAGCGAGATGTTCGTCGAGGGCGGCCGCAGCTTCGCCAACCAGGCGCGCCTGTCGGCCGCGGGCATTCCGCAGATCGCCGTCGTGCACGGCTCGTCGACCGCCGGCGGCGCCTACCTGCCGGGCCTGTCCGACTACGTGGTGCTGGTGCGCGGCCGCTCCAGCATCTACCTGGCCGGGCCGCCGCTGGTGAAGGCGGCGATCGGCGAGGACGTCACCGACGACGAACTGGGCGGCGCGCAGACACACGCCGAAGTCACGGGCCTGGGCGAGTACCTCAGCGAGAACGATGCCCACGCGATCGCCATCGCGCGCGAGCTGGTCGACAAGCTGCAGTGGGACGTCGCGCCACCTGCGAACACCAGCGCCGCGCCGCTGTACGACGCCGAGGAGCTGATGGGGATCGTTCCGGCCGACGAGCGCGAGCCCTACGACGTGCGCGAGCTCATCGCGCGCCTGGTCGACGGCTCCGACCTGCTCGAGTTCAAGCCGGGCTTCGGTGCGGACACGTTGTGCGGCCATGCGCGAGTCGACGGGCAGATCGTCGGCCTCCTCGGCAACAACGGCCCGATCCAGCCCAGCGGCGCGAACAAGGCGGCGCAGTTCATCCAGCTGTGCGACCAGTCCGGCACGCCGCTCGTCTTCCTGCAGAACACCACCGGCTACATGGTGGGCTCGGCGGCCGAGCGCGGCGGTGCGATCAAGCATGGCGCCAAGATGATCCAGGCCGTGGCCAACGCGCGCGTCCCCAAGTTCACATTCCTGATCGGCGGCTCGTATGGCGCAGGCAACTACGGCATGTGCGGCCGTGGCTTCGATCCGCGCTTCATCTTCAGCTGGCCCAACGCGCGCACCGCCGTGATGGGCGGCGTGCAGGCCGGCAAGGTGATGGAGATCGTCGGCGCCGCCAAGCTCGCCCGCGCCGGCGCGCCCGCCAACGCCGACGCGCTTGCCGCGATGGGCGACCAGCTGCGCCAGCGCATCGACCGCGAATCGAACGTGCTGTTCGGCACCGCACGCCTGTGGGACGACGGCATCGTCGACCCGCGCGACACGCGCCGCGTGCTCGCGCTGGCGCTGGCGCTCGCGCGCGAGGCCGATGCGCGCACCTTGCGCGGAAATTCCTTCGGCGTCGCCCGCTTCTGAAAAGAGACAAGCCTCATGAAATTCACGACCGAACACCGTGCCCTGTCCGACACCGTCAAGCGCTTCGTCGAGAAGGAGTTGAACCCGTTCGTGCCGAAGTGGGAGGCCGACGAGCAGTACCCGGCGCACGAGGTGTTCAAGAAGCTGGGCAACCTGGGACTGCTTGGGCTGAAGTATCCCGAGGAATTCGGCGGCGCCGGGCTGGACTTCAGCTATTCGATGGTGATGGCCGAGGCGCTCGGCGACTGCGCCTGCGGCGGCGTGCCGATGTCCATCGGCGTGCATACCGACATGTGCACGCCGGCGCTGGCGCGCTTCGGCTCCGACGAGCTGCGCCGCGAGTTCCTCGCGCCGTCGATCGCAGGCGACGTGGTGGGCTGCGTCGCGGTGAGCGAGCCGGGCGGCGGCTCCGACGTCGCGGCGCTGAAGACGACCGCTCGCAAGGACGGCGGCGACTACGTCATCGACGGCAGCAAGATGTGGATCACCAACGGCCTGCAGGCCGACTGGTGCTGCCTGCTGGCCAACACCAGCGACGGCCCGGTGCACAAGAACAAGAGTCTGATCATCGTGCCGATGAACCTGCCCGGGATCACCAAGCAGAAGATCCACAAGATCGGCATGGACTCGTCCGACACCGCGCTGCTGTTCTTCGACGGCGTGCGCGTGCCCCAGCGCTACCTGATCGGCCAGGAAGGCATGGGCTTCGCGTTCCAGATGATGCAGTTCCAGGAAGAACGCATGTGGGGCGCGGCGTCGTCGCTGCGCGGGCTCGACCGCCTGATCGACCTGACGATCGCCTACACGCGCGAAAGAAAGGCCTTCGGCAAGAGCATCCTCGACAACCAGGTGGTGCACTTCCGCTTGGCCGAGCTGCGCACCGAGGTCGCCGCGCTGCGCGCGCTCACCTACCAGTGCTGCGAACTCTACATCTCGGGCAAGGACGTCAGCATGCTCGCGTCGATGGCCAAGCTCAAGTGCGGGCGCCTGAGCCGCGAGGTGGCCGACAGCTGCCTGCAGTACTGGGGCGGCATGGGCTTCACGCGCGACAACCCGATCTCGCAGGCCTACCGCGACTCGCGCCTGGTCTCGATCGGCGGCGGCGCCGACGAGGTGATGCTGGGCATCATCTGCAAGCTCGAAGGCACCTTGCCCAAGGGCGGGCACTGATGGCGTCCTCCGCGTACGCCACGCTGGCCGTCCGGGCCGACGGCGGCGTGCTGCATGTGACCTTGAACCGGCCGGCGCAGCGCAACGCGATGTCGCTGCAGATGGTCGACGAGTTGCGCGCGCTGCTCGCCGAGGCCGAAGGCGCGGGCGCCGTGCGCGCGATCGTGCTGCGCGGCGCGGGCGGGCACTTCTGCGCCGGCGCCGACCTGCAGGACCTGGCCCAGGCGCGCCAGCGCGAGCTGGCCGGCGACGGCCGCGCGATCGCCGCCGTCAACGCCCGCTTCGGCGCGCTGTGCGGCGCCTTCGCGCGCACCGGCATCGCCACGATCGCGGTGCTCGAAGGCACGGTGATGGGCGGCGGGCTCGGGCTGGCCTGCGTCGTCGACGTGGCGCTGGCGGGGCAGGGCGCGCAGCTGCGCCTTCCCGAGACCGCGCTGGGCGTCGTGCCGGCGCAGATCGCGGCCTTCCTCGTCGAGCGCGTGGGCGCGTCGCAGGCGCGCCGGCTGGCGGTGACCGGCGGCCAGCTGGACGCGGCGCAGGCGCTGGCCATCGGCCTGGTGCACGCGGTGCATGACGACGGCGCCGCGCTGGACGCCGCCTTGGCCGCCACGCTCGCGCAGACGCTGCGCTGCGCGCCGGCCGCGATCGCCGCCACCAAGGCCTTGATGGCGCGCGCGCTGCACACGCCGGCCGCCGATCTGGTGGACGACGCCGCGCACGTGTTCGCACAAGCCGCGCGCGGGCCCGAGGGCGTCGAGGGCATGGCGGCGTTCCTGCAGAAGCGCTCGCCGTCGTGGGCGCCGCAATGAGCGCGTTCAACAAGATCCTGATCGCCAACCGCGGCGAGATCGCGTGCCGCGTCATCCGCACCGCGCGTGCGCTGGGCTATCGCACCGTCGCCGTGTTCAGCGAACCCGATGCCGCGTCGCCGCACGTCGCGCTGGCCGACGAAGCCGTTGCGCTCGGCGGCCGGTCGGCGGCCGACTCCTATCTGCGAATCGACGCCCTGCTGGCCGCGGCGGCGCGCACCGGTGCCGATGCCGTGCACCCCGGCTACGGCTTCCTGTCGGAACGCGCCGACTTCGCGCAGGCCTGCGCCGACGCGGGGCTCGTGTTCATCGGTCCGCCGGCGTCGGCCATCACGGCCATGGGCGACAAGGCCGGCGCCAAGCGCCGCATGCTCGCGGCCGCGGTGCCGTGCGTGCCGGGTTACCTGGGCGACGACCAGTCCGACGCCGCGTTCACGCGGGAGGCCACGCAGCTGGGCCTCCCTTTGCTCGTCAAGGCGGTGGCCGGCGGCGGCGGACGCGGCATGCGGCTGGTGCACGCGCCCGGCGAACTCGCGGACGCGCTCGCGGGCGCGCGGCGCGAGGCGACGTCGGCGTTCGGCGACGGCACGCTGATGCTGGAGCGCCTCGTCACCGACGGGCGCCACATCGAGATCCAGGTCTTCGCCGACGCGCACGGCAACGTGCTGCACCTGGGCGAGCGCGATTGCAGCGCGCAGCGCCGGCGCCAGAAAGTGATCGAGGAGTCGCCGTCGCCGTTCGTCGATGCGGCGATGCGCGTGGCGATGGGGCGCGACGCGGTGGCCGCGGCGCAGGCCGTGGGTTACGTCGGCGCCGGCACGGTGGAGTTCATCGTCGACGCGCAGCGCCGTCACTTCTTCCTGGAGATGAACACGCGGCTGCAGGTGGAGCATCCGGTGACCGAGTGCGTGACCGGACTCGATCTCGTCGAGTGGCAGCTGCGTGTCGCCGCGGGCGAGCCGCTGCCGCTGCGCCAGGACGAGATCCGCTGGACGGGCCACGCCGTCGAGGCGCGCCTGTACGCCGAGGATCCGTACGACGGCTTCGCGCCGCAGACGGGCCGCATCGCGCACTGGCGCCCGGCGCGCGCCGCGCGCGCGGGACGCGCCGACGCGGGCACGCAGGGCGTGCCGACCGCGACGCTGGCCTCGGTGCGCATCGACGACGGCATCGCCGAGGGCGGTGTCGTCTCGCCGTTCTATGACGCGATGGTGGCCAAGGTGATCGTGCACGGCCGCGACCGCGCCGACGCGTTGCGCCGCCTGGGCGCCGCGCTGGAGGACACGCCGCTGCTGGGCCTGCGCACCAACGGCCGCTATCTGCGCGACCTGGTGCGCCATCCGCAGTTCGTCGCCGGCGCCGTCACCACGAAATGCCTGGACGACTGGGCCGCGCAACACGCTCCCCTCAACGTCGCGCCCGAGACCGACGACGAGGACTGGGCGGTCGCGGCGGCGCTGCGCGCGCAGGCGCCGGGCGCGGCACCGACGAGCGGTCCGATCGCCGCCAGCGTCGCGACGCGGCGCCTGCAATTGACGTGCACCGGTTCGACGCGGACGTTGACGGTCGCAGCCCTGTCCGGCGCGAAAGGCGCACGCGTGCAACTGGGCGGCCGGCTGTGGCATGTCGTCCTGCACGAGCGCGACGACTACGGCTGGCGCGCCGTCGATGTCGACGGGTTGCGCCGCCAGCGCCTGATCCTCGACGACGGCCACAGCGTGCATGTCGCGCGCGACGCGGCCGTGCACGTGTTCGCCGAGCCCTCGCCGTTCCCGCAGCCCGATGCCGCTGCTGCGGCGCGGGTGGCGCGCGCGCCGGTCGCGGGCGTCGTCGCGCAGCTGGCCGTGGAACCGGGCCAGCGCGTGGTCGCCGGCCAGCCGCTGGTGTGCGTCGAGGCCATGAAGATGGAGATGTGGCTGCAGGCCGCCGCGGCCGGCGTCGTCAGCGTGGTGCACGTCGCGCTGCGCGACACGGTGGCCTCCGGCGCCGTGCTGATCGAGCTCGAGCTCGACCCCACCTGAACGAGGACATCATGAACGAAGCGATCCTGACCTGCGCGCTCACCGGCGTGCTCACCGACCCGGCGCAGCACCCGGTGCCCGTCACCGCCGCGCAGATGGCCGCCGCGGCGCGCGACGCGTTCAACGCCGGCGCGTCCATCATGCACGTGCACATCCGCCGCCAGGACGCGGGCCAGGGCCATCTGCCGTCGTGGGATCCGGACGTGGCCGAGGACGTCTGCGGCGCGATCCGCGCGGCGTGTCCCGGCGTGATCATCAACCTGACGACCGGGGTCATCGGCAAGGACATCAGCGGCCCGCTGGCCTGCATCGCGCGCGTCAGGCCCGAGATCGCGGCCTGCAACGCCGGCAGCCTGAACTACCTGAAGCTGCGCGCCGACGGCCACTGGGCCTGGCCGCCGATGGTGTTCGACAACCCGGTGGCCAAGGTGCAGCAGTTCCTGGACGCGATGGAGGCGGCGGGCGCGCATCCGGAGTTCGAATGCTTCGACGTGGGCATCGTGCGCTCGGTGGGCATGTTCCTGAAGGCCGGCATGCTGAAGGCCGCCATGGGCACGCCCGAATACAACCTCGTGATGGGGGTCGCCTCCGGCATGCCTTGCGACGTCGACCTGCTGGCCCTGCTGCCGCGCTGGATCGCGCCGGGCGCGGTGTGGCAGACGACGCTGATCGGCCGCGAGGAGATCTGGCCCGTGCACCAGAAGACGGCCGAGCTCGGCGGCATGCTGCGCACGGGTCTGGAAGACAGCTTCTACCTGCCCGGCGGCGAACGCGCGAGCGGCAACGGGCCGATGATCGAAGCGCTGGCCCGGTGCGCCGGGCAGGCTGGCCGGCCCATCGCGACGCCCGCCCAGGCGCGGGCGCTGCTGGGATTGGCCGGCGGCTGAGAAGTTGCAGGACGGGGCGCGCGGACCGGCCGGCTGGGCTATGCTCGAAGTTCCTCGACTCGGAGCTTTTGCCATGATCGCAATCGCTGGCGGCCTCCTCGCCGCACTCGGACTCCTGGCGGCCGCGTTGCTCGTGGCCGCGCCGCTCGGGCTGGTGACGGCCGCGACCGGCCTGTCGTTGTGGATCCTGTTTCCGCTGCTGACGCTCGTCGGCTGGTTCCTGCTCGTGGTGAGCGATCTGGATCCGCTGCGCGGCATCGCGACCCGGGTCGTCGCCGTCCCGCTGCTCGTGATCGCCTTGGTGGCCGTCCTCGGCCTCGTGGCCGCCGGCGTGGGCCTGGTGTCGGTCAACGGTCTTGCCGGCGTGTCCTCGCTCTGGTACGTGGCGATCCTGGGTGGTGCGTTCGGCGCGACGGGCACGGCGGCCTACGGTCGCAGGGCCGTGCCCGGACAGCCATCCTGAAGTCCGCCGCACCGGTAATCGACAGGGGTTTCCGACGCGTGCGCGCCTGACCGGCGCGACGGTCGAGCACGCGCTCCGGGATTGCGCCGGCATCGTCGCGGCGGTAGTCTTGCGCGCACAAGAAACCCAAGGAGACCTGTCGATGACGACTTCACTTCGCCACCGGGCGCCGCTGTTGGCGCTCGCCTGTTTCGTTCCCGGCCTGGCCGCGGCATCGCCCGCCTGCGACCAGTTGCTGCGCCACTTCGGCTCGGCGCTGGCCGATGCCACGTGCGTCGACAGCGCGGACCTGACCACCACCAACCCGGCCACCACGCCGGCCAACAACTCGATCGCCGGCCTGCCGGCCTTCGCGTTCACGCCGCAGACCGACCGCGCCACCATCTCGCCGAGCGCGGGCAAGCGCGCACCCATCACGAAGGTGGTGCCCGGACTGCAGCTGGACGGCCGCATCGCGTCCGATCCGACAGGCCAGGCGCGCTTCCTGTTGCGCCTGCCGCAGGACTGGAACGGCCGCCTGGTCGTCGCCGGGGCGTCGGGCACGCGCAGCGAGTTCAACGGCGATTTCGCGTGGAGCGACTACGTCGTCCAGAAGGGCTATGCCTACGCGTCGCAGAACAAGGGCGTGCTCAATCTCCAGCTGTCGACGGCGGCCGATCCGCTCGGCTGCCGGCTGAACCCGGTGTCGACGATCTACGTCGACTTCTACGACAACGGACCTGACCAGTCGTTCACGCGCTGGGTCGAGTTCATGGTCAAGGCGGCGCAACTCGCGCGCCAGGGCGTGACCTCGCACTACGGCCACACGCCGCGCTTCACCTACGCCGTGGGCACGTCCAACGGCGGCTACCAGGTGCGGCGCGCTGTCGAGACCGCGCCCGAGCTGTTCGACGGCGGCGTCGACTGGGAAGGCACGTTCGTCGACGAGCACGCGCCCAACCTGCTGACCGACCTGCCGGCCGCCGTGCTGAACTTCGTCGACTACACGGCCGCGGGCCTGGACGCCAACAGCACCGCCGCGAAGAACATCCGCGCGGCCGGCTACCCGCCCGACATCGTCGCGAGCCCGACGTCGTCGCTGTGGACGAGCTACTGGGCGCAGTTCTGGGAAGTGACGCAGTGCCAGTGGCAGAAGCGGCTCGATCCGACCTACGACACCTACAACTCCGGCACCGGCACGTACAACTACGTGGCGCGCCTGTCGGCCTCCGACGTCGGCGCGCAGGTCGCGTCGTTCGCCACCACGGGCCGCATCCAGCGCCCGCTGCTCACCGTCGCCGGCACCATGGACGCGCTGCTGCCCATCGACCATCACGCGCGTGCCTATGCGCGCAAGGTCGCGGCCGCGCAGGCCGACGGCCCGCGCCATGACGAACGCGACGCGCCGTACCGGCTCTACGAGGTGCAGAACGGCAACCACATCGAGTCCTTCCAGGACACGTTCCCGCAACTCGCGTTGATCGAACCGCACGCGCATGCGGCGTTCGACCTGCTGGTGGCGCATGTCGAGACGCATGCGGCGCTGCCGGCGAGCCAGTGCGTGCCGCGCGACGGCGCGATCGCGAAGGATCCGGCGCAGCCGGGGCACTGCGCGGCGTTGTACGCGCCCTGAGCAATGTCAGGGAACGCTGCGGCTCCGGCGGCGGACGGCTATTTGCTGCGCAGCCGCCGGATCCACTTGTCCAGCAGGTCGCGCCCCGTCGACGGCAGCGACACCCACATGCCGCCGCAGACCAGGTCGGGACCCTGCACGACGACATAGGTGGTCTTGATCGTGCCCGTGACGGGCGTGATCCTGGTCGGCTCGTCCAGCCCCGGAACGCCCATCGCGAAGTTCAGCACCGTGTTGGCCGGAATGTGCACGTCGGACGTCAGGCCGACGCCGCTTTCCGACAGGTCGCGCACGCGCAACTCCAGCACCTTGCCGCTGGGCAGCTGCACGCGCGCGGGCCAGGACACCTTGACGCGCCGCTCCTTGCGGCCGTCGGCTGGCGAAGCGGTGGGGAACGGGCTGCCGGAGAGGACGGGAGACGGCGGCGCGGGGGCGTCGAACAAGGCGTCGACGTCTTCGGGTGGGGTCGTCATGTCGCGGCAGGATCAGGCAGCTTCTTGCGGTTCGATCGTCTCGGTGGAGGGAGCGAGCGGGGCGGTGTGGAACTGCATCCTGGCGAGTTTCGCGTACAGGCCGTCGCGCTGCATCAGTTCCTGATGGGTTCCCTCTTCGACGATGCAGCCTTGGTCCATCACGATGATGCGGTCGGCCTTCTGTACCGTGGCCAGGCGGTGGGCGATCACCAGCGTCGTGCGGTCGGCCATGGCCGCTTCCAGCGCGGCCTGCACCATGCGCTCGCTCTCGGCGTCGAGCGCGCTGGTGGCCTCGTCGAGCAGCAGCAGCGGCGGGTTCTTCAGCATCGCGCGCGCGATCGCGACGCGCTGGCGTTGCCCGCCCGACAGGCGCACGCCACGCTCGCCCAGGAAGGTCTGGTAGCCCTCGGGCAGGCGCAGGATGAACTCGTCGGCGAACGCGGCGCGCGCGGCGGCGATCACTTCGTCGTCGGTGGCGTCGGGGCGGCCGTAGCGGATGTTCTCCATCGCGTTGGCCGAGAACACCGTGCTGTCCTGCGGCACGATGCCGATGCGCGAACGCAGCTCGTGCAGCGACGTGCCGCGCACGTCGACGTCGTCGACCAGCACCGCGCCGGCGCCGGTGTCGTAGAAGCGCAGCAGCAGCTGGAACACGGTGCTCTTGCCGGCGCCGCTGGGCCCGACCAGGGCCACCGTCTCGCCCGGCCTGATGCGCAGAGAGTAGTCGCTGAGCGCGGGATGCAGCGGCCGCGACGGGTAGTGGAACTGGACGTGGCGCAGCTCGACGGACGACCCGGCGCGCGTGGGCGGCAGCGGCTGCGGGGCGGCCGGATCGACCACCGGCGACACCGCGGCCAGCAGTTCCATCAGGCGCTCGGTGGCGCCGGCGGCGCGCAGCAGGTCGCCGTAGACCTCCGACAGCACCGCGACGCTGCTGACCAGCAGCATCACGTAGACCACCGTCTCGCCGAGGTGGCCGGCCGAGATCTTGCCGTTGACCACCGCCTGCGTGCCCTGGTACAGGCCCCACAGCAACGCGCCGAACGTGGCGCTGATGATGAAGGCCACGAGCATCGAACGCACCAGCGTGCGCTTGCGCGCGGTGTCGAACGCGTGCTCGGTGGAGACCTCGAAGCGCGCGGCCTCGCGGTTTTCCTGCGTATAGCTCTGCACGACCGGGATCGCGTTGAGCACCTCGGCGGCGATGGCGCTGGAGTCGGCCACGCGATCCTGGCTGGCGCGGCTCAGCTTGCGCACGCGCCGGCCGAAGGCCATCGACGGCGCCACCACCAGCAGCAGGATGCCCAGCACCTGCGTCATCACGTAGGGGTTGGTGACGATCAGCATCACCATCGCGCCGATGCCCATCACGCCGTTGCGCAGGCCCATCGACAGGCTGGAGCCGACGACCTGCTGCACCAGCGTGGTGTCGGTGGTCAGGCGCGACAGCACCTCGCCGGTGGCGTTGGTCTCGAAGAACGCCGGGCTCTGGCTCACGACGTGGCGGTAGACGGCGTTGCGCAGGTCGGCGGTCACGCGCTCGCCCAGCCACGTCACCGAGTAGAAGCGCAGCGCCGAGAACAGGCCCAGCGCCACGCCGACGGCGAACAGCGCGAGGAAATGGTCGCGCAACGCCATCACGCGCGCGCCGTTGGCCGCGCTCGAGCTGGCGCCGGCCGCCACGGCGGGCGAGCCGGACAGGCCCAGGCCGCCGTCGATCAGCGAGCGCAACGCCACCGGGAAGGCCAGCGTCGTGATGGCCGCGGCGATCAGGAACACGACTGCGGCCGCAATGCGGCCGCGATAGGGGCGAAGAAAAGGGAGGAGGCCAGACAGCGAACGCGGGGAAGCCGCCTTCGCGCGATCGGAAGCAGAGGTCATGGGTCCAGTCTACGGGCTGTGTGTTTCAACAAGCTTCATGATGCGATGCAAAGGGTATTCCCCCATGCAATGAAAGCCTATTCAATCATTGTCGATGCATTAACTGCCTAAGCAAGTATATTCGCATCCATGTCATCCATCAACGATCCCCACCCGCGGGCCGACTTCTATTCCGCCGAGGGTTACACCGTGGAAGAAAGCGTCGGAGCCGTGCTCAAGGGTGTCATCGGATCCATCACCACCCAGGTCGACCGCCGTCTGGTCGACCACGACCTGACCCATGCCCAATGGGTGCCGCTGTTCAAGCTGGCCCATGGCGAATGCAGCACCGTGGCCGAACTCGCCCGCACGCTGCAGAGCGACCCGGGCGCGATGACCCGTGCGCTGGATCGGCTCGAAGCCAAGGGCCTCGTGGCCCGCGTGCGCTCGAGCGAGGACCGGCGCGTCGTGAACCTGGAACTGACCGATGCCGGCCGCGAAGTGGCCGCCGTCGTCCCCGCCGTGCTGGCCGAAGTGCTCAACCTGCACCTGGCCGGCTTCTCCAAGGAAGAGTGGCGTGCGTTGCTGGGCATGCTCAAGCGCATGCGCGCCAACGGCGAAGCCCTGCGCACCGCCACCGCCAACAATTCAGCGACTCCCGACTGAAAGACTCCCATGCCCTGCGCCAACCAACAACCAGAATGCCCGCGCCGCGCCGGCGCGGCCCCGAAGACCGGTGAGTCGCAGCCCGCGCCGCGCTCGCCGCGCAATCGCCAGCACCGCGGCATCGAACTCGACATGCCGCGCGTGCTGTCTGCCAGCACGTTCGCGTTGGCCGTCGCCTCGGCCGCCGTGCTGATGCTGGCCGGCTGCGCCTCGCCCGGACACCAGACGGCGCCGGTCGCCGCCCGCACGGCCGATTCGCTGGGCCTGCCCGCCGACCAGCAGACCACGGCGGTCGACGCACAGTGGTGGCACCAGTTCGGCGACGCGCAGCTCGACGCGCTCGTGGCCAAGGCGCTGGACGGCTCGCCCAGCCTCGGCGCTGCGGCTGCGCGCCTGACGCGCGCGCAAGCCGTCGTCGAGGCGACGCGCGGCTCGGCCGACCCGCAGGTCGGCTTCGACGCCTCCGTCACGCGCGAGCTGCTCTCGCGCAACGGCCTGTTCCCGCCGCCGTACGGCGGCAACATCTTCAACCAGTCCGACGCGACGTTCGGCCTCAAGTGGGACGCCGACCTGTTCGGCCGCCAGAAGGCCGATCTCGAAGCGGCGCTCGGCAGCGCGCGCGCTGCCAGGGCCGACGCGGACGTCGCCGCGCAGCAGATCGCCACGCAGGTCGTGCGCACCTATTTCTCGCTGGCGCGCCTCGAGAGCCAGCGCGCGGTCGCGCAACGCACCTACGACCAGCGCAAGCAGATGCTGTCGCTGATCAACCAGCGCGTGCAGGCCGGCCTCGACACCGTGGTGGAACAGAAGCAGGGCGAAGGCGCGCTGCCCGACACCTTGTCGCAGATCGAATCGCTGGACGAGCAGATCGACCTGACGCGCCACATGCTGGCCGCGCTCACCGCGCAGCCCATGCAGGCGCTGGCCACGCTGGCGCCGACGCTGGACCAACTGCACGCGTCGGCGCAGCCGCCGGTGCTGGGCGCCGACCTGATCGCGCGTCGCGCCGACGTCGCCGCCGCGCTCGCCCGCGTGGAAGCCGCCAACCAGCAGGTGGCCTCGCAGCGCACGAAGTTCTATCCGGACATCAACTTCTCGGCCAGCTTCGGCCTGGACTCGATCAGCCTGGACCACTTCCTCGAACTCCCGAGCAAGGCCTGGTCGTTCGGCCCCGCGCTGCACCTGCCCATCTTCGAAGGCGGCCAGCTGCGCGCCCAGTTGAAGGGCAAGGGCGCCGACCGCGACGCCGCGATCCAGGCCTACAACCAGCAGGTGATCGACGCCGTGCACGAGGCGGCCGATGCCGCCACCTCCGCGGCGTCGATCGGCCGCCAGCTGGCGCTGCAACGCCAGGCGCTGGGCGCCTCGACCGCCAGCTACGACTTCTCGCAGAAGCGCTACGGCCAGGGCCTGGGCAATGCGTTGATCGTGTTGAACGCCGAGACGCAGATGCTCTCCGAACGTCGCCTCGAGGTCGATCTCGAGTACCGCGCGCTCGACGTCCAGGCCCAGCTGATGAAGGCGCTGGGCGGCGGCTGGACCGCCACCGGCACCGCAACGACACCCCCCGCCGCCGCGGCCTCCGCGCCGACGACAACGGCCAAGAACGACAACCTCACGCCCGCTTAAAGCATCATGAACGCACCTGCTTCCAACACCGCCGCCCCCGAAACCACCGCGCCGGCCGGCAACCCCAGGCGTCGTACGGCCCTGACCGCGATCGCGGTGGCCGTGCTGATCATCGGCGGCGGCTACGGCATCTACTACTGGATGACCGGCCGTCATTCCGAGTCCACCGACAACGCCTACGTGCAGGCCAACGTGGTGCAGATCACGGCGCAGGCCGGCGGCACCGTCACGGCGATCCAGGCCGACGACACCGACTACGTCAAGGCGGGCCAGTTGCTGGTCAAGCTCGACCCGGCCGACTCGCGCGTCGCGCTGGACCAGGCCGAGGCCGCGCTGGCATCGACGGTGCGCGAGACGCGCATCCTGTTCGCCAACAACTCCACGCTGCAGGCGCAGATCGACGCCCGCGCGGCCGACGCCACGCGTGCCGCGGCTGACCTCTCGAAGGCGCAGGACGACGTCAACCGCCGCACGCCGCTGGTGCAGAGCGGCGCCGTCGGCAAGGAAGAGTACGACCACTCGAAGCAGCAACTCGACTCGGCCCGGAGCGCCTACACGGCCGCGAAGTCGGCGCTCGACGCCGCGCGCGAGCAACTGAGCTCGAACCAGACGCAGACCGAAGGCACCAGCGTCGCCGACCACCCGAACGTGCAGCGTGCCGCCGCCAAGGTGCGCGAGGCCTGGCTCGCGGTGCAGCGCGCCGACATCCCGGCGCCGGTCAGCGGCACCGTGGCGCGGCGCAGCGTGCAGGTGGGCCAGCGGGTCGCGGCGGGCGTGCCGCTGATGTCGGTCGTCACGCTGGACAACGCCTGGGTCGACGCCAACTTCAAGGAAGGCCAGCTCGAGCGCCTGCGCATCGGCCAGCCGGCCAAGCTGGAAGCCGACGTCTACGGCAAGCACGTGGTCTATCACGGCAAGGTCGAAGGCCTGGGCGCCGGCACCGGCGCGGCGTTCTCGCTGCTGCCGGCGCAGAACGCCACCGGCAACTGGATCAAGGTCGTGCAACGCGTGCCGGTGCGCATCTCCCTCGACCCGAAGGAAATCGCCCAGAACCCGCTGCGCGTGGGCCTGTCGATGACCGCCACGGTCGACGTCGCGGACGAGAACGGCCTGACGATCTCCGACACGCCGCGCACCAAGGCGCAGGGCGCCGTCGCGTCGACCAACGTGTTCGATTCGCTGCAGCACGACGCCGACGCCGAAGTGGCGCGCATCATCGCGGCCAACGGCGGCGGGCGCGCCGCGGTGGCCAAGGTGCCCGCCGCCACCGCGTCGACGGCTGCCGCCGCCAACGCCGACGACAAGGTCGCGTCTGCCGACGCACCCGCCACCAGGCCCCATCGCCACCACAAGCAATCATGAGCTCACCCGCAGCGGCGGGTCGCCCGCCGACGCCACTGCGTGGCGGCGCGCTCGTCATGGGCACGCTGTCGCTGTCGCTGGCGACCTTCATGAACGTGCTCGACTCGTCGATCGCCAACGTGTCGTTGCCGTCGATCTCGGGCGACCTGGGCGTCAGCATCTCGCAGGGCACCTGGGTCATCACGAGCTTCGGCGTCGCCAACGCGATCTCGGTGCCGCTGACCGGCTGGCTCACGCAGCGCTTCGGCGCGGTGCGCCTGTTCACGTTGAGCGTGATCCTGTTCGTCATCGCATCGGTGCTGTGCGGCCTCGCGCCGTCGATCGAGCTGCTGATCGCGTTCCGCGTGCTGCAGGGCTTCGTCGCCGGGCCGATGATCCCGCTGTCGCAGACGCTGCTGCTGTCCACCTATCCACCCGCGAAGGCCGGCACCGCGCTGGCGCTATGGGGGGTGACGACGCTGGTCGCGCCGGTGGCCGGGCCCTTGCTGGGCGGCTACATCACCGACAACTGGACGTGGCC
>FTKD01373793.1_pt1 | contig 50816 bp, 47 predicted proteins | sample 1658191 | NCBI WGS metagenome assembly FTKD01 (sample SAMEA3914808, study PRJEB12502) | metagenome | biome: forest; material: soil | place: Canada | collected 2011-08-03 | depth 0.3 m
GCCCGGCATCAGCGCGCCATCGGCGTTGTCGAACACGGCGCGCACGCGCACCGTGCCGCTGCGGGCGTCCACCTGGTTGTCCACCAGCTGCAGATGGCCGGTGATCGGCGTCGCGGCGTCGGCCACGGTGCCCATCTGCACCGGGATCTTCTCGATCTGCACACGAGCGCTCGCGCCCGCAGGCAGCTCGCTCAGCGCGCGCGTGACGACCTGCTCGTCGGCATCGAAGCTCGCGTAGATCGGGCTGACCGACACCAGCGTGGTCAACACCGGCGCACCCGGGCCGGCGGCCACGAGGTTGCCGGTCGTGATCTCCAGCTTGCCGACGCGGCCCGACACCGGTGCGCGTACCTGCGTGTAGCCGAGGCTCAGCTGCGCGGTCTGCAGTTGAGCCTTGGCGGCGCGCAGGTTGGCGTCGGCCTCGCTCTGCGCGTTGAGGCTGTCGTCGTACTCGCGTTGCGAGATGGCGTGGTCCTGCAGCAGTTGCTTGGAGCGCTCGTAGTTGCTCCTGGCGTTGACCAGGCGCGATTGCGCGGCGAAGACCTGCGCGTCGGCACGGTCGACGTCGGCCTGGTACGGCGCCGGGTCGATCGTCAGCAGCAGGTCGCCTGCTTTGACCAGCGCGCCCTCGCGGAAATGCACGGCCTCCACGGTGCCAGCGACGCGCGACCGGATGTCGACGCGTTCGACGGCTTCCAGGCGGCCCGAGAAGTCGTTCCAGGTCGCCACGTCGCTCTGTACGACGGCGGCGACAGACACGGGCGTCGCCTGGACTGCCTGCGTTGGCTTGGCGGAAGCCTGGCCGCTGTGCAGGGATACCGCCGCGGCCACGATCGCGACGATGGCGGTGAGAGAGGTGCCAGCCACCCAGAATCGGTGGCGGCTGCGGGGAATCGAGTGAGTCACGGGAAAGCTCCTGGATGTCGGGATGAAGAAATGAATGGAGGGGGTACTAGGCGGCGAGGCCGAGCATGTGGCCCATGAGGACCTGCTTGGTCTTCATGTAGGCCGCGTTCTCGTCGTGAAGCGAAGAGATCAGCGGAACCCGCTCGACGATGCGAAGGCCGTAGTCGGCAATGCCGTCGTACTTCTGCTGGTTGTTGGTCATGAGGCGCACGGCGCGCACGCCGAGATCGCGCAGCATCTGTGCGCCGACGGCGTAGTCGCGGCTGTCGACCGGCAGGCCGAGCCGGACGTTGGCTTCGACGGTGTCCGCACCTTCGTCCTGGAGCGCATAGGCACGCAGCTTGTCCAGCAGGCCGATGCCGCGCCCTTCGTGGCCACGCAGGTAGACAACGACGCCGCGTCCTTCCTGCGCGATGCGCCGCATGGCGTCATCGAGTTGAGGCTTGCAATCGCAGCGCATGGAGCCGAAGACCTCGCTGGTCATGCACTCCGAGTGCACTCGCACAAGCACGTCGCGTCCGTCGCTCACGTCGCCCATCATCAGCGCCAGTTGCTCGCGTCCGGTCACAAGCTCGCGATAGCCGTGCAGCGTGAAGACGCCGAAGGGTGTCGGCATGCGGACGCTGGACATCCTCTCGACGATGCGCTCGGTGCGCCGGCGGTACGCGATGAGGTCCTTGATCGTGATCAATGGCAGGCCGTGCTCGCGGGCGAATCGTTCGAGCTCGGGACGGCGCGCCATCGTGCCGTCGTCGTTGACGATCTCCACAAGCGCGCCACCCGGCCGCAGTCCTGCAAGGCGCGTGAGGTCGACGGCCGCCTCCGTGTGCCCTGCCCTGGCGAGCACGCCGCCTTGGACAGCGCGCAGCGGAAACACGTGTCCCGGCCGGTTGAAGTCACCCGAGCCGACCTGCGGATCAACGAGCGCGCGCAGCGTCGCGGCGCGATCGGATGCCGAGATGCCCGTCGTGGTGCCATGTCGGTAGTCCACGGTCACGGTGTACGCAGTCGACATGGAGTCGGTATTGCGGGCAACCATCAGAGGCAGATTGAGTTGATCCAGCCGCTCGCCGGGCAGGCCTGCGCAGATGACGCCGCTGCTGTAACGGACCATGAAGGCGAGCCGCTCCGGCGTCGCGTGTTCAGCCGCCAGGATCAGGTCGCCTTCGTTCTCGCGATCCTCATCGTCCACGACGACGACCATGGAGCCTTGCGCCATCGCGGCAAGGGCGTCTTCGATGCGGTCTGCCTTCATTTGCGGTCTCCTGAGCTTGTTGCGAATGCGTTGGCGACTGCGGTTGCGTGCATCCCATCGCGGTGAGCAAACTCTATGGGCGAGACCCTCTTGCGACTAGCCGACGGGGCTGGATTTCAGTCGTCCGCGGCATTGATCAATCTCGGCGATTCGGTCGCAGCGGCGGCCATTGCATGCATGTGTGGACGAGTGAAATCCACCGTCGACGGCTACTCGGATCAACAGGCGATGCCCACCATCGATTCACCGATGCGTGCGGAGATCGCCCTCGCATCAGGTTGTTCAACTACCGCAAATCAACACCATGAAACTTCTTCACATCGACTCCAGCATCCTGGGCGAAGGCTCGGTGAGCCGCCAACTGACGGCCAAGCTCGTCGCCGCCGCGCGTGCCAAGCATCGCGACGTCCAGGTGACCTATCGCGACCTGGTCGCCCAACCCGTCGGTCATCTGACCGGGCTGCACCTGGCCGCGGCGCAAGGCGTCAGGCCCGAGTCGTCGGCCTTGCAGCAAGACGTCGACGCCGGCCTGACCGACCTCGAATCGTTCCTCGCGGCAGACGTGGTCATCGTCGGGGCCCCGATGTACAACTTCACGATCTCCAGCCAGCTCAAGGCCTGGATCGACCGCATCGCTGTGGCCGGCAAGACCTTCCGCTACACCGAGAAGGGATCGGAAGGCCTGGCGGGCGGCAAGAAGGTCTTCATCGTCTCGTCGCGCGGCGGCTTCTACAGCCAGGGCACGCCGACGGCCTTCCTGGATCACCAGGAGACCTATCTGAAGAACCTGTTCGGCTTTCTCGGCGTCACCGACATCGAGTTCGTGCGCGCGGAAGGCCTGGCCGCCGGCGACGACAACCGCGCCAAGGGCCTGACCGGCGCCCACGGCACGATCTCGGCCGCGTTCGCCTGAGTTCGAACGACGTCCATCTCCACGTCGAGCCAGGGCGACCCACGCTGGGTCGCCCATTCGTCGTTGTGTCTTTGCGCCAAGGCCCGATGCTGCGGGAGCGCGGCAAGTCGCCTATTGGAGACTGACGGGTTCGCGAGCGATCGTGGTCGCGACGAGGCCCGTGGCAACGATCTTCGCCTTCGCGAACTCGATGAAGGCGCTGACGGCACGCGGAAGCTGGCGTCGGCTCAGGTAGACCAGGTAGATGTCCAGGCCTTTGACGTCATGGCCCGGCAGTACCTCGACCAACTGGCCACTGCGCAGGTAGGAGGCCGTCATCATCTCGGGCAGCAGCACGATGCCTAGCCCCGCCACCGATGCCTTCAGGAGGACGTGCGCCGCGTTGGCGTAGAAACGTCCCGTCACCTGCACTTCGGTCGGGCCCTCGGGGCCTTCCAGGCGCCAGATGGTGCGGCCGGTAGCCGGCTGCACGGCCAGGCAATCGTGCAGAGGCAGTTCGTCGACCGATGACGGCGCTCCGCGCGCGGCCAGGTAGGACGGGCTCGCGACCAGGAACGCGCGGTTGCTGCCGATGCGACGCGCCACGAGCGTGGGCTCGGAGACCTTGCCGGCGCGCAATGCCACGTCGATCCCTTCGGCGACCAGGTCCGCACGCGCATCGTTGAGGACGAATTCGAGGCGTACCTTCGGGTGAGCCTCCAGGAACTCGGTCACCCACTCCATCTGGAACCAGTTGAAGAAGTCGGCCGCCGCCGCGACACGAACCTTGCCGCTGGGCATCTGGCTGCCGTCGGCGAGTTCGACCGCCGCGGCAGACAGCGCCTCCACCTCGCGCGCGCAACGCGCGTAGAAGCTCTCTCCGGCATCGGTCAGCGTCAGCTTGCGCGTCGATCGATGGAGGAGACGCAACCCCAGCTGTTCTTCCAGCTGCTGGATCCGCCGACTCGCCGTATTGGAGGGCATGCCCGCGCGCCTCGCGGCCTCGGCGAAGCTTCCGGCCTCGACGACTTGCACGAACAAGGCCACATCGTTCAGATCGACCATGTACTTCCTCTTTGCAACGGTGCCCCGCCCCGAAGAGCACGCCTGCGTCGACCAAATCGATCGCAGTGAACAAGCTCACGGCACGTCTTCAGGAGACTCATGCTCATGAGCGAAATAATCCTACTCGCAATATCGCGCACGCGATCACCGGCAAGGCTTCTCGACGAGCCTGCTGCGTCAGTGCGACCGCGGGACGTCGACATGACGAACGACTTGCGGCGTCGCATATTCCCGGCCCAGCATCGCCCGAGCAAAGAAATAGTTGCTGCGGCCGCGATCGCTGAGCGCATCGATCTGGACGTGTCCGTCCTCATCGCAGGGGAAGACGAGGCCCCGGCCTTCGTTGAAGAGAGATGCAAACCAGGCCTCGAAAGGCGAGGAAGAAGCGGCAGGTGTGGTGGCCATGTTCATCTCCTGGGTTGTCGTGAATCCAGTCTAGGCGGCGCACTCAGCCGATCCAGACCCGCGGCGGTAACGCACCGTTGCCGGGACCGCAACGATCGGAGTCCCGTCGCGCACGAGGACCTCATATCCGGGAGGCTGCGCACAAGGGCTTCTTTGCTCCAGCAGCAAAGGCGTGTTCCGGGACGAGTAGTACTCGCCACGAGCCTGGCGGCCTAGAGTGGGCTCACATCGGCGCCCACCTGCCACCAGGCGCTCGAAGTCCGCTCGCGGGCTTGCAGCCACAAGCGGCGTCGCGATACCCGCTCACCACCATCAAAGGAAGAATCGCCATGTCAAACGAACTGAGTCTCGAAATCGACCGCAATCCCCTTTCAACGCGCCCGTCGCGTCCGATCGTGCTGCGAGCCCAAGGGCGGCAACACGGCCCCATTCGTCGAGTCGTCAGTCCCTCGGACCTCGGCGAGCTCATCAAGTCGTTCGTCTTCCTCGACTACTTCGAGTTCGAACCCACGCCGCATGACCTCTTCGGTATGCACCCGCACTCGGGCATTGCCACGATCACGTGGCTCCTCGAAGGCGGCATCCGCTACGAGGACACCACCGGCAAGAGCGGCCGGCTTCCCGTGGGCAGCGTCGAATGGATGCGCGCCGGCAGCGGCGTCTGGCATGACGGCTCGATGGCCGAAGGCGATCACCTGCGCGGCCTGCAGCTCTGGATCGCGCTGCCGGCCGAACTCGAGCTCTCCGCGGCCGAGAGTCAGTACATGGCACCTTCCGAGATCCCCGCGATCGGCCCGGCCCGGCTCGCGTTCGGAACCTACGAGGGCGTGACGAGCCCGACCCCTTCCCCCGCCGGCATGAACTACCTGTCCGTCAACTTGAAGAAGGGCGAGACGTGGACATACACGCCGCCGCGGGGACACGGCGTCGGCTGGCTCTACGTCCACGAAGGGGTCGTGCAGGCCGCGGGCGAGTCGCTCTCGGCCGAACTGGCGGTCTTCGAGGAAAGCGAAGGCGCGATCCGGGTCACCGCATCGACCGACGCGGGCTTCGTCCTCGGCAGCGCGCGCAAGCATCCGCACGAGCTGGTACTGGGCCGCTACTCGGTGCACACCTCGCGCGAGGCCTTGACGGCCGGCGAGACGGGGATCGCCGAGATCGGTGCCCTCCTCCGGCGCGCCGGGCGCATCTAGGGCCTGCAGCAGGTCTGTCTCCAGCTCCGCGCCCTTTCGGCTTCACCAGCGGCAGGGCCCGCTCACGCCGCTCACGACAGCTTGTCGAAGAAGAGATAGACGGCGGCGATCTTGCCTTCCCGGGCAACGATGAAGTCCGTCCCCGCATATTCGGGCGGCTTGCCGGGACTGCCGGACACCCAAACCACGCGCCCTCCGTCACCGACCTCCTCGGGCGGCGAGAGCGGCTGGTATTGGAAGTCCGGATGGGTGGCCTTGATCACGCCCGCAATACGGTCGATCTCGTCGCGGCCGCGGAAGCTGCCCCCCATGGGGTCGTGGAACACGGCATCTTCGAGGAAGAGCTCGTCGATCGCCGCGCGCCGACGCACCGGGTCGGTCTCGCCGAAGACGTCGCTGAGGTTGCGAAGCAACAGGGTCGAAATGGTGTTGGACATGGTTGATCTCCTTCAGTCTTTGCTGAAAGCCCTGGCTGCTTCTGCCGTGTCGAGCGCCTCGCGCAGCAGCTTGATGCGGCCGCCTTCGGCGATCAACACGCCCGCATAGGTCTGCTTGTAGATCTTGCCGGTATCGGGGACGAGTGCTTCGACCGAGTATTCGGCGAAGACCTTGTCGGGCGTCTCGATCCAGACCTGGGTGTTCTTGAACCGGAAGCCGGGGATCTTCTTCAGAAGTCCCTGCACCAGTCCACGGATCGCTTCCCTTCCCTGGGCTCTCGCCTTGACGGTCGGAAGTTCGACGACGCCGTCGTCCGCAAACAGCGCTGCCGCCTCGTCCGGATTCTGGATGTTGTCGTGGTATGCGCGAAGGAGTTGGATCGCGGTGGTCTTGCTGGTGGTATCGGTCATGGTCTTTCTCCGTGTTGATTGGTGCCTGGGCGCTACGACCGCTCAGACCTGCGCAACGCCGCCGTCGACGAACAGCTCGGCGCCGTTGACGAAGCTGGAGTCGTTCGACGCCAGGAAGACGACGGCCTTGCCGATTTCCGCCGGCTCGCCCACGCGGCCCATCGGCACGAGCGAGGCGAGGTAGGCGAGGAGCCCGTCCTGCTGTTCCTTGTTGTCGCCCGCAAGTTCGACCAGGCCGGTCGTGCGGATCGGGCCCGGGCTCACGACATTGACACGGATCCGACGATCCTTCAGGTCGAGTACCCAGTTGCGCGCGAAGTTGCGCACGGCGGCCTTGGTGGCGCTGTACACGCTGAACGCCGGCGTGCCCTTGCTGCCCGCGGTCGAGCCCGTGAGGATGATCGACGCACCGTCCACCAGGAGCGGCAGCGCCTTTTGCACCGTGAACAGGACGGCCTTGACATTGCGGTTGAACGTCTCGTCGAAATGCTCTTCCGTGATGGCGCCGAGCGGAACCATGGTGCCGCCGCCAGCGTTGGCGAACAACACGTCGAGGTGGCCGGCTTGTTGCTTGATCTGCGCGAAGAGCGCGTCCAACTCGGCCATCTTCGTCGCGTCGCTACGGACACCGCGGCCACGCGGACCAATGGCCTTCACCGCCGCGTCCAGTTCCGCCTGGCGGCGACCCGTGATGTACACCGTGGCGCCCTCCTCTGCCATGGCGCGCGCCGATGCCAGACCGATGCCGCTCGTGCCGCCCGTCACCAGTGCTACCTTGCCTTCGAGTCGATTGGTCATTTGTTTCTCCAGTGGTTGAAAGAGTTGGTGCAGTGAATGTAGGGAGACGAGGCGCTCGGATAAAGACGCTGTCGGCTGCAACTCAATTCAGGCTGGTGAACAATCGGCCCGCTGTTTCCCTTTTCCAGAACCGGAGCACCGGATGGATCAACTGACTGCGATGAGGGTGTTTGTTCGGATCGCCGACTCGGGAGCCTTCTCGAAGGCCGCTGACTCCCTGAACATCCCCCGCCCCACGGTGACGAAGCTCGTTCAAGACCTGGAGAGCCACCTGCGCGTGAAGCTGTTTCAGCGCACGACGCGTCGGGTGCATGTCACCGCGGAAGGCGAGGCTTACTACGAGCGCGCGGTCAGGCTGCTGGGCGAGCTTGAGGACATGGATGCGCAGTTCGCAGGGGTTCGGAGCAGCCCGAAGGGACGGCTTCGGGTCGACATCGGGTCGTCGCTCGCAAACCTCATCCTCATTCCGGCCCTTCACGATTTCCGCCTGCGATACCCGGACATCCAGCTGCAACTGGGCGTCAGCGACCGGCATGTCGACCTCGTTGGCGACGCAGTCGACTGCGTGATTCGCGGTGGCGACCTCGCCGATACGTCGCTGGTTGCCAGGCGCATCGCCGAACTGGACTACGTCACGTGCGCCAGCGCCGACTACCTCGCGGCGAACGGCACACCGGCCCATCCGGAGGATCTGCTCGCGCGGCATTCCTTCGTGGGCTATTTCTCGTCGCTGACGGGGCGAGTATTCCCGCTGCACTTCGCTCGGGACGGCGAGCAACTGGATGTGGATCTCCGCGCGACCAAGGGCGCCGCTGTCAACGAGAGCACCGCTCATCTGACCGCCCTGCTCACCGGGCTGGGGATCGGACAGACGTTTGCGTTCATGGCCAACCCGCACATCGCAGCGGGTCGCCTGGTACCGGTGTTGACGGGGTGGACCCAGCCACGCCACCCTCTTCATGTCGTCTATCCTCAAAACCGACATGCGGGAGCTCGCCTTCGGGTCTTCATCGACTGGGTGACGGACGTCTTTGCGGCCCATGACGACAGGCGCGGAGCCCGAGCAAAGTGATTGCAACACCTGTTCCGCGGGTTGCGACGGCCCGCGGGCGGAAGGCAGCAGGAGTCGAACCTACCTGGGAGCGACTGACGCCCCCACCCGGGTTTGAAGCCCGGACGCACCACCGGATGCGTTTGCCTTCCTGAAACCGAGACGTCGCGGACGCGACGGCGTTGATTGTCGTGCGCTTCCTCCGCGTCAGTCGGCGTGCGGCCAGCCCGGCTCGCCAACCACGACGTGGGCCTCGCGCACGCGCCGCGTGTAGCCCGCGCGGTCGAAGAACTCGAGCAGCTGGACGGAGCGCTTGCGGCCGAGGCCGGCCGCGTCGCGGAGGTCGGCGGCGCGCACCCCGGCATGGCCGCCTCGGGCATCGAGCTCGGCGACCAGGCGCGCCAGCGCCTGCACGCGCGACGGTGCGACGAACAGATCCTTCACGCTCTGGAACAGGCGTCCCTGGCGTGCCAGCTTGCGCAGCAGCGCGCGCACGTCGTCCTCCGGCACGGCCGCACGCGCGGCCAGTTCGCGCACCCAGGGTGGGTCGATGCCACCTTCCTCGATCCAGGGCAGCAGGCGCGCGACCAGCGTCTCTTCGGACGCCGTGAGCGTCACGGCGTGGTCGGGCAGGTGCAGCCAGGCACCACCAGCTTGCAGGCGACCATCGTGCAGCAGTGCGTCGAGCAGCGCGCGCCAGAGCGTGTCGCGACCGGTCGCGGGCGTGCGGCCCGGCATCGTCATGCGCCGCAACCGGGCTGCATTGACGCCCGGCTCGTCGGGATGGGTCGCGTGGAATCGGGCCAGCGTCGCGACGACCTCGTCGCCGACGGCCCGCCACGTCGCATCGGCGACGAGCAGCGCACCATGCGGCCCGTTGGCCAGCACGCGCACGTCGGCGTCCGGCGACGGCACGCGATCCTCGGGCAAGCCCAGAAGCCATGCGAGATGCGATCGCGCGATGCCTGCGGGCGCGTTGGCGACGACGCCGGTCAACCCACCGCCGTTCCTCGCGGCTTCGAGGGCGGCCAGCCACGCGAGCCGTTCGGGACTGCGGCGCCGGCGCTCCAGTCCGAGCGGATCGATCACCACGCCACCACCGATCGTCCGGTTCGCCTGCGCGTTGCGCACGATGAACCGATCGCCCGCGAGCGCGAAGACCGGCTGCTCGAACACGAGCTGCGCCAGCGCTCGCGTGCCGGCCTGCAGGCGATCGCCCTCGAGCGGCGCGACATGCGCGACGTGGTGCGCCGTGCCCAGGTGGACGTGCACGGTCGCCCAGGTCGCGAGCACCGGCGCGCCGGGCAGCAGCTGCAGCCGCGTGTCGAGGCGCGGGCTGGCGCGCAGCGCGCGCGCGTCGGCGATCCAGTCGCCGCGGGCGATGGCCGAGGCCTCGATGCCGGCGAGGTTCAACGCGCAGCGCTGGTGCGCGACGCCACGTTCGCTCGCACGGTTCTGCGCATGGATGCTGCGCACGCGGACGTCCTGCCCGCTGGCGGAATGGCGCAGCGTTTCGCCCACGTTCACCGCGCCGCCATGCACGCTGCCGGTGACGATCGTCCCGTGCCCGGGCAGGCTGAATACGCGGTCGACGGCGAGGCGGAACAGGCCGTCGAGGTCGCGTCGCGGCTGGCGACCGGCAGCAGCCTCGAGATGCCGCTTCAACGCCGCGACGCCGGGATCGTCGTCGCGGCTTGCGGCCGTCTCGAACACCGGCGCAGCGGACAGCGCCGACCCCTGCAACGCCAGCGCCAGCTCCGCGCACACCTCGGCGATGCGCGCCGGCGAGACGCGATCGACCTTGCTCAAGGCGACGGTGCCTTCGCGCACGCCGAGCAGTTGCAGGATGTCGACGTGCTCGCGCGTCTGCGGCATCACGCCGTCGTCCGCGGCCACGACCAGCAGCGCGTGGTCGATCCCGGTGGCCCCCGCGACCATCGTGTGCACGAAGCGCTCGTGGCCCGGCACATCGACGAAGCCCAGCACATCGTCGCCCGGCAACGGCGCGTAGGCATAGCCCAGCTCGATCGTGATGCCGCGCGCCTTCTCCTCCTTGAGCCGGTCGGTGTCGACGCCCGTCAGCGCGCGCACCAGCGTCGTCTTGCCATGGTCGATATGGCCGGCGGTGCCGACGATCATGAGGCGAGGGCCAGTGCCAGCGACGCGAGTTGCGCCGCGAAGGCGGGCTCGTCGCCCTCTTCCAGGCAGCGCAGGTCGAGCCACAGCGCGCCGTCGGCGACACGCCCGATCACGGGCCGCTCGAGCCCGCGCAGCGCCTGTTCGAGCCGCGCGAGTTCGCGGCCGGCGCGGCGTGCGGTCGAAGGTTGCAGGCGCAGGCCGAAGCTGGGCAGCAGGTCGACGGGCAACGCGCCGCTGCCGATCTGGCTGGACATGGCCACCGCGTCCACCGCGAAGCCCGCGCCGGCCGCGGCTCGCACCGCGTCGCGCAGCCGCCCGGCCTGCACGCGGATGCCCTGCTGCGGCCGCGTGAGCAGGCGCAGTGTCGGCAGGCGCTCGGCGAGCCGCTCGGGCGCGCGATACAGCGCGAGCACCGGCTCCAACGCCGCGAGCGTCAGCTTGCCCACGCGCAGCGCGCGCTTGAGCGGGTTCTTCTTGATCTTCGCGATCAGGTCCTTGCAACCGACGATCATCCCGGCCTGCGGACCGCCCAGCAGCTTGTCGCCGCTGAAGCTAACGATGTCGGCGCCGGCCGAGACGATGTCGCGCACCGTCGGCTCCTGCGGCAGGCCCCAGTCGGCGAGATCGACCAGCGTGCCGCTGCCGAGATCGACCGCGAGCGGCACGCCGCGCTCGTGCGCGATGCGCGCCACCTCCGGCTCGGCGACGCTTGCCGTGAAGCCGGTGACCGCGTAGTTGCTGCAATGCACCTTCATCAGCAACCCGGTGCGCGGCCCGATGGCGGCCTCGTAGTCGCGGGCGTGCGTGCGGTTGGTCGTGCCGACCTCGACGAGGCGGGCGCCGGCGCGGCCCATGATGTCGGGGATGCGGAAGGCACCGCCAATCTCGACCAGCTCACCGCGCGAGACGACGACCTCCTTGCGCGTCGCCAGCGAGTTCAGCATCAGCAGCACGGCCGCGGCGTTGTTGTTGACGACGGTGGCGGCCTCGGCGCCGGTGAGCTCGCACAGCAGGCCGGAAACGAGGTCGTCGCGGTCGCCGCGGCCACCGGTCTCGAGGTCGTATTCGAGGTTGGCCGGCGCGACGAGTGCCCGCATGACGGCCTGCACGGCCTCGTCGGGCAGCGATGCGCGGCCCAGGTTGGTGTGCAGCACGGTGCCCGTGAGGTTGAAGACGCTGCGCAGGCGCGGCGCATTGCGGGCCTGGATCGCGGCCTCGACGCGGCGCGCGATCGCGGGCGGATCGAGGTCCGCGTACGGCACGTCGATGCCGGCGCGGATCGCCTCGCGCAATCGCTCGAGCTCCCCGCGCACGGCGCCTGTCACCTGCGTCGCGCCGTGCAGTCGCAACGCGGGGGCGAGCTCGGCGGTGGCCAGCAGCTTGTCGACCGCGGGCAGGCGTTGCATCATGGCGTGGTTCGCCGGTGCGGTCGCGCTCATGGGCCTGGCTCCGGCTCGTCATGAGGCGCGGCCAGCGACAGCCACGGGTTCTCGCTGGCGCGGGCGAACGGCATGTCGGCCATCAGCAGGTCGAGCATCAGGCTGGCGAGGTCGTCGGCCAGCGGTTCGGCGACCGGATCCTTCTCCTGGTCGGCCTGCTTGCGGTAGGTGTGGCACTCGTCGCACGTCTCGGCGAGCACGGCGCGCGCGCCTTCCTCCGGGCTTTCCTCGATACCCTGGTAGCGCACGCCCTTCGTCGACTCGCAATGGCTGCACTTCACGCGCACGAGATGCCATTCGGTGGCACACAGCGCGCAATGCAGGTAGCGGTGTCCACCGGCCTGGCCGCCGATGCGCAGCACGCTGGCGACCGGCTGGCTACCGCAGACGGGGCAGATGGTGGCCGGGTCGACGTAGGCGATGCGCTTCGTGTCGAGCCGGCTCGCGGCGTCGGCGAAGGCGACCTGCAGCGCCGCCATCACAACGGGCCGCGCGGCTTGCCAGCGCGGGACGACGTCGCCCGCGATCGCGTCGAGCGCGAGCCCGTCGAGGCGGTCGTCGTCGAGCTCGCCAAGCATCGCGGCAACCTGCAGCGATGCCGGAGGCGACGACCCGTCGTCGCGGATCGCGGCCAGCAGCAAACGCAGCGCCTGGCGCCAGGCCGGGTCGACGGATTCGCGCGCGGGCAGCACCGGCATGCCGTGCTCGAGAGCGCGGGCGATCGTCGGCTCGTCGGGGGCGGCGGTGTGGATGGCGGCCGCCGCGCGGGCCTGGACGTCGACGAGGCGCGCGACGAAGCCCAGGTAGTCGCCGATCGGGTTGCCCGGCGCGAGCTGGCGCAGCCGCGCCGCGCGCTCGGCGAACAGGGTCGGCGGCTGCGGCAGGCGCACACGCGGGAACTCGATCCGGTCGAGCGCCTCGATCTCACCCCGTTGAAGAATGCGTTGCACGGAAGCTGTTTTACCTGAAATGAGCAGCGACTGCCCGGGGCGAGGGCGTGGCGCCGCGCGGGCCGGGTCAGTGGCGATGGTCGCCGGTGATCTTGCGATACCAGGCGCGGTGGTGCTGCCAGGCCCACGCGCGCGACACCTTGCCGCGCACCATCGCGTGGATGCTCCCGCTTACCCAGATCGCCGCGTAGATGTGCGCGACGATGAGGCCGATGCAGCAGATTGCCACTATCGCATGCAGCAATGTCGCCACGCGGATCAGCAGGATGGGCGGTGTCCACCACACGCGCCACATGACGAGTCCCGTCAGCAGCAGCACGAGGATGCCGGCCACCAGGCACCAGAAAAGAACTTTCTGCCCGCCGTTGTTCTTCTCCTGCTCCGGCATGTGGCTGTCGTCGCCGCTGGCGACCATGTCGGGAACGCGCTTGAGCCATTCCACGTCACGCCGCTCGATCAGATTGTGCCGCCAAAAGCGCGCGACCAGCATAGCGAAGGCAACGAACAGCACGAGGCCGATGTACGGGTGCAGGATGCGCGTCCACGGGCCGCCGCCGAACAGGTCGGTGAGGAAGAAGAACGCCGGGTGGAAGAACGCCAGGCCCGACAGCGCGAGCAGGACGAAGCAGATCGCCACCGTCCAGTGGTTGACGCGTTCGGAGGCGGTGTAGCGCGGGATCTCGTCGCGGCGGTTCATCGCGTGTCCTCCTTCGCATCGACGTCGTCGGCGACGGCGTCCTCGGCCTCTTTCTCGACCTCGATCGGCCCCTTGACGATGTAGTGGAAGAGGCTGCCGATCGCCGCGACGCCGAGCGCCGCCAGCGCGAGCGGCTTGGCCACGCCCTTCCACAGGCCGACGAGCGGGCTGATGCGCGGCGCGTCGGGCAGTTCGGCGTAGAGCGAGGGCTTGTCGGCGTGGTGCAGCACGTACATCACGTGCGTGCCGCCGACGCCGGCCGGGTCGTACAGGCCGGCCTTGTCGAAGCCGCGTTCCTTCAGGTCGACGATGCGATCCTCCGCCTGGTCCTTCATCGCCTCCTTGGTGCCGAACATGATCGCGCCAGTCGGGCAGGTCTTCACGCAGGCGGGCTCGAGCCCGACGGCGACGCGGTCCGAGCACAGCGTGCACTTGTAGGCCTTGTGGTCCTTCTTCGAGATGCGCGGCACGTCGAACGGACAGCCGGTGACGCAGTAGCCGCAGCCGATGCAGTTCTCCTCGTGGAAGTCGACGATGCCGTTGGTGTACTGCACGATCGCGCCCGGCGACGGGCAGGCCTTCAGGCAGCCCGGGTCTTCGCAGTGCATGCAGCCGTCCTTGCGGATCAGCCACTCGAGGTTGCCGCTGCCCGGGTTCTCGTACTCGGTGAAACGCATCACCGTCCAGGCGTTCTCCGTCAGGTCGAGCGGGTTGTCGTAGACGCCGACGTTCTCGCCCGGCTCCTGGCGCAGGTCGTTCCACTCCATGCACGCCGTCTGGCAGGCCTTGCAGCCGATGCACTTGGTGACGTCGATCAGCTTGGCGACCTCGCCCGAAGCCGGCGTGCGGGCTTCGGGCGAAGGCAGCGTCGTGGCCGATCGGCGACGGATATCGAGGGATTGAAGCGACATGGGCGGACCTCAGGCTTTCTCGACCTTGACCAGGAAGGTCTTGAACTCGGGCGTGTTGGTGTTGCCGTCGCCGACGAAGGGCGTGAGCGTGTTGGCGAGGAAGCCCGGCTTGGTCTGGCCCTTGAAGCCCCAGTGGATCGGGATCCCGACGTGGTGGATGACCTTGCCGGCGACGGTCATCGCCTTGATCCGCTTGGTGACGACCGCGCGCGCCTTGATGTAGCCGCGCTTGGACGACACCTTGATCATGTCGCCCGCCTTCACGCCCACGCTCGCGGCCAGTTCCTCGCCGATCTCGACGATCTGCTCGGGCTGGATGATCGCGTTCAGGAGCGCGTGCTTCGTCCAGTAGTGGAAGTGCTCGGTCAGGCGGTAGGTCGTGCCCACGTGCGGGTAGTCCGCAGCCTTGCCGAAAGTGTCCCAGACCGCCGGGAACACGCGCGCCGCGGGCGAGCTCGTCGCCTTCGGGTTGTTCGGATGCAGCGGGTTGTGGCCAATCGGGGTGTCGAAGGGCTCGTAGTGTTCCGGGAACGGGCCCTCGGCCAGGCCCTTCTTCGCGAAGAAGCGCGCGACGCCCTCCGGGTTCATGATGAACGGGCCGGCGCCGCTATCGGGGCCGAGCGTGGGGCCGATGTCCGGTACGTCCGAGCCAGTCCAGGCGGCGCCCGTCCAGCCGATCAGCTTGCGGCCCGGATCGTAGGGCTTGCCGGCCGGGTCGCAGGAGGCGCGGTTGTAGAGCACCCGACGGTTCGACGGCCAGGCCCAGGCCCAGTTCAGCGTGTTGCCGATGCCGGTCGGATCCGAATTGTCGCGCCGGCCCATCTGGTTGCCGGCCTGCGTCCAGGCGCCGGCGAAGATCCAGCAACCGCTCATCGTGCTGCCGTCGTCGCGCAGCTCGCCGAAGGCCGCGAGCTGCTCGCCCGCCTTGCGCGTGACCTTGGTCGCGTCGGCCGGGTCGGCGAGGTCGGACAGCGCGCGGCCGTTGTACTCCTTGGCGATCTCCTCGGGCGTTGGCTCGTCCGGATTCGCGTAGGGCCACCACAGCTTCTGGATCGGGTCGGGGTACTTGCCGCCTTCCTTGGCATAGAGGCCGCGCAGCCGCGTGAACAGCTCCGCCATGATGCGGATGTCGGTGCGCGCCTCGCCCGGCGGCTCCGCGGCCTTCCAGTGCCACTGCAGCACGCGCGAGGAGCTCACGACCGAGCCTTCCTCCTCGGCGAAGCACGTCGTGGGCAAGCGGAAGACTTCGGTCTGGATCTGCGTCGAGTCGACGTCGTTGTGTTCGCCGTAGTTCTTCCAGAATTCCGACGTCTCGGTCGCCAGCGGATCCATGACGACGAGGAACTTCAGCTTCGCGAGGCCCGCACGGACGCGATCCTTGTTCGCGAGCGCCGCCAGCGGGTTGAAGCCCTGCGCGATGTAGCCGTTGACCTTGCCCTCGTTCATCAGCTCGAAGACCTGGAGCATGTCGTACTCCTTGTCGAGCTTGGGCAGGAACTCGTAGCCCCAGTCGTTGTCCTTGGTCGCGTTCGGGCCGTACCACGCCTTCATCAGGCTCACGTGGAACTTCGGGTAGTTCTGCCAGTAGCTCATCTGTCCCGGCCGCAGCGGCTTCTGCGTACGCGTGGCGATGTACCTGGCGTAGTCCTGCTCGGCCTCCGTGGGCATCGTCAGGTAGCCGGGCAGGCTCGCCGAGAGCAGGCCGAGGTCGGTCAGGCCCTGGATGTTCGAGTGCCCGCGCAGCGCGTTCATGCCGCCGCCGGCGATGCCGATGTTGCCCAGCAGCAGCTGCACCATCGCGCCGGTGCGCAGCATCTGCGCGCCGATGGAGTGCTGCGTCCACCCGAGCGCGTACATGATGGTCGCGGCGCGGCCTGGCACGGCGGTCGACGCGAGCTTCTCGCACACGTGCAGGAACTTCGCCTTCGGCGTGCCGCAGATCGTCTCGACCATCTCCGGCGTGTAGCGGCTGTAGTGCGCCTTCAGCAGCTGGTAGACGCAGCGCGGGTGCGCGAGCGTCGGGTCGGTCTTGACGTAGCCGTCGTCGCCGAGCTGGTAGTCCCAGCTGGTCTTGTTGTACTTGCGATGGTCGGCATCGTAGCCCGAGTAGATGCCGTCCGTGAACGCGAAGTCCTCGCGCACGAGGAAGCTCATGTCGGTGTAGTTGAGGACGTACTCGTGGTGGATCTTGTCGTGGCTGACCAGGTAGTTGATCACGCCGCCGAGGAAGGCGATGTCGCTGCCCGAGCGGATCGGCGCGTAGAAGTCCGCCACCGACGCCGAGCGGTTGAAGCGCGGATCGACCACCATGAAGTGCGCCTTGTTGTGCGCCTTCGCCTCGGTCACCCACTTGAAGCCGCACGGGTGCGCCTCCGCCGCGTTGCCACCCATCACGAGGATGACGTCCGCGTTGCGGATGTCTACCCAGTGATTCGTCATCGCGCCGCGGCCGAACGTCGGGGCAAGACCTGCCACCGTCGGGCCGTGTCAGACGCGCGCTTGATTGTCGAAGGCGAGCAGGCCCAGGCTGCGGGCGACCTTGTGCGTGACGTAGCCGGCCTCATTGCTGGCGGCCGACGCCGCGAGCATGCCGGTGGTGAGCCAGCGGTTGACCGTGAGGCCCGCGTCGGTCTTCTCGACGAAGTTGGCGTCGCGATCGGCCTTGAGCAGTTTGGCGACGCGGCCCATCGCGTCGTCCCACGACAGCCGCTTCCACTCGGTCGAGCCGGGCTCGCGCACCTCGGGGTAGCGCAGGCGGCTCGGGCTGTTGACGATGTCGAGCAGGCTCGCACCCTTCGGGCACAGCGTGCCGCGGTTGACCGGGTGGTCGGGGTCGCCCTCGACGTGGATCACCGCTCGCTTCGCGTTCTTCGCGCCGTCGCCCAGCGAATACATCAGGATCCCGCAGCCGACCGAGCAGTAGGTGCAGGTCTGCCGCGTGACGATGCTTTCCGTCAGCTTGAACTGGCGCACCTCGGCCAGGGCAGCCGTTGGGGAAAACCCCAAAAGGGCCAGACTGGACCCCGCGAGGGTCGAGCCTGTCACCTTCATGAACTGCCGTCTGGATACTTGCAGCATGCGCAGCCTCCGAGGGAAGAAACGTTCGATCGATTCTAGAGAAGGACCGGCCTCGACGCACGCTCCATTTTCCGACCGTGTACGCGTCGACTGCGATCCTCGACCGTGAACGCCGGGCAGCCCGTCGAAAGCTCTTTTTGCCTCAACTCTTTTGCAGCTGTCGCAGCCGAGGAAACAGTTTCAGGGCATTGTCGGCCAGTACGGCGCGGCTCTCGTCGCCGACCAACTCGGTACTGGTCTCCACCTCGTGCCTGCAGCTCACTGCCATGTCTCGACGGAGATAGGGGTAGTCCGATCCGAAGAGAACCTGGCCCATGCCGGTGACCGAGCGCAGCATTTGCAGGTTGGGCGCACGCCACGAAAGCGCCGTGTCCCAGTAGAGCTTGCGGAAGGTGTCGTCCGCAGTCTCTCGTTCCTCCGCGCCCGGCATGACGTTCATGCGATCGATGATCGAGAGCCGCGTCGCGAGGAACGGCATCGTTCCACCCGCGTGCGAGAAGATGTACTTGACGCTTGGCGTGCGGGCGAACGTGTTGCTGTAGTGCAGCTTGGCGATCGCTCGCGTCGTGTCGGCGGTGAAGTCGATCAGCGAGTCCGGCAGTTGCAGATTGGCGCGGGCGGCGGAGTCGGGAGATGCCGTCGGATGCACGAAGACGACGGTTCCGCGCCTCTCCAGCTCCTCGAACAGCGGGTTGAAGCGGGCGTCTCCAAGATAGATGCCGCGAGCATTCGAGAACAACACGACACCGTCCATCCTGAGGACGTCCAGGCTGTACTCCAGTTCGCGCAACGAGCCGTCGACGTCGGGCAGCGGCAGAGCGGCGTAGCCGCCGAAGCGCTCGGGCCGTTCCTGGATCAGGTCCGCCGACAGTTCGTTGACGCGACGGGCGAGATCGCAAGCCGCGGCGTCATCGCCCATGTGGACGCCTGGCGTGCTGATGGACGTGATAGCAACATCGATCCCTGCATCGTCCATGAAGGACAACGTGGACTCCTTCGACCACGGCGCCGGATGGATGCCGCCCACCGGATTGTTCATATCGTTCGTCGCGCGATAGAACACGTCCGGCAGGATGTGGTGATGGACGTCGATGGTGAACGACATGCTCGGCTCCTTCAAGACTTCGCTGGGTGGATCAGCTGGGCCGCGCGACCGCCGATCATGTAGGACGCCGCGTTCGTCGGTCCCGAGAGGATCGACGGCATGACGGACGCGTCCGCCACCCGCAGCCCACGAACCCCGTGGACACGAAGATTGCTGTCGACGACTGCGTCCTTGTCGCGTCCGATCTTCGCGGTGCCGACCGGATGGCCGAAGCTCGCCGCGGCCGTACGCGCGAGCTCGACCAGATCCGCCCGACTGCTGGCTTTCGTACCCGGTACCACTTCTTCTGCCCGGATGCCATCGAGCGCCGATTGGCCGCCGAGTTCGCGCGCCACCTCGATCGCCTTCACGATCGCGGCGACGTCGCGATCGGTGCCGAGGTGGTTGCCCTCGATGATGGGGGCGTCGTGCCAGTCGGCGCTGGCGAGTCGCACCCGGCCGCGACTGGTTGGCTGTACGAGCGCCGGAGCGATCGTGTAGCCCTCCTTCGGAGGTGCCGCGAAGCGGGCCGCCGCCTCAGGCGTCGCGATCGGAAGCTGCTCCAACACGATGTTGATGTCGGCGGCATGGTCGTCGACCCCGCTCGACAGATAGACCTCGGCTTCCACAGCATTGCTGTCCGCTGGACGATCCGGCATCTTGCCCTTGTACTGGTAAACGAGACCGGACACGATCACGTGATCCTGGAGGTTCTGGCCTACGCCCTGCAGGTTCGCGACGGGCTTGATGCCGAGCTTGCGCAATTGCGCGGCGTCGCCGATGCCAGACAACATCAGCAACTTCGCCGTATGGATCGTGCCCGCCGAGAGGATGACCTCGCGCGACGCCTTGACCGTTTTCGTGCCGTCGGCGCTGACGAGTTCCACGCCCGTCGCGCGATCGCCGCTGAAGACGACCTTCGTGACGTTGGCGTTCAGCAGCAGCGTCAGATTGGAGCGATCAAGGTTCGGCCGAAGGAACGCGCGTGCCGAACTCACGCGCGTGCCATCGGCGGCGATGTTCATGTTGATGTAGCCGGCGCCCGGCCGCATCGGCCCGTTCGCGTCGTCGTTCACCGCGATGCCCATCTGGCGCGCCGCCTCGATGAAGGCCGGCGCCGTCGGGTGGGGATCGCCAGGCTTGCGGATGTGCACCGGGCCGCCGGCGCCGCGCCATTCGTTCGCGCCACCCTCCCAGTCTTCCTGGGCCTTGTACGTCGGCAGGACATCCTTGAAGCCCCAGCCCTTCGCACCGCCGCGCTCCCACGCGTCGAAGTCGCGCTCCATGCCGCGTGACCAGACGAGCGCGTTGATGGAACTGCCGCCGCCCAGCACGCGACCAAGCGCCATGTTGAACTTGCGATTGTTCAACTGCGGAACGGGCGCAATCGGCAAGTTCCAGTTCATCGGACTGCCGAGGTTGTAGAACCAGACGCTTGGATTGCTGATCGTGGGCGAGCTATCGGGGCCGCCGGATTCCACCACCAGCACGGTTGCACCCGTCTTGGACAGCTCGCTGGCGACGATCGAACCGGACGCGCCGGCCCCGACCACGATGTAGTCGTATGTCCCTTCCAGCTTGGCCTGGTTGTTCGCCTGGTTCTCGCCAGCGGCGAAGACCTGTTCCGTCATCGCGGCCGAGAGCCCCGCTGCACCAGCCATCGCCAGGAAGTTGCGCCGACTCAGTTGCCCCGAAGCCACTTGATCCAGCAGTACCTGCATCCGTTCTTTGGCATTGATCATCTTGAATACTCCGTGTCGGTCCCAGCGTCGGGTGTCCGGTTGCTGACTGCCTCAGATCGGGAACTGATGCTGGCCGCTGTGCGAGTTGATCCAGATGACGTCCTGGAACTCCTTCAGGCTATCGGGGCCGGTCCGTCCCCAGCCGCTGTCCCGCACGCCACCCATCGGCGCATGGATCTCGTCGTTCACGGTGGGCGAGTTCACGTTGACGATGCCGGCGAGGATCCGCGGCGCCAGTTCGAACGCGCGATAGGTGTCGCCCGCCAGGATCGACGACGTCAGGCCGTACATCGTCCGGTTGGCCGCCTCGACGGCCTGTTCCGGCGTGTCGACCACTTCCACCACCACAACCGGGCCGAACGTCTCCTCGTTTGCAACTGTCGAGTCAAGCGACACGTTGCTGAGGATGGTCGGCTGGTAGATCTGGCCTTCGAAGGTGCCGCCCGTGTGAATCTTCGCGCCCTTGGAGATGGCCTCCTTCACGCGCTCGTCCACCAGTTTGACGGCCGCGGGCGTGATCAGCGGGCCGATGACCGTCTTGGGATCCTGCGGATCACCAGACACCAGCGTCTTCGTGCGCGCGGCGAACTTGTCGAGGAACTCCGCGGCGATCTTGCGCTGCACGATGATGCGACGGGTGTTGAGGCAGATCTGCCCCTGGTGGAAGAAAGACCCGAACGTCGCGGCGCGGACCGCATAGTCGACGTCCACGTCGTCGAGGATGATCATCGGGTTGTAGCCGCCGAGCTCCATCGTCGTGCGCTTGAGCGTCTCGCCGGCGCGTTTGGCGAGCATGCGTGCGGTCTTGACGCCGCCGATGAGGTTGATCACGCGTACGTCCGGGCTCTCGAAGAAGACGTCGGCGATTTCCGACGCGGCGCCGGGCGCATGCGTCACCACGTTGATGACGCCCGGCGGGAAGCCAGCCTCTTCCGCGATCTGCGCGAGGATGAGGCCGGCCGAGATCGGAGAGAGCTCGGACGGCTTGACGACGACCGTGTTGCCTGCCGCGACGGGAGACAGCACCGCACGCCAGGAGAGCACGTTGGCGCCATTCCACGGCGTGAAGCTGGCGACCACGCCGAGAGGCCGTCGAATGCCGATCGAGTGCGACCCCGGCACGTTGGACTCGAGAACTTCACCCTTCGGGAGGTACATCCAGCCGACGGCTTGCTCGATGGTGGCGGCGACGAGGTCCTGTTGGAACGTCGCGAACGAGATGGTGCTGCCCGTCTCGACAGCCAGGATCGCCGCGATCTCGGAGCGGCGACGCTTCACGATCTCGGCGGCCTTGAAGAACAGCGCTGCGCGCTGGGCAGGCGTTGTCTTCGCCCAGCCCGGGAATGCCTGGGCCGCCGCATCGACAGCGGCTTGAGCCTCCGGTCGGCCGCCGGCGGCCACGCGAGCGAACAGGCTGCGGTCATAAGGCCGAAAGACGTCGAACAGTCGATGCTTCTCGGCGGAGCGCCATTCGCCACCGGCGTAGTACCGATATTCATTGACACCGTTGACTTCGGTGACACCGTGTACATCAGGCATTGTGTTTCTCCTCGAAAAAGAGTCCCGCCAACGGCGTGCGTGTGCTGCCCATTTGAGTGCGATGCGTCCGCAACGTCTTTCCCGCAATTGCGCTTGTCTTGACCGTCCTTGCTGAATCGCGCTCATCCGCGAATATCAGTTGCCCGCCGGCGTCATATACACCACTAGGTATCTTCTAAACCGTCCAGAACGCCGCGCAAGAACGCTCCGATGTCGTCGAGCGCGGCCTCAGCGGCCTTCAACTTGCCGATACCGCCGGCAAAGCCGTGCGGCATGCCCAGCCATACGTCGGCGCGGGCGTCGACGCCCACGGCAACTGCACGCGCTACGTAGCGAAGTGAGTCGGACAGCAGCACTTCGTCGTCGCCGACGTGGATGCGCACTGGCGGCAAGCCCGCCAAGCGGCCATACAGCGGCGAGGCATGAGGATGCGTCGAATCCTCCTTCGAGAGGTACGCACGCACGAGTTCCGAGGCCTGCGGGCGAGTGAACAGAGGATCGGCCTGCGCTCGTGTCCGGTAGGTTTCGCCGGACAGCGTCAGGTCCGTGATCGGCGACAGCACCGCGACCCCACTCAGGACCAAGCCGTTGCCTGCCGGCTCATTGGCAATGCGCGAGGCGAGCACGAGCGCCAGATTTCCCCCTGCCGAATCTCCCGACAGCGCGACCCTCTCGACCACCTGGTCGCGCAGGCCTCGATAGCAAGCCATCGCGTCCTCGACTGCCGCGGGAAACGGATGCTCGGGCGCCAGGCGATAGTCCGGAATGAACGCTCGCGCGGCCGCCCGCGAGGCGATCTGGCCAATGAGATTGACGAAAGCGCTGGCAGATCCAAAGTTGAACCAGCCGCCGTGCAGATGGATGATCGCCTGGCCGGGCAGCGCGTTCGACGGAATCACCCAGACGCCCGGTACGCCGCCGACAAGATCCGTCTCGACATCCACGCCATCGCATGGCAGGACGCTCGCCATGACTGCATCGAATTGCAATCGCGATTCGACACCTCGCGAGAAACCCTTTCCCTTGACTGGCGCCACGGCCTCGCGCATGGCGGCCGCTATCTGCGCGTCCTCGGGGTCGAGCGGATGAGTGACGATCGAACTTTGCGAGACGTGTGCTTCGGTCAGCAAGCTCATGGAGATACTCGTGCGGTCAGCCATGCAGCTTGGCCGCAGCCTCCGCGATCTTGCGGCCCTGGTAGCGCGCGCCGGCCAGTTCGTTCTCGCTGGGCTGCCGCGAGCCGTCGCCGCCAGAGATCGTCGTGGCACCATAGGGTGATCCGCCGGTGATCTCGCCCAGCGACATCTGGCCCGCAAAGCCATAGTCAAGGCCGACGATCACTAGCCCGAAGTGAAGGAGATTCGTGATGATCGAGAAGAGCGTCGCCTCCTGCCCGCCATGCTGCGTCCCGGTGGAGGTGAAGGCTCCGCCAACCTTTCCGATCAAGGCACCACGCATCCACAGACCGCCGGCCTGGTCCAGGAAATTGGCCATCTGCGACGCCAGCCGTCCGAACCGGGTCGGAGCACCCACGATGATGGCGTCGTAGTTCGCAAGATCGTCGATCTTCGCGATCGGAGCGGCCTGGTCGGTCTTGAAATAGGAAGCACGCGCGATCTCTTCCGGCACCAGTTCAGGAACGCGCCTGACGTCGACCGTGGCGCCCGCCTCACGCGCGCCTGCAGCGACCGCAGCCGCCATCGCCTCGATATGGCCGTACGACGAATAGTAGAGAACGAGAACCTTTGCCATGAGCATCTCCTTTGAATGAAAGTGGGCGGCGATTCCATCCGCACGGGCTACGATGAGACGTCGACCATGACGACGTCCGCGTCTTCGATGGCGGTGACGGTGACGACATCGATGTTCTCGATGGTGGCGCCGTCCCGGGCGTAGATAAGCGAGCCATTCACGTCCACGATTCCCGAAGAAGGAACGAGGTAGGCGCACCGAGGCTCGCCAAGCACATGGGCAGCGGATTCACCGACTCTCAGCTTGACGTTGAGCACGCGAACGCCACTGCGAATCGGCAGCGCGTCGCGGTCCAGCTCGAAACTGCTGGCGATCGCCACGAAGCTCCCGAGCTGGGCTGCCGACTGGCACGGCTGCGCTGCCCAGGCAGGCGATCCACCGCTCGATGCGGGAGCAAACCAGATCTGGAACATTCGAGCCGGCGTCTGCTCGAGGTTGTATTCGGCATGCGTAATCCCTGTTCCTGCACTCACGACATGAACGCTTCCAGCTTCGATCCGACCTTCATTGCCAAGGCTGTCGCGGTGGGTGACGGCACCCTCGATGACGTAGATGACGATCTCGACGTTGGAGCGCGCCTGCAACGGAAGTCCTGCGCTTGGGGCGATCTCGTCCTCGCTCCACTCTTGGATCCGGGTCCAGACGTTGGCGCAGCGGCCGCCCCGTCCTGCGAAAGGGCGGTGGCGCCTCGACACCAGCCAACTGAGGTCCTCACGGGGGAGCTCGCCGAAGGGCCTTCTTTCGACCATGAACGCCTCAGCATCGTGCCGTCACGACGATTGGGGGAATGCTTCCGAGGCAATGCGCGCGCGCATGGATACCGTCGCTTCGCGCAATGCATGGGTCCTGTCCCTGCTCACCGATGCGCCAGATGTCTGCTGCGGTCGGGATGAGCTGGTGCTGGCGCAATACTCCCGCCGGGCAGGGGTTCTGTCTTAACCCCACTTGCGATTGTTTTGACCGTTCTTGCGTGGTGACGTCGATGCGACGAAAGCACGGCCAGTCGCGACGAGGGCTACCCCGCGGACAATTTCCCCACGAGAAAGTCTCGAAGGACTTCGACACGTCGAGGCGTCGGGCCATCGGGCGGCATCACCCAGTAGACCGCACCGAGCGGGAGCGACCAGTCGGGCAACAAGCGCTCAAGGCGGCCGGACTCCAGCGCCTCGCGCAAGAGAAATTCGGGAAGTACTCCAACGCCCGCACCGGCGATGAGCGCGGGCATCATGGCGTCGCCATTGTTGACGCGCAGCGGCCCGGAAGGCCGCACGCTTGCGGACTTCCGCCCCTTGACGAAGCGCCAGACCTCGCCGTTGACGGTGTAGCTGTAGCCGATGCAGCGATGTTCGGCCAAGTGCAGCGGATGCGTTGGCCGGCCATGCCCGTCGAGGTAGTCGGGCGCTGCGACGAGGTAGCGCGGCATTTCGCGCAATCTCTTCACCACGAGCGAGCTGCCGGGCTGGACGGCAATCCGGATAGCGGCGTCGAATCCTTCGCCGATGACGTCCGTCATCGCGTCGCTCATGTGCAGGTCGATCGATATCTCGGGAAACGCGGCAAGGAATTCCGGCAGAAGAGGCGCCACATGCTGCGCGCCGAACGAGACGGGGGCAGCCAGTCGAACCATGCCTCGGGGGGCTTGCGACCGTAGCCGGGTCGCGTCCTCGGCGGCTTCTCCGTCGGCGAGGATGCTGGTGGCACGCGTGAGGAGTTGCCGCCCGTCCTCGGTCAGCTCGAATTTACGCGCCGTACGGGTGATCAGTCGCGCGCCGAGCTTCGCCTCGACTCGGCTGATCGCCTTCGACACCGTCGCCTTCGACAGGCGCAGTTCCTCGGCCGCGCCGCTAAAGGAGCGGCACTCTGCGACCTTCGCGAAGATAGCGAGGCCTTCGAGGTCCGGCAGTCTGGCCATGAGTGCAGATTTCGAAAACTTAGGTTTCCCTAGTTTCTATTTTCAAGCCGATGCCCTGTCAATAAGATCCAGCCCGAAGGAGATCACGCCGGGCGCATCGGCGGATCTCTTCGTGTGCTGCCGACCGTGGGTTGTCTGGAGAAGTCCGTGGAATGTCCGACGCATGATGCGATGAAATACCCGCGTTCCGCCTTGCTGGGTAGCCTGGTCGCGTACGACTGCTCCATGATCGAGGCCGAGCTTCGCAGTCACGTCGCTGGCGAGACGGTTTTGCCCCCTCAGCAAGAGGTCGAAATCTGCATCGTTCTCGAAGGCAACGATGATGGCTTGGTGAAGCGGAGCGGAGTCGGACAGTGCGACCAGGCGGTTCCAACTGCCGGCTCGATCTGGCTCTCCCCGATCGACGTCGACAGCAAGGTGCTGACGATCACGCAGCCCATAGCCAGTACCTTGCACCTCCGTCTTCGGCAGACGCTGTTCTTTCAATTGAGCGACGACTTCGACCTTCCAACCGCGCCCGCCCAGGCCCTGCAGGCAGTCGCCGGCATCCGCGATGACGTAATCCACCGCGTGGGACGCTCGATCGTCGAGGTATTGAAGCACGAGACGACTGCCGGCAGGATGTATGTCGAGACGGTGTCGACGATGCTCGCCGCGCGGCTTCTCCAGAAGTACCTTGATGGTCGAACACCGGTTTCAGCCGAGGCCACTCAGCAGGCTTTCGACCGGGCTCGCCTGCACCGCGTACTCGACTACATCGAATCGAGCATCCAGGACGACATGTCGCTGGACAGCCTGGCGGCGGTCGCTGGCTACAGCACCTTCCATTTCGCGCGCAAGTTCACACAGGCGATGGGTCTCCCACCGCACCGCTATATCAGTCGCATGCGACTGGAGAAGGCCAAGGCGGACCTCGCGGAGGGCAAGCTGCCGCTCGTGGAGATTGCCTTGAACGCGCGCTTCTCCTCCCAGGCCAGCTTCACGCGCGCCTTCCACCGGGCCACGGGAACGACGCCGAAGCAATATCAGCGCCGACGGCGATAGCAGGCTCGCGACGGTTGTGGGCTAGGACCCGACGAAGCGCGCCGCCCTCTTGCCGAGACGGGCATCGATGGCTTCGACGAAGTCGCTGGTCCCGGCGCTGTCGACGAAGGTCTCGAACTCCACGTCCAGGTGGTCGCGAAGCCCGTTGGTGCCGGATTGCCGCAGCAGTCGCTTCATCCGACCAAAGGCCTTGGTCGGCCCGCTCGCCAGCGTGTTTGCGAGCGCCGCGACATCGGCGTCCAGATCCTCATCCGGCACGACCTTGTTGACCAGGCCCAGCGCGAGCGCCTGATGCGCGTCGATCGGATCGTTGAGCAAGGCAATCTGCATCGCGCGGCGTAGGCCGACCAGCCGAGGCAGATGCCAGGACCCGCCAACGTCGGCCGTCGTGCCTATGTTCGTGTAGGCGAAGTTGAAGCGCGTCCCGTCGGAGGCGATGGCCAGGTCGCAGCCGAGCGCCAGGCTCATGCTGCCGCCCGCGACGATGCCGCGTAGCTTTGCGATGACGGGAGCGTCCATCTCGGCGAGCAACGCAACCGCCTGGTGTAGGGGCTCGATGATCCTGCTCGCCGTGGCAGCACCGCCCTTCTGCAGCTCGCCGAGGTCGCCGCCCACGCCGAACGAAGCCCCTTGCCCCGACACGACGACGGCGCGCACGCCATCGTCACGGGAGATCTCCAGGCACCTCTCGAGGAGTGCCTCCGCGGTCTCCACGTTCAGCGCGTTATGGCGCTCCGGGCGCCGGATCTCGACGAAGGCAATCGCCCCGTCCCTGGCGAGCGTGACTCGTTCATGCATGGACCTCGCCGTTCATGGCTCATCGCCCGAAATGTTCAACTTTACACACGGTCAGGTTTATAGCTTGCGTGCTGGATCGCCGCGGTAGTGGCCCTGCCTTCGACAGTGCCATGCGCATCAGTCACAGGAAGCGCTTGCGTTCGCCTCAATAATGCTTATACTTTACGTACGTTAAGTTTCTTGCGACGATGCTCCGGCACCGGACGCGAACTGCAACTCGTACATGCGAAGACGCATGGTTGGTGGAAGGAGACAAGCGATGATCGAAGAACGCGACCTCATCGTCACGATGCGTGACGGAACCCGTCTGGCAGTGGACGTCTATCGTCCCGACGCGCCCGGCAAATACCCAGTCCTGTATGCGTCCGCGCTGCACAACAAGGACATCCAGGGGCCCGACATCGCGGACGTCCTGCCACCCCAGCCGGCGCACGCGCCGCTGTGGTTCGGCCCTATCGAAGCCGGCGACACGCGCCGCTTCATCGCCAACGGCTACGTGCACGTCATCGCACAGCCGCGGGGATCCGCGAAGTCCGAAGGCCACTATGGCCACGAGGACAGCGACCATTACGACACGATCGAATGGATCACCAAGCAGCCGTGGTCGGACGGCAAGGTGGGCATGGTCGGCATCTCCGGCTACGCGGGCGAGCAGTGGCGCGCGGCCGCGCAGGGCCACCCGGCACTCAAGGCCATCTTCCCGTATGACGCATGCAGCGCCTACGGCGGCATGTTCGGCTTCCGCGACTTCAATCCCGGCGGCGTGGTCCACACGTTCCCGTACCTGCTCGACGTCTTCAGCACGGTGCACGAGTCGCGCGACATCCCGGGCGAACTGCCGCCGGAGATGGATGCCCTGTGGCGCGAGGCCATGCGCAACCCGGACTACAAGCAGTACGTCAACCTCTACAACATCCTCACGCAGAAGGGCCAGCGCACCTTCGTCATGTACCTGATGATGACACAGCCGTGGGAAGCCGAGGGTGTGGTCGAACGGGCCGAGGAGACGTTCAAGAAGATCAAGATCCCGTTCTATACCGGCTCGGGCGCGTACGCGTACACCTACAAGCTCCACTGGCAAGGCGCGCAGAACTATTTCCGCAACGTGCAGCAGCCGAAGAAGCTCCTGTTCACGGGGCCGGCGCACCTGGAGCGCCCGTTCCACCAGTACCACGACGAGATCATCCGCTGGTACGACCACTGGCTCAAGGGCAAGGACACCGGCATCATGGACGAGCCGCCGGTGCGCTACTGGCTCATGGGCGCCAACGAGTGGCGCACCGGCACCGAGTGGCCGCTGGCCGAGACGCAGTGGAAGAAGTTCTATCTCTCGCACTGGGAAGGCCTGACCACCGAGGAGCCGCGTCCCACGGCGTTGCTGGGCGCGTCGGCGCTCGAGCCGGACGTGTTCACTCAGATGCCCGTCACCCGCACCACGAAGGTCGAGCGCCTGCGCTACATGACGGAGCCGCTCGCGCACGACGTCACCGTCGCCGGCCCCATCTCGCTCACGCTGTACGCCGCGATCGACCAGGAAGACACCAACTGGATCGTTGTCCTCAAGGACGTCGGCCCGGATGTCTCGGTGCGCACCGCGCGCGAGGGTGAACGCGACGTGCCCTCAGGCCTGCCCGAGCGCGAACTCACGCGCGGCTGGCTCAAGGCGTCCTACCGTGCACTCGACGAGAAGCGTTCGACGCCGTGGAAGCCCTTCCACAAGCTGACGCGCGACGCGATCGCGCCACTCAAGCCCGGCGAGGTCGCCGAGTACCGGATCGAGATCCTCGCGACGGCCAACCAGTTCAAGGCAGGCCATCGGATCTGCCTGGAGATCACGAGCATGGACGTGCCGACGGGAACGGGCGCCATGACCAACGTGGAATACATCCCGTACCACGTCACCAGCAGCAAGACGGTGACGCACCGCATCTATCGGGACGCCGACAGGCCCTCGCATCTGCTGCTGCCGATCATTCCCGGCTGACCCCTCCCATCTCCGATCGAACGCCTCGCCGCAGCGCGAGGCGCGGCATCGCACATCCCACCGAAAGGTATCGAGCCATGAGCACCATTCGTTTCGAACGTCGCGAGAGCATCGGCAGCATCGTGCTGGCCAACCCGCCCTACAACCGCATCGACCTCGAGTACTCGGATTCCCTGCGCGAAGCCGTGCACGCCGCGAGCGCTAGCGACATCCGCGTCCTGGTCATCCGCGCCGAAGGGCCGCACTTCAGCCTGGGCGGCGAGGTGCGCGAGTGGCCGGGCAAGGATCTCCACTGGTTCCGCACCTTCGTCGCCGAGGTGGGTGCGTCCTATCGCGCGATCGAAGCCCTGCGGGTGCCGACCGTCGCTGTCGTGCAGGGGCTTGCCTTCGGCGGCGGATTCGAGCTCGCGCTCGCGTGCGACTTCATCGTCGCGGCCGAGGACGCCGTCTTCCGCTGCGTCGAGGTCACGACCGGCATGCTGCCGATTGCCGGCGGAGTGCAGCGCCTGGCCGAGCGCGTCGGCCGTGCGCGCGCCTCGCGCTTCTCGATGCTGGGCGACGCCATCTCCGGCAAGCAGGCCGGCGAACTCGGCATCGCCAGCCACGTCGTCCCCGCCGACAAGCTCGCCGGCGAGGCCGATGCGCTCGCGAAGCTCCTCGCGTTCGGGCCGACCCGCTCGTACATGGGCACGCGCACGATCCTGAAGGCCTGGGCCGGCGGCGGCATCACCGCGGCCGATGCGCTGATGCCCGACGTGACGATGGAGCTGTTCCTCACCGAGGACGTGCGGCGCGGCTTCATCAACACGGCCAAGGCCTTCGACGCGGACGTCGAGCCGCCCGAGATGACGTTCGAAGGCAAGTAAGCACCGATCGCGTTCAAGGAGCAGCCGTGACCCACGAAAGCTACGTATCGGGCGAACGCTCGGCGGCCCTGATCGAGGACACGATCGGAGCCTACCTCGACCGCGTCGCCGAGCAGGACGGCGCGAAGCTGGCGCTCGTCGTGCCGCACCAAGGCGTGCGTTGGAGCTATGCGGATCTCAAATGGCACGCCGACCACTTCGCCGCCGGCCTGCTGCATCTCGGCCTCGAGCCGGGCGACCGGATCGGCATCTGGTCGCCCAACTGCGCGGAGTGGACGGTCGCCCAGTTCGCGACGGCCAAGGCCGGCCTCGTGTTGGTCAACATCAATCCCGCCTATCGGATCAGCGAGCTCGAGCACGTGCTGCGCGCCGTCGAATGCCGCGCCCTGATCACGGCCACGCACTTCAAGTCCAGCGACTATCTCGCGATGCTGGACACGCTCGCACCGGAGTTGGCCGACGGCCACCCCGTGCTGGAAAGTGCCAGGCTGCCGGCCTTGCGGCACGTCATCACGATCGGCAGCGACGTCCACGCCGGCTGCACGCCCTTCGACATCGTCTCGCGACGGGCCGACGAGGACGCCCTGCAACGCCTCGAGGAGGTCGCCGCGACGATCGACGCACGATCGGCGGTGAACATCCAGTTCACGAGCGGAACGACCGGCCTGCCGAAGGGCGCCACGCTCTCGCACCGCAACCTTCTCAACAACGGCTTTTTCGTCGGCGAGGCGACGGGCATCGTGCCCGACTCGCGCGTGTGCATCCCGGTGCCGCTGTACCACTGCTTCGGCATGGTCATGGGCAATCTCGGCTGCCTCACGCACTCGGCGGCCATGGTCTATCCGGGCGAGTCCTTCGACCCCAGCGCCACGCTGGCCGTCATCGCGGCAGAGAAATGCGACGTTCTCTATGGCGTGCCGACGATGTTCATCGCGCAGCTGAACGTCGCCGGCTTCGAGCAATACGACGTCTCGTCCCTGCGCCGCGGGATCATGGCCGGCGCGCCTTGCCCGGTGGAGGTCATGAAAGAGGTCATGTCGAAGATGCACATGAGCGAGATCACGATCGCCTACGGCATGACCGAGACGAGTCCCGTGAGCTTCCAGAGCAGCCGAGACGACCCGATCGAACAGCGCGTATCGACGGTCGGCCGCATCCAGCCGCACCTCGAAGTCAAGATCGTGGCACCCGACGGCGCGACCGTTCCCCGCGGGGAAGCCGGTGAGCTGTGCACGCGCGGGTACTCCGTGATGCTGGGCTACTGGAAGGACGAGGCCAAGACCGCGGAGGCGATCGACTCCGGCGGCTGGATGCACACCGGCGACCTCGCCACGCTCGACGACGACGGCTACTGCCGCATCGTCGGGCGCATCAAGGACATGGTGATCCGCGGCGGTGAGAACGTCTATCCGCGCGAGATCGAGGAGTTCCTGTACCAGCACCCCGACGTCCAGGACGTCCAGGTCATCGGCGTGCCCGACGCAAAATACGGCGAGGAACTCTGCGCCTGGATCATCCCGCGCACGGGTGCCCAACTCGACGAAGACGCCGTTCGGGACTTCTGCCGCGGTCAGATCGCCCACTACAAGGTGCCGCGCTACGTTCGCCTGGTCAAGGAGTTCCCGACGACCGTCACCGGCAAGGTGCAGAAGTTCCAGATGCGCGAGCTGATGATCAAGGAACTGGCGTCGCAACAATGATCAAGCACATCGTGATGTGGAACGTGCGTGGCGCCACGCCAGAGGAGCGGAGAAACGCCATCCGATTCCTCAAGAGCCGCTTCGAAGGCCTGAGGGGCCGCATCCCCGGGCTGCTCCGCCTCGAGGTCGGCGTCGACACGAGCCGGATCGACCATGCCTGCGACGTCGTGCTGTACAGCGAGTTCGAATCGCAACAGGCGCTCGACGCTTACGCGACGCACCCCGAACACCTGCGCGTGCGCGACGAACTGGATGGACTGCGCGTCGCGCGGCACCAGGTGGACTACGACCCGGAGGCGACATGATCGACAAGGTCTTCTCCGACGCAGACGCCGCACTCGCAGCCGTGCGAGACGGCGCCACGGTGATGATCGGCGGCTTTGGCGGTGCGGGCCAGCCGGCCGAGCTGATCGACGCGCTCATCGCCCACGGCGCGCGTGGCCTGACCATCGTCAACAACAACGCCGGCAACGGCGACACTGCGCTGGCTGCACTGCTCAAGACGGGCCGGGTGCGCAAGATCATCTGCTCGTTCCCGCGCCAGGTCGACTCGCAGGTGTTCGACGGCCTGTACCGTGCCGGCCGGATCGAGCTGGAGCTCGTGCCGCAAGGCAACCTCGCCGAGCGCATCCGCGCCGCGGGCGCGGGCATCGGCGGCTTCTTCACGCCGACGGGCTACGGCACCGACCTGGCCAAAGGCAAGGAGACGCGCGAGATCGACGGCCGCATGTACGTCTTCGAGACGCCTCTCCACGCGGATGTCGCGCTCATCAAAGCGGAAGCGGGCGACCGCTGGGGCAACCTCGTCTATCGAAAGACCGCGCGAAACTTCGGGCCCATCATGGCAATGGCGGCGAAGACCACCATCGCCTCGGTGCACGACGTCCGCCCGCTCGGCGCGCTGGATCCCGAAGCGATCGTCACGCCCGGCATCTTCGTGCAGCGGGTGGTGAAGGTGCCGCGCAGCGCAACCGGCCCCGCCGGCTTCAGGCAGGCGGCATGACAATGGCCTACTCCAAGCTCACCCGTGACCAGATGGCGGCACGCGTCGCACGCGACATTCCCGAAGGCGCCTACGTCAACCTGGGCATCGGCCTGCCCACGCTCGTCGCCAACCATCTGCCGCCCGACCTCGAAGTCTTCCTGCACAGCGAGAACGGTTTGCTCGGCATGGGCCCGGCGCCGGCCGCGGGCGAAGAGGACTACGACCTCATCAACGCCGGCAAGCAGCCCGTGACATTGCTGCCCGGCGGCGCTTATTTCCATCATGCCGACTCCTTCGCCATGATGCGCGGCGGCCACCTGGACCTGTGCGTCCTCGGCGCCTTCCAGGTGTCGCGCAAGGGCGACCTCGCCAACTGGCACACCGGCGCACCGGATGCCATTCCCGCGGTCGGCGGAGCGATGGACCTCGCCATCGGTGCGAAGAAGACCTGCGTGATGATGGAGCACCTGACCAAATCCGGCGAGAGCAAGATCGTCGAGTCGTGCAATTACCCACTCACCGGCATTGCCTGCGTCAGTCGCATCTACACGGACCTGGCGGTCATCGACGTCACGCCTGCGGGACTGAAAGTCGTCGAGATCGTCGAAGGCCTGGAATTCGAAGAACTTCAGCGGCTCACGCGCGTGCCGTTGCTGGCCTGAGCACACCAAACGCGCGAGCGAACACAGCAGGGATCGAGAGCATGGAAGCGTTCGACTACACCCCACTGCAAGGCCGCGTCGTCTTCGGCCAGGGCACCTTGGCGCGCATCACGGATGAAGTGCAGTTGCTGGGTTGCCGGCGTCCCTTCGTCCTGTCCGATGCGCATCACGTCGAAGGGGCCGCGGCAAGAGTCCTGCAGTTGCTGGGCGACCAAGTGGCCGGGTTTTCAACCGAAGCCACCATGCACACGCCGGTCGAGGTGACCGAGCGCGTCCTTCAACGCCTGCACGCAGTGACGCCCGATTGCCTGGTTTCCCTGGGCGGCGGATCGACGACTGGTCTGAGCAAGGCGCTCGCACTGAGGACGGACTTACCGCAGATCGCCATTCCGACGACCTATGCCGGCTCCGAGGCGACGCCCATCCTCGGACAGACGGAGCAAGGTCGCAAGACGACCCTGCGGTCGCCCAAGGTGTTGCCACGCACGATCGTGTACGACATCGACCTGACGCTCGGCATGCCCGCGCACCTGTCAGTCGTCTCCGGCATGAACGCGATGGCCCACGCTGTCGAGGCGTTGTATGCCAAGGACGGCAATCCCGTCACCTCGATGCTGGCAGAACAGGGCATCGCCGCCCTCGCCCGCGCGCTACCCGTGATCGCCGCAGATACCCGGAATGTCGGCGCCCGATCCGACGCTCTGTTCGGCGCCTGGGCGTGCGGCAACTGCCTGGGCACGGTGGGTATGGCACTGCATCACAAGCTTTGCCACACGCTCGGAGGAAGCTTTGACCTGCCGCATGCGGAGGCGCATACGGTGATTCTTCCTCACGTGGCGGCCTTCAACGCGGTGTCGGCGCCGCAAGCACTGCAGCGCGTCGCTCGGGCCCTGGGTGTCGACAAGGCCGGTGCAGGCCTGTTCGACCTCGCCGAATCCCTGGGCGCGCCAACTTCGCTGAAGGCCATCGGCATGTCCGAGTCCGATCTCGACAAGGCTGCCGAGATCGCGACGTCTGCGCCCTACTGGAACCCACGCGCGGTGGACAGGAGTGCCATCCGCGCGCTCCTCGACGACGCGTACCACGGCCGCAGGCCTCGGAACTGAAAGGATCTGCCATGCAAACGGTGTTTCCAGAACTCACGGACGACGTGATCGGCCGGATGAAGGGTGCGTCGCCACGGATGCACGAGGTCATGACGCTCCTCATCCGCCACGCCCATGCCTTCGTCCGCGAAGCGGCCCTGACCCAGGATGAATGGCGCGCCGGCATCGACTTCCTGACCCGCACCGGCCAGATGTGCTCGGACAGCCGCCAGGAGTTCATCCTGCTGTCGGACATCCTGGGCGTGTCGATGCTGGTCGATGCCGTCGCGCACCAGTCGGCGGACAAGGGCATCACGGAATCCACCGTGCTGGGCCCGTTCTATGCCGGGCCGCAGCGCGAACTCGACCAGGGCGAATCCATCCTGCTGCGCGAGGAGGACGGCGAGCCTCTGGTCATGAAAGGCCGCGTCGCCGGCCCCGACGGCAAGTCCATCGCCGGCGCGACGGTGGAGGTCTGGCAGACCGCCACCAACCAGCTGTATGACGTGCAGGACGAGAACCAGCCGCACGGCCACCTGCGGGCGACCTTCCGTACCGACGAACAGGGCAAATACGAATTCCGCACCATCCTGCCGGTGAGCTACCCGATCCCGGACGACGGCCCCGCCGGCCAGTTGCTCCGGGCCCTCGGTCGCCACCCCTTCCGCCCGGCCCACGTGCACTTCATGATCGGCGCGCCGTCGTACCGACAGCTCGTGACGCACCTGTTCCTGGCGGGCGACGAGTACCTGGAGAGCGATGCCGTCTTCGGCGTCAAGCCTTCGCTCGTCGTGGCGCCCGTCCGGCAGGATGGCGTCTCGACGATCACGTACGACTTCGGCCTTGCACGAGTGCCGCAAGCCTGAGGCGGGGCGCTCCATGTCGAGCTCGAATGCACAGAAGGACTTCCCCGTGGTCGAGGCGAAGGAACTGGCCAGCGGCGACGCGGTTCGGCCGCCACCGTCATCGGGCACCGACGCCCGTGTGGTAGCGTCCGAATCCATGGCAACCAAGACCACTTCTGTAACGGGCCGCGCCCGGACCGCGAGCGCCAAGAAGGTGGCGGTACCCAGGAAGCGCGCCGAGCAGCAGCGCGCGCAATCGACGCGGACCGCCATTCTCGAAGCGGCGCTCGCCGAGTTCGCGGAAAAAGGCTTCGAGGCCGCGAGCATCCGCAGCATCGCCGAGCGCACCGGCTTCCAGCATCCGCTGATCACCTACCACTATCCCAGCAAGGATCTGCTCTGGCAGGCGGTCGCGGAAGACACGTTCGAGCGCATCCGCAGGGAATGGGACGCGCGCGCCTCCGAGGAGGTCGATCTGCCGCCGCTCGAGCGCCTGCGAGCCGAGTACCGGGCACTGTTCCGGCACACCACGAAGTTCCCGGAGTTCCATCGCTTCATGCGCCAGGAGGCGGCGTCCAACAACCCCCGCCTTCAATGGGTCGCGGAAAACGTGTTGAAGCCTCTCATCGATCGCCTGCTGCCGCAGATCGAGGCCGCCCAGGCGAAGGGGCAGTTACCGGAGATCGAACCCATCCTGTTCCATTACATGATGGTGAGCCTGACCGCCACCCTGTCCGAGTTCGGCCCCGAGATGCACGTCACGCAGCGCTTGTCCGCCGATCGTCCCGAGGTCGTCGATGGGTATTGGGCCTTCGTGGAGCGAACCGTCTTCGGCGCTCTCCGGGCACCGGCCGTCGGCACGCGCAAGCGCGCCTGAGCTCTGTTTTCCCAGCCCGCCCTCGCGTCGAGGAGACCGCCATGGGGTATCCCAGACCCGTTTGCGTGCGAGCCCGGCGCCGCTGATGCCGCCCGAACGCCCTTGCTAGACTGTCACCGAAGGCGCAGACGATTCTGACCGGGCACGTGCTACCAACGCGAGGAATCGCTGATGCAAGAAGACTTTTTTCCGATCCCTGTCTTCGTCGTCGAGGTTCTGAAGCAGGCTGGTGTCGATCTCGAAGAGGTGCTCCGTCGCTGCGACGACCCTTCCGCCGAGCAGGCGGGGAGCAACCGCATTCGTCTGCGCACGGATCGCTACTTCGCCTTCTGGCACGCCGTGGAAGCGACCGGTGTTCCCCCCGATTTTGGCTTGCGGCTGACCGAAGCGCCCGTGCTCTACCAGATGGACATCGCATCGACGGCGGCGTTGCTGTCGGAGAACTTCGGTGAGGCGTTGTCGACCCTCGCCAGATACAAGCGTTTGACCTGCCCCGAGGAGATCGACGTCGAGGTCATCGGTGACGACGTGCAAGTGAGCCTGCGCTGGCTGCATGGTTCCGGCATCGCGCCGCCGATGCTCATCGATGCCAGCCTGGCCTGGATGTGCCGGATCGCGAGCATCGGTTCCGAAAGCGCGATCAGGCCAATTCGCATCTCGCTCACTCGTGCGGAATCGCCCGGCAAATTGCTGAGCCAGTACTTCGGCTGCGATATCCGATTCAACTCGGCCAAGGACGTGCTCGTGTTTCCCAGGGAGGCGCTCGAAACGCCATTCGCGAGCCATCATCCGGAGATGCTGGAGCTGATGAAGCCCGGGTTGGAAGCGGCTTTGCGGACGCGCGCGGCTGCGGAACCGTTGGCGCAGCAAGTGCGCAATCTTCTTGTGAAGGGCATGGGAGGCAAGCGGTTGAGCGTGGATATCGTTGCCAAGAAGCTGCGGATCGGCGTCCGGACGCTTCAGCGGCGCCTCGGGGACGAGGGGACGAGCTACCAGAGGCTGCTGGACGAGGTGAGGCAGAGCACCGCGAGGCACTTGCTGACCACCACGGATCTCGACACGGGTGAAATTGCCTTCGTGCTAGGCTTCGAGGAACTGAACTCCTTCACGCGGGCCTTTCAAGGCTGGGAAGGAACCAGTCCGGGTCGTTGGCGCGCGCTGAACGCGGACCGCTAGTCGACCAACCTCGTGCGGTAACGACGCTGTCGTGATCGGAGGATCAATTGACGCGATCGGATTGGCCGATTCGCGGAGCGCTCGCGAGACTTGATGGACGACATCATCAAGTGACGCCTACGTATGAGAGTGGTTCTGTTCGGCGCCACCGGGATGGTCGGCCAAGGTGTTCTGCGCGAATGCCTGCGTGACGGCGCCGTCTCGCAGGTCGTCGGCGTCGGACGCACGCCGCTGGGTGTCCAGCATCCGAAGGTCGAGGAACTCGTCACAGAAGACCTCTTCGAGCTGGGCCGGATCGAAGGCAAGCTGCGCGGCCTCGATGCGTGCTTCTTCTGCCTGGGCGTTTCCTCGAGCGGCATGTCCGAGGAGGACTATCGCCGTCTAACCTACGACCCGACTATTTCGGTCGCCAGCGTCCTCGCCCGGGGCAATCCCGGCATGACTTTCGTCTATGTGTCCGGAGCCGGAACCGACAGCTCCGAGCGAGGCACAAGCGCGTGGGCGCGCGTGAAGGGCTCCACGGAGAACGCGCTCCTGCGCCTGCCGTTCAAGGCAGCCTACATGTTCAGGCCCGGTGTCATCGTGCCCCTTGACGGCATCCAATCGAAGACACCGGGCTACCGGGTCTTCTACTCGGTGTTCGGCGTGTTGCTGCCACTAGTGCAGCGGCTTTTTCCTCGCTCCGTGAGCACGACCCGAACCATTGGGCTCGCGATGCTCGAGGTGGCTCGGCACGGGGCAACGTCGCCGATCCTGCGTCCCGCGGACATCCACGCCGCTGCGAGCCTGGCCGCGGCAGCAATTTCGATCGATCCCATAGGAGAAGCACGATGAAGACGATCACGACCCACTACATCGACGGCGCGTTCGTGGATTCCCACGGTCGCGAGGTCATGGACAGCATCAATCCGACCAACGGGAAAGTCATCGGCCGTGTCACCCTGGGAGACGAGCAGGACGCCAGGCAAGCCATTGCCGCCGCCAAGCGCGCGTTCGAGAGCTTCTCTCTGACGACCAAGGAAGAACGTTCAGCCATCCTGCGCCGCCTGCACCAGGTCACGCAGGCGCGTTTCGCTGATCTGGTCGGGGCAATGGTCGAAGAGTATGGCGGTGTCAGGCAGTTCTCCGAGATCATCGTGCAGACCGGCATCGGCGCCTTTCTCGCCGCCGAGAAGGCGCTCCAGGAAATAGCCTTGACCCGGACGTGGGGCCATACGACGGTGTCCCTGGCGCCTGTCGGCGTCGCGGGCCTGATCACGGCCTGGAACGCGAACGCGTTGTTCATCTGCCTCAAGCTCGCATCAGCGATCGCAGCGGGTTGCGCGGTCGTCATCAAACCCAGCGAGCTCAGCGGCCTGCAGACACGGATCTTGCTCGAGTGCCTGCACGAGGCCGGTCTTCCGCCGGGCGTTTGCAACGTCGTGATCGGCCGGGGCGACACCGTGGGGGCCGAGCTCGTCCGCAACCGTGACGTGGCCAAGATCTCGTTCACCGGTTCCAGCGGCGTCGGCGAAGGCATCATTCGCGACGGCGCCGCCACGATGAAGCGTGTCACCCTGGAGCTCGGCGGCAAGTCGCCCAACATCCTGCTCGACGACGTCGTGCTGGCACGCGCCATCCCGACGGCGCTAGGCATCGCATTCATGAACAGCGGCCAGGCCTGCGCGGCCGGCACGCGCTTGCTGGTCCCGAGCAGTCAGCTCGAGGCGGTCAAGCGCGCCATCGTCGAGGCCGTGTCCGCGTTTCGCGTCGGCGATCCTGCCGATCCGAAAACCGTCATCGGACCGATGGTGACGCGCAAGCAGTACGAGCGCATCCAGTCCTACATCAGCAAAGGGATCGCGGACGGAGCGCAGGTGCTCGTTGGCGGCGAGGGTCATCCGCAAGGGCTCGAAGGCAACTTCGTCAAGCCAACGGTCTTCGTCAACGTGACGAACGACATGACGATCGCGCAAGAGGAGATCTTCGGGCCCGTTCTCTGCGTCATTTCCTACGAGACCGAGGAAGAGGCGATCAGGATCGCCAACGACTCCCGCTTCGGGTTGCATGCCTACGTGAGCGGTACCGACCTGGAGCGCGCCCGCCGAGTGGCCTCACAGATCCTCGCCGGCCGGGTCGTGATCAACGGAATGGTCGACGATCCACAGGCGCCGTGGGGCGGCTTCAAGCACTCCGGTGTCGGCCGCGAATATGGCGCGTTCGGGATCGAGGCGTTCCTCGAACCGCGAGCAATCATCGAAGTCGTCACAACCGCCGCCTGAACGGCGCCAAAAGGAAGACCGCCCCATGAGCCAGCACGTCACCATCTCGCCCGGCGAAGCCGCTGATCGGCTCGCGATCAGGGAACTCGTCGAAGCCTATGCCCATTGCGCCGATCGACGCGACGCCAAAGGCCAGATGTCCCTCTTCACCGCGAACACCCACTTCGTCGTCTACATGGATGCCAAGAGTCCGACGCCGTCGCAGGAGTTGCATTCGCGCGCCGACCTCGCACCGGTCTTCGCAGACCTGAACAAGTACGACACCACCATGCACTTCGTCGGACAGAGCACGGTGCTCTCGCTGACGGCGGAGCAAGGCTCCGGAGAGACCTACTGCATCGCTCATCACCTCACCATCAATGGCGAACGACGCCGCCTGATGGTTGCGGCGCTCCGCTACCTCGACCAGTTCGTGAAGGAGGACGGAGCGTGGTTGTTTTCTGAGCGCCGGCTCTACGTCGACTGGGTGGAGGAACGCGCAATGCAGTGACTGCCGTCGTCAGGAAGCCTTCCATGCCCAACCCGTACTTTCCACCGTCGTGGAGGCAGTTCGCCAGGCCGCAAGGCTTGATCGATTCATTGCCACGGGATGGATTGACCGATGGTCAATAGGCTCCGGCGGGGTCTGCCGCGGCGTTCTGTATTGGGGGGAATACTGGTGCTGGAGAGACACATGGATTCAGCGTACCTTTCAGCCTTTTCGGCTTTGGCTGGGGCGATGATCGGCGGCGTCACGACGTTTCTGTCCTCATGGACAACGCAGACGGCTCAAATCCGATCTGCTCGCCTCACTGAAGAGCGTTCGCGGCGGGACGACCTCTACAGCAAGTTCCTTGAGGAGACCGCCCGTCTATATTCGTACGCGATGAGCGAGGACAAGATAAATCACGACAAGCTCGTCAACATATTTGCACTACGAGGGCGCATCCTATTGCAATCCTCCCCCTCGACCGTCGATGCGGCAGATGCCATCATCAAGAGGTTGGTGTCAATCTACATGAAACCGAATAGAACTGACGAAGATCTCTTGAGAGATCTGGAAAATACTTCCGACGATCTCATGGTTGATTTCGCCAAAGTATGCCGAGCGGAATTGAGATTATTAAACTGACCAGCGCTTGGGAATTGATTCATGGCGCGGCGTTTCATCCCGAACCGGCGCCAGCCCTTACGATGCGATGTCAAGTCCAGGGCATGCGCACCACGCCGCCGAGCGCTGGTGGCTCCTCTCTCAAGAAGCAGGAATGGGAGGTCGCTACCTCATGCCGGCGCCGAGGTCAGTTTGATCTCGAAGCCGATCGGCGGCGCGGTGTTTCAGTACGGCGACGCTGCGCTGGCGCTGCTGTTCGCAGTGCTGTCGACCCATGTCGACCAAGTCGTCGCCGCGCGTGAGCATGAAGTACACACTTCGAGCGAGCCTGTGGGCCGTCGCGGTATTGGCGCTCGGTTTGTGCATTCGGCTGCACAGGCGGCGAAAGACGGTACCGAGAGCAGAACTGCTGCGCGAGAGGCTCATCGCCGCCATCTTGAGCGCTTGGCAAGCTAGCGCGGTTGGCCGATCGTTTGATCTTGGCCGATAGCACCTTGCCACCGCTGATCTTGGCAACTGGGCACAGCCCCAACCAGGAGCAGACGAGCCGAGGCGGAGTCGGGTTGACTGAGGTCATCGGGCGTTCTCCAGGTTCGATTCGCCATGGGTTGCGGGGCCTGCCGAGATCGTGGATGCGTATCGGAACTTCGTGGAGAAGACCGTCTTCGGCGCTCTGCCGACCCCGTCTCCGGCATGCGCAAACGCGCCTGAAGCCCGTGTCGCCGCATGTCTGGCGGGAACACCCACTAGACGGAAGCCGGAGAGGACACCCCGCCCTGGACGTCTTCGTGCGCGCGTGTCCGCACGAAGACCGCGGCCAGCGCGGAGGCCGTTGCCGCGGCGATGGCCGCCAGCAGGAATGCCAGGTGGTAGCCACCATTGAGCGCGGCGGCGCCATCGACGCCCGCAGCGACCTGCCCTGCGGTGTGCGCGGCCGCCAGGCTGGCCAGGATGGCCAAGCCCAACGCGCCGCCCATCATGAACGCCGTATTGACCATGCCCGAGGCCAGGCCCGACTCCTCGGGTGAGACGTCGCTCATCGCAGCCAGCAACACCGGATTGAACGCGACGCCTGCTCCCAGGCCCATCAGCAGCGTGCCGGGCAGGACGTCCAGCATGAAGCTGCCGCCGGCCGGCGCGCGCGCGAACAGCAGCAGTCCGAAGGCCGCCACCAGCAGGCCGAAGGACAGCGACGCGCGGATCCCGAAGCGGACCACCAGCCTGGCCGAGACACCCAGCGAGAACACCGCCATGATGACGTTGGCCGGCAAGAACGCCAGCCCCACTTGCATCGCGCTGTAGCCCAGCAGGCGCTGCAGGTAGAGCGCCGAGATGAAGAACCATGCGAACAGGACGGCCGCCCACAGCACGCCCACCACGTTGGCCGTCGCCACGTTGCGCAGAGCGAACAGGCGCAACGGCAGGAGGGGATGCGACACGCGCGACTCGATGACGAGGAACGCGATCATGAGCGCACTGGCGATGCCCAGTTCGGCAAGCGTCTGCGCGGAAGTCCAGCCAGCTTCGTTGCCGTGCACGACGGCATACACCGCCAGCATCAGCGACGCGGTCACCGTGATGGCGCCCGCAACATCCAGCTTGCCACCAGCGGCCGGTGCCTTGCCAGGCGGCAGCAGCGCCACGCACCCGGCATACACGGCCACGCCGATCGGCAGGTTGACCAGGAAGATCCAGTGCCAGCTCAACGTACTGGTCAACAGTCCGCCCAGCAGCACGCCGATGCTGCCGCCGCCGCCGCCGACGAAGCCGTAGATGCCCATCGCCTTCGCACGGTCCGCCGGCGAGACGAACAGGCTCATGATGATCGACAGCGACACCGCCGAGACGACGGCGCCGCCCAGCCCCTGCACGGAGCGTGCGGCGATCAGCAACGCCTGCGAGTTCGCCAGGCCGCACGCGGCCGACGCCAGCGTGAACAGCGCGATGCCGGAGAGGAACAGCTTGCGATGTCCGAACAGGTCGCCCAGCCGCCCGCTCAGCAGCAGGAAGCCGCCGAACGTCAGCATGTAGGCATTGACGACCCACACGAGCGAGGTTTCGGTGAAGCCCAGGTCCGCCCGGATGGACGGCAGGGCGACGTTCACGATAGTCGTGTCCAGCACGATCATCAGCACGCCCAGGCAGAGCACTGTGAGCGCAAGCCAGCGCTTGCGGGGGTCAATGTCATGAGTCACGGAATTTCATCCTGTCAGAGCGCTGCCGGCTCAGGACTGCGCAGCGGGTTCGAGAATGGCGCGGATCAACCCCACACGCCCGTTGCACGCAGTTCGCGACCGATGCGGGCGATTCCTCGCTCGCCCTCGGCCAGCGCCGCGCGACTGGTGTGGACTGAATAGGGGCCGAGATGGAGGTCGTGTCGATGCGGAATGGCTGCTCCAAGCACGAAACGCGCGTCTGTGACGGCCTCGAATTCGATCGCCAAGTCGGATCGATCGAACACGGCCAGTTCGCCCTTGTCGACAGGGTCGGGCGTTCGCAGGTTGCCGTCCATCATGGCGATCCAGCCCACGAGGCAACCCTTCGGCGGCTGGAACGCCCAGCGCTGGCCGGCCGCCAGTCGCACGTCGAGGTAGTGGATGCCCGCAGGTGCATCGAGCGGACTGACTGCCTCCCCGCTGCGACCGAGCAGCACGCGAGCCGGGCCGTCGGACGGAATCTCGTCAGCAGTGAGATGCTGGCTGAAGGCCGGAGACAGTTCGCGTTCCGGCGGCAAGGCGATCCACAGTTGGAACGCCTTGATCGGAGGCAGCGCGAAGCCGGAATGCCAGACGCCGCTGCCGGCGCTCAACCATTCGACGTCGCCAGCGACCGTCGTTCCTTCCTGCCCGATGGATTCGACATAGCGCCCCTCGCCTTCGATCGCCAATGTCAACGTGGCGATGCCCGAATGCGGGTGCCATCCGGCCCCGGGTTGGCCAAGCGCCTGGTTCGTATCGACGAGATCAAGAAAGATGAATGGCTTGATCATTTCGCCGAGGTCGTTGGCGCTGACCAATCGGACGATCGGACCATGGGCCCGGCCTCGCGTGCGCAAGGCCACGCTGCGGCCGCCGCCGACGAGGCTAGGCGCCGTCTGGGCGTCATGGGTCATTGGGAACTCTCCAGCGGATGGGTTCGCCGTGGGTGGCGCAGCGGGTCAGATGTCCGCATCGGTCTGCGCGTAGTTCAGGAAGTAGCCCGTGAACACCGTCAGCCCCAGGTGTGCGAAAGCCTCCGCCAATTGGGTATCGCTCCAGCCAGCGTCTTGCGCCGCCTTCCAGGTGGCATCCGTGACGCTTCCCGAATTGGCAGCAGCCTCGCGCACCAGGCGGGCGAGCACGTCGATCCTGGCGTCGCCCGTCGGGGTACCGCTGCGCAGCGCGAAGATCTGTTCCTCGGTCCACCCGTTCATGCGAGCGAAGCGCGTGGCGATCCCGATCATGTAGCCGTTGCCGACCGCGGCTGCGGTGGCGACGTTCAGCGCCCAGCTCACCTTCGGCTCCAGGGCGCCGTGTTCGGCGACCACGCCGCGCAGCGACGCATACGCCGCGAGCACTGCAGGGGAATGCGCCATCTGGGCGTGCAGGTTCAGAGGACGGCCCGACGGTGACGCCTGGACAATCTTTTGCAGGATCGGACGCGCCGCTTCGGGGGCGTCAGCCAGGGTATGGGTAGGAATTCGGCTCATGGAATTTCTCCTTGATCGATTGATGGATGCGGCCGGCTGCTCAGGCGGCCGCAGGCAGCGTGAAGTTCTCTCGCGCCCACGTTGCAAACGGCGTCGGATATCGGCCAGCAACCTTGTCGGCCAGCGCAATCTCGTCGCGCGAATCCGAGCCGAGGTACGTGTACGCCTCGAAATAGGCGAGCATTGCCGCGATGCCATCGGCACCGGGGAACCAGCCGGCGAAGACCTCGCGCGGCACCTGCTTGAACGAGAGCTTGTGCCCCTGTCGATTCAATGTAGCGACGATCTCGTTGAAGGTCAGGAAATCACCGACCAGCGGCAGATGTTCGCCGTGGCCCACGATCTCCGGCTGCGTGAACGCACCGGCCACGACGCGACCGAGCTCGTTGATATCACCCATGTGCATGACGCGTCGATCCGGATCGAGCGGTAGCGCCCAGCCCGCAGTGCCGTCCGGCAGCGTCTTCGGGGCCATGACACCGACCAGGTTCTGGTAGTAGAAAGGAGCGATCACGAACGTGTGATGGGCGAATTCGGCCTCGCTCACGAGACGCTCGACCTTGGCCTTGGTCGTGAAGTGCGGGACGGCTATCGTGCCGCCGCTGATTGCCTCCACATTGGGAAGCGTCGACCAGACGACGTGCTGTACGCCGACGGCCTTGGCCGCAGTGACGGCGGCAAGCGCCTGGTTGGATTCGTCCGCGCCGGCCTCGAAGGAATTGGTCACCATGAAGACGCCATGCGCCCCCGCAAACGCGGCCTCGAGCGTCTCTGGTCGATTGAAATCGGCCAGCGCGACCTCGTCGCCGAACTTCGGATGCTTTTCCGGATGGCGCGTCAACACGCGCACCCTGAATCGACCGTTCTGCTGCAGTGCGCGTACGACGGCACCGCCTTGTTGACCGGTCGCGCCGAGAACGGCGATGAGTTTCTGAGTATTCGACATGGTAGTTATCCGGTGGCCATTCCTGGTGTGGCGCCGATCAGGCGGCGAGCGCGGCGGTCTCGTTCTTGGCGGACGCGAGAGCCGCACTGCGCGCCTCCGGTCCCATCGCCACACCCTCCGCGCGAACGAAGGTGATGTCCGTGATGCCCAGGAGGCCAAAGGCCGCCTTCAGGTAGGTTTCCTGGTGATCGAACGGGGCGGCAGGCGAACCCGCGCTGTACATGCCGCCGCGCGACGAGGCGATGACCAGCCTCTTGCCGCCGCACAAGCCGATCGGGCCATGCTCGCCGTAGCGGAACGTCTTGCCGGCGACGGAGATGCGGTCGATCCACGCCTTCAGCTGCGAAGGCACGCTGAGGTTGTACATGGGCACGCCGACGACCACGACGTCGGCGACCAGGAACTCCTCGAGCGCGATCTGGCCCAGGGCCACGTCGGATTTCAACGCGTCGTCCACGGGAGCGCCCTGCGCTGCCGCGAGGTGCGCCGCGGTGAGATGGCCGATGGGCGTGGCGGCAAGATCGAGGCGAACGACCTCCAGGCCGGATTGACGGCCTCGGTAGGCCGCGACGACATCCGCCGACAGGGTGCGGCTGACCGAGCCCTGGCCGAGGATGCTGGAATCGACGTGTAGCAATTTCATGAAAATGATCTCCGAATGGAATGGGTTGACTACTGCTTGAGCGCTTCGGCCGAGATGAGCAGCCGGGTCTTCATGGCGAAGCCGTAGCTCTTGCCGAAGTCGACGCCGAAGTCGCCGCGATCGAATTCGCCGGCGGCATCGACGCCACACACCTCGCGCTTGAGCATCGGGTGCGGCATGCACTTGAACGAATCGATGGTCAGCGTCAGTGGCCTGGTCACGCCGTGCAGCGTCAGGTTGCCGACGACGGCGACCGGCTTGTCGCGGTTGAACTTGATCGCGCCCTTGTAGGTCGCCGCGGGAAATCTCGACGCGTCGAAGAACTGATCCGTCTGCAGATACTGATCGAGCTTGGTGCTCCCCGTGTTGACCGACGCGATATCGGTCGTCACCTCGACGGTGCCGGTCCCCGCGGCGCGATCGAGCGTCACCGTGCCTTGCGACTTGTTGAACTTGCCGCGCCAGACCGACAAGCCGCCGATGTGGTCGGCCTCGAAGCTCGGATAGGTGTGGTCCGGGTCGAACTGGTACGTCGCCGCGGCCGCGAACGCCGAGAACGAGGCGGCGAGCGCGCCGGCCGCAATCATCAGATGCTTCTTCAAATCAATCTCCGTTGAACGTTGGGTTGCCGCGCCTCGCGCGGTGTCGGGTGGGACAACACAAGTATTGGGATTGGTGTCGCTTAGCACTAGATGGTAAAATAGGATTTGATCTATCCATTTTTGGAGAACTCGAGTGATCGACTTGAACGAGCTGGCGATGTTCGTCCACGTGGTCCGCGCCGGCAGCTTCTCGGAGGCGGCGCGCCGCCTGGGCATGCCGTCGAACACACTGAGCCGGCGCATCGACCAGCTCGAGGGACAACTCGGCACCCGCTTGCTGCATCGCTCGACGCGTAAGCTTGCGCCGAGCGCGGAGGGCCAAGCGCTGTTCGAGCGCTATGCGCCAGCGCTCGATCAGTTGTTCGAGATCGAGCGGCTACATTCGGGCGCGAAGGCCCCTTCCGGCACGGTGCGCGTGACCGCGATGGCCGGCCTGTTCGAGTTCTTCCGCATCGAATGGCTGGCCGAGTTCTACGCCAGCTATCCGGAGATCAGTGTCGACTTCCTGCTGGACGATGCAGCGACTGACCTGATCGCGGAGCGGATCGACCTGGCCCTGCGCATGGGCGTCGAGACCGGCACCGGCCACAAAGTACGGCGGTTGGCGCCAAGCGGAATGATCCTCGCGGCGAGTCCTGCCTATCTGCATCAGTGCCCTGCCCCACGCACGCTCCGGGAACTGACAGAGCATCACTGCCTGACGATTTCCAATCGCCAAGGTCGCAACACCTGGCGCTTGCACGGCCCGCGCGGCATCCAGGAAGTGCCGATCAAGAGCCGCTTCGCGGTCAACGACATGCGCGTCCTGACGCAGGCTTGCATCGCGGGCCTGGGTATCGCGCTGCTCCCGCAACCGATCGTCGAACCCATCATCGCTCAGGGCAAGCTCGATCGCGTGCTGCCAAGCTACCGCCGCGCCAGCGGCGAAATCGATCTGCAACTCGTCTACACGAGCCGGCCTCCCGTGCCGCCCGCAGTCGCTGTCTTCGCCGAATTTCTCATACAGAGATTGGGTGATGCGATGCCCAGCGCCGGACCCGCCAATGCCAGCCGGCCATAGGCTTCGCCTACGAACAGCGCACGCCCTTTTGTGCGACGCGTCTGGACCGGCACGTCAGGGCCAGTTGGACGTCTAGGACGCACCCTCGCTCTGCTGCTGGAAGCCAGCAGCGAGCGCGTCGATGAGCGCACGTACCGCCGGGATCAGCCCGCGCCGGGTTGCGAAGACCACATGCACGATGCCCGGAACGATCTTGAGGTTCGGCAGCACCTCCATCAATGATCCGTCGACCAGATCCTTTCGGATCAGCGACTCAGGCAGCAGTGCGATGCCGACGCCTTCCAGCGCAGCGGTGCGCAATGTCGCGAGGTCATCGGTCGCGAGACGCGGGACGTGGTGAACCTCGACTGAAGATCCGTCGTCTGCCAGGAACTCCCAGACGAACTTGTTGCCCGGGCGGGCCATGCTCAGTGTCGGCAGCTTGCCAAGGTCATCGGCTGAAACGGGCTCGCCGTGCTGAGCGATGAACCAGCGGCTGCAGACGAGCAGCAGGCGCGATTTCCCGAGCGGCCGCACCGCGAGATCGGAATCTTCCAGCGGCGGCAGGCGCACTCGCACGGCGACGTCGAACCCTTCCTCGACGACGTCCACTCGCCGGTTGGTCGCCTCCAGGGCAAGCCGCACAGCGGGGTTGTCCGACATGAATCGCGCCAGGATCGGACCGATATCACTGACCAGCAGGCCGACCGGACAACTCACACGGACAAGCCCCTGGGGCGCGGAACGAGTCCGCTCGATCGCCTCCCTTGCCGCGTCGGCCTCGCCCACCATGGCCAGGCAGTGTCGATAGAAGGTCTCGCCGGTATCCGACAGCGAGATGCTGCGCGTGGTGCGGTTCACCAGGTGCACGCCGAGGCGCCGCTCGAGTTCGGAGACGCGCCGGCTCAGCTTGGACGTGGCGATGCCGAGCGCCCTCGACGCAGCCGAATACCCGCCGTGCTCGATCACCTTCGCGAACATGTACATGTCGTTCAGGTCGTGCATCTCGTCCATCTTCGCTCCTCGTTGCTGCAGGCTAAAAAGTGTCCGCTCGTGCAAGCGCCCGTCCCGCGCCGCGGAGTGAACCGGCCGATTCGCAGGATCGCACAGTCCCGACCGGATGCGCTTGCTTGCCGCCCGGGATGGTCGCCGCCCCCATTGTGAAAGAACCTACTTGCAACGCGTCTTCCAGTGCATTATTCTTTACGTACGTAAAGCTTAATCAGAGGAATGAGCCTCCCGGCAAAGGCTAGGCCATCCACCCCGACAAGAGCTGATCCCAGGCATATCGAGAGTGAAGGAGACAACATGACAACTCATCGCATGCACGGCTTGAACCGAAGGGCGCCTGGCGGCCGCCGCCCGAACGCACGTGGCGCGGGCCGGCGCGGGCCGCCGGAGGCCATTCGCCATTCGCAGACACGCCTGTCCGCGCACGAAGCCCGTCGCAGGCGACCGAGCCCATAGAGGCGCCTCGCCCAGCCGACCGCGAACGGCAACTTTGCTCCTGGAGCGTCCAGTTCACCGGCGCTCACCAACGGTCAATGACACCACTGACCGGCGATCTCCACGCGCCGCATTCGAACTGCGCGGCGCTCCCGATCTTCCTCCTCCTGTCGACGCTCGTCGACTCAGCACCGCCAAACGGAAAAATCATGAAAACCATCGAGACTGATGTCCTTGTCATTGGCGCCGGCCCCGCGGGCCTGACCGCTGCGGCACTGCTGGCGCGACAGGGCGTGCGCGCCCTGACCGTCACCAAGTACAACGGCACGGCGCACTCGCCCCGGGCCCACATCACCAACCAGCGCACGGTCGAAGTCACTCGCGACCTCGGCATCGAGGACAAACTGAAGGCGATGGCGATGCCCCAGGAACTCATGGGCACGCAGGTCTACGCCACCAGCTTCTCGGGCATGGAGATCGGCCGGATGATGACCTGGGGCGCAGGAGCCGACAGACGCATGGACTACGAGACGGCCAGCCCATCCGCGATGTGCAACGCGCCTCAGCATCTGCTCGAGCCCTTGCTGCTCGATGCGGCCAAGAGCTACGGCGCCGAGGTGCGCCTGCGTACCGAATTGGTGAGCATCCGCCAGGACGAGAACGCGGTGTATGCCGTCGTCCGCGAGAACGCAACCAATACCGAGTACCAGATCAAGGCGCGCTATGCGATCGGCAGCGACGGCGCCCGCAGCCTCGTGGGCGAGCAGCTCGGCTTCGAATACCTGGGCGAGTCCGGCATCGGCAATTCCCTGTCCGTCTGGCTGGAAGCGGACCTGACCAAGTACACCAAGCACCGCTCCGGCGCGCTGTTCATGGTGTGCCTGCCGGGCAACCATTCCTGGCTGAGCGTGTGGCCCTGCGTGAAACCGTGGACGGAATGGAATCCGCTGTTCATCCAGCACGACCATCTGCCCGCGGACGCGTCCGAGGAGATGGTCCTCAAGCTCGTGCGCGAGTCCATCGGCGACCCGAGCATCGAGGTGAAGATCAAGAGCATCAGCCCCTGGCAGATCAACCACGTGGTCGCGGCGAACTACCGAAAGGGCCGCGTCTTCGTCGCCGGTGACGCCGCCCATCGTCACCCGCCGACCAACGGCCTGGGCAGCAACACCAGCATGCAGGACAGCTACAACCTGGCGTGGAAGCTCGCGCTGGTGCTGCAAGGCAAGGCCGATGATTCGCTCCTGGACAGCTACAACGCCGAGCGCCAGCCGGTCGGCAAGCAGGTGGTCGATCGCGCCATCCGCAGCCTCCAGGACATGGCGCCATTCGCGGAGGCGCTCGAGGTCGCGCCCGGCCAGACGACCGAGCAGGGCTGGGAGAGCATCAACGGCCTGTTCGCCGACACGCCGCGCGGCGCACA
>FTKD01028514.1_pt1 | contig 50231 bp, 51 predicted proteins | sample 1658191 | NCBI WGS metagenome assembly FTKD01 (sample SAMEA3914808, study PRJEB12502) | metagenome | biome: forest; material: soil | place: Canada | collected 2011-08-03 | depth 0.3 m
GCGTGGCCGCGACGACCTTGCCGTTGCGCTCGCTCTGCTGGATCGCGATCATGCCCTTGGTGCCGCGGCCGTGGCGCGTGTACTCGACGATCGAGGTGCGCTTGCCGTAGCCGTTCTCGGTGGCGGTGAGCACGCTCTGCGTCTCGTCCTCGGCGACGAGCATCGCGATGACCGTCTGGCCGGCCTCCAGCGTCATGCCCTTGACGCCGCGCGACGTGCGGCCGTGCGGCGTCACGTCGGCTTCGTCGAAGCGCACGGCCTTGCCGCCGTCGGAGAACAGCATCACGTCGTGCGCGCCGTCGGTCAGCGCGGCGCCGATCAGGTGGTCGCCGTCATCGAGGTTGACCGCGATGATGCCGGCCTTGCGCGGATTGCTGAAGTCGTCCAGCGGCGTCTTCTTGACGGTGCCGAGCGCGGTGGCCATGAAGATGAAGTGGTCCGACGGGAACGTGCGGAACTCGCCCGTGATCGGCAACACCACCGTGATCTTCTCGTCCTTCTGCAGCGGGAACATGTTGACGATGGGCTTGCCGCGCGAATTGCGTCCGCCCTGGGGCACTTCCCACACCTTGAGCCAGTACACGCGGCCGGCGTCGGAGAAGCAAAGGATCCAGTCGTGCGTGTTGGCGATGAACAGCTGGTCGACCCAGTCGTCTTCCTTCGTCTGCGTGGCCTGCTTGCCGCGCCCGCCGCGGCGCTGCGAGCGGTACTCGGCCAGCGGCTGGCTCTTGAAGTAGCCGGTGTGGCTCAGCGTGACCACCATGTCGGTGGGCGTGATCAGGTCCTCGGTGCCGAGCTCCTGCACGTTGTGCTCGATGTGGCTGCGGCGCACCGCCAGCTTGGTCGTGCCGAACTCGGCCTTCAGTGCCAGCAGCTCGTCGCTGATGATGGTCGTGACGCGTTCCTTGCGTGACAGGATGTCGAGCAGGTCGGCGATCTCCGCCATGACTTCCTTGTACTCGCCGACGATCTTGTCCTGCTCCAGGCCGGTGAGGCGCTGCAGGCGCATCTGCAGGATTTCCTGCGCCTGCGTGTCGGACAGCCGGTACAGGCCGTCGCCTTGCAGGCCGTAGTGCGCCGGCAGGCCGTCGGGGCGGAACGAGACGGCGCCGCCCGGCGCGCCTTCGACCGCGCGCGAGAGCATCTCGCGCACCAGCGACGAATCCCAGCCGCGCGCCATCAGCGCCGTCTTGGCGACCGGCGGCGTGGGCGATTCCTTGATCAGCGCGATGAAGTCGTCGATGTTGGCCAGCGCGACGGCCAGGCCTTCGAGCACGTGGCCGCGTTCGCGCGCCTTCTTCAGCTCGTACACCGTGCGGCGCGTGACCACTTCGCGGCGGTGCTCGAGGAAGACGGCGATCAGCAGCTTCAGGTTGCACACCTTGGGCTGGCCGTCGATCAGCGCCACCATGTTCATGCCGAACGTGTCCTGCAACTGCGTCTGCTTGTACAGGTTGTTCAACACGACCTCGGGCACCTCGCCGCGCTTCAGGTCGATGACGATGCGCATGCCCGACTTGTCGGACTCGTCCTGGATGTGGCTGATGCCTTCGATCTTCTTCTCGTGGACCAGTTCGGCGATGCGTTCGAGCAGCGTCTTCTTGTTCACCTGGTACGGGATCTCGTCGACGATGATCGACTGGCGCTGGCCGCGGTCGATGTCCTCGAAGTGGCACTTGGCGCGCATCACCACCTTGCCGCGGCCCGTGCGATAGCCTTCGCGCACGCCGTTGAGGCCGTAGATGATGCCGGCCGTCGGGAAGTCGGGCGCCGGGATGATCTCCATCAGCTCGTCGATCGTCGCCTCGGGATTCTTCAGCAGGTGCAAGCAGGCGTCGACGACCTCGTTGAGGTTGTGCGGCGGGATGTTGGTGGCCATGCCCACCGCGATGCCGGTGCCGCCGTTGATCAGCAGGTTGGGCAGGCGCGTGGGCAGCACCAGCGGCTCGCTCTCGCTGCCGTCGTAGTTCGGGCCGAAGTCGACCGTCTCCTTGTCGATGTCGGCCAGCATCTCGTGCGAGATCTTCGACAGGCGGATTTCGGTGTATCGCATCGCCGCGGCGTTGTCGCCGTCGACCGAGCCGAAGTTACCCTGGCCGTCCACCAGCATGTGGCGCAGCGAGAACGGCTGCGCCATGCGCACGATGGTTTCGTAGATCGCCGAATCGCCGTGCGGATGGTATTTGCCCATCACGTCGCCGACGATGCGCGCCGACTTCTTGAACGGGCGGTTCCAGTCGTTGTTCTGCTCGTGCATCGCGAACAGGCAGCGACGATGGACCGGCTTCAAGCCGTCGCGTGCGTCAGGCAGCGCCCGACCCACGATCACGCTCATCGCGTAGTCCAAATACGAGCGCCGCATCTCCTCTTCGAGGCTGATGGGCAGTGTTTCCTTGGCAAATTGGGTCATGGCCTACAGACAGACGCCCTGCGTTCTCGGGTGGATCCCGGCGCAGGCGGAATATGGGATTCTACGGGCTGGAGCCTGTCGCTGGCGCACAACACTCAGCGAGTGCATTCGAGGGGCGCTCACCAAAATGAAGCCCCTGTCACAGGCCGATGGCACAATGATTTTTGTCGGTGGTGCGCGCTCGCCCGGCGGACGCGTGTCAACGTTACCCACATCCGATTTGGACGTATCGCAGGCGACTGCGGCTTTCCTCGAGAGGAGAATCATGAAGAAATTGAACAAGGTCGCGATGATTGTCGCCACCGTCGCGATTGTTGCCCCGATGTCCAGCGTGTTCGCGCAAGCCACGACCGCCCCTGACCGCATCGATAACTGGCGCAATGTCGACGGTGAAGTCTGGAAGAACGGCACACGCGAACTTTGCTGGCGCGACAACTTCTGGACCCCGGCAACTGCCGTGGCCGAATGCGACGGCGCATTGAAGCCCGTCGTGGCCGAAGTGGCTCCCCCGCCGCCGGCTCCCGCGCCCGTGGCGCCGCCGGCTCCGGCTCCCGCGCCTGTCGTCGCGCCGGTTCCGTCCAGCGAGAAGGTCACCTACGCTGCTGACGCGTTCTTCGACTTCGACAAAGCCATCCTGAAGCCGGAAGCCAAGACGAAGCTGGATGACCTGGTCAGCAAGACCAAGGAAATCAACCTCGAAGTGATCATCGCCGTCGGCCACACCGACGGCATCGGCACCGACGCGTACAACGACAAGCTGTCGGTTCGCCGCGCCGAGTCGATCAAGGCCTACCTGACGTCCAAGGGCCTGGAAGCCAACCGTGTCTACACGGAAGGCAAGGGCAAGCGCCAGCCGGTCGCCGACAACAAGACCGCCGAAGGCCGCGCGAAGAATCGCCGCGTGGAAATCGAAGTGGTCGGCACGCGCGCCACCAGCAAGTAAGAAGGAACGCTGAGAAGCCCTCGGGCTTCGCGCTTTTCAGCAAAGACCCGCTCCGGCGGGTCTTTGCATTTCTGAGCCTCTGTTTCCTGCGTGGCGCGAACACGCGCTAGCATTCGACCCATGACAAACGCCGATCCCCAGGAACTCGAGAAATTTGGTGAGCTGGCCCACAAGTGGTGGGACACCGAAGGTGACTTCAAGCCGCTGCACCGCATCAACCCGCTGCGCCTGGACTGGATCGCCCAGCGCGCGACGCTGCACGGCAGGACCGTGCTCGACGTCGGCTGCGGCGGCGGCATCCTGGCCGAGTCCATGGCCCAGCGCGGCGCCACGGTGCTGGGCATCGACCTGTCGGTCAAGCCGCTGAAGGTGGCGCGCCTGCATGCGATGGAGTCCGGTGTCAGCGGCCTCGACTATCGCGAGGTCGCCGTCGAGGCCCTGGCCGCCGAGCGGCCGGCCAGCTTCGATACGGTCACCTGTATGGAGATGCTGGAGCACGTGCCCGATCCGTCGTCCGTCGTCGCAGCCTGCGCGCGACTCGTGAAGCCGGGCGGCATGGTGTTCTTCAGCACGCTCAACCGCAACGCCAAGGCCTTCCTGTTCGCGATCGTCGGCGCGGAGCACGTGCTCAAGCTGCTGCCCAAGGGCACGCACGAATACGCCAAGTTCATCCGTCCGAGCGAGCTGTCGGGCTTCGCGCGCGCCGCCGGGCTGGAGACGCTGGAACTGGTGGGCATGGAATACAACCCGCTCACGCAACGCTACTGGCTGTCGGGCGACACGTCCGTCAACTACATGGTGGCCTGCCGCCGTCCGTTGGTCTGACATGGTCGATGCGACTGGTTTTCGCGGCGTGCTGTTCGATCTCGACGGTACGTTGATCGACAGCGCCCCCGACCTGGCCGGCGCCGCCAACCGGCTGCGTGCCGATCACGGCATGGAGCCGCTGCCGCTCGCGTTGCTGCGCCCGATGGTGGGCTCAGGCGCGCGCGGCATGGTGGGCGTCGCCTTCGGCGTGGCGCCGGGCGAGCCGCGATTCGAGCCGTTGCGGGACGCTTTCCTGGCGCACTACGAGGCCGGGCTGCTGCAAAGCACGCAGCCGTTCGAGGGCGTCGACCGGATGCTGGCGGCGCTCGATGTGGCCGCCATTCCCTGGGGCATCGTCACCAACAAGGCGACGCGCTTCACGAGCCCGATCGTCGCGGGCCTGGGACTGGCGCAGCGCGCCGCCGTGGTGGTCTGCGGCGATACGACCGCGCACTCGAAACCGCATCCCGAGCCGCTGTGGCACGCGGCGCGCGCGATGGGGCTGGCGCCCGAAAGCATGGTGTACGTGGGTGACGACCTGCGCGATGCGCAGGCGGCACGGGCGGCCGGCATGGCCATGGTCGTGGCCACCTGGGGCTATCTCGGTCTTGGGGAGCCGGTGCACGACTGGGGTGCGGACGCGCTGCTCGATGCGCCGGATCAGCTCTTGAACTGGCTGCGCCAGCGGGCGGCCTGACCGGCTCCGCCGGGCAAATCGAGCGATCGGGCCTCGTTGCCCATCCTTGGCAGGGTTCTTGCATGCCGATGCTCGCACCGGCGGGAAACCGTAGAACAGAGGTCTACACGACACTATCGGCAGATTTTCAGTTCAAGTTAGGGGGCTGCTTTGTCGATCGTGATTTTGGTCACGAGAAAGCACCCGAATCAGCCGGTTCGAGAGACCCGCTGATAGGTCGCTGAAAGGCGCTCTGGCTAGGATCTCATCCATTCATCCTGGGGGAACGAACATGAAGAAGATCATCGCGCTGGCAGCACTGGCTGCCATTTCGGCCACGGCATCGGCCGCCAACCTGCTCGTCGACGGCAGCTTCGAGAGCATCACGCAGGCTTCGGGCACGTGGAATACGTACACGAGCGTGCCGGGCTGGACCGTCACGGAAGCCAATGGTGCCCCGTCGCCGCACGGCCTCGAAATTCGCAACAACGTCGCCGGCACCGCCGAGAGCGGCCACAACTTCATCGAACTCGACGGCTACGAGAACGACAAGATCAGCCAATCGTTCGCGACTGTGGTCGGTCATGACTACCAAGTCTCGTTCTGGTTCGCCGACCGCGCCGGCGTTGCGCCGAGTTCGGAAGGCTTCAGCGCTTCGGTCGTCTCCGGCGCTTCGGTGTCGGGCACGGGCTTCGGCGCCGTGGGCGACAACGGGGCCGCCTGGCACCTGATCACGATGGACTTCACCGCCGGCAGCACCACCTCGATCTTCTCGATCAAGGCGACGGGCACGTCCGACAGCGTCGGCACGTCGTTCGACAACTTCCAGGCCGTCGCCGTTCCGGAACCGGCCACGCTGGGTCTGTTGGCGGCCGGCCTGGCCGTGCTGGGCCTGTCGACGCGCCGCCGTCGCCAGCAGTAATCGCCGCGGCCGCTTCGCGGCCTGAACGACGCGAGGGCGTTTCGCTGCAATGCGAAGCGCCCTTGTCTTTTTTCGGGCACCGCGCCGTCCCATTCGAGTCAATTCGGCGATTGAGCGCGGCGGCGCCCTTGAAGGCGTGTTGCTTGCCCTAAAATGGTTCTTCTGGGGCCGACCAGGTTTCGACGTGGGTACGGATCCGGCGCAGGGCATGCCGAGCACCAGTTCGCTCGTAAATCCACTGGAAACAAAGTAACTGCGAACGACTCTTCGTACGCTCTCGCGGCTTAAAACCCGTGAGCCTCTCAACGGTTGGCCGATGGGCCGGGTGAGGGATCGCAAGATTCTGAACTGAGAGGTCATTCACATTGGCTGGTGTCCCGTTGGGCTGCTCAACGGGAGACGAGATCTAGCAGCTGGCGTCAACAGTAGCGTGTTCCTGCGCGACTGTTGGAGCGAGACTCAAATCAGAGAACTACGCATGTAGAACTGTCCGGTGATGGCTTACGGACGGGGGTTCAATTCCCCCCGGCTCCACCATTTATCGCTCCGCAAGGGGCTTGAAAAGACCAAACCGCTAAGCAAATCAACGGCTTAGCGGTTTTTTTCATGTCCGCATGTGACCGGATAGGTACGCTTGCACCCAGCCATTGACCGGATAAGATACCGGACAACGGCCCCTCTCGGGCGGCAACGGCTGAAAGTTATCCGGCATGGCAGCATCCAAGGTTCTCAGCGACAAGGCGATCAAGGCAGCGCTCCGGGCTGCGGTCGAGTCGGGCAAGCCCGCGACGATCAACGACGGGGGCGGCCTCTCGATGATCTGCCGTCCGGACGGGGCAGGGTGGTGGCGTCTACGGTACTGGCTTGCCAGCCGGGAGAACCGGCTTAGCCTGGGCACCTATCCAGACGTCTCGCTGGCTGACGCACGGTCGCGGTGCGACGACGCGCGAAAGCTCGTGGCGGCGAAGATCGATCCGAGCGAGTCGCGCAAGGCCGAGAAGGCGCAGAAGGCCGTGAGGGTCGAGACGGAGCGCCTAGCGGCCTCGGGCCTGCCCGGCCAGGGCACCTTCGAGCACACGGCGCGCGACTGGCTCAAGACCATCCACGAGGCGAAGGTGAGCACCGGCCACGCCGAGCGCACCCGGATCCGTTTCGAACAGGATGTCTTCCCGTGGATCGGGCGCTGGCCGATCGCTGAAATCGAGTCCCCCGAGCTGCTGGAGTGCATCCGGCGCATCGAGTCGCGGGGTGCCATTGAGACGGCCCACCGCGCAAAGGACTCCTGTGGCCAGGTTTTTCGCTTCGGCATCGCGTCAGGGCTGTGCAAGCGCGACCCCGCAGCCGACCTCAAGGATGCTTTGCGCCCGGTGCCGACGCGCCACCATGCGGCGATTGTGGAGCCCAAGCGAGCTGCGTCGCTGCTGCGCGACATGGCTGCCTATGTCGGGCATCCCGTCACGCGCGCCGGCCTGCTGCTCTCTGCGCTGCTGCTCGTGCGGCCTGGCGAGCTGCGGCACATGGAATGGGCGTGGATCGACCTTGAGGCGGCGCTGCTGACGGTGCCGCCCGAGATCATGAAGCGCAGCAAGGAAGACAAGGCGGACGGGGCGCCGCACCTAGTGCCGCTGGCGCCCCAGGCGGTTGCCATCCTGCGCGAGCTGCAGCCGCTGACCGGCGAGGGCCGTTACGTCTTCCCGGCGCTGACCACGCGCCAGCGCTGCATGAGCGAGAACACGGTCCGCAGCGCGCTCCGACGCATGGGCTACGGCAACGACGACATGACGGCCCACGGATTCCGAGCCATGGCGCGCACGATGATTGCTGAGCGTCTCGGCATCGTGCCGGAGGTCATTGAAGCGCAGCTGGCGCACGCCGTGCCCGACGCGCTGGGTCGCGCGTACAACCGAACGCAGTACCTCGAGCAACGCACAGGGATGATGACCAAGTGGGCCGACTACGTCGACCACCTACGCGCGGGCACTAACGCGTCCGGCTCAACGTTGACCGAAGGAGCAGTATGAGAACCATCTATTGCCCCGTATGCGCAACCGAGTGCGAGTACACGGCTTTCGAATTTCGTTGCTATGCCGGAGGTGGGCTTTCTGCCAAATTGGGGAATCAGGTCATCAACGCTGTTGGTCGGGCCATCAAGCCCACTTGGCCGCCGCGCGTCCCCGCCATCGCGGAGTATTTGAGCTGTCCGAACTGCACGGCACCGTTCGGCGATCACACGTCTAACGATCGCGCGCTGCGCTGCGCGCGGTGCACTTTTGAACTGCCTGTGCTCGCACAGCTTGAGCTGAACGAAGAGCGGGCAGCTCACCCTGCATTGGATACGGACGAGGACTGAGAAAACCCGTGCCGGCCGGTAGCCGGCAAACAGCGAGGCCCCGATGTGGTGGAACACATCGAACAGTTGCGCGCCGTAGAGCTGACGTGCACGAGCAACTCAGCAAGGAAAAGAGATCCGACGCGGGCCGGCAGTAAGCCCGCAAATAGCGAAGCCTCGCCGGTGCGTCAACACCGAACGAGGCTTCTGACCGCAAAGTGCACCGCCATCAAAGGAACGCACATCATGGCTGACAACATTATCTCGTCCGGCGAATCCGCCTCTATCCCCCCGAATGGGGACCGCACCATTTTCATGGACGGCGTCAGGCTCGCTGCCGACATGCTGGACCACGCCGAGCGCCTCAACTTGCGGGGTTGCGGCGCGTCCATCGTTGGCGAATTCCGCGAGGGGGTGCCGCAGGATAACTTCGCGCTGACCTTCATCCGCCAGGCGCTCGAACAACCTGATCTCATCGAAGGCTTCGCGGCGGTGCTGAGTGATTTCCTTGGCGATCAAGACGTGCAGACACTTGCTGCGTACTACACGGAACTCCGCCCGGAGCAGGTATTCGACGCGGGCGCGTGACGCGTCACAATCGGTTCGCTGCGCCTAGGCTGATCCCCGAAGACCGGTCTACCCCGACTGGCTGGCGCGGCTTCTCTCACAGGGGTGCATCGGGGGATGCATGACAAATCAGCGCAGCGACGTACCTGGCGGGTTCGTACTGATTCCGAAAGGTGGTCGACCACCGAAGACCGCTCGAGACGCAGCGATCTTGTTGGCGCGGTTTTGGCGCATGAAATGCATAGGTGAAACGGCCGCGAAAGCCGATGCGTGGATTGCCAGCCAATTTCAGCCAGGCGTCACTTCAGCGCGCCACGTACGAACCCGCATAGGCATAGCCGAAAAGACAACCTTCTTGAGCAACTGCGCGTTCACTTTTAATGAGGCAGTGATGATCATGGGAGACAGCGTCACCCGTCGGCCAGACACCGACAGGACGCTGTCTGAGGCGTGGCACCCGTTGGAGTCTTTGCCTGAGCAATTCGATCGCGAGAAGTGCTCAGTAATGGCGATGAGCATGTCCCCCGGCTCAAGAGACATGGCATGCATCTGGACGCCTGGACAGAAGGTGGCCGGCCGTGCTCGCCTGGTTCCAATAGAACCTCCTTTGAATATCCCAGCGGCAGACACCTCGCCAAACTGACGAAAGATTTAGGGGGGCAAGAAACCGATTCTCGCCTGGCAAACAACTGTTGTTTGCCATTACGTCGAGAAAACGAAGGCGGTCAACTCGCGTCATCGAAACAGATGGGGCCGAAATTGACCGCTAAAGACTTTCAAAGCGCTGCGCCGCGCGCCGTACCCGCCGCTCTGGCCAGCGTCGCACTCATCGACGCACAGACCTGTGCCGCAGCCGGTGGCATGTCGGTGAGTTGGTGGCACGAAGCCGTGCGAGCGGGCAGGGCGCCCGCCGCTGCTATCCGTCGACCGCGCTGCACGCGCTGGCGCGTCGCGGACGTCCAAGCGTTCTGGCGGGCCTTGGTGGAGGTCGACAGCACCGAGAGCGGCGCGCAACTGACCGCGAACCTGACGCGGGCCAGCGGACTCGCCAAGGCGAAGCGTCGTGCCCAAGCGGCGGAGGCGTGACGCCATGCACGTCACCACCGTACCGGCTGCGGCGGCCAGGCCGCCAGTCGACAAGCGCTTCGCCACCGCCGAGGCCCACGCCATGTGGTTCTACGGCATCCGCCTCGACGCGATCGACGGAGACGACGGCGCGCCGCTATATGTCGCCACGCTGCACGCGCTGACGAAGCGATTCCGCACGCTGCCCGAGGTTGAGGGCTGGCTGCACGCGCTCGACGAACTCGACGCGCCGCGACATGAGGTCGAGCGGTTCATCGGCACCCGGGAGCAAGCCGCGTGAGCGTTCGAACCCTATCGAGGGTCTGGGATGACTCGAAACACTCTGGCACCGAGTTGCTCATGCTGCTCGCGATCGCGGACTTTGCCGACGACGACGGCCGCGCGTACCCGGCAGTCGCGAAGCTGGCGAAGAAATGCCGCACGACGCCACGTCACGCGAACCGGCTGCTTGCTGCCTTGCGCGACAGCGGCGAACTGGAGATCCGCCTCAACGCTGGCGAGTTCGGCCAGAATCGCTACCGCATCCTGTTCGCCGGACTCGGCAAATCCAAGGCTACCCCTGACGTCAACGTCACCCCTGACAAGCGCGTCACCCCTGACTCAGCAGTCATCTTGACAGCAGCGTCCGCAACCCCTGACGTGGACGTCCCGAAACCCCTGACGGCTACGTCAGACAAACCGTCATTGAACCGTCAAGAACCGTCAGGTCGCCGGAAACCGGCGAAGGCGCTCGCCTGCCCATACCTCGAAATCGTCGCCGCGTATCACGACGCATTGCCGGAACTCCCGCGCGTTCTCGTCATCGACAGCAAGGATCGCAAGAAGGCGTTGGACGAGTTCTGGAGCTGGCTGCTCGCCAGCACGCGAATCGACGGGACACGCCGTATTGCCGACGGCACCAGCCCAACCGAAGCAATCAACTGGATCCTCCGATTCTTCAAGCGCGCGCGGCGATGATTTCATCATGGGCCGGGTTGGTCGCGGCCCAGGGCACGAGAACTGGAAGGCCGATCTCGAATACGTCATCTCAGACAAAGCGCGGAAGCGCGTCATCGAGAAGGCGGAGGTGACGGGATCAACGGGCCGACGCGACTCCCGACGTACAGCATCGAGGACGAACGCGCGGTGCTGGGCGCGCTGCTCACCGACAACCGAATCCTTGGCCGCCTGCAGGGACTCAGCGAGTCGGACTTCTACGGTCCGCGCAATGCCAATGCGTTCGCCGCGATCGCTCGCCTCATAGCGTCCGGCGAGGTCGCCGACGTGTTGACGGTGCGCACAGCGCTCGCCACCGGCGACGAGCAGGCAGATCGCGAGCAGGTCGCCTATCTCGTTGGCCTGGTCGACGCGGTGCCAAGCCTGTCGAACGCGAAGGCCTACGCTGCCGCAGTGCGCAGGCGTGCCGATCGTCGGGCATTGATCACCGCTGCTGACGAGGCGCTTAACTTGGCGTGGACGGAACCAGATCTGCCAGCGGCAATCGACGGAATCACCACGCTGTTCGCAGGCGTGGTGCAAGCCGATACGAGCAATGTGTCGCGGACGATCGCAGAGATCGCACTGGAACGGCTCGAGTACTACACGGCGCTGGAGGAGGGCTCGATCAAGCCTGGTTGGTCGACTGGAATTCCGTGGCTCGACCACACCCTGAACGGCGGATTGCGCGCAGGCAGCCTCTACATCCTGGCCGCGCGTCCGTCGGTCGGAAAATCCTCGCTCGCGCAATCGATCGGCATGACGCTCGCCGGGTCCGATCTGCCGACTCTGTTCCTGTCGATGGAGATGACCGAGGCCGAGGTCGCGGATCGCGGTGTTTCGAACCGTGGCCGTGTGAGCCTCTCCGCGATGCTCACCGGAAAAATGTCCGCCGAGGATTGGACCCGGGCGAGTGAAGCGCTGGAGCAGATGGCGAAACTCTCGCTCAGGACTAATGCGCAGCCGCAGCTCAAGCTCAGCGAGATCCGCGCGAAGGCGAAAGCCGTCAAGGGCTTGAAGGTTCTCGTCGTCGACTACCTGCAACTGGCCGATAGCACGCGCAAGGATGGCAACCGGAATGGCGAGATCGAGATGATCAGCCGCGGCTTTAAGGCTCTCGCGAAGGAACTGCAGTGCGCCGTGATCGCGCTGTCGCAGTTGAATCGGGACGTCGAGAAGCGCGCCAACCGGCGTCCGACGCTGAGCGATCTTCGCGACTCAGGCGCGATCGAACAGGATGCCGACGTCGTCATGTTTCTCTGGCCGGTACGTGAGCTTCCCGCCGAGGGCAAGAACGTGCTGGGCCTTGGAGTCGATAAGAACCGCCAAGGCCGGCTTGGCGAGATCGGGCTCGACTTCTACGGCGATAACCAGCGCTGGCAGCAGAGCACCGCGGACATTCGCCCAGAGAAGCACAGCCGAGCGGCGAAGGACGATTTGTGAGCACCGCCGACCGACTGCGCGCCGCTGCGTCGAACAACGCTGAGCGCGACCTGCTGCTCTACGCCCGGACGCGCGAGCGGGCTTTCGTGTGGCGGGTCTACAAGGCCCATCGTCGGGCCGGGATGGCGATCCCTGACCGGGTACTAACGATCTTCGACGAATGGGCATCAGAGCCAGCGTCCAGGCGATCTGCGAAGAAGATCCGCGCCGCGGAGCACAGTCTCGACATCGTGCAGGACACCCATATCCGGCAGCACGAACTCGGCCAGACGTCAGGCAAGGCGGACGAGGCGACCGCTGTGCAATTCGGCACGACAGTGGGGGCAGTTCGGACGAAGAAGTCACGTTGGAACGCCGGCGCCGAGCCGCGTGCGTCTGCCGCTGTCGACCAATCCGACGAGGCATCGTTGCAGACCGTCTGGCCAGGTGTTGTGACGCAGAACGGCGAGTTGCCGTAACAACCCCCCGCGATCTATTGTTTGCCGAACGCCGACGCACGTTGGCGATTTGGAAGGTAGGTCGATCATGTTCCAGCACGCCAATCTCGTCCGCACGCTCGTGCCACTGCGCCCCGCATTCCAGGCTGTTGGCCTGCGTACGACGGCCGGCTATGAGCAGATCAAGAACCAGCTCTTCCCGGTGCCCATCAAGGACGGCCGGCGCTCCCTCGTACCGTCAAACGAACTGGACGAGATCATTGCCGCGCGCATCGCCGGCCAGAGCGAGCAGCAGATCCGCGCGCTCGTACAGCGGCTGCACCAGCAGCGCACGGCCGGCGTCGCTGTCTGAGCGTCGGTATGAACGGCCCGGCAATCGATTCCGCAGCATGCCTGCCTGGGCTGGCCGTCAGCGGTGTCCCGCTGACGATGACGACGCGCGAAATCGCGGAACTTACGGGCAAGGAACACAAGAACGTGCTCGCCGACGCTCGGCTGATGCTGACAGCGCTCGGGGAAGCCGCGGCTGACTTCTCAGCCGCTGCTTCGGTTGCGGGCCCGAACGGGTCGATTCGACCCGTGATCATCATGCGTCTGCCGAAGCGCGAAACACTGATCCTGGTGTCGGGCTACAGCGTCAAGATGCGAGCCAAGATCATCGATCGGTGGCAGGAGTTGGAAGCCTGCGCCCCCGTGGTTCCGCAAACGCTGTCCGAGGCATTGCGCCTGGCCGCCGATCTTGCCGACGCAAAGGCAAAGGTGGAACAGCAGCTTGCTGTGGCTGCGCCAGGGGCCGAAGCGCTGGCTTGCCTTGCGGACGCCGATGGCCTGCTCAATCCAACGGATGCAGCCAAGGTGCTGCAGGTCAATCCTAAGCGTCTATTCGACTTCATGCGGGAGCATGCCTGGACCTACCGCCGCGCCGGCGGTCGCTCGCACATCGCGTACCAAGACAAGATCGCGGCGGGCTACCTCACGCACAAGGTGCGCGTGCTAACGCGTGACGACGGATCTGAACGCGTTTGCGCGCAGGTACTTGTCACGCCCAAGGGGCTGACGAAGTTGGCTGCCGAATTCGGTGCGGGGTGTGCGTGACGACGGGCAGCACCGCCGAGAACGGCGATAGAGCGACGATCTCACGCAGGGTCAACATACCTTTGCCTGCGCGCCGATCGCTTCGCGGCGAGGCCGCGGCGGTGGTCGTTGAACCCATCGCGCATGGGGCGGGGGGTGTCGAATCCCTGGGACTGATACCTGGAAACCGATGGTGTGCCTCCGTTTGCACACCCGCGAATCAGAACTATTTTTTTTGGAGGCGAACGTGAGCCGCAGGCCCAAGCCGACAGCGCTGAAATTGGTGGCAGGAAATCCCGGAAAGCGAGCCGTCAACAAGCGCGAGCCGCAGCCCAAGCGTGCACTTCCGACCTGTCCCACGCACCTGAAGACGCCGGCCAAGGCCGCTTGGAAGCGGCTGTCGGCCCTGCTCGGTCGAATGGGCGTGCTTACCGAGGCTGACGGGTTCGCGCTTGAGCGCCTGTGCGGTTGTTACGCGGAGATTCTCGAATGCAGAGCGCTGATCGACGCCCACGGCAGCACGTACACCACGACCAGTACGCAGGGCGAGACGACGCTGAAGGCGAATCCGGCTGTCTCGATGCTCGGCGACGCCGATCGCCGCTTCCGCGCCTGGTTGCTTGAGTTCGGCCTGACCCCGGCAGCACGCGCGAAAGTGCATCGGATTGGTGGCGACGACGGCGCCCCCGACCCGTTAGACGAATTCTTCCACTAGCACCCGCAGACGCCGATGATGACGCAGATCCCGAGCAGCCAACGACGCCCCTCGCACCATGGCGTGGGCACCGCTCCCATTCAGGCGGTGGAACGACGTAAAAGCTGGAGGCGCCGAGGCGGACGCCGCATGTGGGCTGCCGAGGCGTCGCGACGCAGCTCCAGGACGCGTCAGAACGGCGCTGGTTGCGTCGAGGTAGCAACTCGACGCAGACGTGCACCGCTACGAGATCGCCTCAAATCGGGGTGTTCGTCGGGCTCGCAGCGGCATCGTCAAGGGGTAGGGGGAGTCGAAAACCTACCGACCCCGAGGCTCGAAACCGCATGTGGGCTCACGCAGGGATTGCGGCGCTTGTATGAACCCGCTCGGCGGGTTCAAAACGGGTTCAGAGGTTCAAAGGAGACGACATGCCACGAGGAGGAGCACGCGCGGGATCGGGCCACCCCCCGACCCGAACAGTGCACGTTCAAAGGCTCGGGCAGCGAAGGCAGCGAGGGCCGTGACGTCCCTACCGAGCCCTGTCGCAGTGCTGCAGCCGATTGCGCTGGTGCAGTCCGGCGAGCAGGCGGCGGGGTCAACAGCGTTCCCGGTCAAGAGCGGACGCGAGCAGCCGTTGGATCTCATGTTTCGGCTGATGGCGTCGGACGACCCTCGCATTCAGTTGCAGGCGGCCATTGCCGCGGCGCCGTACGTGCACCCGAAGCTGGTTCCGGTCAAGAGCAAGTCGGAGGAGAAGGAAAAGAAGCCCAGCCGGTTCACTACTTCTCTGCCGCCGGTCAGGCTCATCGTCAACAAGTAGTCAACTCCAGACCATCATGAAATTGAAGTCGCCGGATATCGAAAAGCTGCTGCAGTGCCTCGTCGCTGATGGGGCGGTCGCGCGCGCGGCGCTCATGGTGCTGACGACGTCGAGCGACCGCGACCGGTTCGCGGAACTCTTCAAGATTGAGGTGGATGCGCTCTTGGAAAAGGCGAACCACGACAACCCGGGCGAGCGACGGCTCCATGAACTGATGAAAGCGGCGCGTGATCGATTGCTCGGCCACTCGTCGGTGCCTTCTTCTGCTCACTGAGGAAACGAATGACCGTCAAACTGCTTCCCGCCCCGCATCCACCGTTCCTGGTGGGAGGTGCATCAGCATGAGCAAAGGGGTTGTAGCCGCGTCAGAGTTGGTCGCATCCGTCGCTCTGCTGATCGAAACCGAGGGCGCGAGCTGGCAACAGTCGGCCGCACTCGCAGCGGCAGCGCTCGGCACAGAGCGCGCCGCACGCGCGGAGATCACCGCACGCAACGCATACAACGCGAGCCTTCGCGACCGGTATGCGATGGTCCGCAGCTCGAAGGCTGCACGGCGACTCGTATTCGGCCGTTGCCGCGTCTCAGGGCCAATTTTCTTCGGAGCCAGCTATGGCCCAGACAACGAACACCTGACGATTTGCGTGGCTCTGGCGGCGCACGAGGTTGACGCAATCGAGACGGTCTATTTCGACGACAAGGTCGTGACGCTGGATGGCTCTGGCAACGTGCTTTCGGTGCAAGAGCACGACGCTTTTTCGATCACCACGTCGAGCGCGACCGTCTCAATCTCGAAGACGCCAGCGACTGGAACCGTCACTGCGACCGCGCGATATGGCGACGCCCTCGTGCCGCTGACAGTCTCGGGTGTCTCTGGCGTCAACGTGACCGTGACGGGTGCCACGTCGGGCTAGGTGGGACAGCTGGATATTTACTACCAGCCGACGCCTGATCCCTATGCGCCCAACGGCGTGACACAGCGCTCGGCCCTCTTCACGGTCACGAGTTCGACTCAGACATTCGCATTGTCGAACAGCTACCCTGCGCCCGACGCGTCTGGCGTGTATGCGGTCTATCAGGTGACCTCGTCGCAGTCGGACAACTCCACGTCGATCGCGTCCCCCTCCGTCTCTGGCCGCAACGTCACGCTCACCGGCCTGACCGTCGGCCGAAACGTCGTCATCTATTACCAGACGGCCAATGGCACGACGCTGGCCCGCGTGCGCAAGTATCTGGGTGCGCCAGGGCAGTCAGCTGATGCCGGGATGATGACGAATTTCCCGGGCACCTGGACGGCCAACCACAAGGCCAGCGGGATCGCCTACCTGATCATCGAGATGGATTACGATCAGAACGCCTTCATTGGCGGTGTGCCGTCGGTGTCCGCGGTCGTCCGCGGCATGAAGTGCTTCGACCCGCGCACCGGCACCACGGCTTGGACGGAGAACCCAGCGCTTCACGCGCGCGCGCTGGCAACGCACTCGCTCGCGGGCGCTTTGCCGACAACGTGCATCGACGACGCCTCCGTTTCAGCAGCGGCGAACATCTGCGACACGACCACAACCTACACAGTGGGCGGCATCGACTTTGTTCGATCGCTCTACAAGTCGGCCTACGCCTTCTCGGTCGACAGTAAGCCGATGGACGGTATCACCGACCTGTGCCAAGCCATGGGGAGCGCCTGGGCATGGTCCGGGGCACAACTGCGCCTGCACTCTGGCGCGTATTGCACTCCGAATCCGGGTGTTCTTGATGAGACGTAGCTGATCGATGACCAAGCAGTTCAAATACAGGTTGGCAACTCGCGCTTGTCGCTGGTGAACACGATCACGAGTTCGTTCGCGGACCAATACCAGGATTACGTCGTGGTGCCGTTGCCGAGGTTGTCGCCACCGGAATACACGACGATCGACGGAGCGACGCTCTCACAGAGCATCCAATACGCTGCGGTGCCGTTCTCCGGCCAGGCGCAATACATCTCGAGTTGCCTACTTCGGCGCCAGCGCCAGGGCCTCGTCGTCACGCTGCGCTGCAACTACCGCGCTTGGCAGGACGAGTGTTTCGATGTGCGCAACGTCTCACTTGCGCGCTTTGGCTGGGTAAACAAGCCGTTCGAGGTCATCAAGGCCACCTGGACCGAAGACAGCGCATTCGAGCTGGTACTGCAAGAGACAGACCCGTCGATATACGACATGGATGCTGGCTTTGTTGCGGCTGACGTCGCGCCCAACACGAACATGCCTGTTCCTTGGGGGTTGCCGGTCATCACGAACCTTGCGGCCACCACTGGCGACGCAACCCTGCTGCGTCTGGCGGATGGCACAGTTATTCCGCAAGTGCTGGCGACCTGGGACGCGATCACCGACAGCCGCGTTCTTCAAGGCGGTTACATCGAAATTCGATATTGGCGGTTGGGTGATCTCGCCGACACTTACAGGACCTTCAGGGCGCTGGGCAGCGACACCCAGGCACTGCTACGAGATGTTCGTTCGGGTTCGACCTATCTCGTCGCCGCGAGAACGGCCAGCGTGGTCACGCAGGGCCCTTGGTGCACCCAGGTGCTCACCAACGCCACCGGCAAAGCCGCCGCACCGAGCAACGTGACGAGCGCGGCATATTCACTTGGCAGTGGCCGGGTGCACCTTTCATGGGAAGCCTGCACGGATCTCGACTTCAAGCTGACCGAGATCCGGGTGGGCACATCCTGGGCGGCCGGCACGAAGATCGCGTCCGTTGCTGGCGCGGCATTCGATTGGGTGCAGGCGAGTACGGCGACCTATACCCTCTGGTTCGCTCATCAGAACTGGAGCAATGTCTACAGCGCAACACCCGCGTCTCTGAGCGCCGCGGTCGACGCCTCCGTGGCGGCGCTCTACCCATCAACGCTGAATCAGGCGATCGGTACGATTAGCGCGACGGGGATCACGACAGGCAGCGTGCAGGCCAACGCCGCGGTGCTCCTGAATAGTTCCGGGTTCATCGCCACTCGGCACGGGAACAACTCGTCAACCTTTGCGGACACCACGACGAAGTTCGAAAACGCGGGCTCATTTACGGCGACCTACTACGCACAATATGACGTCCTCTCGCCGCCCTCAAGCGGAACGCTCTCAGGCACGGGAACGCGCACGCCTGTCAATGCTTCGACGCCTGGCAGTCCGGTGACGCTCAGCGTGACCAACAACAACGCATCGGCGTTATTGGTCTGCACGATCTATGACTCGACTGGCGCAAATAAGCTAGCCAGCTTCAACGTCACGCTGAACGTCTCTTCCTCACCTTGAGCGCTGCGTGTCAAATTTGGCTGGTCCATGGTCACCAGTCATCACGGACCGACAAGCATGACCTTGTCGATCTGGACCTCGTCGTGCGCGTCAGCCACCGTGGCCTCAATGAACACCGACTTGCCGGCGGGCAAAACGAAGATAGCGGTATCGTCAAACTCAGCGTGCGGCAGGAAGAGGTAGCCGTCGTCGGGCAGCAAATCGGCCGACGCAAGCTTCTTCCCTTTCTCACCTGCGATAGTCGAACCATTCCGAGCGTGGTCGGGAACCGCGTAGACGTCGATCGCGTATCGATCCGCTGGCCTGTCGAACTCGAACTTGCGATCGAGTGGATTCACCGCCCTCAGATGCACTGCGACCAGTCGCGTGTCGGCGTCGTAAGGCAGCACATCGGCGGACATCTGCAGATTCACCATCCAGTCCCGGCCCCCACCTTCACTCCAGCGAAAAAGGCCCCACGCTGCGGCTCCGACAACACCGAGTATGGTCATCCATTTCGCAATGAACTCGGTCGCGGCGCCACGGGCCCAAACGCGTGGCTGCGATGGCGCTGCCGCGACTGCAACGCGCCGCATTTTGCCGATCGGATATTGCCTTGGCGTTTTCACGTAATCCTCCCGCGGATTGGACTCCCGTCGGGCATCTTGCCTCACGACGTCGACCGGCGCCCGCGGCGAGCCTGTCGCTTGCCAGCATGCAGCGATGATCAACGCGATCCCCAACCGCACGCCTTGCTGGCACTGCCGCCACATGATCTCTGTTGATGCGCGGACCATGATCGTCGCCTGCGGCCGCCCCGAACGGCGTAGCTGCATCGTCCAATCCCGCAACGGCTGCGCCGCGTTCGAGCGCGAACCTGGCATCGATGACGACGGCTGGGAGCCACGCGAGCTGCCTGCCGCGCCTGCGCCGCCGCCTCCCGCTTCTCAGGCGCGGAGCGTAACCGTAAACTGCCTTCTGCGGCGCCCCCGCAGCGACGCATCAGGACACCCCGATGATCAAGCTCGCCTCGAACGGAAACAAAGGTGCCGGCGCGCCCTGGTGCGGCCGCGATCCGGCGTTGATCATCTACCCGCACATCTCCAGCTGCATCACGGTTACCTGCGTGGCAGGCGGCCAACTGGCGGGCGCGCATCTGTCCATCTACCCGACGCAAGACGAGACTAATGCTGACCTGGCCGTCTTTGCGCCACTCGCCGCGGGCACTACTGCCATGTACGTGATCGGCGTGCTGGGCGGGTGAACGGCGCAGCGAAAGAACCGCACCGGCTTGCACTACCAGGGGCTGGGTGGCGGCTCGCTGATCGCGCGGCTGCGGGAGGCTGTGGGTTACGACGGCGTGGTGCAGGCCTGCGACACGTCGGCATTTTCGAGTGAGGTCAAGCTCAGCGCGAGCCTGGCGCGCGGTGCTGCGACATTCACATGGCGCAAGTACGGCGACCATGCCGTCTTGCCCGTCACGCAATTCCAGACCGTGGCCGGTACCGTCATGTTCGCGGCACCGGCCGCCGGCAATGGGGGCTGCACCGGATGTGTGATCTTCTAGCGGCACGAGCCGGTGGCGCGATTGCCTGCGCGCCTGCCGGAATCTAGCATCAGAATAGTACGCAACCTTCGCTCGTCGGCGCCACCGTCGCTGCCACTGGCGTGGGCACACCGGCATCCGCGCTCAAGGTGTAGACGGTCAGGCCGGGTGCCGAGTTGACCTCGTTGATCGGATTCAGCGTCGGGATCTCGGCGATATAGCCCGTGGTCGGGTCGAGCACCACTTGCTTCCAACGCGGCTGGTGGCCGCCGATGACTACCTCGTTCGGCCCGAGGCATCGATGGTCTCGCACGGCATTGACGTTGAGTCCTGGCGTGGTCAGTGCGTTCAACAGCTCGGCGTGGCGCGGCGGGTCAAACTTCGCCCCGCCCACCAGCAGCACGCCGAGGTTGGCAGCTGTGCCGCCGCGCGTGACCAAGAACTGCGCCATCGCCGCGATGGCTGGCGTAGTGGGCGTGCCCGGTGAGATGTGGGCCATGGCCGCGTTGCCGTTGCTGGCGTCGTGGAGCGCGATGATCAGGCAGCCGAACGAATTGCGCGAGGACAGGCCGGCGCCGGTCGACGTGATCATGTGGTCGGTCATGACGTTCATCGGCCCGATCCCGGCCAGGACACTGATGGGGACGCCCTGCATACAAACTCCCCTGAGTTGAAGGCTTGAAGTGGTGCATGGTAATTGCCTTCGTGCGCCCCTTCGTTCCTAGATCGTGGGCCGCGTGCCGGGCGGCGCCTGCTAGCGCTCAGGCGGTGCGTCGGTGATGGCGAAATTGCCCCGGTTCGAGCGGATCCAGAGGTATTTCTCGGCATCGGATGGGTTTGTCGTCGGATGGCGTTGCTGCCCCTTGCGCGAGTTGTCGACGGTGCCGAGCAGGATGTGTGGCGAAAGAGCTGGGGCGTTGAATCGCGGATCGCTGGTCATGGGGCCCCTGAAGTTGGCGGCCCGAGTCGGACGGTTGTCCGATCAAGCCTGTTGACTCCCTCAAGGGCATCTAACCTCGGTCGCAAGCAGAGTTCGCAACTCGGAAGCGAAACTAGCTGGCCTCATGTTTCGCACGATCCATGTCGGCGGGATTGCAACACGGCCTGGGCGGTGCTAGAAAAGCGCTTGAATGTCAAACGGGTGGGGCACGCGATGCGCAATGCTTTCATTTCGTCTTTGTGCCTATGTCTCGCGGCGTGCACCACACCAGCGACGAAAGAACCCGTTGAATCGCTGCAACAACGCATAACTGGAGTCTCATCGAAACCAGCTTCAGCAACTTGTCACTGGAACGACCCGCACGCCTGCCACTGGGGCGTTCAGTTTTGGTGCTGCGAAGACTATCAGTTCTGTAGCGAGGAAGAACCAGGAGGGTGCGTCGATAACGGACCGCAGCAGTCCAAGCCGCAGGCTGCGAAACCTTGAGAGGCTGATTGCCAGCACTACAGGGGATGCACGCCTCATCCTTGCGCGAAAACTCTAGTACGGCTCAAGCGGTGCCGCTGCGATCATGAGCCTGCCGCTTGTCACGATCCGGCCATGCCTGAACCCACCATCCGCCTCGTCACAGACGACGACATGCGCTCGATCACGAGCCAGAACGTGGAGGACATCTTGCAATTGCCGCACCTCTACATTGCGACCGACGACGCGACAATTTGCAAGAGCTGGGGCGTTGCTGGCCAGCTCAACGATCACGACGAGAACACCGTCGCGTCGGCGGATCGGATCTATCCAGGAACACTGGTGGCACCGCGGTATGCCGGCGACCGCCCGCTGCGCGCCGACCTTGAGGACATGGGCGCGGAGCCGGCGGCTGCTTTCATTCCGCGGCCTTGAGCAAGGGAATGCCTAGTCGGAGGGCCGCCGCGAGCGCCGCGCACCCGGCGCGTGATCTCGATGTGGTGGCGGGCGATAGCGCTTATGAAAGAAGAGCCAAGTGGCGAGCCTATCCAATCTGCCTCGGTATCGGGTCAGACGCGCCGTGGCTGACCGTCACTGGACAGCGCGCGCACCCAGTGCGAAAGTCCGCGCATGGTCGACACAGCATCCTCGTCACAATTGCTTCGACATGCCTCGCGGCGTCGGCGATTTGCCGCGGTGGCTGCCCTTCTGGCAGTGTCGGCGAACGCTGCGCACGGCCTGGATGCGCTCACCGCCAAGCCGCCTGTAGAAGTGACCGATGGCCGAATCACGATCGGCCAACGTACGCTATGGCTACCGCCAGGCTCGGGGCGCTGGGTCTACATTGATCATGGCGAGATTGCGGTCTCCGGGGGCTTGGACGGCAACGACACGACCATGGACGATCGGGTGGTGCTGGCGCGCGTCGATCACGGTGTTTTCACGTTCGGACTGGAGCTCTGGCTGCTGCGCAAGGACATCGTCCGTAGCGGATGGGACTTCGGCTACTGCGACAACACGGCGAATATCTACTTCAATCAACGCACTAGACTTCCTTCGCAGCGTGATTGCGTCACCGTGCGCGGGCAAGTGAGTACCGTGTTCCAGCAGTATCTGGCTGGTGCGCCTGGTGCCTTGAGCTGGCTGCAGAGCCAGCAAATCCGCTTGCCTGACGCGACTGCCAAGATCAGGTTTGGCCGCGCCTATACGAATACCTACGGCGTGATCGACGTGTTCATCCCGGCGGATCGTTTCGACAGCGAACTGGCGACGATTGCCTGGGCCGAGTCGATGCGTACCGCGCTGAAGCCGCTTTTCGAGCACCACGAGGATGAGGGGCGAATCCCGCCCCTTCCGCAGACACCAGCACCGCCTTAGACCGCGGGCGCATGCCATCGCCCGAGGAACTCGAGCGGCCTCCCGGCGCGGAATGGGCGGTTTCCGACCATTTTGCCGCTGGTGCCGGGCTTACCCACACCCACCTCGGAGCCGCCGAACCGCCCAAGCTGTCGTCCGCCACGCAGGCAGGGATTTCCCTAGGGAAAGATCGCACGCCGGGGCGTCATGAAGATAGTGCCCGTGCTCACAAACTCGGTCTCGTGAGGGAAGGCGTAGCGATTGCACATAACGCGATCCCTTGTGATGTTCTAGGCGTTGAGCGTCAGGATCAGTGCCTTTTGGAGCTTCATCGCGAAATCACCCAACTGCATCAAGTCGTCGGTCGAGACGCGGCAATCCGGCCGAAATGACGTTGCCCCGGCGGCCTCCTCAAACTGTTGCGTGCCACCATCGGAGTGGGCAAGAAGCCCATCACGTAGCGAGCGGAGACGAGACTGGAAGGCGTCGAAGGTTGCTCGCTCGCTCGGCGCTGCAAAAACTTGAGCCACTGTCGCTTGACGCGCGGCGTCTACCGCCGGCTCGGTGTTTCCTGCCACAAGTCCAGGTGCTTGGTACCCCACGTTGAAAACTGTCATGAATGTGATGACAGCCATTTGCGCGGCCGCATTAGCGCTCATCAGCGTGTCAGCCGCATCGTTGGGCGCAGAGAACGATTTGAAGTGGTCGGGATCATCGAACTTGCTGCGCAGGTTGTTGGCCCCCTGCGTTAGGCGTGCGCAACGAATTAAGGCTTCAATCCAGATCATCTTGCGACGCGTAAGTTCGCCTGCCGCTCCGGCCGGAGGTATCGCTCCCCCAATGAAATGTGCGGTCTTGCCAGCAGGCAACTGCACGGCACGCTGCCGCAACGTAAGCGCGCGGCGATCCCATCTTGACTTCCTTGCGGGGAGCCGAGAAATGAAGGCGTGGGTGTCCCTCACCGGCATTGCACAATGCCAAGTATGAACAAGGGTGAAACCATTAACGATCTTGCGAGGGTTCTGAACCGCGTAGAAGAGTCGTTCGGAGCAACGCGACCGCCGAAGGTATGTCTGCCAAACGGAGTGTCGTTTGAGGCTCGACGAGCGGCGGACTTTTTCAGAACCGCAGGTGGCAGGACGTCACTCTGGCCGTGCTTCGGCAGGCCGAGCACGAGCGCGTCGAGCTGCTCGCGCGTGAGCGTCAGCGTGCCGGTGACGTCCTTCGGCCAGGCGAACTTGCCCGAGTGCAAGCGCCGTGCTGCCAGCCAGATTCCGACGCCGTCGTGCACCAGCACCTTCATCCGGTTGGCACGGCGATTGGCGAAGAGGTAGGCGTGGTGCGGACGCGCCGAGCCGAAGACATTGACGACCCGGGCCAGCGCCGACTCGGTGCCGGAGCGCATGTCGAGCGCGTCCACCGCCAGCCAGGCGGCATCGACGCGGATCACCGCAGCAACTCGCGCATCCAGCTCGCACATTCGGCGAGCGCAGCCATCGGCCAGGCCACCGTGATCGTCGTTGGACCGCGCCGCAGCTCAACGCGGATGTCGCCCACGGGAGGTGCGAGCGCAGGCACTTGAACGGCCACAAACGCCGCCGGCGCCGGAGCTGGCGACGAGTTCGGAAGTGCCTTGACCGGAATAACCTCGGCTTCGCGAAACTGAAGTGGACACGAGCATCCTTTGCTCCTAACCCGATTTCAAGATGGGTTCGCCGCGCGCATACACATCGACTCATATTTTTCCATCCCGACCGACCTGGCGGCAGAGATGCGCTCGTGGGAAGAGTTCGTGACGGGACGCGAATACAGCGTCACTCTTCATAGCGAGCTTGAAGATGTCAGCACATCGCTGGAAGAGGACGAAGGCCGGCCGTTTGTACTGGTGAGCGGCACGGGCGACGGCCCACTCTTTTTCCGGGTTCTCGGGCTGACGCTCTATGCCCTGGCAGGGCATAGTGACGATGTTTGGCCTAGGGTGATGCGGTGAGAGTCGGCCGCATCATGACGATCCTCCCGCCTGCGAGCCAAGGGCGCCGACTGTCCTCGGCTGTCTGAGGTCGGCCACGAGCGGTCTCTCCCGAACGTCGGCTTCGGAGCAGGCTTGCGGCGGCGGAGATTGGGATCCCGGAATCGCGAGACTTTCACCTTGAGATTTGATGGAGCGAACTTGGACGATGCGGGAGTAGTGGGTTTGGTAGACGCCTTCGAGCACTCGATCGAGGCAGGCACTGCCGTTGCGACTCGCGAGCCAAGACTGATTCGCGAGCGAACGTCGTTGGGGGAAACGGCTTTGCACCTTCTCGTTCTGGGTAGCAGGCAAGATGCCGTGAGCGCGATGTTGAGGCTTGGCGCAGATGTATGCGCCCTGTGTGACTTTGGCGAGTCAGCCCTGTCACTTGCCGCTTCGCTGGGAAAGGTTGAGGTCGTCCAGATGCTGCTGCACGCTGGGGCTCCGGTCGCCATCGACGGTCAACTCACGCCAACCCTGCATAAAGGTGTGCAGAGCGGCAACAGGCAAGTTGTCGAGCTCCTGATTGATGCCGGAGCTGACGTCAACGAGCAGGCAGACTTTGCGGAAGCACCTATCCACATTGCCGCCGAGGAAGGCTTTGCTGAGATTGTGGAACTGCTGCTATCGAAGGGCGCCGATGCGCAGCTCAAGAGTACTTTTGGCGGAACTGCGCTCGACGTTGCAAGAGACGCAGGCCACGAGGCGTGCGTCGTGTTGCTTACCTCGAAGCACTGAGGTCGCAAGTCGGCCAGAACCTGCCGGTCGCCAACGTCGGCTAACGGGTCGGTGGCCTACCGAATATCATGGCCGCCATGCCCGCCTTCAAAACTGCCCTTGGCGCCGTGTTCGAGATCGAGTCGAGTCCGTACGCAATGCGGGTGATCGCATTTGATGACGCCGAAGTCATGTACGACGTGTGGTGGCCCCACAGAGAGGCCTGGGGTATGGCGCGGCTCTTGGGAGACGTTACTTACCTTCGACTACCTCGCGACTACGTTGAAGCGAACGCGCGATACACCCGCACAGACCCCTTGTCGGAGATGGAGTTGCAGATTCATCGACCCGAGCTACCGTTCGCGGTCGCACAACGGCAAGAAATCTCATGGTACGAGCCCTCATGGAATGAGGGCGTCCTCGAGACTGTACCGGTGCTCGCGGCGAGCAGCATCTATCTCTCACCATTCGGCCCTCGCGACAGCGCAAAGCAGGCTTCGCTCCTCGCCGCGGATGACGGAAATGCATTCACCGAGGCAGAGCTGCTAACGAAGGCGAGAATCCTGCAAGCCCCGTTCGTCGGTGACATTCGCCTTACGGAAGGGGTGGGGATCTACCGTGCAGGAATCAAAAAGCGCTTGCCCTCGTACTACATCTGGGGGGCGAGGAGTCGAGCCGATTCACCATCGGCCACGCTCAGTCACGCTGCCAAGTTCGCGTGATGTCCCTGACCGGCCAGCAGCTGCCGTTCGTTGGCGTCGCTTCCGGGCATCATGGGAGTCAGCTTTGCAAGGGGGTCATGCGATGGAGCAGTCTGACGTCTTGGAGTTGAAGCGCAGGTTCGTCCGGAAGGGCCAGCTGTGGTGGGGAGTACCAATGGCTGTCGCAAGTCCTTTGATTATTTTTGTCTGCATGTCTGGGCCGATAGAGCCGGCCACAGTCTTGGCTTGGCTGTTTATCTCTGCACTGACCTCGCTCACCTGTTTTTATCTAGGAGCCGTGTGGGGTGAGGTCATGTGGCTGATCTTCAAAGACAACGTCCTTAGAGCAGCCGAAATGCGTACTGAGCGGGAGAAGGCTTAGCAGCCTGGCGAGGCCATTGCCGATTTTGGATGTCAGCTTTCTAGCGTTGAACTCGCAGACCTGAATGTCGCTGATGGGTCGATCAGCGACACCCGAGCCGCCCGCGAGCGGACGTTCGATGAGGTGACCGTGCACGCGGTCGTTCAAACTGCGTCAACAGAGTCCTCGCCGGCCGACTTTCCCCCCGCGGGACGCGGTTTACGACTGCAGTTCTCTGACAGCGGACGTCATCAGATTTCGGGCTCGGACGCCTGCCGGCCCCCGTGTGCGCGCAGACCGGACATTGCAGCCACAAGGCGGGAAGGCTGCAACGCAGCGAGGCTGTGTGAAAACCCCGATCCGCGATTCGAGGTGACGGCGTAGAGTTCTGATGCATATCGAGGCTAGAGGAGTCGATATGCCGAGGTTTGTGGAAGGCCAAGACCGGTATCAGGTCACGCTGCTGCCGGAGTCGCTGGACGACTTCATCGCCGAGGACAACGCGGTACGCGTTGTTGATGCATTCGTCGATGAACTGGATTTGCAGGCCCTGGGGTTCGAGGGCACGAAGCCGGCTGAGACAGGCCGACCGTCGTACCACCCGGCGGTGCTGCTCAAGATCTATATCTACGGCTACTTGAATCGCGTTCAGTCCACCCGTCGGCTTGAGCGTGAGTGCCAGCGCAACCTTGAGTTGATGTGGTTGACCGGCCGCCTCGCGCCCGACTTCAAGACCATCGCGGACTTCCGTCGCGAGAACGGCACCGGCATTCGAAACGTGTGTCGGCGCTTCGTCGAGCTGTGCCGAGAGTTGAAGCTGCTTTCGCAGGCCGTGGTTGCCATCGACGGCAGCAAGTTCAAGGCGGTCAACGGACACGACCGGAACTTCACGCCAGCCAAGATCCAGAAGCGTCGCGAGCAGATCGAGGAGAACATCCATCGCTACCTGGTCGCACTCGACACGGCCGACCGGACGCTGGGCCCGGCAGAGTTTCAGGCGAAGGCCGCACGCCTGAACGAGAAGATCGGTGCGATGCGCGAGCAGATGCGTCAATTGGAGCATTTCGAGGAGCGACTGAAGGACGCGCCCGACACGCAGCTCTCACTGACCGATCCGGACGCGCGAGCCATGTCGACCAGCGGTCGGCGATCGGGCATCGTCGGCTACAACGTACAGGCTGCCGTTGACGCGAAGCACCATTTGATCGTTGCCCGCGAGGTCACCAACGACGGTGGTGATCGCGCGCAACTGGCTCCGATGGCCAAGGCTGCACGCGAGGCCATCGGCAAGCGCACGCTCGTGGCCATCGCCGATCGCGGCTACTACAGCGCGCCGCAGATCAAGGCTTGCCACGACGTCGGCATCGACGCGATCCTGCCCAAGCCGATGACATCGAACGCAAAGGCCGAAGGTCGATTCGACAAGAGCGACTTCATCTACATCGCGCGCGACGACGAATATCAATGTCCGGCAGGCGAACGCGCGATCTACCGCTTCACTCGCGAGGAAGGTGGACTGCAGGTCCGCCGCTATTGGAGCAGTGCTTGCCCCGGCTGTCCTATGAAAGACCAGTGCACGCCGAGCAAGTACAGACGTATCTCCCGATGGGAGCACGAAGAGGTGCTGACCGCGGCCCAGCATCGGCTCGACAAGCGCCCCGATGCGATGCGAGTCCGTCGGCGCACTGTCGAACATGTCTTCGGAACACTCAAGCACTGGATGGGTTCGACCCACTTCTTGACGCGCACTTTCGCCAACGTGCGCACCGAGATGAGCCTGCACGTGCTTGCATATAACCTGAAGCGCGTGATCAACATCCTGGGCATTGCGAAAACGATGAAGGCAATGCAGTTGGCGGGTACTTGAGCCTCGCCGGCGCTCGCCACGCCTCTTCGAGCGAACGCTCGGTACTGTGGTTCTTCGAGCCGATCGCCGAAGTCGCACGAACAGACCAGCATCGCAGAGTTCTCACACGGCCTCCAGCGGGACCCGTCATCCGTCTGACGGTCGCCGATTGCAGGCCACGCTTGCAAAGCCGACTTCGAAATTGTCGGCCCACAGCCTCACCGCCGCCGGCGCAGCTTCGACATCTGGGCGACGAGAGCACGTCGCTTGGGCGCGACATAGATCGACGTCGTGCGCAGATCCGCATGCCCCATCTGGTTGCGCAGCACCGCCAGGTCGACGTCCTGCGCGGCCGTGGTCGCAAAGAAGTGGCGCAGCCAGTGCGTCGATGCTTGCTCAAACGCCTCACGATCGAAATTCAATACCCCCTGCCCGTCGACCTCGGCCGCCGTCTCTCCGGCGCGCGCGAACAACCGCTTCAGCGACTGATACAACGCCGACGGATCGATCGCACTGTAGGCGTCCGCCTGCGCCGTCTGCCGGTTGATGGTCGCGACCCCATTGGCGTCCAGTCGCCACCGCGACACGGCCCGGAGCAGCGCGCCGACCAATGGCCGCAGACGAGGGTCGTGACGCGCGGCCGCCTCAGGCGCGCTCGATGGCCCGTCGGACAGCACCTCGGCCTCCGACGGCGGCCGCGCCAGTGGACGCATTGACAACGGCGCCGCCTGATCGAGCGGCATGAGCTCGCCGCGCCGGCTCGCGCCTGGAGGTGCCGCATGCGCGAGCCCGGGGCCGGTGGGCATCTGTCGAAGAACGAAATACCTGTTAGTTTTGAACGAATAAACTGCTAGTGGTGGATCTGCCGAAAAGCGAGTGTTGGCGCCGACTCCAAATTGAGCCACCGCACCGACCCCAGAATGCGCCGGCCGAAACAGGTGCTCGGTCAACCGGTATGCGGGCTCCGAGGGCACGGGCCTGGCTCACGCGGTCTTCGGCGCAAGGCCAGGGTTTGGCTCAATCCGACGTCGGCGGCAACACGCGAGGCTGACACCGCGCTCCTGCCGTTCGGGACGGGTCACCAGGCTCGCTCAAGCATACGGGGGGAGGCATATCTCAAAATGTCAATCACACGTTGATGGGTTGCCAGACTGTCCACGATGGATATCCTATGGCCACCAGCCCTGTCGGACGCGGGAGACATTCGCATGACTATCCAGGAAATCAAGGACCCGGGCGACGCGCGCGCACGTCTCAGCGAGCTCTACGGCATCCAGGGCGATGATGCCCAGCCCTATGTCGATTTGCTGGGCGTGCTGTGCGGCTGGGACACCCATCCGTCATTCTCCAAGAACCTGGAGATCGTTTCTTCGATGATCTGGCACGAATACAACCGTTCGGGGATGGCCGCGCGGCCGAATCGGTTCACCCGATCCATCATCAACCTTGCAAACAAGAAGTTCGGCTTCCTCATGCAGGACAACGTCGTGTTCGCCGGCCCTCTGGACGGTCGCAGCTTCGGTGAACGAGTGCGCGGCAAGATCCTATGGAAAGACTCTTTCGCACTCGGTCATGGCGAGTTTTCCCACAGCTACCAATGGCTCGCGGCTGGCTTCGCACTCGGCTGGAACGAGGCCACTGCCGATGTCTACGCGAACACGGCCGGCCGGATGTCGGTGTCGCCGATATTTGTCAAGGACAACGATGGCATCGCCTATCGCCGTTCTCCCCTGTGGGAATGGCTGGTCGACTGCACTCGGCACCAGAACTGGTTCGACGCTCCGGTCAGGCATGCCACGGCGGTAAAGGCTTGGGCCGAGAAGCGGCCCAGCAGCGAGCCCAAGCGAACCGCAGAGGAGCTCGAGGCAATGGCGGCTGCTTACCCGCAGCGCAATGCGCTCACCAAGACCAGCTTCCGGTCCGCGAACAATGTCGCGACGCTGGCCCGCGAACAAAGCGAGTGGTTCATCAGTTACTACGAGGTTCATCGACAGGCGAAGCTGAAGGAAGCACAGGCGCGCGGGGTTGAGCTGGTCGAGCAATTCGACGTCAGTGCCATGAAGTCTTCCGCGGCGCTGATCCCGTTGGGGAACAAGCCCTACCTAGGTGCCAATGGCATCGCGCGCGGCGACGAACACGACCCGGCATACCTGGAGAAAGTCGGCAAGGACGCGCAACGCGCAGCGTCGCATCCGATCCAGGGCATCAAGGCGGAACGCGCCCTTCATTACGGACTGGAGAAGCCATCGCAAGGCGAGGCATGGAACAGCCCGGCGAAGTTCGTTCACCACAAGCCGATCGACCTGACCGTTCGTGCCGCCGTTCCGAAGGATCAGGTCGAGATCAGCCTTCACGGGGTGAAGGGCACGATCAACAAGAAGGTCAAAGGCCTGGTCGTCTGACGCGTGGGCTGCGTTCCCGCCCAACGCAGTCGTCTTCGACTTCGCCGAGAACCGACGAACTCGGCGGCAGTCTCGATGCTGCTCGATGGGCCGCCGACGTTGTCCTTGAACATCGTCCAGGCGTCCGATGGGACGGCGGTGCCGGCGCGTTGCAACCAGATCGCACGAGCGCGAAGAGTCATGCCCCGAAGGCCTCGCCGACAAAGGGCTGTTCGTCGAGGGGATGCGTCGCCGCAACTTTGACCGCCGGCTCACGGATTCGCTTCGGAGAGGGCGCCTGCTCCTCGGCTACCCAAATCAGGTACTCCCAGCCGTTGAGCTTGACCAACAGCTTCAGGAGCAATACATCATCCTGGTGTCGCGCAGCCAAACCTTTTCGTGCGTAAACTGATCGATGATTCCAGGCTTCTCGGCTTCAAAAGGCTTCCACGCTGAGGGCTGGATCGTGATTCCAATCCATTTCTCGCGTTGCTCGGCACGGTAGGCCTCGACCATCGCCCGGACATAGTAGAGCTGGCGTCGGCAGCTCCCGTCGGCCCTGACTTCAAATTCGCCGAACGTGATCGCGCTACGCGCAGAGATGCCCTCCGCCAGCAGGGCCGACAGTACCATGCAGCCGATCACGAGGCACGGGTGGCAGCGTTCAGCGAGGAAAGTTCGCGCCGGATCGGTAGGAGTCGAGGCCTGCCGCGGACATTCGCATCTCTGCTTCAATGCGATTGTCAAAGTCAGCGTCCCTGTCGGAATTCGCGAGCGCCTCGATGATGGCAAAGTTGCCTCGATGCGCGCGCATCCAGCGATATTTCTCGGCATCGGATGCCGTGACCATTGGATGTCTTTGTCCTGTATTACGGACGCCGCCACTCGACGGATCGGAGCGCGTGTCTGCTGAGACCGATGGCGGGTCAGTCGTGGATGGGTCGTTTCCCTTGTCGTGGGTCATGCTTTTCCCTGCGGCTTTTGTGCGAACGAGTATGCGCGTCTCCCAAAAGCATCCCCACGATTCGCTCAAATCCTTGAGGTAGCGCAACTCAACTCCCGACCTGAGTGAGCGACGAGTGGTTCGGCTGGACGCTCGGCTAGGGTCATAGAGGCCGTGCCGATCCAGGCAGATCTTGCCAACGTCAAAATCTTGAAATCAGGAACCCGCGTCGCCATATTGAATTCCAGCAGGTCGCGCACCTAGCGCTCAAACCGTCAACGCCTCGCACAAGCCATCGAGTTCGGCTTCAGTGTTCTCGAAGATGGTGAAGCATTGGCCCTGGGTCAGACCGACGCGATTCCAGGCCGCGGAGTCCAGCGTCGGCACGATGTCGTCTGGGTCGCGCGCCAGGTCCAGTGCGTGGGCGATGTTGTCAGCGACGTGCACGACGTCGATGAGGTTCACCGTCGTCGCGACCGGGGGCTCATGATGCAGTCGCATTGCATCGACGACCTCGGCGCCGAAGTGCCAGCGCAAGCCGACCTCGTTGCCTATTTCTGCATGGTCCGTCCCGAGTTCGGCACGTTCTGCCTCCAGCATCTGGCAGTCGCGCTCGCCGCGCCGTTTGTAGGCTCGCTCGAGTGCTTGCGGCAATTGGCTGGCCAATGCCAGGCGCCCAAGATCGTGAAGGAGCCCGGCTGTGAATGCGGTATCGGCGTCGACGCGGACATGCCTAGCGATCTCTCTGGCGCATAGCGCCACGGCGACTGAATGGCGCCAATAGCGACCCAGATCGAATCCCGCGCACACGATTCGGGGAAAGCGATCGCTGACGGCCGCCGCGACCAGCAGTGTCGAGACACTGCGCAGGCCGAGGATGCCGATGGCCTGGCGAATCGACACCACCCTGCTGGGCACGCCGTAGAACGAACAGTTCGCGATGCGCAAGGCTTTCGCCGCAAGGGCCTGGTCGTGAGACACCGTCTCCGCAATGGCATCGAGCGAGACGTCTTCACGCCCCAGTGCGACCTGGAGGTCGAGCACGACTTGCGGGAGCGAAGGCAATTCCCGCAACCGCTCCAGCCGAGGTTTGGGATTGTCGGAGCTCATGTCACATCCTTCGCGCGATAGCGGCGCACCAGGTCCATCAAAGGGTGAACTTGCCTATTGCGCAATGCGTCGCGAAAGAGCCAGTCGATCCGCGACGAGCTCCCTGGTGGCGCCTGCACTGGTTCGACGACGGCAGGCGCCTCGACCGGAGGGGTTTTGGTGGTCATCTTCTTCCTTCCCTGAATCTTCTTGTAGTCACGAATGCAGAACCGCTAGGGCGGAGCGAACTCTCCCGCGGGGATGATCGCAACCAAGGTGCCGCGTTGACCGCCTGGATCGTCGATCGCCCGACAACTGCACCGATACGACACGCCGTCGATGTCGATGTCGAGCGACTGCCCGCTGGCCAAGGAAAACACGTCACGGAAGCCGGCGGGAAACGAATCTTGCGCGTACGTGCCGATCCACTCGCGGATGTCGGGCAAGAGCCGTTCTGCGTCCTGGTTCGCGAACGCGATCAAGCCTTCCGTGTCAAAGCCGACGAGGGGTATCGGAACGTTGTAGAGAACTTCGAGCGCATTGCGTCCACGATCTTCCACGACGCTGAGTTTTTCGTTCTGCGTCGCCAGTGCAGCCTGGAGCCGATGGTTGAGCTCCGCGAGTTCGGCGTTCGCCGTTCGCACTTCCCGATCGAGCCGGCGGTTCTCATCGGCCATTCCCTTCTGGCGGAATGCTTCGTCGATGTTGGCCCGGAGCAGATCATCTTCCCAGGGCTTGGTGAGGAACTTGTAGATGGCGCCCTCGTTGATGGCATCGGTGATCGACTGCAGCTCGGTGTAGCCGGACAGAACGATTCGCACGGTGTCCGGGTACAGATCCTTGGCTCGGCGCAGGAACTCCACGCCGGTCATCCCCGGCATCCGCTGGTCGGACACGATGACATCGACTTCGGTTTCGGCCAGACGTTGCAGGCCCTCGGCGGCGCTGTTGGCGGTGACGATGCGGTAGCCGCCGCGTCGCAATGACCGTTTGAGCGAAGCGACGATGTTCTCCTCGTCATCGACGAGCAGCAGGGTGCGCTGCTTCGGGGCGCGATCGAAGAGATGCGCCGGCAGCTGTCGTCCCTCATGCATGAGCGCCGAGATCGCCGCTGCGTTCACCGGCTCGCTGAAGTAGTACCCTTGGATGGCGTCGCAGCGATTTGCCAGCAGCAGCGCGAGCTGGCTCTCGGACTCAACCCCCTCGGCCAGCACGCGCATCTGCAGGCTATGGGCCATCGTGATGACTGCGCGCGTCATTGAGACCTCCGCCGGCGCGGCCAGCACGTCGTGGACATAGGAACGATCGATCTTGATCACGTCGATCGGCAACGCGCGCAGGGTGCTCAGATTCGAGTAGCCCGTTCCGAAATCATCGAGCGAGATTTCCATGCCGATCGCGCGCAGGGCGCCGAGCGCGCGCGCGGCCTTCTCGGTGTCGTCCGAGAGCATGCTCTCGGTCACCTCCACGCCAAGCTGGCCGGGATCGGCACCGGATTCCAGCAGGATGGCCTGGATGCGATCGGCCAGATCGTCGCGTGCCAGTTGCACTGCCGAGATGTTCACGTGAACCCGCAAGTTGACGAATCCTTCGCGCTTCCAGGCTGCCGCCTGCATGCAGGCGGTCCGCAACACCCACTCGCCAATCGCCACGATCAGACCGCTCTGTTCAGCAATCGGGATGAACTCGGCTGGGGGCACCTCGCCCAACGATGACGATCGCCAGCGCAGCAGGGCTTCGACGCCTTGGACGCGCCCGTAGCGCAGCTCGACCTGAGGTTGGTACTTCAGGCTGAACTCACCGCCGGCGAGGGCCCGGCGCAACGCCCATTCCAGGGCGATCTGCCGCATCGCGCGCTCGTTTCCACGCGAAGATGCCAGCCGGATCGCTCCGGCGCCGGCCTCGGCGGCGGACTTCAGGGCGACGAGCGCCGACGACAGCAGCGATCCCGCCTGATCGCCGTCTTCAGGGGAGCGGGCCGCGCCGATCGTATAGGTGGCGAACACGCTTGTCGATTGGAGAGGGAGTGGCTCGTCCAGGGCCGATTCGATCGCGCGGGCACGCGCTGACACCGCGACGCCGACGTCGTCACCTTGCTCTTCGCGAACCAGGATCGCGAATTCGCCGCCGGCCAGTCTTGCAAGAATGTCCCCTTCGGGCAGCGCCATCATCATGCGCGCCGCGAGCGACATGGTGAGTACGTCCGCTGCCTCGAACCCCATCCCTTGCTTGACCTGCAGGATCTGAGGAATCTCGACTGCAATGAGAATCACCTGGCTCCCGGCACCGATGGACGCAGCGAAGCGCGCCTCCGTTCGCTCGATCAACCCTGCGCGATTGGGCAGACCGGTCAGTGGATCGAGACTCGACAACTCCTGCAGTCGGCGCTCCGTATCGCGCTGCGCCGTCACGTCTTGAAGGATAGCGATGCCGCGGGGGACGCCTTCGGAGGGATCCAGCTCGATCAACCCACGGTGATGAACGATGCAGATTCCGCCGTCCAATCGGCGCATGCGATGCTGGAGTTCGAAAGGACGTCCTGGTATCGCTCGTCGCCAGGCGTTCACCACAGCGGCACGGTCGCTGGGTGCGACTCGCGACAGCACCGCTCGACGGCTCATGATCGATGACCTGGGGGCGCAACCGAGCAATGCCCAGAGACCCGCCGAGACAGCTACTCGATCTTCGCGAAGGTCGATCTCGAACGAAGCCCCCCGGCAGAGGTCCTCCGTCAGCGCGAGCATTTGCGCGCGCCGTCCCGCGGCGTTCAGCGCTTGCTTGACCTCGCTGATGTCGGTCATCGTGACGAGGTTGGCGATTTCGCCCGCGAATCGAATGTGTCTCCCGCACACCCGCGCGTCCACGGCGTGGCCTGTACGCCCGACGATGCGGATGTCGTAGGGCGCAGTGACTTCGCCGGCGTTTCGGCGACGGACCCTTTCGAGGACGAGCGGGCGATCGTCGGGATGGACGATCTGCAGTGCGTCCATTCCACCGAGCATGTCGGACAAGTCGTATTCCAGCATGTCCGCGAGGCGCCGGTTCACGTAGAGGAAGCGCATGTCGCGGATCACACAGACGCCCGCGTGGACGTGGTCGAGCAGGACATCATCCAGGTCAGAGGCCCGAGCAGGTTGAAGGTTCTCCGAAATGTGCATCGTCGGCCTCCGTCAGCTCGCCTGTGCTTCGGAAGGCAGGGTTGGCGCTTCGTCCGACCCCTCCGGATCCACGGGAATCCAGACTCTGAATGCGCTGCCCTTGCCGGGCTCGGACTTCACCTTGATAGTCCCTTTGTGCTTCTGCACGATCGAGAACGACAGCGACAGGCCGAGTCCGGTGCCCTTGCCGACAGGCTTGGTCGTATAGAAGGGTTCGAAGATCCGTCGCTGCACTTCTTCGGACATGCCGCTGCCGGTATCGGCGACCTCGATCCAGACCCAGGCGCCACAATGACCGCTCGACAACGTGATGACGCCGCGAGATTCGATCGCATGCGCAGCGTTGACGATGAAGTTCATGAACACCTGGTTCAACTGCGCGGCGAGGCAGCGCACAGGCGGCAGCACGCTGTAGTGCTTCACGACATCGGCCTTGTACTTAACTTCGTTGAGCACGACGTTCAAAGTCGAGTCCAGCCCGGCGTTCAGATCGGCCTCCGCCCAGTCGGAGTTGTCGACCCGCGAGAAGTCCTTGAGGTCCTGCACGATCCGCTTGACGCGCCCCAGGCCGTCGGCACTCTCGCGCAGCAGCACCGGCAGGTCCTCCAGCATGTACTGGAGGTCGACGTCCTTCTTCGCAGCCTGCAGGCGCTGGCGCGCCTCCGGCTCGAGTTGCGCTTCCATCGACTCGTAATCGGCGATGAGCCGGAGGAGATCGTCGACGTAGTGCTTCAGGGAGTTGAGGTTCGAATTGACGAATCCGATCGGGTTGTTGATCTCGTGTGCGACACCGGCGGCCAACTGGCCGATCGACGCCATCTTCTCCGACTGCAGCAACTGGTTCTGCGCTTCCTCGAGTCGATGGTTGGTCTCCTTCAGGCGTGCATAGTTCGTCTCCAGCGCCTCCTGCGCCCGTTGGACCTCGCTGCGGTCCTGGAGCAGCCACCAGGCGCCCGCCGCGGGATCGTCCGCGTTCGAGACGTAGCCGATCATCTGGACCCACAGCTGCTTGCCATCGAGCCGGCACAGCATCATCTCGTGCTGGAACGGGCGCCCTTCGGCCAGCTTGGGAAAAGCGATACCAGCGAACTCCTCGTAGTCTGCCGGCGAGCAAAAGAAGTCGGCGGTCGCACGGCCCGCGGCGCTTTGACCTTCGGTGAGGAACATCTCTGCGAACTTCTTGTTGTGGCGGACGATCCGGCGGTCGGCGATCGCCAGGATGCCCACGCTGGCGTTTTCCATGAACGCGGACAGCTCCCGGTTCGTGCTGTCGAGTTCCGCAGTACGTTCGCTGACCAGCAGTTCAAGCTGATTGCGGTGCCGCATCAGCTCGTCCTCGGCATTGCGTCGCTGTGTAACGTCTTGAAGCGTCTCAATTGCGCCGACGACCTTGCCTTCCGAATTTCTCAGGGGCGCGGCCGTGAAGAAGAGCCAGAGCCCCGACTCTCCGAAGTTCGGAAAGAACGATTCGGCCTCGAACGCGCCTTCGCTGATCTTCGAGGCACGTATATTCCCGTGATACAGCACTTCCAGCGCCTCGGCGCTGGCACCGTCGACGATCAGGTCGCAAAGCAACGGCCTCTCGGCGCCGTAGAAGACCATGCCTTTGTCGATCACGCCCTGCATGTCCCACCAATCCCGGCCGGTCAGCTGCTCGCAGGCCCGGTTCCAGTGCGTCACGCGATGCTCCGCGTCGACGACGAAGGTTGCGACCGGATCACTGTCGAGGATCTGGTTCAGTACCTGGCTCATGTTCAGCAGACTGGTCTGGACGTGCCGGATGTCGCTCAGATCCTGGCAAGTCGAAAGCACCATCGCATGTCCGGCGATGTCGATCCGGCGTGCCGTCAGTTCGACGAAGCGGTCGTCCCCGCTCGCCGTGCGAAGGGTCATCTCCGTCGCGGCAGGCTCCGGGTCCGTCTCGAGGCAACCCTTGCCGTACGAGGCCATCTTCTCGCGCATCTCGGGCTCGGCCAACTGGTCGTGGGTCAGCGTCAGCAGTTGGTCCTGCGCGTAGCCGAGCAGGCGCGCAAGTGCCGCGTTGCCGCAGAGCAGGCGGCCGCCGCGATGCAGGAAGGCCGGCAAGCTCAAGGCATGCAGGACGGTGCGACATGCCGTCTCGGCCTCACTCGGGTCGCCGCCCGCCAGGTTGCCGTGCAGAAGTTCAGTTTCCATGGCCGCGCAACGCTTCGGCGATCTCGTCCATGTCGATGATGACGGAGCCATCCGGACCCCATTGCACCTGCGTGATGCCGGGCTCCTGTTGCTCGAGCCGCTTCAGTTCAAGTTCGGCAGGGGAGATCTCCCCACGGTCGACCCTGACCTGGTCGGCGAGCGACTCGTTCTCCATCCGGAGCGCTCGGATCTCGAGCACCTGCGTCAGCGTACAGACGAACTCGAAATCGTTCCACGGCTTGGCGATGAAGCGGTCGATGCGCGCCTCGTTGATCGCGCCGATCAAGCCGTTGAGATCGGTATAGCCGGACAGGATCACGCGCGCGCAATCGGGCTGCAGCTCGCGCATGCGGCGCAATACCGCGACGCCGTCCATCTCAGGCATACGGAAGTCGGACACCACGAGGTCGTAGGCGCACTCCGCAGCCGACCTGAGGGCCTCGACCGGGGAAGTGAAGACATCGACGCGTGGATGCCACGCCACCCCTCGCACCACGAGGGGCGTCAGGCGCAGCAGCCGCTGCAACGCATTGAGGACGCCGCTCTCGTCATCGACGAGGAGAATTCGATGCATTTTGTACTCCCTGGGGATTCATGATTGCGACGCCGCAGCCGCTTCGCGAAGGACATGGAGCATCAGCTTCGCGCCTTCGCGTTGCGCATACTCACGCACCTGGCGTACGACGCGGGCGTCGAACGCATAGCCCGCGGCGAGCAGCAGCGTTCCTTGCGGACTGACGAGGTCCCGCGACAGGACCATGCCGGCGACGAGCTCCGTTGCCGATATGCACCGATCGTCGCGCGCATCATCGAGCGGTTGCTTGAGTGCGTCGAGCAGCGCGTCCACGACCTTGCCGTCGTATCGGCTGCCGGCGCCGCGCCGGATGCTCGCAGCGGCGTCCTCGGGCGAAAAGCGGCGCTCTGCCAGTGTTCCGGTCAACAAGTTCTCGTAGTCGATGATGGGTGCCAGGATGCGGGCGCCCAACGGGATCTCCGCCGCCTCGAACCCGTCGGGAAAGCCGTTTCCGTCATAGCGTTCGTGCTGCGATCGGATGATCTTGGCGACGGGCTGCAGTTGCACCAACGGCATCAGCGCGGCCTCGGCGTTCAGCGGGTGCTTGCGATAGCGCGTCGTCTCCTCGGCGGACATGAGCGACACCGGCTTGCCGAGCAGACCGTCCGGGAAGCCGATCTTGCCGATGTCGTGGAGCAGCCCGGCGACGTAGATGTCCTGGCTCGTCCGATCGTCGAGCTTCAACAGGCTGCACACCCGCCGCGCCCACTCGGACACGCGCCGCGAATGGCCGGACATGCCGTTGTGCCGCAACTCCATCAGACCGGCGAAGATCTGCATCGAGAGCATGAAATTCGACTTGAGCTCCGCGTAGGCCACATTGAGCATGTCGTTGATCTGCTCGATCTCCGCGGTGCGATGACTCACACGCTCTTCAAGATTCGCGTTCAGGCAGCGCAATTCCTCGTTCTGCCGGCCCGTGAGTTCCGTCAATTCATGATTGCGAACCTCGAGGTCGCGCCGCGCCAGGGCCTCGCGAACGACGAGCAGGATGTCGTTGTCGTCCCACGGCTTGGCGATGTAGCGATGGATTTCCCCGCCATTGATCGCGGCAATCGTCGAGCTGATGTCGGCGTAGCCGGTCAGCAGGATGCGGACCGCGTGGGGCTGCAGGTGCCGGATCTTTTCCAGGAATTGGGCGCCGTCCATGCCCGGCATGCGCATGTCCGATATCACGAGGTCGACGGCGTCGTTCGCGACGAGTTCCAGGGCTGCCGCACCGCCTTCGGCCATGAGAATCCGGTATCCCTGCGGGCGGAACAATCGCCGCAGCGCGCTGAGAATCGACGGCTCGTCGTCCACCAGAAGCAATGTCGGGGGCGTGGGGGAAGGCGACGCGGTTGTGTCAGCCGACGTCATCGGCAGGGTTGCCATGGATCGCTCCTGGGGACGATTCGTCACTTCATTTCCCGCGATCTGCTGCTGATCCAATGAGTCGCGTTTGCTTGTTCCCTGCGAAACGGGACGAAGTAGACCGAATCATCTTAGGGCGAATCATCGGCGCGCGAACCGGAAAAAGCAGGTGGAAGGCCGATAAATCCGGGGCCGCACCCTGGCCTGTTGATTGCCCGTCGAGCAGGCCACGGTACCGGACCACTGGGATGAGCAATATGTCCTGCGGGAGACGCCATCTCCGACGCAAGCCATTGCGCTGCATGGCGATGCGAGTCAGCATGAACGTCCAAACCAGTTGATGAGTAGGAACTGACAACGATGATGCAGTCGATTCCGCATGACGCGGCCGCCTCCGGTACATGTGGAGAAGACCTTGCCGCGCCCGCGCCCAGCGCGAAGAAGACCGTGCTCTGCGTCGATGACGAGCCCGGCATCCTCTCGGCGCTCAAGCGCACCCTGCGTTCGCCGGACGTCGCCGTCATCACGGCGACGAGCGGCGCTCAGGCGCTGGAGTTCATGGCAGAGCTGCCGATCGACCTGGTGATCTCGGACATGCGCATGCCGGGTATGGACGGCGCGCAGCTGCTCGAGCGGATCTGCAGCGACTGGCCAGATACGGTGCGCATCTTGCTGACGGGATACTCCGACATGGCAGCCACGATCCTGGCCGTGAACCGTGGCCGGATATTCCGGTACCTGCAAAAGCCCTGGGACGAGCGGGAACTCGTCGAATCCGTGCGAGAAGGCCTGGAACTGCGCCAACGCTTGAAAGACGAGGCGCGCTTGCTCGGCATGGGTGCAGCCCAGAGCGAACAACTGCGCCAGCTCAACGACGAACTGCAGCAGTTGCAGGAGCAGCACGCCGCGGATCGGCGGAATTCGGATTCCGCTCGACAGCGCCACTATCTCCAGTCGGTCAAGGTGTTGACGAACCTCCTCGAAGTCCGCTGCACGGGCTTGTTTGAACACGGGCGTCGGGTGGCGGCCCTTGCGCGAGACCTCGCCCGAAACATGGAACTGCCTTCGGAGGTGGTGCTCGACGTCTTCGTCGCGGGATTGCTGCATGACGTCGGCCTGATCGGACTCCCCGATGAAATGCTTTCGCAACTCGACGGCAAGGGGACCTCGGAAGAGGACGCCATCTACCGCGATCACCCCTCGCTTTCCGCGCGAGCGCTGGCGGCGATGGAAGACATGCTGCCGGTCGCCTCCCTGATCGAGGCGCACCATGAACGATTCGATGGAAAGGGATTCCCCCTCGGGAATGCGGGCGCCGCCATCCCGCTCGGAGCCCGAATCCTCGCGTTTGCGGACGCCGCCGACGATCTCGCGCACGGGAGGTCCGGTCTCGCGTGCTGCGATGCCCAGGCCGTGGCCGGACGCTTGATCGCGGAGAGCGGAACTCACTTCGACCCTGCCGTCGTGGAAACATGGCTTCGCATGGCGCAATCGAAGGGGAGCTGAAGGCGCGCTTGCGGCTCGGACGCGACGCGCCGCGCAATCCCGCGCCGATATCGGATATCGCGCTGAACAAGCACCGCATGCCGAATGCTGTACCGAGGCTATTGACATTGCGATGTATCCGATCCGGACCGATCCCTGATTTGGTGTCTACATCTTCTTGGAACGGAATGCGGGGCTCGAACCCGACATCGCAATGGCTATCAAAGGGGAAACCCCCACTGATCAGCGCTCTGGAGAGGAGCAACCCCCTCTTTCAGGCTGATTCGCCTTTTCGAGGCTTGAGGGCAGTACCTGCATGAAGCGCAGCGGTATCAGGCGACCTCGACTTGCCGCGTCTGTTCCACCTGCCGGATCGGCAACCAGACGCGGAAGGTCGTCCCGACGCCCACTTCGCTCTCGACCTCGATGCGTCCACCATGCCGGCGCACGATGCTGTACGACAGTGAGAGACCGAGTCCGGTGCCCTGACCAACAGGCTTTGTCGTGAAGAACGGGTCGAAGATGCGGCCGAGGACATCCGGCGAGATCCCGGAGCCCGTGTCGGAAACAGCGACCCAGACGTGGTCGCCCACTGTGCCCGAACCGATCGTGATGGTGCCGCGATCGGTGATCGCATGGGCGGCGTTGACCAGCAGGTTCATGAAGACCTGGTTCAGCTGCGATGGCATGCATTCGACCTCAGGCGTCGCGCCATAGCGCTTCACGACCTCGGCTTTGTACTTGACCTCGTTGCGCACGACGTTGAGGGTACTCTCGAGACCCCGCACGAGGTCGGCCATCTGCCACTCGTTCTCGCCTACCCGCGAGAAGTCCTTGAGATCCTGGACGATGCGCTTGACACGGTCGAGACCATCACAGGACTCGATCAGCAACTGCTTGATGTCCTCCCGGACGAAATCGAGCTCGGCAGTCTCTTTCACCTGACGAAGTGCTGCAACCTGCGGGCCGCTCGGCGGCAGCATCGCCTCGGCAGCTTCGTAGGCGGCAATGACGTCGAAGACATCGGTCATGTAGCGCTCAAGCGACTTGAAGTTCGACAGCACGAATCCGATTGGATTGTTGATCTCGTGAGCCACTCCAGCGGCGAGCTGTCCTATCGAGGCCAGCTTCTCGGCCTGCATGGCCTGGTTGCGAGCCGCCTCCAGCTTCTCGATGAGAACGCGCTGCTCCTCACGCTTGACCTCCAGCTCGGCGACCTTCGCATCGAGGTCGACTGTTCGCTGGGCAACGCGCAGCTCCAGCTCATGACGGTACGCGTCAAGTTCATGCTCGGTGCGCTTGCGTGCGTCGATGTCGACCAAATGTCCTTGCCAGAGACTGCCCGCGGGGCCCTCGCGCCGATCGGCGAGCGCTGCGAACCAGCGACTGCGCCCGTCTGCCGTCCTCAGGCAGCATTCAAGGTTGATGCGATCCGATGGACCTTGCAGGGCGGCATCCAGGACTGTCAGGCTGTCCGGCATGACGGTCTCCAGTGCGAAGCCCTTTGAGCGCCAGATCGCGATCGGATGCCCGAGCAATCCGACGATCTGCGGGCCGATGAAGGTCATGGCCCGCCTTTCGGTCTCGAACTCCCAGCCGACGACGTTTGTCGACTCCACCAGGCTTCGATAGCGCTCCTCGCTGGCGGCGAGCGCGGTCCGCGCTGCCTTCAAGTCGTCGAAATCGCGCTTGAGCGAGGATCGCATCGAGTTGAGCGCGCGGACAAGGACGTCGAAGTCGTCGTCCGCATGGGGCCCTCGACTCAGTTCGATGGGCTCGATGGGCTCGATGAGATGATCCGCGCGGGCTGCGGATCGGGCGAGATCGGAAAGCGGGCGGCTGACCAAGCCGCGGAATATCAGCAGCATCATGAAGGAGACGAGGAAGATCTCGCCGGCCTTCGACACCAGGGTCAGGATCGCGTCGTCGCGGAGATCGTCGTAGACGCCAGCCAGCGAAGCCTGGATCGTGAGTTTGCCGAGCTCGACCCGATTTGCCGAATGCTCGGCGGGGGATGAAATGGGGATGACTCGAACGATCGCGCCCGTGGTGGGATGGCCCGCCTCGGCCATTGTCTTCCCGCGCGCATCGACGAATACCGCCGACGACATGTCCGGAAGCGCCGCAATGTCCGCAAGTTGAGCCTTCAACTGAGCCTGGTCAAGGTTCCATACGGCGGATGTCAAGGCAGACGTCGACGACCGCTCGATTTCGATGAGGCGCTGCTCAATCTGCGCGACGTCGCGGCGATAGTTCACATACATCTGGCCGGCGGTCGACACTACAGCCAGACCGAGGCAGCAGAGGAGCATCCAGGCGATAACGCGGCGGCCGAGCGCATTCTCGACGGCAAACCGCACTGCTCGCGCGGGCGCGGTCAGCCACGAACGCAGGGATCGCGATGAGAGCGGAATCATGAACATCTGGGGCTCTGGTGGCCGCGGCAATGAAGGATGGCCTGGGTCGACCCGCCGGGCTCACACGGTATTTCGGCGCCGAGCACGCCCTATTGAGGACACAAAATGGCAATTCCTGCGCACCTGGAGGCGTTGGCGCTCGGATTGCATGGCAGGAAGCCGCGCATCGGGAGTCGCGCCGGCCGGGCACGTCGGCGCGGCAGCTGTCGAGCAACCACCCGCAGCCCATCCCGAAGGAATTGCATGGCTGCCGGCGTTGTATACGGCGCACTGCATGCGTGGCGGCGGAACCCTGATTGACGCAGGAACGCCCGGAGATTGGCCCCGACCCCTGGTCAATTCGGCGGCGTGTCGCGCTTCGGGTCGAACCACATCCCGGTATCGCCGAGTGGTGTGTCCTTCGGCAACAACGGATTCGGTATCTGGATCACACGCCTCTCGCTCATCCTTGCCTGTTCGATGGCGGCGCGGTTGTATTTCCAGAAGATCCGATTGAAGCTGCCGTCGACGCGCATGCGTTTCAAACCTCGTTCGATCCGCGCGGCCAATACCGTGTCCTTGCGATTGCAGAAGAAGTAGTACGGCCAGGGGTAGTAGAGCAGGATGCCCCGCTCCACGGACAGATTGGGTACCTGGTCTCGACGCGTGTCACGCTCACGGAAGGCTTCACTGACGCCGCGCGGAAACAGGTCGAAGCGATCGTTGGCGACCATGCGGAACAGATCCTCGTAAGGAGCCGTCGTGACCTTCATGCCCGCCGCCTGGTAGACCGCGACGTCGCCCCAGCCGATGCCCTGGCCGATCGTCAGCTTCTTCACATCGGCGAACGTCGCCACACGATCGAACTCCTTCTGACGCCGCTGATCGATGAGCGCGACACGAAAGCCGAGCAATCCTTTGCGGAGTTCGAACCGAATGGGCAGCAGCTCGCGCTCCTTCTGGTCGGAGGTCGAACTCCAGATGACATTGGCCTCACCACCGCCATCGCGTATCTCGGCGATATAACGGGCTTCGTTCACGTAGCGGCTGCTCTCGGTCAGCGTGTAGGGGCCGTCGGTATCCACGGTTTCGTCGAGCGCCGTCTTGAGGATCTCTTTCAGGTCGTCGAAGCGTGTATCGGTTCGCGATTCGATTGCGGGGTATGTGACCTGCAAGGGCGGTGTGCCCTCGGCGGCTCCGCCCCACAGGAGCAAAAGCAAGATGAGCGATCGAATCGGCATCACGGTAACCCTTCTCCACGCGATCTGTCTCGCGCCTTCGGCAATGCGCCTCAGGCGAAGTCTGAGACATTGGCGTCTCGGTATACCCATGCGGCTTTTGAGTTTGACACGGGATGTCGAAGTCTGGAAGCGCCGTGAACATTCCCACGTTCGCGCAGCGTGCCTGCAGATTCATTGGCTCAACTCCGCTTCGGTCGGCGAAATGCGGCATCCATGGTTGAGTGGCGACAGTGTAGCGAAGGCCGCTGCCTGGACCAAGTTCGCGGCCAACGGCTTGCCGGCCGAGACGAGGCAGATGCAATCGAATCTGGCAGTCTCGGACCAAGCGCTTGACCACGGCGATCACGTCACGCGCGCGAATCGAATCGTTCATACACGGCTTGACGCTTAAGTGGGGCGCCCGTGCTGGGCCCTTCCCTCAGGCATCATCAAACCGTCGCGTCGCGGGCCGAGCCGGCTAGATCCACGTTCACCGTCCGCAGCCTAAGCGCATTGACGATGACGCTGACCGAAGACAACGCCATTGCCGCGGCTGCGACGACAGGTGAGAGCAGAACGCCGAAGAATGGGTACAGGACACCTGCAGCGAGGGGAATTCCTGCAGCGTTGTACACGAACGAGAGCGCCAAATTCTGACGGATGTTCCTCATGGTGGCCTGTGACAGCGTCCTCGCCCGCACGATGCCTATGAGGTCGCCTCGGAGCAGCGTGATGCCGGCGCTTTCCATTGCGACATCTGTCCCGGTGCCCATTGCGATGCCAACGTCGGCCGAACTGAGCCCCGGCGCGTCGTTCACGCCGTCTCCGCCCATCGCAACGACGTGACCCTCGTCGCGCAGGCGCTTGACCACGGCCGCCTTGTTCTCTGGAAACACTTCGGCCACGACGTCGTCGATGCCGAGCTGGCGGGCGACCGCATCTGCGGTCGTCTTGCCATCCCCCGTGAGCATGACGATGTGGATGCCAGCGGCCTTCAAGGCTTGAAGTGCTTGAGGAGTCGTCGCCTTGATGGGGTCGGCGATGGCGACGAAGCCAGCCAGCGTGCCGCCGACGCTCACGAAGATGACCGTGGCGGCGTTTGAACGCTGCTCTTCGGCCGCCACGTCCATGGCGCCGGCGTTGATGCCCTGCTCGGTCAGGAATTTGGCGCTGCCCGAGACCACGCGGATGCCGTCGACGATGCCGACGACGCCCTTGCCGACGGGTGAGTCGAAGTCGGTCACCGAAGACAGCGTGAGCTGGCGTTGCATTGCGTCATTCACGATGGCCTGCGCCAATGGGTGTTCGCTCGCCCGCTCCACGCTGGCCAGCTTCTGCAACACGTCTTCGATGGCAAAGCCAGGGGCAGCCTCGATATGCACGACCTTGGGCCGCCCTTCGGTCAGCGTCCCGGTCTTGTCGAGCACCAGCGTGTCGACCTTTTCCAGGCGTTCGAGCGCTTCGGCGTCCCGGATGAGGACACCGTGCTGCGCGCCCTTGCCGACGCCTACCATGATGGACATCGGGGTTGCCAGACCCAGCGCGCACGGACACGCGATGATGAGGACGGCGACCGCGGTGACGAGCGCATAGCTGAACGCTGGCGGCGGGCCCCAGACGAACCAGACGACGAACGTCAGTACGGCAATCGCGATGACAACGGGCACGAACCAACCCGCGACCTGGTCGGCCATGCGTTGGATGGGCGCCCGGCTGCGTTGAGCTGCGGCCACCATGTGCACGATTTGCGAAAGCAGTGTGTCGGCACCGACCTTCTCGGCGCGCATCACGAAGCCCCCGGTCTGGTTCAGCGTCCCGGCCGTGACCTTGGAGTCGACCGTCTTCGTCACGGGCATCGGCTCGCCCGTGACCATGGCCTCATCGACGTTGCCCTTGCCTTCGGTCAGAACGCCGTCGACCGGCACCTTTTCGCCCGGACGCACGCGAAGCAGGTCGTCGACCTGGATGGTGTCGACCTGAACCGTCTCGTCCGTGCCGTCCGCCTTGACCTTGACCGCAGTCTTTGGTGCCAGACCCAGTAGCGCCTTGATGGCGCCTGAGGTCTTCTCACGCGCCCTCAATTCAAGCACCTGCCCCAGCAACACCAGGACGGTAATGACGGCTCCTGCTTCGAAGTAGACCGCGACGGCACCGCCCTCTGTGTGCAACGCGGCCGGGAAAAGCGCTGGCGCCAGGGTGCCGACGATGCTGTAGAGCCACGCCGCGCCGGTGCCAAGCGCGATGAGCGAAAACATGTTGAGGCTTCGGTTCTTCACGGATGCGACGGCTCGCGTGAAGAAAGGCCATCCGGCCCACATCACCACAGGCGTTGCCAGAAGAAGCTGCATCCAGTTCGAGGGCTGCTGCCCGATGAGGTGGTGGAGATCGAAGACATGGCCGCCCATCTCGAGTGCGAAGACGGGAGCCGTCAGTACCGCGCCAATCCAGAGGCGCCTCGTCATGTCGTGAAGCTCGGCGCTTTCGCCCGTTTCGGCACTTGCCAGCACCGGCTCAAGTGCCATGCCGCAGAGAGGGCAGGACCCTGGGCCCATTTGGCGCACCTGTGGATGCATCGGGCAGGTGTACTCGACTTGGCTCGAACCGCCTTTAGCCGACGGCACGGAGGCGGTCGTGGCGCGTTTGCCGTGATGCTCACAGGCGTCGTGGCTGTCACTGGCGCCGGCCATCACCGTTCCTTCTGGCATGAGGTGATTCGCTCGGTCGCGAGGTTGCGGGGCGGGTGACTGCATGGCGTTCTCCTGTTCTTGTCGTCAGTGTGGACCTTGCCAGCATGGGAAGGTCAAGCGAACGCGAAGCGTCTGTCTGGTCACACGACCGACGGCGCCCTACAAGAGGCGAGCACGAGAGGACCCGAGGTAGAAGGCACGGCGCAGCGATGGAGGCAAGAACGTGGCGCACTTGCATCTCCAGTAGTTTCGGCAAGCGTCGCAGAACCAAGCCCTCTTTGGTTTGACGTGCCTCAAGTCCTGCAGCCTGAATTGTGCATACTCTCGACCTTTCCATCGTTGGAATGTCCAGCGCCACACGCCCTGCGGCCACCGTTGAGTTCGCGAAGGAACGAGGATGAATATTGGCGAGGCAGCCAAGGCGTCCGGCGTCTCGGCAAAGATGATTCGCCACTACGAGAGCGTCGGCCTCTTCCCGGAGGCCGCGCGGACAGAATCGGGCTATCGTCAGTACGCAGACCGAGAGATCAGCACGCTGCGATTCATCCGCCACTCGCGTGACCTCGGGTTCTCCATCGAACAGATTCGCGAACTTCTCGGGCTGTGGCAGAACCGCAAGCGGCCCAGCCGGCAGGTCAAGGCATTGGCTCAAGCGCATCTTCGCGAGCTCGACGCGAAATTGTTGGAACTCGACGCCATGAAGGGGGCGCTCGAGCACCTTGTCGCCTGCTGCGCGGGTGACGAGCGTCCCGATTGCCCGATCATCGAGGGGTTGGCGGACAACAAACCGATGTTGCTGGATGGGACTCGCAGCGCCTCGACGAAAAGTCAGGGTTGAAGGCGAGTCGGTGAGGCTGCAGCCCTTTTGAAGGACGGACGCTCATTTGCACGCGCATCATCGAACTTCGACCATGCCCGGGACAGTGACCACCGTTTTGACACGCGCGACGTGAAGCTGCTCGACCGCATCCGCTCTTGGGCGCGTCGGCTCATCAGGCTCGCCGTGCGCATGCTGCCCGGCGACGTGCTGGAAGACTGTCGTGCCCAAGCGGAGCGCTGGATATCCACAGGGCTCCGCCGGTGCGTCGGATGAAGATCAGCGTCATGTCGAGCAAACTTCGCTGGAAAGTTGACGACGCGCCGTCGAGTTTCACCAAGCTGAACTGACATGGTGACGGGTCATTGTCTGACAGTCGCTTCACCTGCCACCGCGTTGGACAAGGACGACGGAACTGGAAGGTGTCGGGTCGCGCGGCTTTCGCGGCTCATGCCCATGCGTCGTGAACCCAAGGGGATATCAAATGCGAAGTCTTCGAAACCATTGCCAGCGTCCCACCCGCGCGACGGTCGCTGTGGCCATTGCCGCGCTGCTCGCGGCCGTGACGGCGCTGCCTGCCCAGGCCCAGTATGCTGGCGAGGTCCAAGTGGAGGGCAGCGCCGACGGCTGGCTCTACGACCTCGGGTCGGTCATCAGCATCTTCGTGGACGCCCCGCTGGAAGAGCCGGAACCGGTCGCGATTGGCTGGGCGCCACCCCCGATGCTGGTTGAAGAACTCCCCCCGCCGCCAGAGCCGGACGCGGTGTGGACCGGCGGCTACTGGACATGGCAGGGCGATTGGGTCTGGTGTGCGGGCCGCTGGATGGTGCCGCCCCGGCCGCAATACGTCTGGGTCCAGCCGTACTACGAGCACCGCGATGACCGCGTCATCTTCCTACCTGGCTACTGGTCTCGCCCGGATGTCGAGTTCGTCGCTCCGTCATATGACCGGCCGATCGCCTGGGCCTACGTCGGCGTCAATGTCGTGGTTGGGCCGCCGCCAATGGGCCCGGCCGGGATCTTCATCCCGCCGCCGCCGGGGTCCCGTCCAGGCATCATCATTCCCGCCCCGGTGGGCACGCCGCCGGCAGTTGTGGTGAGTGCACCGCCGGTAATGAACGTGGGCATGAGCGTGCACGGCAACATCAACATCAACAGCCACAACACGGTCATCAACGACAACCGCGTCACCAACTACAACGTCACGAACGTTCGCAACGTGACCAACGTCGTGATCCAGGCACCGGCCGGTGCCATGGCAAACGGGCGCGCATTTGAGGCCACCGTACCTCACCAAGCTCATTTGGCGGCGGCGCAGAAGCCGGTGGTGTCGGTGCGCGCCCCGATTCCGGCCTCGCGCACGCCGGTGCAGGCATATGTCTCTGGCCGCAGCGTCGCAGTTCTGCCTGCGCCACAGCATGTACAAGGCTTGCCGACCGTGCCATCGCATCCGGTTGCCGTGCTGTCGCAGGCGCAGCGTGGCCAGATGGCGCACGCGCCCATCGTTCCGGCACCTCACGGTTCCCCTGCGGAGAAGCCAACTGAGCAGAAGGTGACGCAGCCTTCC
>FTKD01001593.1_pt1 | contig 50177 bp, 38 predicted proteins | sample 1658191 | NCBI WGS metagenome assembly FTKD01 (sample SAMEA3914808, study PRJEB12502) | metagenome | biome: forest; material: soil | place: Canada | collected 2011-08-03 | depth 0.3 m
ACGCGAAAGCGGGCAGACTTCCACATGGTCTTTCTCTACGAGAGAACTTGTCCAACCTTCTACAAGGGGGAATTGCAGATGACTACGCAAGAAATTGGTTGCGCGGGTGCGCCCTCACGCGAATCGGTCACATGGCACAGCATCGACTGGGCCATGTGTCACCGTGAAGTGCGAAGGCTCCAAGCGCGTATCGTAAAGGCAGCACAGGAAGGAAAACACGGCAGGGTGAAAGCCTTGCAGTGGATTCTTACCCACTCGTTCAGCGGCAAGGCATTGGCCGTCAGACGAGTTACCGAGAACCAAGGCAAGAAAACGCCGGGTGTGGATGGTGTTACGTGGTCCACTCCTGAAGCCAAGTCTCAAGCCATGTTGTCAATCAAGCGGCGCGGGTATCGTCCCCAACCGCTGAAGCGGGTCTATATTCCCAAAGCCAACGGGAAGATGCGGCCGCTGGGTATCCCGACCATGAAAGACAGGGCAATGCAGGCGCTTTACTTGCTTGCCCTTGAACCCGTGGCCGAGACTACAGCGGATCGGCGCTCATTTGGGTTCCGACCTAAGAGAGCCACTGCGGATGCAATCGAACAGTGCTTTACCACGCTGTCCAGGAAGATTGCGCCGCAATGGATTATCGAAGGCGACATCAAGGGATGCTTCGACAACATCAGTCATGACTGGCTACTGGGCCACATCCCGACGGATCGAATGATCCTGAAGAAGTGGCTCAACGCTGGTTACATGGAAGATCGACAACTTTTCCCAACTGAAGCTGGTACCCCGCAAGGGGGCATCATCTCGCCAACCTTGGCAAACCTCGTCTTGGACGGGCTGGAAGCCAAACTGGATGCCGCGTTCGGAAGAAAGCGGTACGCCAACGGTGTACAGACACGCCTGATGATCAACTATGTGCGATATGCGGACGACTTCATCGTGACAGGACGCTCGAAAGAGCTACTGGAACAAGAGGTCATGCCGATCATCGAGGATTTCATGGGGAAACGGGGGCTCACGCTCTCGCCCGAAAAAACCAAGATCACGCACATCAACGAGGGCTTCGATTTTCTAGGCCAGAACATCCGCAAATACAACGGCAAACTGTTGATCAAGCCGTCGAAAGCGAATGTGGCAACCTTCTTGGATAAAGTACGCTCTGCGGTCAAAGGTAACAAGGCGCTGGATCAGGATCATCTGATTCGGATGCTCAACCCGATGATCCGAGGCTGGGCGAATTATCACCAGCATGTCGTTGCGAAGGCGACCTTCGCTCGTGTCGATCATGAGATTTGGTGCGCGTTGTGGCAGTGGGCCGTTCGTCGGCATCCGCAGAAGGGTAACGGCTGGATCAAGAAGCGTTACTTCCACTCCGTAGACACTCGCAACTGGGTGTTTGCGGCGGCGACAGGTGAAAGATTCCCTGACGGGAATCCGATTCTGACGTCACTGCGGAAAGCAACGGATACGCCCATTCGGCGACACCCGCCAATCAAGTTGGAAGCCAATCCATTCGACCCGAAGTGGGAAACGTATTTTGAGGAACGTGTAAGCCTCAAGATGCAGAACTCGCTGAGGGGCAGGAAGAAGCTCATCAACCTCTGGCTGGATCAGGATCGCCGTTGTCCAATCTGTCGCGAATTGATCACGCAGGAATCGGGATGGCATGTCCATCACATCATTCGGCGGGTCGATGGCGGAGAGGACGGAAGTGCCAATCTCATCATGGTGCATCCAAACTGCCATAACCAAATTCTTGTAAATGGTCTCAAGGTGGTGAAGCCGGTTCGCGAAAGCGGGCTTTGAAAGGCTTGAGCCGTATGCGGGGAAACTCGCACGTACGGTTCTTAGGGGGGGATGGTCCAGCAATGGCCTGTCCCTACCCGACTCTACGGAGTTGCTATGATGTTCGAGACCTTTGGATCTGCCAAGCTCGATGTCAATGGTGTGACCATCAATCTGCGCCACGGCGGCAGCGGGCCGCCCTTGCTGCTGTTGCACGGCTTCCCGCAAACCCACGTCATCTGGCATGCCGTCGCCGACCGCCTGGCCGAGCGTTACACCCTGGTCATGCCCGATCTGCGCGGCTATGGCGACTCGTCCAAGCCGGCTGGTTTGCCCGACCATGCCAACTATGCCAAGCGCGCCATGGCGCAAGACATGGTTGACGTCATGCGCTCGCTTGGGCACGAGAATTTCTTCGTTTGCGGTCACGATCGCGGCGGCCGCGTGGCGCATCGCCTGGCGCTGGACCACGCCGAGCGCGTCAGGAAGCTGATGCTGATCGACATATCGCCCACGCGCACCATGTACGAACAAACCAATTTGGCGTTCGCCAAGCTCTATTACCACTGGTTTTTCCTGATCCAGCCCCATCCCTTGCCGGAAACCCTGATCGGCGCCGATCCGCACTTTTACCTGCGTTTTTCGCTCGGCGGCTGGGGCTCGGAGGGCAAGTCTTTCATCAGCCCGGGAGCAATGGCGGAATATGAGCGTTGCTTTTGCACAGCAGAAGCGATACATGCCGCTTGCGAAGACTATCGTGCCGCTGCGACAATTGATTTGGAACATGACTGTGCGGACGAAAAAATCGCCTGTCCGGTCCACGTGGTATGGGGCGAACGTGGCGTGGTAGGCCGGCTGTTCCACCCGCTTTCCGATTGGCAGGAGAAAGCCCAACTTCCCGTCAGCGGCCGGCCGGTTGCCGCGGGACATTTTATTCCCGAAGAAAAGCCCGATTGGCTGTTGCAGGAGATGTTGGCATTTTTCGTGTAGCCGGACGTGACCTGGGAGAGAACGATGGCGGGTGCGGTGCCTTTACCCACTGGACAGGCTGAACTGCTCGAGATGATCGCGCTCGGCGCGCCCCTGGCCGATACGCTGAATCGCCTGACGCTCTTGATCGAAGGGCAATCTCCTGGGCTGTTCTGTACCGTGCTGCTGCTCGATGACGACGGGCGGCATGTTCATGCCATCGCCGGTCCCAGCATGCCTCCGGGTTACCTCCCTCTTTTTGACGGGCATGAAATCGGCCCTGCCGTCGGCTCCTGCGGCACGGCGATGTATCTCAGGCAGACAGTGATTACCACCGACATCGCTGCCGATCCGCGCTGGGATGGCTATCGCGACCTCATCGCCGGCTACGACTTTCGCGCCTGCTGGTCGACGCCGATATTCCTCAATTCCGATACCGTGCTGGGCTCTTTCGCCATGTACTACCGCGAGGTGCGCAGCCCCGGCGCGCGCGAGCTTGAGCTGATCAATGTTGCGACGCATATCGCCGGCATCGCCATCGAACGCAAGCGCAACGAAGAGATGCTGAAACGGTATCGCCACGAGCTTGAGGATCTGGTCAGGCAGCGCACCGAGGAATTGCGCGCCGAAAAGGAGAAGGCCGAGGCCGCCGTTGTCGCAATGAGCAAGAGCAACGCTGAATTGGCCGCTGTGTTGAACACCCTCAATGTAGCGCAAGAAGAGTTGGTGCAGAACAAAAAACTGGCCGGGCTCGGTTCGCTGGTTTCCGGCATCGCGCACGAACTGAATACACCCATCGGCAATTGCCTCATGGCAGCGAGCACCATGCATGATCAGACCACGGCGTTCAACGCGCAATTTGTGGCAAAGGGCAGCGTCAAACGTTCCGATCTGACCGCCTATTTTGCAGAAGCCAAGAACGCCGGCGACATGCTCACGCGCAATCTGCACCGCGCCGCCGAATTGATCGCCAGCTTCAAGCAGGTTGCGGTCGACCAGACCAACTCGAACCGCCGCCACTTCATGCTCGACACAACCATAGACAACATTTGCCTGACGCTCAGAACCCGACTGCGCAAGACACGTTTCATCATCGACCACCAGATACCGGGCCATCTCGAATTCGACAGTTATCCGGGCCAGCTCGGGCAAGTGCTGAGCAGCCTGGTGGACAACGCCATCGTGCATGGCTTCGAAGGACGGGAGGACGGCACGATCACCATCGTCGCCCAGGTGGAACGCGAAGGCTGGGTGAGCCTGAGCGTCAGCGACGATGGCAATGGCATTGCGCCGGAAAACCTCAGCCGCGTGTTCGATCCGTTTTTCACCACCAAGCTGGGCAAGGGCGGCTCCGGCCTGGGCTTGAACGTGGTGTACAACATTGTCTCCGGCGTGCTGGGCGGCATCGTCAAGGCCAACAGCGAAATAGGCAAGGGGACTTGCATCGTCATGACCTTGCCCCAGATCGCGCCACAGTTTTAAGCCCGTTTTGCGTTAAGATGCCGCCTTTCGCAATCGCGGCCAGGCTTCTCTATGAAACGCAAATTATTGGTGGGTGTGGTGGTGTTGGTCGTAGCTGGCGTTGCGTTCTTCTTCTGGCATGAACAAAGAGCCAGCACCCCCCAGGTAAAGCAGCCGGCGGCCGCTGCCGCGAAGCGCCCGCCCGTGATGAATTGGAGCGCCAAGGTACGAGCATTCGCGGGCGACGGATTGCGTGGTTTCGCCGACGGCAAAGGCAGTGCAGCCCGCTTTGCCGACCCTTATGGACTTGCGCGCGACGCAGCCGGCAATTTCTATGTCAGCGACGCCGGCGACAACAACCTGATTCGCAAAATCGCGCCCGATGGCAGTGTCGGCACGCTGGCGGGCGGTACCGAAGGCTTCGCCGATGGCGTAGGGCCTGCGGCGGCATTCAACACGCCCTCGGGGCTGGTACTCGACGCCGCCGGCAATCTCTACGTCGCCGATACGGGCAACAATGCCATCCGCAAGATCGATCGGCAAGGCAAGGTCACAACCATCGCCGGCGACGGCGTGGCCGGCATGCGTGACGGCCCGGCGGCGCAGGCGCGCTTCAACGGCCCGCTCGGCCTCGATGTCGACCGTGCCGGCAATATTTATGTGGCCGATACCTATAACGACGCGATCCGGCGCATTTCGCCCGAGGGCAGCATCACAACCATAGCCGGCGGCCACGGCGCGGGCTATGCCGACGGGACCCCCGATGTCGCGATGTTCGATACGCCTTGCAACGTGCTGCTCGATAGCCGCGGCGATCTGATCATTGCCGATACGCACAACAATGCGATCCGCAAGATCGCACTGACCGGCAAGCTTGTCGCCGTGAGTACACTGGCGCGTTCGCTGCCCGAAGAGCATGATGCGCTGCTGCGCCGGCCCACGGGTCTGGCATGGTCGCAGGACGGCGTGCTCACCATCAGCGACAGCACGCGCGGGCGGATTTTGCAATTGTCGGAAAGCGGCGAGATCGGCAGCGTGCAAAGCGGTGTGCTGCAAGCCGCCGAGCACGCCGCAAGTGTTACCGACTTCAGCCTGCGCCTGGCGCGCCCGACCGCGCTGGTCGCGCAAAAGGACGGCAGCATCGCCGTCGCTACCGCCGGCAGCTATCGCATCGACATCGTGGCCCCGGCTCGTGCGGGCGAGGTCGGGCCAGGCGCCGCTTACCAACTGGCGCAGCAAACCACGGCGGCGGCGCGGCAAATCATCGGGCAATTGCCGGCGGTCAAATCGGGTCGCTTCCCGTGGCCCTTCAAGCCGCAAATGGAGGTCCATGAAGTCGTCGGCACGCTAGGCGAGGTGCGCGGCAACCACGACGGCGAGAGCCGCGACCATTTGCACGGCGGGCTGGACGTCCAGGCCGCGATGGGCACGCCGGTCCTGGCGGTGGCCGACGAAAAGGTGAGTGACCCTATTTCCACCTGGGCCTTCGGCAAGGAGGGCGAAGGCCTGTGTCTCGATCTTTTTTGCTATATCCACATGCGGGTCGGGCGCGCTGCCGATGGCAAGCCACTGGAATCCCAGCGCTTCCTGATGCGCAACGACGAGCAGGGCAAGCCGGTCGCCGTCAGGGTCAAACGCGGCACGCGCTTTGCCGCCGGCGAAGTATTGGGCAGCGTCAATAGCATGTACCACACGCATCTGGCCCTGGTCGTTGCCGGTGCCGAAATCAATCCGCTGGTGTTGCCGTTCCCCGGCTTGCGCGACGACGTGCCGCCAACCATCAAGGCGGTGCAGGTCGTCGGCGACGACGGCGCCGTATTCGACAAAAAGCTGAAGGGTCGCCTGCTCTTGCCGACAGGCGTGCCGTTACACATCGTGGTCGAGGCTTACGACCAGGTGAACGGCAACCAGAAGCGGCGCCAGCTCGGGCTGTATCGTGCAGGATTCCAGTTGCTTGCGGAGGACGGCAAGCCCGCCCCCGGATTTGGCGATCCCGTCATCAACATGGTTTTCGAACGCCTGCCCGACGATCCGGGAGCCACCAAGATTGCCTATGCCGACGACAGCGGCATCACGGTGTACGGCAGCAAGGCCACGCGCATGCGCTATGAAGTTACCAACCGCGTGCGCGATGGATTGGCTGCGCGCGGCGCCTGGGAGACCAAGGGCATCGCGCCCGGCAACTACATCCTGCGTATCGTCGCGCTCGACTACGCCGGCAACGCAGCGCACGCCGGGCGCGATTTGCCGATTACGCTGGCGCCGTAATGATCAGGATTCACTGCCGGGATTCGCTACCAGGGTTCGGCCTGCGCGGCGCTGAAGAAGCCGCCGCTCGGGCCATCGTCTTCCAGCACGGCCAGCCGGATCGAGGCAATGGCGCCCTGGGCCACCGACTGGTAGCCGCGACGTCCGTTCAAATCCGTTGCGGTATAGCCGGGATCGGCCGAATTGACCTTGATGCCGCTGTCGCGCAATTCATGGGCGAGCTGCACCGTCAGCATGTTCAGTGCCGCTTTCGAGGCGCAATAGCCGAGAAGCTTGACGTCGGCGAATTCCCATTGCGCATTGCCATTGTGCGTCAGCGAGCCAAGGCCGCTCGATACATTGACGATGCGGGCGCCGCGCGACTTGCGCAGCAGCGGCAGCATGGCCTGGGTTGTGGATAATGCGCCGAAGAAATTGGTGTCGAAAATCCGGCGCACCGCTTCCATGCTGGTGTTGCTGGGCGGCCCGTCGGCGCGGTCGGTAATGCCGGCGTTGTTGATCAGGATATCGAGCCGGCCGTAATCGTCCTCGATGTCTTGCGCCGCCGCAGCCAATGTCTCTGGACGTTCCACGTCGAGGTAGATGAAATTGGCGTAGATGCCTTCATCGCGCATTTCCGCTGCAACCGCTTCGCCGCGCACCCGGTCGCGCGCGCCGATCAGGATGCGCGCGCCGGTCTTGCCCAGCACGTAGGCGGCCTCGCGGCCTATGCCCTTGTTGCCTCCGGTAATGAGGGCCACGCGCTGCGTCGGCAGATACGTTTGCACCGGCTGTGGCGGTATGGCGTGAAAGCGGGACGAATGGACAGAAGGATTGTGATGGAGTCTGGTCATGTGCTATATTTTATGAAGGATCCTTCAGTTTTTGCATTCGCATATGGCAACCAAGACAATTTCTCCGCTCAAGCCCCGTAAAACCCCGCGCCAGGCCCGTTCCGAGGCTACGGTGGACGCGATTTTCGAGGCAACTATTCAGGTTTTGCTGGCCGAAGGCGCATCGCGCCTGACCACCACGCGCGTGTCGGAGCGCGCCGGGGTGTCGGTGGGAACGATGTATCAGTATTTCCCCAACAAGCGGGCTTTGTTGTTCGCGGTGTTGAGCCGCCACACGGACGAGGTGCTGGACAAGATAGAAGGAGCCTGTCGTGCCAGCGCCGGCCTTGCCGCAGCGGACATGGTGCAAAACCTGCTGGCGACCTACATTGAAGTCAAGACTTCCGATCCGGAAACCTCGATTGCCCTGTATCGCGTGGCTACCGAACTCGACGTTCCCGAGCTGATGGGCAAAGTCGGCGCGCGCATCACCGAGGCGATCGAGGCCATGCTGGCCGGCGCGGCCGATATGGAATTCGAAGACGTGCCGCTCGTGACAAACATGGTGCGCGCAGCCATGACCGGCGTGACGCGCACGGTGTTCGAGCAAAACGCCAGCCATGCGTTGATCCGCAAGCTGCATATGGAACTGCTCGTCATGTGCCAGTCCTACGTGCAGGCGGTTGGTGTCGCGCGCAAGGGGCGCCCAGCGCGGGCGGCATGAAAAAGCAAGCGCATTGTGAACAAGCGTAATATCAGGACACATCTGGTCAAGCAATTGCGCCGCACCGCCAAGGGCGTAACGCTGATGGTGTCGCTGATGCGCCGGGGCGATGGCGATGCCTTGCACGACATCCGTGTGCAGGTGCGCACAATATCAAGTGTGTTGCACCCATTTATCGACATGCCGCACATGAAACCGCTGCGGCGCTGCCTCGAACCCGTCAAGTCCTGGGTGCGCAAGAGCAATCGCGTGCGCGACACCGAGGCACAATTGGAACTGATTGCCGAGCTGTTGCCCGAGCCTTACCCCAAGGATGTGGAACGCCATCTGGCACAAACCGGAAAGGCGCTCATGCAGGAGCGGGCTTCGCTGGCGCAATCCAAAAGTCTTGCCAAGCTGCCGCGCCGGGTTGCGCGCCTGGCGAAAGAGGCAGATGATTGCCTGGGCCGGGTTTCTTCGGCGAGCCTGGGCAAGGTCATTGCCCAGGCCTGTGAAGCATTGCTCTTTGCCTTGCGCAACGATTGCGCCGCAGGCTTGCAAGAACCTGAGCACTGGCACCAGGCGCGCATACGCATCAAGCAGTTGCGCTACCTCATTGAATGGTTTCACGATTTTCTCGACCAACGCTACGCCGATTTTGCCGCCGACACCAAGCTTGCCCAGGAAAACCTCGGTCGCCTGCGCGACTGGCAAAACCTGCGTGCCGCGATGACTGAGGTCCCGGCCATGGCAGTATGGCTGGCCGGGCATGCGGAACTGGAAGACGAGTTGACGCGCCAGGCAAGCGCGGCCATGGCCTTCCTCGACCAGAAACTGAGGGGCTGGGAGTGATGCAGGCTTGCAAGCAAGCATCTTTTGCGGCCTGAACGTCGTATTTGCGCCAATGAAACCGGTACTCAACCCTTGTTTGTTGCGCGCAGTAAATTATGCGCTAGAATGTTTCCTATCAAACAAATAGGCAGGATGGCGCCTGTTTGGTAACTCGTGCACCCAAAGGTGGCTCGATGGACGAAGCGGATTCAGAACCACTGGTGTTCCTGCATTTGCTGGCAGACCGCAAAGGCAAGCTATCGGCGCTGCAACTGGCATTCGGCGAGGGCGACACCGCGCATCTGGCCCCGCTGGTCGAGCACCCGGATTTCCTCAACCTCACCCACCATTTCCCCTGCCTCCTGGTCGATTGCACGCCGGAAGGCGAATTTGCCGACGCGCTGGCAGTCACCACCTGCAAGCAGATATCGTCGTCCGCGATTGCCCGTTCCGACATAGAACTCGCGCGCGACTATCCTCCCGGCACCGAATGGGTCGCCGGCAACTGGTATTTCGCGGCGCCGGCCAAACCCAGCGGCACGCAGGCTGCCTCGCGCGCCCTGGCGCTGCAATTGGTGCAACTGGTCGCCGAGGACGCCGACAATCGCGAGATCGAGGATGTGTTCCGGCGCGACCCGACCTTGTCTTACCAGTTGCTGCGTCTGGTCAATTCGCTGGGCGTGGGCGCCGGCCGGCGCATCACCAGCTTTTCGCAGGCGATCGTCATCCTGGGACGCAATCAACTGCGGCGCTGGCTGAACCTGATGCTGTTCGCCGCGCGCGACGGCGATCTGCGCTCGGCCATGCTGTTGGCGCGTGTGGCGGTGCGCGCGCGGGCGATGGAATTGCTGGCTTACGCATCGGGACTCGACAAGTCTTTGCAAGAGCAGGCCTTCATGGCCGGGATGTTTTCGCTTCTGGGTGTGTTATTCGGTTCGCCCATGGAAGAGGTGTTGAAGCCCTTGGCCATCGGCGACGCGCTGGAAGGGGCAGTCTTGCGCCGCGAAGGCGAACTCGGGCATCTGCTCACCCTGCTTGAGCACGCCGAGGAAGGCAGGTTTGATCTCTTGGCCGAAGCGCTCGATGCGATCGACGTTCCCGCCGCGGAATTCAATCTGGCAGCGATCCAGGCCAATAGCTGGATGCTTACCGTGGTGCAAGACAGCCAGGGTAAGGAAAATGGCTGACGAATATGGCTGACTCCTCCATCGAGGCTTGCATTGCCTTGTGCCGCCGGGCGCAAGATCTCGAAGGCGAAGCTCTGGCTCGTGTCCTCGGTGAGCTGCAGACCCGGCTTGAGCAATTGTCCCCCGGACGCCACCACGACATCCGTCCCGGCACCAGCGAACCGGCAAAGACCAATGAGCCGCCGCCATCAGAACCCGTGATGCAGCTCGATTTGGCGGGCTACATCACGCATTGGAGCGCTGCTGCGGAAAAGATGTTCGGCTATGGCGCCGAGGAAAGCCTGGGGCGCCATGTGCTGATGCTCTACGCCGAGGACGACAGCAACGGCGAAATCGCCGAACTTTTCCTTGAACAGGGCAGCACCTTGCTTGAGGTGCGGCGGCGCAAGAAGTCCGGTGAAGTGTTCCGGGCCGGCATGTCGCTATCGATGATCAATAACGCCGATGGTGAAGTCAGCGGCCTGGCCATCCAGCTTACCGAGATTTTCGACCGCTTGTCCGATCAAGACAAGATGCGCCTGCATGCGCGCATCATCGAAGACAGCGACCAGGGCATCCTGATCACCGACAGCAGCGAGCGCATCGTCTCGATCAATACCGCCTTTACCCGCATCACCGGCTACACCGCTGCCGAAGCCATCGGGCAGACGCCGGACTTGCTGCGCTCGGGCCTGCACGATGCCGGTTTCCGTGCAGAAGTGAGGGGCGCCATGCATGGTGCGGGTCCCTGGGTCGGCGAGATCGTCGGCAAGCGCAAGAGCGGCGAATTGTTCCCGCAATCGGTCACCATCAGCGTGGTGCGCAATGAAGAGGACAAGATCACCCATGCGTTTTCCATCTTCTCCGATATCAGCCGGCACAAGGAAGCCGAGGCGCGGCTGCAGCGGCTCGCCAATTACGACACGGTCACAGGCCTGCCCAACCGCTCGCTGTTGAATCAGTTGGTCGGCCAGGCCCTGATCGGCGCGCGCCGCAGCAACGAGCACGGCGCTTTGCTGATGGTTTCCCTGAACCGGCTGGCCTCGATCAATTACACGCTCGGGCACGAGGTCGGCAACGAGCTGGTCTGCCAGGTCGGCCTGAAATTCCGCCAGACGCTGCGCGACGAAGACGTGCTGGCCCGCATCGACGGCGACAAGTTCGTCGTCGCCCTGTTTCATATCGAAAAGCGCGAGCATGCCGGCATCGTGGCGAGAAAGCTGCTGGAGGCGCTGGAGCGGCCGTTCCAGATTGCCCCCAACGAATTGCACGTCGATGCCTGCATCGGCGTCGCCGTCTATCCTGAAGACAGCCTGGATGCGGCAGTATTGACGCGCTATGCCGACGTGGCGATGACGCGCGTGCAGCAAGGCGAAGGCAAGGGATTCCTGTTCTACAGCCCGGACATGAATCAGCGCGCCAAGGAACACATGCGCATCGAAAGCCAATTGCGCCATGCGCTCGCAGCCGGGGAACTATGCCTGCACTACCAACCGAAGGTCAGCCTGCGCAACGGCCGCATCGTCGGCGCGGAGGCGCTGATACGCTGGCAGCATCCGGAGCGCGGCATGATTGCACCCGGGCTATTCATCGGCGTGGCCGAAGAAACCGGCCTGATCATGGAATTGGGCACCTGGGTGCTTGAGGACGCTTGCCGCCAGATACGTCAGTGGCAGGATGCCGGAATCCAGATGCCGCCGATTGCCGTCAACCTGTCGGCGCGCCAGTTCGATGCGGAACTGCCGGAGCGGGTGCAGGCCGTATTGAAGCGCCATCAAGTGCTGCCGGAACAGATCAAGCTCGAAATCACCGAGAGTTTGTTGGTGCGCGGGCCGGAAAACGTCATTCCCATCATGAACCGCCTCGTGGCGATCGGCATCGCGCTGGCGCTGGACGATTTCGGCACGGGGTATTCGAGCTTGTCCTACCTCAAGAAATTCCCCATCAGCAGCCTCAAGATCGACCGCTCTTTCGTCGTCGGACTGCCGCACGAAGAAAACGATTGCGCCATTGCGCGCGCCATCGTCACGATGGCACAGCAGCTACGCCAGGAAATCGTCGCGGAAGGCGTGGAAACGCAGGAACAGATGCGTTTTCTGCGCGAACTTGGCTGCGATCAATTGCAGGGATTCCTGTTCAGCCCGGCCGTGCCGCCCGAAGCTTTCGCCGCCCTGGTCCAGGAAGGGCGCAGGCTGCCGCTTCTAGGCGACTGAACGGCGCGCCCAGCTTCACAACCCCAATTCGCTCAAACCGGGATGGTCATCGGGGCGGCGACCCAGCGGCCAGAAATACTTGCGTTCCGATTCCGGGATCGGCATGTCGTTGATGCTGGCAAAGCGGCGCCGCATCAAGCCTTGCTCGCTGAATTCCCAATTCTCGTTGCCATAAGAGCGGAACCAGTGCCCGGAATCGTCGTGCCATTCGTAGGCAAAGCGCACGGCGATGCGGTCGCCGGTAAAGGTCCATAGTTCCTTGATCAACCGGTAATCAAGTTCGCGCGCCCATTTGCGTTCCAGGAATTGCCGGATCTGCTCGCGTCCGACCGGGAATTCCGCACGGTTGCGCCAGCGCGAATCTTCCGTATAAGCCAACGCGACGCGCGCCGGATCGCGCGTGTTCCACGCGTCTTCGGCCACGCGTACCTTTTGCATCGCCGTCTCCAGCGTGAAAGGCGGGAAGGGCGGTTTGCTTTCCATGTGGGTCTCCTTGAATCGATAGGGCTATGAAACGTGCGTCGAAGCCGGCTTGGGCAGGGCAATCATGGCAAGCAAGCCGATGACGCTGGTGACCACGGCATAGTAAGCCGGCGAGAGCGGATCGCCGGTCACCCCGATCAGCCAGGCGACGACGAATTGCGTGCTGCCGCCGAAAATGCTCACCGCCACTGCATAGACAATCGCCACGCCGGAGCCGCGCACGCGGTTCGGAAACATTTCAGTCAGCGCCGCAATCGAGGCGCCGCCGCTGCATGCCGATAGCAAGGCATTGAAGGCCGCCACACCGATCAAGGCACCGCTGGTGCGCGTGGCAACCAGGAACAGGAACGCCGGATAGATCGCCAGCATCAGCACGAGGCGCGGCAAGATCATCACGATCTTCCTGCCGAAGCGATCTGAAAGCCTGCCCCCGATCAGGGCGGCAGCCGCCGTACACACGCCCTGCGTCAAGGTCGCCAGCATGGCTTGGGATGGCGCCATCTTCAAGGTCGTCAATGCATACGTCGTCATGTAATTGCCGATGTAGGTCGTGATCGTCAGGCACATGATCACCAGCACGCCCAGCACCAGCGGCCTGGCATAGTGGCGGAACACCTCGGCCAGCACTTCCATCCCGCCATGCGTGCCGGGCTGCTCCAGCGTCTCGGGCAGCTTGCGGCGCAGATAAATCCCCAGCGGCACGATGACCAGCCCCAGCAGGAAAGGCAGGCGCCAGCCCCAGTCGGCCAGCTGCTCCTTGCTCAGCACCAGGGTCAGGATGCCGCCCACGGCACCCCCGGCGAAGATCGCCACGCCCTGACTGGCGATCTGCCAGCCGACGATGGCGCCGCGCCGGTGTGGCGGCGCGCACTCCAGCAGCACCGCCGTCGCCGGCCCCACCTCGCCGCCGAGCGCGAAACCCTGCAACAGGCGGCTGATGACGAGAATGATGGGCGCGGCAATCCCGATGCTGGCATAACCCGGCGTGAGCGCCAGCCCCAATGTGCCAAGCGTAATCAGCGCAATCGTCAGCATCATGGCCGGCTTGCGTCCCGCGCGGTCGGCATAGGCTCCGATCACCACCCCGCCCAAAGGTCGCGTGAAAAAGCCGACGCCGAAGGTGGCGAGCGACAGCAACAGGTTGATGAACGGATCCTTGCTCGGGAAGAAGACCCGGCCGATATAGACCGAGAAGGTCGAGTAGGTCAGGAAGTCGTAGAATTCGAGCGCGTTGCCCGCCACCGTGGCCGCGATGATGCCGGCGCCCAATTGGATTTTTCGCGGCGAACTTGGATGGTCTATCGTCTGGCTTGCTGGCATCAAGGCAATTCCCGGTAGGCGTGGAAGCCGTAACGCTCAAAAATTGCCAGCGCCGGCGCAGAGTGAATATACCCCAGCCAGAGCCGTGCCGCTTCCGGATGCGCCGCCCCCTTGATGACCGCCCCCGCGTAGATCTCCGTGCTGTTCTGCGCCGCGGGGATTTCGACATGGCCGATCGGGTTGCCCGCCTGCTCCTGGAACATCGCTTCCGATTGCCAGGTCACACCCGCATCGGCCACGCCTTGCATCAGGAATAGCGGCGTCTGGCGATGATGGATGAAGGTCAGCACGGCGCTGCCGTCGGCCACCTTGGTCTCGTAGACCTGACGCGCCAAGGCCTCCCCGCCGGCCTTCTCCAACGACGATTTGATCTGCCGCGCAATGCCTTCATACTTGGGATTCGGCATGGCCAATCGCATATCCGGCTTGCCCAGATCGGCCAGCCCGGCAATGCCGCGCGGATTGCCCTTGGCAACCATGATGGCAAGCGTATTGGTCACGTAAGGCACGGCCGGGCCGTCGAGCAAGCCCTGGTCGATCAAGCCCTTCACCGCATTCAAGCCGGCAAAATAGGCATCGCCCTTGATGGTCCACGTCATGTTGCCCGACGTGACCGTGCCGCCCGCCTTGATCTGATCAACCAGCATGCCAGGCGGAATGGTCTCCCAATAAATGCGCCCCTTGAACTCGGGATGCTCGTCTTCGAATTCCTTCACCAGCGGCGCCAGCGCAAAGAAATAATTGCCGCCCACATAAAGCACCAGCTTGGGGTCGCTCAAGTCGCCATGGAAATCGGCCAGCACATCGACCTGCGGCACCGTGAATTCCAGCCCGCGCTTGATCGCATCGTTGTTCGCGCCATGCTGCCAGGGCGGGAAGATGCGCTCGGCTTCATGCACCGCCGCAGCCGGGCTTTTCTGCTCGACCGGTGCCGCGCAGGCGCACAGCAGCGCGGCGGCAATCAGCGTCAGCGTCAGCGGTGCCGAAACCTTACCGGACATAGTGGAATCCGGCCGCTTGCAACTCGGGCAGCGTGCCCACCGCGCCCGGAATCAGAATCACGCCGGGAATCAAGTGATTGGTCAACTCGGCGGCCAACTCTTCCTGGCCTAGTTTGTCAGGATTGGTATCGCCTTCGCGCAGGCGCGCGGCCTGTTCCCAGATCGCGTTGTGGCAGGAAAGGAAAACCGCGCCGCGCTTTTGCAAGGCGAGAATGGTGCCGTTTTGCGAAGAGAACACCCCGGCCGGATCTTCATACTTGGCCGGATCGGCAGCGGCGGCTTCCTTTTCCACGATCAGCACGTTCTTCTCGAAACCCTTGCCGGCCAGCTTGCCGATATTGTATTTGTCCCACATTTCCTGGTCATACAAGGCAAAATTGGCCGAGCCATGCGTGGCCGACACCACCAGGAAGTCAGGGTGATCGAAGGACCAGACTTGCGTATTCAGGGAATTGCGCATCGTATTGATCCACGGGCCGGCGATGTCGGTGTTGTCCCATACCTGCTTGTGCGCCGATTTGTACGCCAGCAGTTCAGCCAGCGCCTCATGGTCCCATTGGTCGCGGCTGTTCGAGATCATCGGCACCGTCTTGAAATCGCGCCGGCGCGGCGCCTTGGCCAAGCGTGCCGTGAGTTCATTCAATGCCTTGGCGCCATCCTGCGGTGCCGACTTTGCCGCCGCCTGCACATCCATACCGCCAAATGTTGCCGTCCCCGCTGCAAAAGCCAGGCCAAGTTTCTGGATTGCCGCACGTCTGCTGTTGGTGTCCATCTCGTTCTCCTTGTCGTTAGGTGTCGTGCCGCCTCGTTTCAACGGCACGTCGTTAGTCCGCAGCAGGGCTGCCTTCCTGTCCCGCCTGGAGTTTCTTGACGGCCTCGCGTATCGGCGCGAACGGCCCCAGCCTGTGCTGCTGCTCGCCGAAGCCGTCCGCATAAGGGCCGTAGGGCGCGTCGACCGGTTTTTGCACGCGCCTGGGGTAATCCTGTTCCAGGTGCGCTTTCTGCGGACGTGCCTGGGCATCGATATGGGCGGCCACATCCCATGCGTCCTCCACCGATAAGGCAGGATGCTGCCAGTCGGTGCCGTTGGGCATATTGGCGTGGATGAAATTGGCCGCGACGATCAAGCGGCTCATGCCGGCGCCATTGTTGAAACTATCCGGCCCCCACAGCGGCGGGAACGCATAGCCCTGCGCATCGCCTGCCTTGCCCACGCGTTGCCCCTGCCCATTTTGGCCGTGACAGGCGGCGCACGTGACGGCGTAGATGGCGGCGCCGCGTTTGGGATCGGCGGCGCGCGTCAATTCCGCGATGCTGCCCGCGCCGCGGCCGGGTGTCGGCGCACCGACAGTGTGGCCGATGGAGAGGAACTTGAGGTAAGCAACCAGGGCCGTAATTTCCGTCCCGCCAGGCGGCAAGGCCTTGCCGTTCATGCTGCGCACCATGCAGCCCTGAATGCGTTCCTCTATCGTGGCGACCGTGCCGGAGCGTGCGCGGTAATTGGGAAAATCGGCATACACACCCTGAAAGGGCAGGCCGAATTCCTTGGTCCCGGCTTCGAGGTGGCAGCTCTGGCAGTTCAGATTGTTCCCGGCAAAGCGATGTTCGGGATTGGCGACTTCCGGCCCGATCAGGCTGGAAGTCTTGCTGACGAGGTCGCGCCCGTAGCGCACGGCACGGCCCCAGTCGTCGTCGGGCAAGGCATCGATGTCAGGTTTTTGCCACGCCTTCGCCTGTGGCGGCTCCACGCCGTGCACCAGCGGCACGGCGGTTACGGCAATCAGCAAACCCGCCAGGCAGCCGGCGAGGCGGGACAACGTGAATCTCGCGTAGTGATCGGTCAAAACTCTTCCCATTCCAGATTGGACAGCGTCGGCACTGTCCGCATCGTCCGCCCACTCTGCTTCGGTGCCGCAGGCGGGCGCGCTGGTTTCGGTGCCGCGATCGGCATCTCGGCGCGCACCGGCTTCGCCACGGCCGCGCCATGCGCCGCATCGAGCTTGAACACCCCGACCACGTGCGCAAGATGGCCGGCCTGTTCCTGCAGCGACGCCGCCGCTGCAGCAGCCTGTTCCACCAAAGCTGCATTATGCTGGGTCGATTCATCCATTTCAAGGATGGATTGCCGAATCCGTTCGATCCCCGATTCCTGCTCCTGACCGGCCGCCGCAATGGCACCCATGATGTCGGAAACGCGCAAAACGCTGGCGACGATTTCCTGCATCGTCTCGCCGGCCTGGTTCACCAGCTTGCTGCCGTCTTCGACCCGCTCCACCGAATCATCGATCAAGGCCTTGATCTCGCGCGCCGCACCGGCGGAACGCTGCGCCAGGTTGCGCACCTCGGCCGCCACCACGGCAAAGCCGCGTCCTTGCTCGCCCGCGCGCGCAGCCTCGACCGCCGCATTCAAGGCCAGGATGTTGGTCTGGAACGCAATGCCGTCGATCACACCGATGATATCGACGATGCGCTTCGATGAAGTATTGATCGAACCCATGGTCTCGACCACCTGCGCGACCACGGCGCCGCCTTTTTGCGCCACTTCCGAAGCCGAAGCCGTCAATTGGTTGGCGTGGCGCGCGTTGGCGCCATTCTGCTTGACCGTAGACGTCAACTCCTGCATGGACGAGGTGGTGTCGCCCAGCGAACTGGCCTGGCGCTCGGTGCGATTCGAAAGATCGAGGTTGCCGCTGGCGATTTCGCTCGAGGCGTTGGCGATGATGTCGGTGCCGCCGCGCACCTTTTGCACAATATCGGCCAGACTGTCGCGCATGGTGCGGATGGCAAACAGCAGGCTGGAGCGGTCTTCCGGGTCGGTGACAATGTCGCCGGCAAGGTCGCCTTGCGCAATGCGCCCGGCAATTGCGGCAGCATACTCCGGCTCGCCGCCCAATTGCCGCATCACACTGCGGATCAGCCAGGTAGAAATGCCGATGCCGAAGACGATGGCCAGCGAGGCCAGGGCAAGGCTGGCGATCAGCGTGCGCCGGGTCAAGTCCGAAATGTCGGTCCTGGTCTTGGCGAGCGCGCTGTTCTTGTCTTTCAATATGGCTTGCAGCAGCGAGCGCATTTCGCGCCAGACCGGCGTTTCTTCCGCATTGAGCTTCTCGATGGCGCCGGCCTGGTCATTTTTTGCCAAGCCAAGTACCTGGGCCTGAATCCCGGCCTGCTTTTCGCGCAGCGCGCCGATTTGCTGCAATTGCCCCGTCACATTGGCGTCGCCACGCGTAAGCAGTTGGGCCGCCTGCAATGCCGTGGAGAATTCGCCACTGGCAGTTTCCAGATTCTTGTAACCAACCTTGTTGTTCGGATCGAGCACGACGTTGCGCAAGGCTTGCCCCATTTGCAGGCCCTGGGCATATAGCGTGGTGACGTCTTGCAGCAGCGCCTGGTCGCTATCGAGGAAAGCCTGAAACTGGGCGCCGGAATTCTGCATGCCAAACAAGGCCACAGCGAGGGCCAGCATGAAGAAAGCAAAAACGAACGCCATGCAGGCGATCATCTTGGTTTTCAGTTTCATTATTCACCTTCCGGTGGAGACTGCGTGGTCGTTGTCACAAAACACAAGGTGTTGCCTGTCACGATGAAATGCCCGGCGTGGTCGGCTGGAAAAGAATAGCAGAGTGGCGCGCCAAGGCAAGCTGCGCGAAAGCAACATCCTGTCTGAATTTCACTGCAAGGCCGGAGTGACGGCAAGCTGTCAATTGTGACAGTAGCTAAGCTTGTGCTAATTCTCGTGATGCATCATCGCGTGTCGTCAATTTCGCCCACCATCCTGGAAGCTGCTTTGTCCAACCGAATCAAAACCCTGCTACTGACCTTGCTCCTGCTGCTGCCGGCGCTGCGGGCTCATGCCGACAATACCGAGCTCGACGTGTATCGCGGCGAAATCGCCGACGAAGGCGAAAGCAATATCGATTTCGCAGCAAATATCGCCAAAACGTCCAGACACAGCGACGGACGCGGCGCTTCGGTCTTTCAGGCGGTGACCGAGTATTCCTATGGCCTCGATGATTCCTGGGAAGTCGGATTGAAACTCCCCGTCTATGCCATGGGCGGCGCCTGGAAGGCCGGGGGCTTGCTCAGCGAAATCAAGTATGTCGCGCCGCACGAGAAGTACGGCTGGTATTGGGGTGCCGAATTCGAGATCGGCTATGAATCGATCGTGGGTGAAGACGAACAATGGACGCTGGAAACCGTGCCGATTATCGGGTGGCGCAATCGGTTCTGGGATATCTCGCTCAATCCGGGTGTGACCATTACCTCGGGAGGCGAGCAGCGCGGCACGGTGATCTTTGAACCGGCCGGCAAAATTGCCTACGCGACTGGTGACAAGTGTGCCGTCGGGATTGAATATTTTTCCGAAGCCGGGCCGATCGGGCATCTTTTGCCCGCGCGTGAGCGCAATGATTTGCTCTTCCTGACTCTCGACACCAGAATCGGCAAAAGCGCCGTCAATATCGGCCTAGGCCACGGTGTCGGCGCGGCCTCGCCGGGCCTGGCCTTGAAGACCGTCATCGACCTGGAATTCGATTGATCGCGTCCACGGCACGTCGATTGCAATGACCCCGCATGGGTTTGCCGAATCGGGAACGCCGCTTTCTTAGTCTTGCCGCGCCCTTATTGATGCGGCTTGACAATCACCGTGCACGTCATCCCCGCGCTTAGCAAGACATTGTCGGGCACCTTGTCGATATGGATGCGCACCGGAATGCGCTGCGCCAGCCGCACCCAGGAAAAGGTCGGGTTCACGTTGGCAAGCAGCTCGGGGGTCGTCGTATTGTCGCGGTCGGCAATCGCGCGCGAGATGCTTTCAATATGGCCCTGCAAGGTTTGCGTGCCGCTCATGAGCGTGATCTGCACCGGATCGTTTTCGCGCAATGCCGGTATCTTGGTTTCCTCGAAGTAGCCATAGACCCAGAACGAGTCCTTGTCCACGATCGCCAGTTGCGGCCGGCCCACCTGGGCGTAGTCGCCGGGATGCACGCGCAGGTTGGTGACGTAACCATCCACGGTGGCGCGGATTTCGGTGCGGCCGAGATTGAGCTTGGCGGCAGCGACCTGTTGCGCCGCTTCCTGGAACACCGCCATCGCCGTCTGCGATTGTGAATCGGCCACTTCGCGCACTTCGTTCGACACGATCAAATCATCGACCTTGGAGCGGCGCTCCGCGCTGCGCGCCTTTTGCTGCATGTCGGCGCGGCGCGACTGCATCAGCGCCTCTGCCTGCGACAAGGCGATGCGATAGCGCTCGGGATCGACCTTGAACAGCAAATCGCCCTTGTGCACGAGCTGGTTGTCCTTCACCAGCACCTCGACCACCTGGCCCGACACGTCGGCCGACACATTGATCACATCGGCCTGCACGCGGCCGTCGCGCGTCCAGGGCGCATGCATGTAGTGATTCCACAGGCGTTCGCCAAGCACGGCGGCAAAGGCCAGGACCAGCAGCGTGATGACGACGCGCAAGAGGGATTGGATTTTGTTCATGATGGTTCCAGCAAGGTATTCATGGGTTCACGGATAAAAGGCCAGGGCAATGCCGGAAAACAGGCAGACGAACAAGGCCAGATGAAATAGCGACGGGTGCCAGACGTACCGGCTCGCGCCCAGCCTGGCCAGCAGCCAGCTCACACCCCAATTGAGGAGGAGGGCGAGCAGAAAGATCAGCAACAGCGTGGGGAAATAGACATCCCCCAGGGCAAATTCACGCGGCATGGAGCGCTCCCATCGGATGTTGTGCGGTTTGCGGCGCCCCGCGCATCAGCGCGAACCAGCCGTCGTCGCGCAGGATGGCGCGGATCTGGTAGCAGCCTGCCAGCAGGCTGTCGCGCCGGCATGCCTCTTCAGGACTCAGGTTTGGCAAAGCGTCGAGTGCCATGCCGCTTTGCTGCAGGGCCTCGACGACGTGGCGCCGTTCGGTGTTGGCGCGGTGTTCGCACAGGGCGGCGATGGCCGTCATGGCCTGGTTCATCGCCGCATCGACGGTTTCGATACGCGGAAAACGCTTCAGCGTCTGGCGCAGTGCGATCACAATCTGCCCGACTTCCAGGATCGCCAGCGCCTGGCCCATGGCGTCGCCGGCATCGCCGTGCGCCGCTGCCGGCGGAGAATGCAACTGGAACAGCAGGTCGCGCGTGCGGCTCTCGAAGCGGTGGCGCAAGGCGCCGTCGTCGAGCGGCGCAAAGCATGCACTTGCAGCCTGCCGGCCCAGCGAGGTCAGCAGTCTTTCACGCAGGCGGCTGGCCGATGCCGGCAGTATCGAAAAGGCTACGCCCGCCGCGCCCAGGCCGATGAAGGTGGCGATGCCGTCGTTGAGAAAACTCGCGATGTCATAGTTCATCTGGTTATGCGGCGCCATCGCATTGAGCATGGCGAGGAACACGCCGCTGCCTTCGACTCCATAGCGCTTGTGCTCGATCAGCCAGGCGGAAAGGATCAGAAACGGTGCCATGCCCAGTGCCATGGAACCGAAGCCGTCGGCCAGCGGCAAGACCCAGAACAGGCAAAGGAAGGCCAGCGCCTGCCCGATGGCAAAGCCGACCGCCACGCGCTTGACCACGATCACCGGCGCCGGCGAAGCGCCAAACAAGATGCAAAATACCGCCCCCAGGATTGCCGCGCCATTGCCGCCGGGCCAGGCCGTGCCGATCCAGAAGGCCGACAGCACGAACAGCACGCCAACCGCGCGCAAGCCGGAAATGGCGGCGATCCAGCGATCGGCGTGCAGGGAAAATGCCGGTACCGGCTCCGGCTTGACGGCGTGCGGATGGCACAGCGCCGCGACGGCATTCGCATAGTCGGCAAAATCCTCGACCACTTGCAGATACAGATTGAGTACCGCCGCCGCATTGCGCCTGGCTTCCTGATCTTCGATCGCAGCGAGGGTCTCGCGCGCCTGCTGGCGCAGCTGCGGTATGCCGTTGCGATAGCCGCTCAGGCGCGCGGCAATTGGCTCCGGCGCGTGCGCATCGCCTTGTCCACCGATGCAAGAGACCATTTCACCGTAATGGCCGGTCACCAGCGCCAGCGTTGCGGGCGAGGCCTGTGCACGCAAGCGCCGCATCGCCTGAATGAAGCCGTGGAAGCTGGTCGAGAGCTTCATGAACGCTGCATTCATCGACCGCAGGTGCGCATCGCGCAACCGGGTATCGGGACTTTCAAGGAAGCTGGAGCTGCGTTGCGTCTCGCTGCCGACCACGTCGGTCACGAATCCCTGCTGGATTTCCTGCATGCGCCGTGTATCGATCTCCAATGAAAAGGCATGGACCATGAAGTCGGCAAAGCGCGAAAAGCGTGCGCGCGCCTCGGGAATCACGCGGCTGCCGGCATGGATCGGGAAAAACGCTTCGGCCACCACGCCGGCACAGAGGATGCCAAGCACCACTTCGGAAACCCGCGCCTGCGCGATATCGAAGGCATGGGCCGGCGCTGCGGCGGCGCCGAAGCCGACGATGGCGGCGGTGTAACCGGCCAGCATGAAGCCGTACGATTGGAAATTGCGATAGCGCGCCGCCAGCGCCACACACAAGCCTATCCACGCCGCCAGCGCAAGCAGGAACAGCTCGGCAGTCTGCGAAAACCACGCAGCCAGCAGCAGCGACATGGCGCAGCCCGCCAGGGTGCCGGCGATACGATAAAAACTCTTGGTCATCACCAGGCCGCTTTCCTTGCGCGCCACGATATACACCGTCATCAGCGCCCACTGCGGCTGCGCGAAATCGAGGCGAAACGATATCCACAAGGCCAGCAAACCGGCCGCGCTGGTTTTCAAGGCGAATACCCAATTCGGCAAGTCCTCGGAAAACCAGGCCGAGAAGGCGTCAAAGATGACATCACGCAATACGGAAGTCACGCGGCCCATGATTCAAACCTTCGCCGTTTGCTTGTTCATGCGCACCAGGACTTCCAATTGCTTGTACAGGGCGGCATCGACCTCGGCCACTTCGCGCGCCGACAGCGGCGAATAAATCTGCGTCAGGAAGTCCTTGGTGTGCGGCGTGACCCGGTCGATCAGCGCCATGCCGTCAGCCGTGACGCACAGTTTGTGGCTGCGCCGGTCGGCGCTGCCGAATTCGCGCGAGATCAGCTGCATGGCGATCAATTCGTCACACAGCCGCGTGATGTTGGTGCGCTTTTCACCCATGGCTTCGGCCAGGTCGGACGGTGCGATGCCTTGTTCGCCGTTGCTGTAGATCGACATCAGCGCCGAATAGGTGCGGTAAGTCAGGTCGAATGGCTTGAGCACGTCGTTGTACAGATCGACCGTGCGCTGATGGATGTTGGCGATCAGGCGCACCAGCCGCGCATATTCCAACGGAAATTCGGGGCGCTTCTGCTTGATCAAGGCCAGGTTCTTGCGGATGGCATCGAATGAGGCAAGCTGCTTGCTCGGCATGGCATTACTCCTTGGCGACGGCGGGAACAGTGGGAACAGCGGGGTCACGATCCACGCCGCCGCCCAATGCCCGCACCAGGCCGGCGTAGGCGCCCAATTGGCCGAATTGCACCTTGGCGTCGTTCTGCTGTTGATTGAGCAGATTGACCTGCGCATTCAACACCACGATGTATTCGGTCAGGCCGCTTTTGAAGCCCTGCATGGCCAGGTCGTAGCTGCGCTGCGCCAGTTCGACCGCGTGGCCGGTATCCTGTTGCTGCGCTTCCAGCGAACGCCAGGCGGAAACCTGGTCCGCCACGCCGCGCATGCCGTCGACTACGCTCTGGTTGTAGCGCTCCACCGCTTCGTCGTAGCGCGCCGTCTGCACGCCGAGGTTGGCGCGCAACTTGCCGCCGGTGAAAATGGGCAGCGAAACTGCCGGCTCGATGCCGTCCATGCGTGAATTGTTGGTCAGGAAACCGGCAAAGCCCAGACTTTGAAATCCGAACAGCGCGCTCAGATTGACGTTCGGGTAGAACTCGGTTTTCGCCACCTCGATCCCGCGTGCCGAGGCTTCGACGCGCCAGCGGTTTGCCACGACGTCAGGCCGGCGCCCGATCAAGTCGGCCGGCAAGGACGAGGGCAAGGCGATGCGCGCCACGCGATTCAGGCTGGGGCGGCCAATTGCCTCGCCCGCGCCGGGGCCTGCGCCGGACAAGGCGGCCAACTGGTGACGCAGGCTGTCGACTCGTTCATCGATCTGCTTCAGGCGCGCCTGCGAGGCAGGCAGCGGCGCCTCGGCCTGGCTGACTTCGAGCTGCGTGCCAAGGCCGATGGCGCGGCGGCGATTGGCGATCTCGACGATCAACTGCTGCTGCTCCAGCGTGCGCTGTTCGATGTCGCGCAGCTCGAATTGCAGCGCCAGCTCCACGTAAGCCTGCACGATCAGCGTTTGCAGCGCCAGCCGCGCTTCCTGCGCCTCGGCTTCGCTGGCGTGCACGTTGTCCAGCGCGGCCGATTCACGCTTGGCTTCCTTGCCCCAGACGTCGATGTCGTAGCTGGCCGAGAGGAAGGCGCTGTTGGTCCAGGTGTAGCTGCCGGCATAGGGCGGCGGGATGAAATCCTGCTCGCTGTAGCGCACCCGGTCGAACGCCACCTTGGCGCCGACTTCCGGCAGGCTGGCCGCATGCACGATGCCGGCCATGGCTCGGGCTTCGTCGATGCGTGCCGCAGCCAGGCGCAAGTTGGGGTTGCCCGCCGCGGCCTTGTCGATCAGCGCATCGAGTTGCGGATCGCTATACGCTTCCCACCATTTTGCCGTGGGCCAATGCGCACTCGACAGGGCGGCGCTTTCGATGGCTTTGCCGGCCGCCAGTTTGTTGGGGTCGCCAAGATGGGCTTGTGGTGCGATGCCTCCCATGTCGGCGCAGCTTGCCAGCAATAGGCAGATGGCGACCATGGCGGCGAGGCGCTTGGAACGGGCGGGTTGGGGAGTGAAAGCGTTCATCTCAGTGCATTATTGGATAATCCATTAATGCACTATATGCTCACTAATGATACAAGTCAAGAAGATATGAGATGTTAATTAAATTGCCATGAATTGCCGCGCTCAACTACGTTAATATCAAATAAAAACGATGGAATTCTAGAAATAAAATGGAAAAAAGGGGCAAGTATGGAAAACAGCATCAAGAAGCCAAAGATCCTGATCGTCGATGACGACCACCTTACTTTGACGCTATTGACCGGCGTGCTCGAAGTCAACGGCTATGAAGTCATCCAGGCCAGGAATGGCGAAGATGCGCTCGCCATCGCCATCCTCGACGACCCGCGCCTGGCCATGCTCGACATCAACATGCCGGGCATGTCCGGCCTCGATCTGGCGAAACGGCTGCGCAGCGACAGCGACATCCCTTTCGTCTTTCTTTCCGGTGTTTCCGATGAAGACGTGGTCAAGCGCGCGGTCGAATACGGCGCCTCCGGTTACCTCGTCAAGCCGGTCGATGTGCAAAACCTGATTCCGACCATCGAAGCGGCGCTTGCCCGTGCCAGCGAGTTGCAGAGCCTGCGCAAACGGGAGAGCAAATTGACCGATGCGCTGGCTGCGGGGCGCGAAACCAGCATGGCCGTTGGTATCCTGATGGTCCACTACCGAACCAACCGGCAGCAGTCGTTCGACATGCTGCGCTCGTTCGCCAGGTCCAACCGCAAAACCATCGCCGATGTTGCGCGCGAAGTGCTGCAGGCGCAGGAGTCGCTGAACCAGTTCCATATGTTGCCCGAGCAAGGCGGTGCAACGCGCCAGGGATCATGAGGCCGCCGACCGGCCGACAAGCTAGTAGCGCAACACGCCTTTCAGATATACGCCCCTCGGTATTTCGCTGCGCGCCGGGAGGGAGCCGAATTCCACGTGGTTGTCGGCAAACAGGTTTTGTGCAGTCAGCGAAATCTCCAGGTTCGAGCGCACTTTCCAGCCGTAGCGCACGTCCATCGCGGTGTAGGCGGGGACGACCGGGTTCGGCAGCGAGCCGATGCGATGGATGATCATATCGAGTTCCTGCGCCGGATCGATGTTCAGCGACGAGCGCAACTGAAACTGATATCTAGGATCGTTGCCGAGTGCGCTCGGTCCTGTGGGGTCGCGGCTGCCGGCTTCTATGCGCAGGTTTTCGCGCAACTCGGTCAGGCCCGCGCTCAGGCGCCAGTTTTGCGTCGCCTGGTAATTGCCCCAGGCTTCCAGGCCGTAGGTCGAACCTTCCATCATGTTTTGCACCACGGCGGGAGGCGGTTCGCCGCTGCGCAGCTTGCTGTAAAAATCGAAGAATCCTGTGACGGAATAGGAAAAGCGGGTGGAAGGCTGGCTGCGGTAGCCAAGCTCGACCACGTCGGCCACTTCCGATTCAAAATTGGGCCCACCCTCGATCACAGGAAGCAGGGGGATATGCGGTAGATGCAGATAAACATAGAAATCGGTGTCAAGGCGTGCCGGCGCCCGCACCGTGCGTGAAATCTCGCCCCACCATAGCTGATCGCCGCTCGGTTTCCAGGCAAAGCGCAGGCTGGGCAGGTATTCCACCCCGGTATAGACATTGGTTTCCGCCTTGATGCCCGCTGTGACGGTCAGGTTGCTGCTGACTGACCATTCGTCTTGCACGAACAGGTTCTTCCAGTTCAAATTGGCGTCCGCCGGAAGAAAGGCTTCGGGCAAGGGGTTGGTCGGGTAGAAGTAGGCTTTCGTGTCGTCGCGCGCCTGCCGATAGCCGCCGCCCCAGAGAATCCGGTTTGCGCTGCCCCACGTGAAGGCATGCTGCAACTGGATATCGAAGATATATTCTTCGTCGCGGTAGGTGTAGGGATCGTCCTGTACGGTGTGGTCGTAGTAGGCCTGCAGCGAAAAGTTCGAGCCGCCCTCGAGTTCGTGCGACCAGTGCGTCATGAGGTTGTCGCCTGATACGGTCGGCGTTCCGCCCAGGTCGCGATCGGTTTTCCCGCGATAGGCGTCGCCCTGGACGTTAAAGGTATCGGCGCCCTTGTGCCAATCGGCGTGAAATCCGGCTTGCCCGGTTTGCCAATCGTCGGGAGCGGACAGCCCGTTGGCTTGTGTTGTGTTCTTGCTGTCCAGACCCATGGCGTAGACGCGGAAATAGCCGTCGTCACCGATTTTCCCGCCATAGCGCGCGCTGGCGCCTTGCGCCCGATTGCCGTCTCCGGCCGCCACCAAGGCGCCTTGGGTGTCTTGCGCGCGGCGGGTGATGATGTTGATGACGCCATTGACGGCATTCGCACCCCATAAGGTGCCGCCGGGGCCGCTGATGACTTCGATACGGTCGATATCTTCCAGCATGACGAATTGCGAATTCCAGAAGACGCCGGAATAGAGCGGGGTGTAGACCGTGCGCCCATCGATCAGCACCAGCAGCTTGTTGCCGATGGCATTGTTGAAGCCGCGCGCGCTGATGGCGTATTCTCCGTTTTCCACTTCCGCCACTTGCAGGTTGGGTGCGAGCCTCAACGCGTCGGGCAGGGTATTGGCGCCAGAGCGTCTGATGTCGTCGTTGGTGATGACGTAGATGGAGGCCGGCGCATCCGACAGTTTCTCGGCGTGCTTGGATACTGACGTCACCTGGATGTTGCTCAACTCCTCGATGCTGAGGGCAGTCAGATCCTGCTCCTGGATTACCTCGCTCTCGGCGCCACGGGCCGTACTGGAGAGCAGCGCGAGGCACGTGGCGGCCAGGCCAAGTCTTGCTGAATAGGACGGCCGGCGACTGCCGCTGCACTCAGGCCGAAATTCCGACAATACCCGTGAAAGTGGATGCAAATGTGCCTCAAAGATGCAATGATTCCGGTGAACGATGCCGTCTGTGCTATCCACCCGCCGGTTCGCGCGGCGGATAGGCAAGTCTCGATGCTATTAAATTGATAAGCCGAGTCAACCTGTCATTGTTTACAGGATGAACTTATCCTAAAAAGAATTCAAGATGGAAAGCAGCTTGGCTTGCGCCACAAATTGAGGTGTAAAAATCGCGACAGGCATTGGCGGGTTTCCGGGGAGGGCACGATGCAGCGCTTGTTCGTTTGGCGTGTCGGCTTGCAAAACTTTGCCATGCCGTTTCCTGCGGTACTGAAGGTGGTGCGTGCCGTCGCCCTGACCGAAGTGCCGGTCGGTGCCCCGTTTGTCTGCGGTGTGATCAATATGCACGGCGCAATCGTGCCCGTCATCGACGTTCGAAGGCGTTTCAAGCTGCCGCAACGCACCCTTGTTCCGGCGGATCACTTCATCATCGTGCGCACGCCGCAGCGTACACTGGCGCTGTGGGTCGATGCGGCACACGGTGTCGTCGAATGCCCGGACGAAATCATGATTCAGGAGGAAGCCACGATACCGGGCAGGGGTTCGCCGGCGGGGTTCTGCAGGCTGCCCGATGGCTTGGTGTTGCTGCACGATTTGGAGCAATGCCTGGCCGCCGGGGACGGCCTGCCGGCGGAGCTTGGACAATGATGCGGGATCAGGAAGCGCTGTTTGAACAATTCGGTGCTTTCGTCCAGAACGCGATCGGTTTGTCGTTTCCGCCCGAGCGGCACCACGACCTGATGCGTGCCATGCAACACATGGCACAACAGGAAAGGTTCGAGCGGGTGGAAGATTGCATGCGGGCGGTGATGATGTCGGCCCCGGGCAGGGTGAGCGCGGAAATGCTGGGGCGTTATCTTTGCACCGGGGAAACGTATCTTTTTCGCGACGCGGAAATGTTCTCCATTCTGAAGCTCGACATCTTGCCGCTGCTGATCGCTGCACGCCGCGAGAGCGGCAGCAAGACATTGCGCATCCTCAGCGCGGGCTGCTGTACCGGAGAGGAGGCGTATTCCCTGGCGATTCTGGCGCACGATTTACTTGATGGCGAGCAATGGGATTTGCGTGTCGTCGGTGTCGACGTCAATCCGGCTTTCCTTCAGTCCGCATGGGCGGGCGTGTACGGCGAATGGTCGTTTCGCGGCGTTCCGGCCAATCTCAAGTCGCGCCATTTCCAGCCCCAGGGCGACGGCAGGTATGCGGTCGGCGAGGCGGGCAGGCGCGATGTCGATTTCCGCTATATGAATCTTGCGGCGGACGATTATGGTGTGCTCGATGATTTGGCCCCCTTCGATCTCGTGTTGTGCCAAAACGTCCTGATGTATTTCGGCGCCCAGCCGTGGGATCATGTGGCTTCCCGGATATATGGGTTGCTGCGCGAGGATGGCTGGCTCTGTGTCGGCCCGGTGGAGAGCGACCGTTCGTTGTATCGGCAGTATCTTCCTGTCGAATTCGGCGGGCTGACCTTCTTCAACAAAGGACGCGCCCAGACTCCCCCGGATGTCGGCGCCGTGCGCAGTTTGACGTCTTGAGGTGCGGGTTTGCAGTGCGGGCTTGCCGTGCAAGCCGGTGGCGGGCAGGGAAAATGGCTACGTGGCCGCGGTAACAGGATAGGAGCACAATGGATGATGCGATCGAGTGGGACGCCTGTCGATTGGGATGAAGTAAGACGGCGACTGTCTTCGACGGAACAGATGCTGGACGAGGACTTCTCGCCGTCGGCGCAAGCTCAGGAACGCATCCTGGAGGAGCGCGCACGGCTGCTTGCCCAGGAACCGCAGACCGAGTCGGATGCGCAGACGTGGGAAGTGCTAGGATTTTCCATTGCCGATGTGCGCTACGCGTTAGAGGCCGAATGGGTGCGCGAAATCGTCGTGCTGAAGGAGTTGACGCCTTTGCCTTGTACGCCGCCGTTCGTGCAAGGTGTGGTCAATATACGCGGAAGGATCGTGTCGGCCGTGGATTTGCGCTGCTTTTGGGGGGTACCCGAATTGGGAATCGTCGATTTTCACCGCATCATCGTCTTGCACGGGCATGGCATGGAGTTTGGTGTGCTGGCTGATACGATCGAAGGCGTGGCCCAGGTGAGCGAGAAGGACTTGCGTCATGAGGCGGCGGCTTTGCCTTCCGGCATTCCTGCGCAATTCGTCAAAGGCGTGGCGTCCGGCCACGGTATATTGTTGGATGCGGAAAGACTGCTGTGCGATCCCCGCATGGTTGTCGATCAGGAAATAGAAGCATGAGGAAGATCTGTTGGGGTTCGCCCCGAACATCGTGGAGTGGCCTTTGCGCAACACAATGATGCCCCCTTCAACTCATTGGAATGTGCCGAACCGGCCCGCTTGCCGCATGCGGGGCTTGTTCGCTGCCGCCTTGTCCGTCTTGCTCCTCGCGTCGCCCGGTTCGTGGGCGGTCGCGGACAGCGGTTCGCTGGAATACCCGATCAAGGCTGCCTATTTGTACAAGTTCGGCAATTATGTCGAATGGCCGAAGCCGGCTTTTGCCAACCCCGGCAGTCCCTTGAATCTTTGCGTCCTGGGAGACGATCCGTTCGGCAACCTGCTTGATAGCGCAGTCGATGGGCAGCGCATCGACGGCCGTACGATCGTGTTGCGGCGCTTGAAGTCGGTCGGCCATGAATCGGGCTGCCATATCCTGTATCTCGGCATTGCCGATCCGCAACGAGCCGGGCAGGCATTGGAAAGCGTGCGCGGCGAATCGGTCCTGGTTGTGTCGGATGCCGGTTCAGGCGCGCCCGGCATGATCCAATTCGTGCTCAAGGATAATCGCGTGCGCTTCAATATCGACGACGACATGGCGAAGAGCAGCGGTTTGACCATCAGCTCCAAGTTGCTGGCCCTGGCTGTGACGGTCAAATCGAAATCACCTGGGGAGGCACGCTAAATGCAATGGCTCACCGACATGCCCATTCGCGCCAAGCTGCTGCTGATTACGGTGCTGTCATGCGCGATCGTGCTGGTTTTGGCCGGGACCATGATCGTCGCGTTCCAGTTCTCCACGTACCGGGCGCAAAAAACCCTCGAAGCCGAAGCGCAGGCGCAGATCCTGGCGGCCAGCGCGGCGCCATCGCTGGTGTTCGACGATGCCAAGGCGACGCAGGACTATCTCAATGCGCTGAAGGTCAACAATCAGATCGCCGAGGCGGCGATCTACAAGGGCGGCGCCCTGTTTGCCAGCTATGTGCCGGCCGCGCTGGAAAAACGGCCGCTTCCGGTGCGGCTGGAATTCGCGCAAACGCATTTCGAAGATGCCGACCTGCTGGCTTACGCGCCGATCAGGGAAGAACAGCGGCAGATCGGTTTCGTCTACCTGCGCCTCAGCACCGAGCCGCTCATTGTTAATGTCATGCGCAACGGCGCGCTCATCCTGGCCGTGATGCTGGGGTCGCTGGTGCTGATGCTGCCGTTTTCGCTGCGCATGCACGCCAGCATCGCCAAGCCGATTCGCGACATCGCCGAAGCGGCCCGGCTGGTGGCCGCGGGCGAAATCGCCACATTGGAAATCCGCGGCAAGCGCAACGATGAAATTGGTTTGCTGGAGCAGCAATTCAACAAGATGGCGCTGTCGCTGCAGGAAAAGGCAGAGTTGGCGAAACGGATTTCGACGGGCGATTTGTCGGTCATGGCGGCACCGCAATCGGATAGGGATGTCCTTGGCAATGCCTTCGTCGCGATGACCCGGGATTTGCAGGAAAAAGCTGAACTTGCGACGCAGATTGCCGATGGAAATCTGACCGTCGAAGTCAGGCCGCGCAGCGAACAGGACGTCCTGGGCAGCGCGTTCGCCGTCATGGCGGACAATCTGCGGAAAATGAACCGCTCCGTCAGCGAAGGCATCATGGTTCTGGCCGGGGCGGCCAGCGAAATCCTTGCCGGCACCAGCCAACTGGCCGACAGCGCGACCAAGACCGCCACCTCGATTGCGCAAACCACGGCGACGGTCGAGGAAGTGAAGCAGACCACGCTGTTGACGAATCAGAAGGCGAAGAACGTTTCCGACGCCGCGCAAAGGGCGACGCTGGTTTCGCAGGACGGACGCCGTGCTGTGGAAGAGTCGATCGACGGCATGTCGGAGATACGGCAGCAGATGGAATTGATTGCCGAGAGCATCGTCCGCCTGTCCGAGCAAAGCCAGGCCATCGGGGAAATCATTGCTACGGTCAATGATCTGGCGGAACAATCGAATCTGCTCGCCGTGAATGCGTCCATCGAAGCGGCCAAGGCGGGCGAGCATGGCAAGGGGTTTGCCGTGGTGGCGCAAGAGGTGAAAAGCCTGGCCGTGCAATCGAGGCAGGCGACGGCCCAGGTGCGCAGCATATTGGGCGATATTCAAAAGGCCACCCGCAGCGCCGTTTCCGCCGCCGAGCAGGGCAGCAGGGTGGTCGAGTCGGGGGCGCGGCAGTCCAAGAGTGCCGGCGAGGCGATTGCGCAATTGGCCGACAGTATTGCCGAAAGCGCCAATGCGGCGGCCCAGATTGCGGCATCGACCCAGCAGCAATTGGCCGGCATGGATCAACTGGGTTACGCCATGGAGAGCATCCGCGTGGCGACGCGGCAGAATGCCGATAGTACGAGACAGGCTGAGGCCGCTGCCAATGGCTTGCATGATCTCGGCCAGGAATTGAAGACCTTGATTGCGCGCTATCGGATTTAGCGCGGGAATCGTGTTTGCCCGGGGAAGAGCATGGCGACAGACGAACAGGCGTTTTTGCGCAGGCTATTGGCGACCTTCAAGCTGGAAGCCGATGAGCATGTGAAGACGATGTCGGATTCGCTGCGGGCCATGGCCGATCCGCTCCAGGCGCCCAGGATGCGCGAGTTGACGGAAATCCTGTTTCGCGAAGCGCACAGCCTCAAGGGGGCTGCCAGGTCGGTGGACCTGGCGCACGTGGAAGGGCTTTGTCACGCGCTGGAGGCCGTGCTGGCGCGTTTGCGCAATCAGGAAATTGCCACCTCGGCGCGCCTGTTCGAGGTGTTGTACCGGACGCTGGACCAGTTGGCGCTGGATATCGAAAGCGGCGTTGCCGGCAAACCGGTCGAGGATCGTACCTCGCTGCGGCAGGCCGTCCTGGCGCTCGCCGAACCGGCAGAGCCGGATCCGCCGGACATTGCTGCGGCGCCACTTCCTCTCAATCCGCCCAGTCCCCCCATTGCTCTTCCCCACGCCAATCCGGCACGGGTCGCCGAGGCTGAGGATACGGTACGCATCTCCGCCGGCAAGCTGACGCGCCTGTTTGAGCAGGTCGAAGAGTTGATGGCCTTTCAATTCGCCGCCGGGCAAATTGCCGAAGACTTGCGCGACTTGCATGGCTTGATGGCCGACTGGGAGCGCGAGTCGGGGCGGCTGGAGCATGAATCCGGCTTTCATCACCTCAGGGTGTCGGCACGGTCCGGCGCACTTCCCCTGGTGCGGCACGATGTTGCGCCGCGCGCCCCGGACGCGCCGGATGCCACGCGATACCGCTCCTTCGTGCGTACCGTGGCGCGGCGCCTGGTGCAAATCGAGATACGGGCGGAGTCCGAGCGGCATCTTCTGTCGACGATGCTCGACGCCTTGCAAGACGAGATGAAGGAGGCGCTGATGCTGCCTTTTTCCGCGCTGTTCGATGTCTTGCCGCGCATGGTGCGCGACCTTGCGCGCGAGCGAGGCAAGGAAGTGGAACTGGTGGTGCAAGGCGATGCAGTTGAGATCGATCGGCGCATCCAGGAGCAGATCAAGGCGCCGTTGATCCATTTGATCAGGAATGCCGTGGATCATGGACTGGAGGCGCCTGAGGAGCGCAGGCGCAAGAGCCGGCCGGCGATGGGGCGCATTGTGGTCAGCGTTTTGCCGGTGGAGGGAAACAAGGCCGAGCTGTGTGTTGCCGACGATGGCGCCGGCCTTGATGTGGAGAAGATCAAGCGCAGTGCACTGGCACTTGGCATCAGGACGGCAGAGCAACTGGCACAGTTGGGCTGGCGGGAGACGGCGGACCTGATTTTCGAATCGGGTTTGTCGACCAGTGACGAACTGACCGATGTTTCCGGGCGCGGACTTGGCATGGCGATCGTGCGCGAGAAGATCGAAAAGGTCGGGGGAAGCATCGATGTCGAAGCGGCCGAATCCGGTGGCACGCGTTTCAGGATTGTGCTGCCGGCGACGCTGGCGACGTTTCGCGGCGTACTGGTGGACGTGTCGGGCAGGGAGTTTGTTTTGCCTTCGCTGAATGTCGAGGGGGTGCGCAGGCTGGCGCGCGCCGCCGGCGAACCGCTGCCGCATGCTATCGATGTGAATGGGGCGATCTTGCCGTTGCGGCACCTGGGAGAGATATTGCGCATCGCAAGCAAGGTCGGGGTGGCAGAGGCGACGCACTGGCAGGTCGTGGTGCTGGCCGGCGGCGGCACGCGCGTGGCCGTCTGTGTCGATGATATCGTGGGCGATCAGGAGATCGTGGTCAAGGGGCTGGGGCCGCAGCTTGTCCGCGTGCCCAATGTGGCCGCCGTGACCTTGCTCGACGGCGGCCGCGTGGCGCCGATATTGAACGTGCAGGACGTGATGAAGTCGGTCTTGTCGCAGGGCCGGAGGCCTGCGGCCGGTTCCGGCAAAGCGCGCCTGCAATCCCTGCTGGTTGTGGAGGATTCGGCCACCTCGCGCATTCTTTTGCGCAATATCCTCGAGGCCGCCGGATACGTGGTGGCAACGGCAGCCGACGGTGCCGATGCGCTGGTGGCGCTGGACGAGGGGCATTTCGACCTGGTCGTGTCGGACATCGAGATGCCGCGCATGGATGGCTTCACCTTGACGGCGCGGATCCGGGCCGATCGGCAACGGCATTTGCTGCCGGTTGTGCTTGTGACGACCCTGGACTCCCCTGACAGCAGGGAGCGCGGGCTTGCCGCAGGCGCCAACGCCTATATCGTGAAGGGTGGATTTGACCAGAGCGATCTTCTGGAGGCAATCAGGAGGCTGATTTGAATCAACTTGAGACGTCGCCGCACATCCGCATTCTGCTGGTGGAGGATTCGCCGGTTATCAAGGAGCTGCTTTTGTATGTCCTCGGCGCCGATGACACGATGGAGGTGATCGCCACGGCCGTCGATGGAGAGCAAGCCGTGGCGTTTGCGCAACATCACAAGCCGGACATTGTGTTGATGGATATTCATCTGCCCAAGATGGACGGTTTCGCTGCGACGCGGCAAATCATGGAAACCTGTCCTACGCGGGTGGTGATGGTTACCGCCACGTCGATCCCTGAAGAGATTGCATCGACCTTCGAGGCGCTCGACTCGGGTGCCTTGACCGTCATGGCGAAACCGCCCGGCCCGGGGCATCGCGACCACCGGCGCATGGCTGACGAGTTGCTGCAGACGGTGAGGTTGATGTCGGAGGTGCGGGTCGTCAAGAGGTGGCCGCGCCAGCCGCGCCCGCAAGGGCAGCCGGTCGCCGTTCTCCATGACCTTGCGCCTGACGCCGTGGTCAGTGTGGTTGCCATTGGCGCATCGACCGGCGGGCCGCTGGCGCTGCGCGAGATATTGTCCCGTTTGCCGCACGCGCTTGCCGCGCCGATATTGATCGTGCAGCATATCTCGACCGGGTTCAGCAATGGCTTTGTGGAATGGCTGGCGCATAGTTCCGGCTACGATGTGCGCCTGGCGCGACACGGAGAAGTTCCGCTTGCAGGCGCGGCTTACGTCGCGCCCGATGGCTGGCAGATGGCCATGTCCCGGGACGGCACGATCGGCTTGCATCAGGGCGCGCCGGAGAACGGCATGTGTCCGTCGGTGTCGTTTCTGTTTCGCTCGGTCGCAGCCGTTTCAGGTGGGAATGCGGTGGGCATCTTGCTAACAGGAATGGGGTGCGATGGTGCGCTGGAATTGAGGCAGATGCGGCAGGCCGGCGCGATCACGATTGCGCAGAGCCAGGAGAGTTCCACCGTATTCGGCATGCCGGGGGAGGCAATCAATGTGGGAGCGGCGATTTTTGTTTTGGCGCCGGAGGAAATTGCCGCTGCGCTGGCCGATATTGTGAAACCGCTGAAATAGGTCTGTTTTTGATGGATAATTCCTGATGTGGCATTGCTCTTTGTTTCGCCGTTGGCGGCAATGCGGGCGCGTGGTGGATTACGGAATGGACCGCCGCACCTGGTTGCGAATGTCAAGCTGATATGGATGACAGGTTGACCTGCGGCGGGAAACATTCAGCATGAGGAAGCCGGCTTGAAATTTCTTGCCGAAAATCAGGATTGCGGGTGTTGGCTGGAGGGCGGGTAGGCGGATGGCTAAAATTCTCATTATTGACGACGAAGAGCGCAATCGCAAGCTCCTGGAGATTTTGATGACGGCTGACGGACACGAGGTGACGGTGGCGGTCGACGGACACAGCGGCATGCGGGAAGCCACATCCATGGCGCCTGATCTGATCATTCTCGATGTCATGATGCCCGGCATGGATGGTTTCGAGGTTGCGCGTGCGCTCAAGTCGAATCCCCTGACGCAATCGATTCCCATTGTGGTGGCGTCGTCGCTTGACGACATTGCTTCCCGGAAGCGGATGACGTCGATCAAAATCGACGCGTTTCTGGTCAAGCCGATAGACCGATGGGAATTGTCCAGGCAGGTTGCTGAACTTCTGAGGATGCGGCAAGCCGTGCTGCCGCCGGGTTCTTCCGCATGACTGCACGCGGACGAAGAATCTGACCCTCACATGGACGGCTCTCAAGACAGCCTTCGGCAAACGGCCAATGTTCTCAATTTGCTGCGTCAGATCGGCCGCGTATGCGTGCGCGCCAAATCGGCAGATAGCCTTTATGCCGACATTTGTGTCGCAGCAACGCAGGGCGGAACGTTCCGTTACGCTTGGGTGGGTGTTTTCGAACCCTTGTCGTGTGAATTGAGGATGCTGTCGGCCGAAGGGACGGCAATCCTTTTCCCGGGTGCCGCCTGCAATCTGCGCGATTTCGTCGAATCGGTCAGGCTGGCCGATCGGCCGCAGACCTATGCCCAGGCCGGCCATGGCGCCTGTCTGGGGTTGCCGTTTTGCGAGCAGCAAGGCTTGGTCGGCGTGCTGTTGCTGCACAGCGACTGCGATACCTTGTTCAGTTCGCATATCGTGGGATTGCTGGCGGAACTGGCGGAAGACATCGCCCTGGCGCTCAACAATATTGCCATGGAGGAGCGGCGGCTGGTCGCGGAAACCAAACTTCATTATCTTGCTTTCTACGATTCCCGGACCGGCTTGCCCAACCGGGCGTTGTTGGAGCAGCGCTTGGCGGAGTTGGCGCAGCAAGTGAAGGAATATGGCGGATATCTGATTTTGATCGACATCAAGCTCCAGCGCGTCAACCAGGCCTTGCAACTTCTTGGCAATGCGGGGCTGGACGAGGTGTTGCAGGATCTGGCCCTGCGCTTCGAACAGTATGGCGGCGTGGAGACGCTGGTTTCGCAGTTGTCGCAGGATGAGTTTTCACTGGCGTTGCGGGAGCCGCATGATGCCAATGCGGCCCTGCGACTGGCAAGGGAAGTGCATGCCTTGCTCGGGGAACCCGTTAGGCATGGGGATAAGGAGGTATTCATCCAGGCCAGCGTGGGCGTTGCCGTCTATCCCATCCACGAGGCGGATATTCAATATTTGCTGCGGCGGGCGCGCGCCGCCGCGGAAAGGTATGGCGAGGACGGCGTCCGGCTCTACACGCCGGATCTCGACCGGGGTCTTGAGCAGAGGCTGCGGATGCAGGCCGACTTGCATCGTGCGCTGGAACGCGATGAATTCCTGCTGTATTACCAACCGCAATTGAATCTGAAGACGGGGGAGGTGGTGGGTGCCGAGGCGCTGCTTCGCTGGCGCCATCCCGAGCGGGGAATCGTTGCGCCGGGCTTGTTCATCCCACTGCTGGAGGAACTCGGCATGATGCCCGAAGTCGGAACCTGGGTGCTGAGGACCGCCTGCCGCGAAATCAAGCAATGGCAGAAGCAGGGGTTTGAGTGGCTGCGGGTGGCGGTGAATATGTCGGCGCAGCAATTTCGCATGGCCGACCTGGTGGCGACGGTGAGCTCGGCATTGGAAGATGCCGGGTTGGAGGCGCGCTACCTGGAACTGGAGTTGACCGAGAGCCTGATTCTGGAGAGCGCCGAGAGAACCATACAGATGATGCATGAATTGAAAAAGATGGGTGTCGGCCTGTCTTTGGATGACTTCGGCACCGGTTATTCCTCGCTCAGCTATCTGCATCACTATCCGGTCGACCGCATCAAGATAGACCAATCATTCGTGCGCGAGATGACGGAGCACGCCGGCAGTGCGGCACTGGTGCGCAGCATCCTGTCGATGGCCGGCAATTTGGGGTTGACGACAATTGCGGAGGGCGTGGAGACGGTCGGGCAATACGGCTACCTGCGCAAGCAGTTATGCCAGGAAATGCAGGGGTTTCTGTTCAGCCGGCCCTTGCCGGCGGAGGAATTCAGCGAATTGTTGCGCGAGGGCAGGAAATTCGAATCGCTGGATGATGCGGCGCAGGCTTCCTATACTGTATTGCTGGTGGACGATGAACTGAATTTCCTCTCCGCGATGCGGCGCGCGTTTCGCAACGAGAGCTGGAAATTGCTGACGGCGCCGAATGCCGGCGAAGGCCTCGACTTGCTGGCCCGTCACGGCGTCGGGGTTGTCATTTCCGATCAGCGCATGGCGGGCGTGTCGGGAACCGAATTTCTGCACCGGGTGAAGCAGATGTATCCTGACACGATACGCATACTGTTGACCGGTTACGCCGATTTCACCACGGTGATCGATGCCGTCAACCAGGGTGATCTGTACAAGGTGTTGAGCAAGCCGATCGAGGACAAACTGTTGCGCGAAAACATACGGGAAGCGTTGCGGCGTTACGAAGTTTTTTACGAGAACCGACGCATGGCGCTGCGCCTGGAAAGTTTGGGAGAAATGCCGGGACGGGGGTAGTTGTGGCACAAGGCAGTGCAAGGTGGCAGGATCGATCAAGCATTGAGAGGCGCCAGACAGGGGCAAGATGATGCAATTCGAAGATTTCAGCGCTGCGCCGGCCGAAGCGAAGCCCGTTCCCGAGGCGAAGCCTGCCGTCGAGGTGAAGCCGGTTGCCGAGGCGGCGCAAGCTGCTGCGGGAAGCTCCACACCCGAGCGCTTCCTGGCGATCTATCGCGCCATCCAGGCTGCGGCGAAGGGCGACTACAGCGCGACACTGGCCATCAGCGGCACCGATCAACTGACTGCCTTGGCGGGGAACGTCAATCGATTGCTTGAGAGCTTGCGGCGAGGCGGCGCAACAAGCGGGGCGCAGGGGAACGATGGAACAGCGGGGGTATACGCAGATTTGCTGAAGGCGAATTCCCGCCTGGAGTATCTCATCGCCAACACGCCGGCCATCATCTATAGCAGCGTTCCGACGGGCGACTTCAAGATGACATTCGTCAGCGCCAACGCTTTTCGGGTTTTAGGCTACCAGTCGGAGGAAATGGTTGCCGATCCGAATTTCTGGTTCGAACACATTCATCCGGAAGATATCCCCACCATCTTTTCCAGCCTGGCCCTGGTCTTTTCTGAAGGGCAGCGCGCTTATGAATACCGCTTCCGGGCCAGCGATGGCCGGTATCTGTGGATGCACGACAGCCTCAGATTGATTCGCGACGATGCCGGCGCGCCGCTGGAAGTGGTGGGATCGCTGACGGACATCACGATACGCAAGACGATGGAGGAGACGCTGCAGAAGAAGGGGGAAGAGCAGCGTGCCTTGATCGACACACTGCAGCAGACCCAGGCGCAATTGCTGCAATCCGAGAAAATGGCCTCGATCGGCCAACTCGCCGCGGGCGTGGCGCACGAGATCAACAATCCGGTGGGTTTTGTAAACTCCAACATGGGCGCGCTCAATCATTACGTCGATACGCTGTTCGAGGTGATCGACGGCTACGACAGGATTCTTTCGGAACGCAAGGACGCAGCGGAGGCCGCGCGGGAGGTGGAAGCGCTGAAGCAGCAAGCCGATCTGGAATTCCTGCGCGAGGATGTGGTGCAACTGGTCAAGGAATCCATGGAAGGGCTGATCCGGGTGAAGGACATTGTCCAGTCACTCAAGGATTTTTCCCACGTCGGCGAGACCGACTGGCAGTTTGCCGACTTGCATCACGGATTGGAAAGTACCCTGACGATTGCCAACAACGAGATCAAGTACAAGGCCGACGTGGTGCGCCAATTCGGGCAGCTTCCGCTGGTGAATTGCCTGGTGTCGCAATTGAACCAGGTATTCATGAACTTGATCGTCAATGCCTCGCATGCGATCAAGGAACGCGGCACCATCACCATCCGCACCGGTTGCGCCGACGCGTGGGTGTGGATCGAGGTCGCGGATACGGGGGAGGGCATTGCGCCGGAAAACCTTTCGCGCATTTTCGAGCCGTTTTTTACGACCAAGCCGGTGGGCAAGGGAACGGGGCTGGGGCTTTCCCTGTCCTACAACATCGTCTCCAAGCACAACGGGCGCATCGAAGTGAAAAGCGAAGTGGGGAAGGGCACCTGCTTTACGATTCATCTCCCGGTCGATGGCAAGGGCGCGGCCTAACCCCCATTTTGAAATGGGTTCCCGGATGGATCAGTCGTCCAGATGCACCGATCCGTCCGGCCCCCAATTGACGTGGGTGATGCCGGGTTCCTGCTCTTCCAGTTTTTTCGCTTCCTGTTCCTGCGGCGTCAATTTGCCCAGTTGCGCGCGCAATTCCTCGACCAAACGCAAGTCTTCACGCGCCTGGTCGCGCCGCTCCAGAGCCTGTTTCACGGTGTCGCCTATCTCTTCGGGCAGCCAGGGTTTGGCGATATAGCGGAACACTTCCACTTCGTTGATGGCGCTCATCACCGTTTCGAATTCGGTCGATGCGCTCAAAATCATGCGCACCGAATCGGGCTGGACGGCACGGTAGGCGCGCAGGAATTCGACGCCGCTCATTGCGGGCATGCGAAAGTCGGAGATGACGATGTCGAATGCTACTTCCGTGCTGCGCGCCAACGCCGCATGCGGATCGGTATGGATTTCGACGCGTATCTCTTCCTCGATGTCGCATTGCCGAATCGCCCGCTGCAATGCATGCAAGACATTGATTTCGTCGTCGACGAGAAGAAATCGTCTCATTCTGCCCCCCGTTCATGTTTAACGAAGATCGATAAAGTCGTGCCCGTGGTCGAGGATTCGAAGTCGCGTATCTGCCGGATCATCCTCTCTTCCAACATGTGGCCAGCCGACAGCAGCAGGAAGCCGTCGCGCGTTACCAGGTCGCGCGCAATGAGCATCCCCGGCTTCAATTCCGCCGTCGTCAACTGCAGCTCGGGGCCGTTATCGGCCGCGGCCTTTGTGCCCGGCTTGTCGGCCGGCGCGCCGTTGAAAGCTTCATTGAATGCGTTGACCACCACCGGGTCGTAGCGCTTGCCACCGTTTTGCAGGATGAGCACCTGCGCCTCATCGGGGCGTAATTTGCGCGGCGCCAAGGTACCGATCTGCAAGTTGAAATAGTCGCTTGCCAGAGCGAGAATCCGCGCGCCGACCGGGATGTTGAAGCCGGAAATGTGATCCGGATATCCCTCGCCGTCGAAGCGCTCCTGCTGCCAGCGAATGATTTTCGCCACGTCGCGCAGATCGTCCAGCGGCATCAGCAATTGCTCGCCCCGTATCGGGAATTTGCGGTAGAGCGCGAGGTTTTCGCTGCTCATGGTGCTCACAGGCATGGCGAGCAGGTCGTCGGAGAACGCCACCTTGCCGATGTTGTGCAAGAGGCCCGCGACGAACACGTCCTGCAATTCATCCGCGCTCAGATTCATTTTTGCCGCAACTCGGCGCGCCAGGTCGGCCACGCGCCGCGAATGCCCGGCCAGGCTGTTGTTGCGCATTTCGATCATGCCCGAGAAGATCTTGATCGAGGTCAGGAAGCTGTTCTTCAGTTTGTCGTTGGCCGTCGTCAATGAACCCAGGGCCGTCTTCAACTCGGCGGTGCGCTCCTGCACCTTGCTTTCCAGGCCGGCGTTGAGTTCCTTCAACTGCTCGTTCTGTTCGCGCGTGAGTGCTTCGAGCCGCTGCTTGTCGCGCTCCAGTTCCTTGCGCTCCAGCGCGTGACGCACGATCAGGAGGATGTCATTGTCGTTCCACGGCTTCGTGATATAGCGGTATATTTCGCCCCGATTGATCGCGTCAAGGATCGATTGGATGTCGGCGTAACCGGTCAGGAGCAGGCGTATCGTCTCGGGCCATTTGGCGCGTACCCGTTCCAGAAATTGCGCCCCGTCCATCTCGGGCATGCGCATGTCGGAGATGACGATGTCGACGTGCTCCGACTCGAGTATCGCCAGCCCGGCCGCGCCGCCCGGTGCCAGCAATATGTCGTATCCTTCGGCGCGCAGCAAGCGGCGCAACGAGGACAGGATATTGGGCTCGTCGTCCACGCACAGGATGCGGGCGTGGCTTTGTGTCTTGGCGGCGAGCGCGGGTGTCGGGTTCATGACGCATCCATTTCCTGCGTTTTCGCTACTTCCTCGCCTTCAGCCGGCACATGCTTGACCGGCAAGACGATGCGGAAGCAGGTCCCGAGGCCGGCTTCGCTCTCCACCTCGATTTGCCCATTGTGCTTTTGTATGATGCCGTAGGAGAGCGACAGTCCGAGGCCCGTGCCTTGCCCGACCGGCTTGGTGGTGAAGAATGGATCGAAAATGCGCGACAGGTTTTCCTTCGAGATGCCGCTGCCCGTATCCGAGATTTCCAGCAGCACGTTCTCTCCCTGGTTCTCGGTTTTTATTGTGATGGTGCCGCGCTCCGGGCCGATGGCGTGCGCGGCGTTGACCAGCATGTTCATGACGACTTGATTGATTTGCGACGGCAGGCATTCGATGTCGGGGATGTCGCCGTAGTGCTTGACGACGTCGGCCTTGTACTTTACCTCGTTGCTCACGATATTGAGCGTGGAGTCGATTCCCTGGTGCAGATTGGCCCATTGCCAATCCTGGGTGCCGTGCACACGCGAGAAGTCCTTGAGGTCCTGCACGATCTTCCTTACCCTGACGATGCCTTCTTTCGATTCATCCATCAGGACGGGTATGTCCTCCTTCAGGAAATCCAGTTCGACCTTTTCCCGCATCGCTTCCAGGCCGGCCCGGACACCCGGTTCCTTGATCGATTTCTCCGCATTTTCGTAGGCCGCGAGCATGTCGAACAGGTTCACGATGTAGGTTGACAGGGTGTTGAAGTTGGAGAAGATATAGCCGATCGGGTTGTTGATCTCGTGCGCGACACCGGCCGCCAGTTGTCCGATCGATGCCAGTTTCTCTGACTGCATCAACTGTTCCTGCGCCATGGAGAGTTTGGCGTTCAATTCGGTCAATTCGGCGTTGCGGCGCAGTAATTCCGCTTCGGCGACTTCGCGTTGGCCGATGTCGTCCTCCAGCCGGGAATTGGCTTGGGCCAGTTGCTCGGTGCGCTGGGTGATCAGGTGCTCGAGATTGATCTGGGCCTGGTAAGAGCCGATTTCGGTTTGTTTTCGTTGTGTGATGTCCTGGAAAACTTCGATCGCGGCAACCACGTTCCCCTCAGCATCGCGCAAGGGTGCCGCGCTGGCATGCAGCCATAGCCCTTTTTCGCCCAGCACGGGGAAAAAATCCTCCCCTTCCAATGCACCGGGTATCAGGGGGGACGGACGGACTTTCTCCGAATAGTATTGCGCCACCATCTGCGCGTTGGCGCAATCGATAATCAAGTCGGCCAATACTGGCCTTGGTTCGGCATAAAAGATCTGCCATTGGTTGTTCGTGCCCACCATTTCCGCGGCGTTTCTTCCCAGCAGGCGTTCGCAAGCCTTGTTCCAATGAGTGATAGTGTGCGTTTTGTCGATGATGAAGGTGGGAAACGGGCTGCCATCGGAAAATTCGAACGAGGAGAGAAACTCCGTCGAGTCCGGGAAGGTTCGATTGGCGATCTGCGGCTGCTTTTCGTTGGCGTCTGCCATGGTCACCCCTGCATCGTCAGTAAAAGCTGGCACGCTTCCTCGAATTGCGCTTCGGTTTCGCGGAAAATTCCATCGGCGAGGTCTTGCGACAAGGCCATGCTGCTCCAGGTTTCGGCGGAAACGGGCGGCACGATGTCGTCGTCCACCCCGGAGAGGTCCAATCCATGCGCGATGGCATCGGCAATATGGACCAGGCCGGCCAGCGACGGCACCTGGCCGTGCGCTTTGCCGTGGTGATCTTCGATCGCCTTTTGCATCAACGGTGGAAATTTCCAGTGTGCCGCGAGCGCACTGCCGACCACGGTGTGCGGCACGCCTATGACGGCGATTTCGGAATCGAGCAGGCAGCCATCCTGCCGCGCACGGTGGGTCATTACCTCTGCGTACAGCTCCGGCGAACTCGTGACCAGCACCAGCCGGCCGATGTCATGCAGCAAGCCGATCATGAACGCGTAGTCTTGATTCAAACGCAGGTGCTTGGCCAGCAGCTTGGCGCAAACGGCGGTGGCGACTGAATGGCGCCAAAAGCCGAGGAAATCGAAAGAGGACGACTTATTGCCCGAGAAGTTGCCGATCACCGCTGCTGTCGTGACCAGCGTGCGCACGCCGTTGAAACCGAGGATGGCGATGGCTTGTTGAATGGAAGTCACCTTGCTCTGCATGCCGTAGAACGAGGAATTTGCCAGGCGCAGTGTCTTGGCCGTCAGCGCCTGGTCGCGCGAGAGTTTTTCGGCCAGTTCGTTGCCGCCGGCATCTTCCTGGTCCATGGTGCTCATCAGCTCGATCACGATCACGGGCAGCGCGGGCAGTTCGCGCACGCTCTTGATGATGTCGGCCATCACCAGCCGCGTCATGGCGTTTCTCCGGTGCGGTAGCGCAAAATGCAACGGCGCAAGGTCTCGCTCCCCGCCTGTCCCTCGGCGCGGCGGAATAGCACGGCCAGCCGTTTTTCTGCGTGTTCCCTTTCCTTGGCCAGTTCTTCGTCGGATGCGCCATCATCGACTATCGTGAGGCGCTCGACGCCTCGCCTTTGCAGCGATTGCAGCACGGATTGGGTCAGCTCCGCCCCCTTGGGCAGCAGTGTGCCGCCGTGGGCATCGAGCAGGGCGTTGGCAAGCACCATCCCGGCTTCGGCGTCGTCAAGGAAAATATCGAGTTGGCGTGCTCTCATGGAAGGGCCTTGAAAGGGGAGATCGTCATCAGCTTGCCTCGCGATTGGGAGCCACGCCCCATTCTTCGCGCCACAACCTCGAAGAAGCGGCGGCCAATTTCAATCGTGCATTGCACACCGCGCGTGCCATTGCTCGTTGCATGGGCCAAATCGGGCATCAACTGATTGACGTCGCAGCCGAGGATGGAGGGCGTATTTTCGAATAGCGCCTGCGCCTCGTCGTTGGCGAAGACGATGGTATCGGAGTCATCGACGCCGATGACCGCAAGCGGAACTTGCTGTAGCGCTTCGCGCACGATGTCGAGGCTGACTTCGTCGCGGATGATCTGCTGCTGCTGCTGCTGCAGCAACTCTTCGAGCCGGCGATTGGCTTGCGCCAGCTCCTGGTTTGCCGTCAGCACTTCAAGGTTCAGGCGCCGGTTTTCGTCGGCCATGCCCTTGCGGCGAAATGCTTCCTCGATGTGTTCGATCAATTGCTCGTCATCCCACGGTTTGGTCAAGAATTTGTAGATTGCGCCCTGATTGACGGCATCGGTGACCGAGTGCAGTTCCGTATAGCCGGAGAGCACGATACGCACCGTATCGGGATAGAGATCCTTCGCCTTGCCGAGGAATTCGACCCCGGTCATGCCGGGCATGCGCTGATCCGAAATGATGACGTCGACCGGGTTTTCGGCAAGCACATCCAGTCCGGCCTGGCCGCTGTTGGCCGTCAGGATGCGAAAATCATGCGAGCGCAACAGGCGTTTGAGCGCGTTGACGATGTTTCCCTCGTCGTCCACCAGGAGCAGTGTTCTGCGCGGGTTTTGCAGGCGCAGCAGTTTTTCCGGCAGGGCATGATCCTTGCGCATCAGCTCTTCCAGATCAGTGGCGCTCAATGCATCGCTGAAGAAGTACCCCTGCATTTCGTCGCACATGTTCTGCGAGAGGAAACTGCATTGCGATTCGGTTTCCACGCCTTCCGCGACAACGCGGATGCCCAGGCTGTGCGCCATGGAAATGATCGCCTTCGAGATTGCCGTGTCCTCCCCGTTTTCGGGAACGTGCTTGATGAAGGAACGGTCGATCTTGACCTTGGCGAAAGGCAGGCGCTTGAGATGGCTGAGCGAGGAAAAGCCGGTGCCGAAATCGTCCAGCGTGAGATCGAAACCCAGGCTCTTCAGTTTTTCGAGATTGGCGAAGGCGATCGGGCCGCCTTGCACCAGCGCGGTCTCATTGATTTCGATGCAAACCATGCCGGGGTCCACCTGCATTTCCTGCAGGGAGCGCGCCAGGTTTTCAGCATAGAGCGGATTTTGCAGTTGAGCCTGGGAAACGTTGAGTGCCACCGAAAAACCCGACAGACCTTGTTCCGCCCACTGCAGCAGATTCATGCACGCCTGGCGCGCGACCCAATCGCCGAGGTCCGAAATCAAGCCCGACTCTTCCGCAATTTCGATCAGGTATGAGGTCGAAATGCCGTTGGCTTCCTGCTCGGTCCAGCGCACCAATGCTTCGACGCCACAGATTTTTCCGCTCTGCAAATCGATGAGCGGCTGATAAAGCAGCCCGAGCCGTCCGCCATCGATGGCTGCGCGCAACGCTTCGGCGGTCTTTTTCCGTTGTTCGGCCTGGCGAATCAACTCGTTCGAGATGAACTGATAGTGGCCCGGGCCTGCCTTCTTGGCCTGCTCCAGCGCAAGATCGGCGCAATTGAACAGGGTCGACGCGTCACCGGCGTCCGAGGGGAAGAAGGCCACGCCGATGCAACAGCTTAAATTGACTTGCCGCTCCAGGACGAACAAGGTTTCACCCAGGGCTTGGCTGATGCGTTCGCATAGGTGAGTGACATCGGCTTTGCTCCCGGCGCCATTCAAGCAGACTGCAAACTCGTCGGCGCCCAGATGCCCCAGTATCGCCGTTGCGCCGAGGCAATTTCTCAGGCGTTTGGCAACTTGCTCCAGAACAAGGTCTCCGGTGTGCTGGCTGAAAATCCGGTTGATTTGCTTGAAATGATCCAGGCCGATAAACAACAGGGCGGCCCGGTCAGGGTTTGCGGAGACAGCCGGCAGCGACTGTTCCAGACGCCGCTGGAAGGCGCGGCGAGTCAGCGGGGTAGTCGGCGTCTCTTGATTAACATCAAATTGATCAATATACATCGACTCCGCATCCGGCCCTTGTTTGGCGAGTTGCCGCTCCATTGAGGACTCTCGATCTATTCCCGATGAATGTTAATGGCTCACTTACCCAGCTTGAGTATAGGTTAACCCTGACCGCAGGGAAGTGGTGCCTGTCAACTTTGACAGGTTGCGCACCATCGGCGTTCTGGATTAGCCGCACATTTGAGGCAGAATGACAGGAACAATGCGGAAATGCAATGAAGAATAACCAACTCGCACGATGGGGTTGAGTTTGCAACAAATGATTGCGGGAAATCGCGGCGCAGAAAAGTTTATTTCGAGCATGATTAACCCATTTTTTCGCCAGAATTGATGTCAATTGATTGTGGCATCGCAACCCATCGATACGTGATTCCTGTCTGATGCATAGCTGCAACATTGGACTGCAATATTTTTTTCCTTGATTCATAACTTCGATTCAAAAAATTAAAATGTGACATCGGTGTAGATATTTGCAAAACAAATTGATTGCTCTTTGCAAACCATTGGGCGTCATAACTAAACTTGATTGGGAGTAATGAAAAATGGGGTCGATTGGCCCGGTTCGCATGTTGAAATGTGAAATTTTTGTTACAGCGATTATTTTCTGAAAGACTTCTGGTATATTTCGATAGCCTAAATGTTTGCCAAGTCGCAATGGCCCTCAAAACAAGGCATGTAGCAAGGAACAGAATCAGGAATCGAATCGTTTGGAAATAGCAGGAAGCCGAAGAAGCAGCAAGAAGGTGGAGCAATCCAGAGAGCGCGTAGGCCCAAGTGCAGTAATGGTCGAGGCCGGCCAAGCGCCAGAGTCATTTGCCGATCAACAATGCCCAACTCGTCCAAGACTGCGTCAAGCGCCAAGAAGCAATAACCAAGAAGCAATAAAAGCCATACCAAGTAAGCAAGCAGCAATCGTAGTACATCCATTCGTCATCGCAGCCAGCCTGCACGGCGCCACGCCGTTAGGGAGGGCGGTTGCGCATGCCGAAAACCTGAAATAACAAATTGAATGTTAGGGGAACGTATGCAAAAGCTTGCGTACGGTGCGTCATTGCGCGCGCGTGTTTTGAGTGTCTGCAAGCTCGTCCTGTTTCTTGCGAGTCTCGGCGTGCTGGTCGGTCAGGCATTCGCCCTCGGATCGACCACAACCAGCTTGAGCATCAGTCCCGCTTCGCCGGTCGGCAAAAGCCAAAGCGTCACCCTCAGCGCCACCGTCGTCGGCAGCGCCCCCACCGGCAACGTCAGCTTCATGAACGGCAGCACCAACCTCGGTTCCGCCCCCCTCAACAACGGCAGCGCCAGCTTCACCACCTCTTTCAGCACCAAAGGCAGCTACAGCCTCACCGCCGTCTACAGTGGCGACAGCAACAACGCCGCCAGCACCTCCTCCGCACAAAGCCTCGTAGTCGGCACCGCCACCACCACCACCCTGACCTTACCCAACCCGCCGGCCGGCAGCAGCTTCGGCACCGGCCAATCGGTCAGCCTGAGCGCCGCCGTATCCGGAGGCAGCGCCACCGGCACCATCTCGTTCTACGACGGCAGCACCCTGCTCGGCAACGGCACCGTCGCCTCGGGCAGCGCCACCTACGCCGCCAGCTTCGCCACCGCCGGCAGCCACAGCATCACCGCCGTCTACAGCGGCGACGCCAACAACGGGCGCAGCACCTCGACCGCGCAAAACCTCAACATCGTCGCCGCCAGCGTCAGCACCGTCACCCTGAGCGCCAACCCGCTCCCGGCCGGGCAAAGCGACACCCTCACCGACACCGTCACAGGCAACAGCCCCGGCGGCAGCGTCACCTTCTACCAAAGCGGCACCAGTCTCGGCACTGCCACCTTGAGCGGCGGCGTCGCCACCCTGAGCCACCACTTCAACACCAAAGGCAGCTACAGCATCACCGCCAGCTATGCCGGCGACAGCAACAACAGCGCCAGCACCAGTTCGGCCGTCACCCTGAACGTCCTCAACGCCACCAGCAGCAGCTTAGCCGCCAGCCCCGCCAGCGCCGCCACCAGCCAAAGCGTGACATTGACCGACACCGTAACAGGCGCCACCAGCCCGACCGGCAGCGTCACCTTCAAGGACGGCACCACCACCCTGGGCAGCGCCAGCATCAACACCAGCGGCGTCGCCCAATACAGCACCAGCTTCGCCGGGGCCGGCGTGCACAGCCTCACCGCCACCTATGCCGGCGACAGCAACAACGCCGCCACCACGACTGCCGCCGTCAACTACAGCATCACCGGCCCCAGCAGCACCACCTTAACCAGCAGCAACGGCAGCAATGCCGCCGGCACCGGCAAAAGCATCACCCTGAGCGCAACCGTGGCCGGCACCGGCACCACCCCCACCGGCAGCGTCACCTTCAAGGACGGCACAACCAGCCTGGGCAGCGCCAGCCTGGTTGCCAGCGCAGGCAACGGCGTCGCCACCCTGGCCACCACCTTCAGCACCACAGGCAGCCACAGCCTGACAGCAGTTTATGGCGGCGACAGCTACAACAGCGCCAGCACCTCGGCAGCAGACAACGTTACAGTCATCACCGGCAGCACCATCACCCTAACGGCCAACCCGGCCTCGACCGTGCCAGGGCAAAGCGTCGCGCTCGCCGCCAACGTCGCCGGCAACAACCCGAGCGGCAGCGTCACCTTCATGGACGGCAGCACCAGCATCGGCAGCGGCAGCGTTGCCAGCGGCAAAGTCACCGTCAATGTCAGCTTCAGCGCGCTCGGCACCCATAGCCTCACAGCCGTCTACAGCGGCGACGCCAACAACACCGCCGGCACCTCGACCGCCGTCAGCTTGCCGGTCTTGAGCGCCACGAGCAACACGATGACCGCCAGCCCCAACCCTGTTCTGGTTGGCGCCAACGTCGTCTTCAGCGACAACGTCACCGGCAACAACCCCAACGGCCTGGTGAGCTACTACGATGGCAGCACCCTGTTGACCCAGGGCGGCAACACCGGACCGATCGGCGGCAACAAATTCACCACCACCGGCATCCACAACCTGACCGCTGTCTTCGGCGGCGACAGTGCCAATGCCGCCAGCACCAGCCCGGTGTATCCCTTGACCGTCGTCACCAGCACCACCACCACGTTGAGCGGCAGCGGCTCCTCCGCCATC
>FTKD01355663.1_pt1 | contig 50094 bp, 33 predicted proteins | sample 1658191 | NCBI WGS metagenome assembly FTKD01 (sample SAMEA3914808, study PRJEB12502) | metagenome | biome: forest; material: soil | place: Canada | collected 2011-08-03 | depth 0.3 m
CGCGAGCGCGGCCTCGGCGCCCACCCACGGCGAGACGTCGGCGATGCGGGCCCGCGCCAGGCGCACGCCGTCGGCCGCCGTGCGCTGCTTCGCGTCGGCGTCGGCCAGCGCCTGCTCGCACCACATGTGCCCGATCCTGGGCCGCATCTGGATCGGCGTGCTGTGCCTGTGCAACAGCGGGCGCCTGTTCATTCAGGTGCTCGAGGGCGGCCGCGACGCCGTCAGCCGGCGCTACAACCGCATCGTGGCCGACCCGCGCCACACCGACGTCACGCTGCTGCAGTTCGAGGAGATCGACGAGCGCCGGTTCGCGGGCTGGTCCATGGGCCAGGTCAACATGGCGCGCCTGAATCCCGGCCTGATCCTGAAGTACTCGGAGCTGGGCCAGCTCGACCCCTGGTCGGCGCCCGGCGAGGCCACGGCGGCCATCATCGGGCAGCCCTGAGGCTCGTCACACGAAGTCTGTTCCAGGCGGCGGCGCCATGAAAAAGGCGCCACGCGTTGGTCGACGGGTGGCGGCGTCGGAGCGCCCGAAGGCGTCGCGCACGGCTCGCGTTACAGGAACTTGTACGTGAAGTAGACCTTCAGCATCCGTTGCTGCGCGTCTTCGACACTGACCGGGATGATGCCCGATGCGCCGCCGAAGGCGCGGTAGTCCACCGGGGGACGCGTGCCCAGCACATTGATGATGTTGGCACCCACCGTCAGGTTCTTGACGCCGGTGTACTCCATCGCGTAGTCGAGGCGGTTGTACATGCCCAGGTGGCACTGGGCGGGCGTAAGGCCTTCGCCCGGGCAGTCGGCCTGGGTGTAGCTCGGGTCGTTGAAGTCGCCTTGCAGCGAGGTGCCGCTCTGGTGGCTCAGGCGCAGCGTGTGCGTCAGGTCGCCCACGGTCAGCGACTCGGTGAAGTTGATCACCCAGCGCGGATAGCCGTAGCGGCCGGCCAGGTTGTCGCCCAGGCCGCCGGTGCCGTTGCGCGTCGGGCTGTAGGTCTGCCAGTTGATCGTGTAGGTGCCCTGCACAGTCGACGTCAGCTTTCCGATCGGGGTGTCGGTGTCGCCGTTGATGCCGAAGTCGACGCCCGAGGTGCGGGTGTCGAACAGGTTGCCGTATTGCAGGCGGACCGACGAGATCGGGCCGGACGTGATGCCGTACTGCGTGATCTGGGCGCCGGTGAAGGTCGGATCGGTGGCGCCCGTCGGATCAAGCGGCGCACGCGTGACGGCCGTCGTGTCGCCGGAGTTCAGCAGATCCTGGATCGACTTCAGGTTGATCTCGTTCTTGCGATGGATGGACCACCAGTCGACCGTCGCGCTCCACTTCTTGGTGAACTGGAACACCATGCCGAACGACTTCGAGAGCGACTTCTCCGGCTTCAGATCGGGGTTGTTGACCGCGATCTCGCTGACGGATTCGTTGCATTCCTGGCTCTGGATCTGCTCGGCCTGGGCGATCAGCGTGGCGGCATCGTTGGGGTTCGGATCGCTGGCGGCCTGCGCGCGCAGCGCGTTGGCGACCTGCGTGGCGGCCGGGCAGCGCTTCGGGTCGATCACGCCCGGCTGGAACGCGGACTTGGTCGACGGCGAGCTTTCCTGCAGGTTGGGCGCGCGGAAGCCGGTTTCGATCGTGCCGCGGAACTTAACCAGTTCGACCGGCGTGTACTCGAGGGATCCGCGCGGCGACACGTGGGCGGCGATGTGCGGGAACTTGTCCACGCGGCCGGCCAGGTTGGCCTGCATGTTCTTGATGATGGGGATTTGCAGTTCGCTGAACAAGGCCCCGAAGTTGCGCGAGCCGTTGGACTGCGACAGCGCGAAGCCGGCGATGTCGTCGGAGGCCAGGTTGGCGGTTGGCGACAGCACCATGGACTCATGGCGCGCCTCGCCGCCCACCGAAAGCTGCAGCGCGCCGGCTGGCAGTTGCGCGATCGCGCCGCTAATGTTGCCGTCGACGAAGACCTGGCGATAGGTGCCGTCGAAGCCGTAGGTCGGGAACAGCATGTTCAGCACGCTGGCGCTGTTCGGGCCGCCGATCTTGTAGCCGCCCGGCACGCTGAAGAAGTCGGACGCCAGCGGATTCAGGCTCGGATCGCCGATCTCGGTGTTGAAGCCGGACACGCTGAACTGGCCGCGCGAGCGATCCTTGGTGTGGCCTCCCATCACGCCGACGGCGGTGTCGTAGTCCCAGTCGTTGATAGTGCCCTTCAGGCCCGTCAGGAAGCGATAGCTCGTGCTGCGCGTTTCTTCCCCGGCGTTGGCGTCGTCGAAACGATAGCGGAAGTCGTCGGTATTCTCGTCTTCACCGGTGGTGTTGAACGGATTGGTGGCGGGCAGGCCGCGTTCGTACAGGGGCGGGTTCAGCTGGCCGGTGATCGTGTTGAGCCAGGTGATTGGCGGCTGGTCGTTGCCGTATACCGGGTTGGCGCTGATGTAGGACTCGTGGATGGACGACAGCTGCAGCTCGGTGTGCCATTGCGCCTTGTCGTTGATGCGCAGGTCGCCGCCGAGCACTGCATTGATGCGGTGCGTGGCCGGCACGGCCTCGAAGCGCTTGTAGCGGTTGTAGAAGCACTCGCCCCCGCGGACCGGTCCGGTGCAACCCGGTGCGATGGCCTGGAAGTCGAGGTTGCCGGGGAACGAGTAGCTGGACGGTGTGCCGAAAGACGGCGACACCTTCGCGTAGCGCGGGTTGACCTCGCTCAGCAAGGAGCTCCAGAGTTGCGGATCGCGCTCGTAGAACTCGACGCTGCCGAACAGGTTGTAGCCGTCCTTCTCGTAGTTGCCATGGCCGCCGGTGATGCCCTCCGTGCGCTCGCCGAAGCGGCCGTTGTGGATCGAGCCCTGGTCGGACGCCGAGACCTGCAGGCCTTCGTACGAGGTGCGCGTGATGATGTTGATCACCCCGGCGATAGCGTCGGAGCCGTAGATCGCGGAGCCGCCCACCTTCAGGATTTCGATACGGTCGACCGCGTCTAGCGGGATCGTGTCGATGTTGCTGAAGGTTTCCTGGAAATTGGGCAGTGGATACGTGGGCAGGCGACGGCCGTTAAGCAGAACCAGCGTGCTCTGGGCGCCCAGGTTGCGCAGGCTGGCCTGCGAGGCGCCCGGCGAGAAGGTGCCCGCGCCGTTGACGTCGTTGATGGTGGCGGTGTTGCTGCGGTTGCTGGTGACCGTCAGCGTGTCCAGCATTTCGCGGACACTGGTGGCACCCGTCTTCTTGATGTCTTCGCGGCGGATGACTTCCACCGGCGACGCCGTCTCGGCATCGATCTGCTTGATGCGGGTGCCCGTGACCTCGACGCGCTGCATCTCCGGTGAGGAGGCAGCGGCGCCCGGGGCGGCGGCGGATTGCGACCAGACGGGCGCAACTGCGGCGGCGCAGGCGAGCGCGACCAGGGAATGACGACACACGCGAGAACGCGTCGAAATATTGACGGTCATGGAGGTCCTGGGCGAGAGGTGGGAATTGTGTTGGGGACGTTAACGAAACTTTCCCATACGCAAACCTCGTGCTCACCCTCACCGGGTATTCCTGTAGCGCATTTGCTTCCCGCTTGACACACCCACGCCCATCAGGGCGACCCGTTTTCAGAGGGAAAATGGTGCACGCGGCGCACCGAAGAGGGAACGTAAAGCCTCAGGCAGGTGCAAAGAATTGTCACCTGACAGCAACAGTTCAGGCGGCCGGAACAGGCGAAGACAGCCACTGGTCTGCGCCTGTCTAGGCAGGTGTAACTGACAGGACTGTCAGACTCGGCCGGCGGAGCGGAATCCGAGGGGCGAGGCGATCAGCCGCGTGGGCACCTGGTGGATGGCCTTGTTGTACAGATCCACGGCGTCGTTGAAGCCCTGGCGGGCGAACTGGATGCGCGGTTCGGCCTCGCGCCAGGCCGCGAGCGCGGCGGCCAGCTGCGGCCCGGAGTCGGACTCGTGGATCAGTGCGGGCTGCAGCTCGATCAGCGCACGTAACCGGCTCGCCGGCGACGCGAGCGCGGCCTCGGCGCCCACCCACGCCGAGACGTCGGCGATGCGCGCCCGCGCCAGGCGCACGCCGTCGGCCGCCGTGCGCTGCTTCGCATCGGCGTCGGCCAGCGCCTGCAGCGTCACCGCCTCGGCCGCCAGCGGCACCCGCACGGCGTCGGCCACGGCCGCCATGGCCTCGCTGCGCTTGACGAGCGCGGCCACGATCTGCTCCCAGGCCGAGACGATGGACGCGCGCAGCCGCACCAGGCGGTTGTACGCGCCCACCACCCAGGCCAGCAGCACCGCCAGCAGCACCAGCTGGAACAGCCAGTGCGAGGTCATTTCGCGGCGCTGCGGGCGGCCAGGAAGCCGGCGTGCCCGGCGGCGCGCAGCTGGCACGCGGGACACAGGCCGCAGCCATAGCCCCAGGCGTGTCGGGCGCCGCGCTCGCCCAGGTAGCAGGTGTGGGTCTTCTCCACGATGACCTCGTTGAGCGCCTCGCCGCCCAGCGAATCGGTGAGGGCCCAGGTCTGCGCCTTGGTGAGGAACATCAGCGGCGTCTCGATGGTCATGGGCGTGGCCAGGCCCAGGCTCAGCGCGATCTGCATCGCCTTGATCGTGTTGTCGCGGCAGTCGGGGTAGCCGGAGAAGTCGGTCTCGCACATGCCGCCCACCAGCACGGAGGCGCCGCGCCGGTACGCGATGGTGGAGGCGAAGCCCAGGAACAGCAGGTTGCGGCCCGGCACGAAGGTGTTGGGCAGGCCGTTGGCCTCGAACTCGATGGCGCGGTCGGAGGTGAGCGCGGTGTCGGAGACCTGGCCCAGCAGCGCCAGGTCGAGCAGGTGGTCGTCGCCCAGGCGCGCGGCCCAGCCGGTGTCGAGCGCGGCCAGGGCCTCGCGCACGCCGGCGCGGCAGTCGAGCTCGATGCGGTGGCGCTGGCCGTAGTCGAAGCCGATGGTCTCCACGCGGGCGAAGCGCGCGAGCGCCCACGCGAGGCAGGCGGTGGAGTCCTGGCCGCCGGAAAAGAGCACGAGGGCGGTGCGGGGGTCGATCATGACAATGGGGCGATGCGGAAGAGTCGCAAGCATAGTCGCTGACACGCCCCCGCGCTCAGCCGCGGATCTCGCCCTCGCCCAGCACGATCCACTTCTGCGACGTGAGCCCTTCCAGGCCCACCGGGCCACGGGCGTGGAACTTGTCGGTGGAGATGCCGATCTCCGCGCCCAGGCCGTACTCGAAGCCGTCGGCGAAGCGCGTGCTGGCGTTGACCATCACGCTGGCCGAGTCCACCTCGCGCAGGAAGCGCATGGCGTTCGGGTGGTCGGTGGTGAGGATGGCGTCGGTGTGGTGCGAGCCGTGGCGGTTGATGTGGGCGATGGCCTCGTCCACCGAGTCGACCACGCCGATGCTGACGATGGGCGCCAGGTACTCCTCGCCCCAGTCGCTGTCGCGCACTGGCACCAGCTTCGCGCCGGCCACGTCCTTCAGCACGGCCAGCGCGCGGGCGTCGGCGCGCATCTCCACGCCCTTGGCCGCGAACACCACGCCGATGCGCGGCAGGAACGCCGCGGCCTGTGCGGCGTGCACCAGCAGCGACTCGGTGGCGTTGCAGGGGCTGTACTTCTGCGTCTTGGCGTTGTCGGTCACGCGCACGGCCAGCTCCAGGTCGACGCGCTCGTCGACATAGGTGTGGCAGTTGCCGTCCAGGTGCTTGATGACGGGCACGCGCGCCTCGCGGGCGACGCGCTCGATCAGGCCCTTGCCGCCGCGCGGGATGATCACGTCGACGAACTCCGGCATCGCGATCAGGCGGCCGACGGCGGCGCGATCCGTCGTCTCGACGAGCTGCACCGCGGCCTCGGGCAGGCCGGCGTCGGCCAGCGCGCGCTGCACGCAGCGCCACAGCGCCACGTTGGAACGTATCGCCTCCGAGCCGCCGCGCAGGATGCACGCGTTGCCGCTCTTGATGGCCAGCGACGCGGCCTCGATGGTGACGTTGGGCCGGCTCTCGTAGATCATGCCGAACACGCCCAGCGGCACGCGCATGCGGCCCACGCGGATGCCGCTGGGGCGCTGCGTGACGCCGGTGATCTCGCCGATCGGGTCGGGCATCTCGGCCAGTTGCAGGCAGCCCTCGATGACGGTGTCCAGCGCGTGCGCGTCCAGGCGCAGGCGGTCGAACAACGGGCCCGAGACGCCGTTGCCGGCGGCCGCGTCCAGGTCCTGCGCGTTGGCCGCCTCCAGCTCGGGGCCGGCCTCGCGCAGGCGCGCGGCGAGCGCGCGCAACGCCGCGTCGCGTTTCGCGCGCGGCGACGCGGCCATGCGGGCGGCGGCGTGGCGGGCTGCGGCGCCCAGGGCGTCGAGTGTGGCGGCGACATCGAGTTCGGTCATTCCGCGATTGTCCGCCAGGCCCCAAGTCCTCCGCGGACGCGGAGATTTCGTGTCTCGGCGAGTGTGGGATCGCCACGACGGCGCCGCATTCCGACCCGGATCGCGCGGGCCGTCGCTTCAGTCCGGCCCGGTAAGATCATCGTCGCCGCCGGCCCGACGCCCCGTCACGCAGCCCGCGCCCGCCTCGCCGAGCCGGGCGCCGCCGCAGATTCCCGTCGCGACCTTTCCGGCTCGTCGGCGCCCCGCGCGCCCGCACCGACCAGCCTGAGGAAGCTTCCCGATGACACGCTGCACCGCCCTTGCCCTGGGCCTCGCGCTGGCCACCGCCGCGCCGGCCTTCGCCGCCGAATCGCCCGCCGACGGCGACAGCGCTCCGACCGCCATCCGTCCGCTGGTGGGCGTGATGCTCACCGGCACCATCAGCGACAACAAGACCAGCGTCGCCAATCCCGACGGCAGCACCGCGACGGGCAGTCTCAGCGGCCGCTACGAGGCCCTGGCCGGCGTCGAGTTCCCGATCGACCCGAACGGCCTCGCGCTGCGCCTGACCGCCGGCATCCACGTCAGCGCCGCCTTCACGGGCGCCGGCGGCAGCGAGCACCTGACGCGCTTTCCGCTGGAGGCGACGCTGTGGTATCCGTTCGGCGACAGGCTGCGCCTCGGCGGCGGCGTGCGCTATGCGCTGCGCTCCCGCTTCAGCGGCCCCGGCGGCAAGACGTCCGACGGCCTGAACGCCACGCCCTCGCTGGTGATGGGCGTCGGCTACCGCCTGATGCCGCACCTGCTGCTGGACATGCGCTACGTGTACGAGCGCTACGAGCTCTATGGCGGCAGCGACATCGAGGCCAGCCACTGGGGACTGGGCCTCACGGCGATCTATTGACGCTGCGTCATTCCTCGGCCGCCTTCTTCTTGGCCGCCACCTTCTTGGCCGCCGGCGCCTTGGCCGCGCGCGGCTCGAACTCGAAGTTCACCTTGCCTTCCTTCTTGTCGTAGGCGAGGAAGGCCTTGAACTTGCGGCGAGTCTTGTTGGAGACGAAGTTCTCCATCAGGTCCGTCTTGCCGGTGGCCAGCAGCTTGGCCATGTTCTCGCGCGACACCGGCTGCTGCAGGATGATCTTGCCGCTCTTGAAGTCGCAGGTGACGTGCGCGCCCACCGCGTGTTCGCAGACGTAGGACGTGCCGTGCTCGAACACGCGGCCCGCGTCCTTGGGACACGGCCCCAGCGATTCCTGGTCGGAGAAGTCCACCGGCTCGCCGTCGCCCTCCTTGGCCTCCTCGCCGAAGTCGAACTCGAGCTTCCAGTTCTTGATCTCCTCGTCGTAGGCCAGCTTCAGTTCGGCGGTGAACGGCCAGCCGGCCTTGGAGCGGAAGCCTTCGAGCGGGCCGATCTTCTTGTCGCGCAGGAACTGCTCGACCTCGGCGATCTCGAACGCGCGGCCGGCCGGGATCTTGGTGATCGAGAACTCGCAGCTGCCCTCGCCGTCGCCCTTCGGCCCCTGGCAGGTGTAGCGGCGGTAGTTCTCCTTGACGATGCCGCCGCAGTTGGGGCACGGCGTCTTGAGCGTGGCGTAGTCGCCGGGAATCGTGTCGCGGTCGTATTCCTTGGCCTTCTTGACGATGCGTTCGGCCATCTGGGCGATGTCGCCCATGAAGGCGTCGCGCGACAGGCGGCCGTGCTCCATCTCGGCGAGCTTGAACTCCCAGTTGCCGGTGAGGTCGGGGCGCGTCAGGTCCTCCACGCCGAGCCCGCGCAGCAGCGTCATCAGCTGGAACGCCTTGGCGGTGGGGATCAGGTCGCGGCCCTCGCGGAAGATGTACTTCTCGAGGATCAGGCCTTCGATCACCTGCGCTCGCGTGGCCGGCGTGCCCAGGCCCTTCTCCGACATCGCGTCGCGCAGTTCCTCGTCATCGATCAGCTTGCCCGCGCCTTCCATCGCCGACAGCAGCGTGCCTTCGTTGTAGCGCGCCGGCGGACGCGTCTTGGTGCCGACGGCCTCCACCGACTCGTTGCGCACGATCTCGTCCTTCTGCACCGCCACCAGCGTAGCGTCGTCGTCCTGCGCCTCCTTGCCGTAGACGGCCAGCCAGCCCGGGTTCACCAGCACCTTGCCGTTGGTCTGGAAGCGGTGCTCGTTGACCTGCGTCAGGCGCGTGGTGACCTGGTATTCGGCGCTCGGGAAGAACACCGCGATGAAGCGCTTGACGACCAGGTCGTAGAGCTTGGCCTCGATGTCGGACAGCGACTTGGGCGCCTGCAGCGTGGGGATGATGGCGAAGTGATCCGACACCTTGGCGTTGTCGAAGATGCGCTTGGACGGCTTCACGTAGCCTTCCTTGAGCGCCTTGGCGGCGTGCGGCCCGAGGTCGCGCAGCGGGCCCGGCAGGTCCTCGGTGGACAGCATCTTGAGCGTGTCCTTGACCACCGGCAGGTAGTCCTCGGGCAGCGCGCGCGAGTCGGTCCGCGGATAGGTGAGCACCTTGTGCTTCTCGTACAGCGCCTGGGCCAGCGACAGCGTGGTCTTGGCCGAGAAGCCGAAGCGGCCGTTGGCCTCGCGCTGCAGGCTGGTGAGGTCGTACAGCAGCGGGCTGGCCGAGGTGCTGGGCTTGGACTCCTCGGTCACCTTGCCGGGCTGGCCCAGCACGGCCTTGGCGATGGCCTCGGCGGTGGGCTTGTCCCAGACGCGGTCGGCGCGGCGGTCGGGGTCGTCGTCCTTCTTGAACGCCGGGTCGACCCACTTGGCGTCGTACTGGCCGGCCTGGGCGTCGAAGGTGGCCTTGATCTCCCAGTAGTCGCGCGGCACGTGCTTGCGGATCTTCTCCTCGCGTTCGACCACGATGGACAGCGTGGGCGTCTGCACCCGGCCGACGGTGGTCAGGAAGAAGCCGCCGTCGCGCGAGTTGAACGCGGTCATGGCGCGGGTGCCGTTGATGCCGACCAGCCAGTCGGCCTCGGAGCGGCTGCGCGCGGCCGCGGCCAGGCCCTGCATCTGCTCGTCGGTGCGCAGCTTCTCGAAGCCGTCGCGGATGGCCTGCGGGGTCATGCTCTGCAGCCACAGGCGGCGGATGGGCTTGTCGGTCTTGCCGCGCGCCGGCTCGGCGTACTGGGCGATCAGGCGGAAGATGAGCTCGCCCTCGCGGCCCGCGTCGCACGCGTTGATCAGTTCGGTGACGTCCTTGCGGCGCACCAGCTTGACCACGGCGTTGAGGCGCGTCTTGGCCTTGTCGATGGGCGCCAGGTCGAAGTGGGGAGGGATCACGGGCAGGTTGGCGAAGCTCCACTTGCCCCGCTTGACGTCGAATTCCTCGGGGGCCTTGATCTCCACCAGGTGGCCGACGGCCGACGTGACGACATAGCGATCGTTCTCGAAATGCTCGGCGAACTTCTCGAACTTGCCTGCGGTGGGCGTCAGCGCGCGGACGATGTCCTGCGCCACGCTCGGTTTTTCCGCAATGATCAGGGTCTTTGTCATTTATTTACCTTGGAACCGCGGGGCCTCGAAAAGCCCTGCCTAAAATGCATCTCTCGCGCGCGCCTGCACACACGTACACGCGCGCGCCCACAATTTCAATGTACCGAATGACGACCAAGCTGCAAGCGCAAAACCATACCGTTCCCGCCGGCCGCCGCATCCAGGTACGCAAAAGCGGCGTGCACGGCAAGGGCGTCTTCGCCGCCCGCGACATCGCCAAGGGCGAGGTGCTCATCGAGTACCTCGGCGAACGCATCACCTGGGAACAGGCGCTCGACCGCCACCCGCACGATCCGTCGCAACCCGACCACACCTTCTACTTCCACATCGACGAAAGCTGCGTGCTCGACGCCAACGTCGGCGGCAACGCGGCGCGCTGGATCAACCATGCCTGCTCGCCCAACTGCATCGCCGACGAGGTGGACAGCCGCATCTTCATCAAGGCGAAGAAGGCGATCAAGGCCGGCGACGAGCTGTTCTACGACTACGGCCTTGTGATCGACGAACGCTACACCGCGGCGCTGAAGAAGCGCTTCGAGTGCCGCTGCGGCACCCGCGGCTGCCGTGGCACGATGCTTTCCCCGAAACGATGAGCAGACGCGGCCACCGCCGCCGGCTCCCCTTTTTCCAAAATCCATGACCGATCCACAGGCCTCTTCCCGCCATCCGGCGGGTGCCGCCCGCCCGCACTGGGGCGCGGAGGCATTGTGGCAGGCCCTGGTGCCCCTGCTGCCGGGGCTGTCGATCGAGGTCGTCCAGACGCTGGACTCCACCAACAGCGAGCTCACCGACCGCCTGCGCAACGCCGGGCGGGTGCAGCAGGATCGTCGCGGCGGCCGCGTCGGCGACCTGTTCCCGCAGATGCTGGTGGCCATCCACCAGACCGCCGGCCGCGGGCGGCTGGGGCGCCGCTGGCATGCCACGCCGGGCTCGTCGCTCACCTTCTCGCTGGCGCTGCCGCTGGCCCGCGACGACTGGTCGGGCCTGTCGCTGGCCGTCGGGCTCGCCGTGGCCGACGCGCTGGAGCCGGACGGCCGCCGGCTGGGCCTGAAGTGGCCCAACGACCTCGTCCTCGCGGATCCCGCGGAGCCGGGCCCGGGCCGCAAGCTCGGCGGTATCCTCATCGAATCGGTGCCGGTGGGCGAGCAGCGCGCCGCGGTCGTGGGCATCGGCATCAACGTGCTGCCGCAGCCGGCGGCCGAGGCCGACTACGGCATCGCCGCGCTCACCGAGCTGTGGCCCGAGGCCACGCCGCAGGACACGCTCGCGCGCATCGGCGAGCCGCTCGTGCGCGCGCTGCTGGCGTTCGATCGCGACGGCTTCGCGGCCATGCAACCGGCCTACGCCCGCCGCGACACGCTGCAGGGCCGACGCGTGCGCACCACGGACGCGGCGATGCCCGAAGGCGTGGCCGCCGGCGTCGATGTCGACGGCGCGCTGAAGGTGACCGCCGACGGCCAGACGCGCCGCGTGGTCAGCGGCGAGGTGAGCGTGCGGCTGGCGGGCACGCCATGACGCGCCGAGCCGCACTCCGCGCGCGACCCGGAAGGGCCTGAGGCGATGCTGCGCGTGCTGGTCCTGCTGTTGCTCGTGGTCAATGGCCTCCTGTACTGGTGGCTGCAGTCCGATCCGCACGCGCTGCAGGCGGATCGCGAGCCGCAGCGCCTGGGCCGCCAGGTGGCGCCCGACGCGATCCAGGTGCTGCCCGACCTGCCGGCCTCCGGCGCCCGCGGCGCGGCCGCCCCAGCCAGCGCGGCCGCGTCGTCGACGGCACAGGCGGCCAGCGCGCCGGCCTCGGCCTCGGCGCTGGCACAGAAGACGAGCGCGGCCGACATCGACTGCGCCGAGACGCCGCCCCTGGCCGACGCCCAGTTCACGGCCCTGAAGACCGCGCTCGCCAAGGCCGGCCTGCCGTCCGACGCCGTCACCGAACGGCGCCAGCCTCAGGGCGGCACGTGGATCGTCTACCTCGGCCGCTTCGCCGACTCGCAGGCCTGGCAGCAGAAGGCCGACGAGCTGAGGAAGCTGGACGTGAGGTTCGAGCGCGTGAACGCGCCCACCGCGCTGGCGCCCGGCCTGTCGCTGGGCCAGTTCTCCAGCCAGCCCGACGCCACGAGGAAGCTCGACGAGCTGGGCCGGCACGGCGTGCACGGCGCCCGCGTGGTCACGCTCGCGGCGCCGGTCGTGCTGCGCCACCTGCAGGTGCGCGCCGCCGATCCGGCGTGGCACCACGCGACGGGGGCGCAGCGCTTCGACACCTGCCCGGCGACGACGCCGTCCAACGCCTGAAGTCCGCGCAAGGAGCGCGCGTTACGGGCGCGTGCGGCGCGCGCGCGGGCCCAGGAGCAGGCCGGCGATGGCCAGCGCCACCAGCCAGGCCGGGTTCGCCGCGCCGCCGCCGCTGCTCGATGACCCGCTGCTCGTCGTGCCACCGGAACTAGTCGAACTCGAGCCCGTGACGTCGACGGAGGCCGTCGCCGTCGTCGTGTTGCCCAGCGCGTTGGTCACCTGCAGCTGGACCGTCACGGTGCCGGCCGACACGCCGGTGAGCACCACGGAGCTGCCCGTGGTCGACCCGAGCGCCGCGAAGCTGCCGCCGCTGGTGATGCTCCACGCGTAGCCGGTGACCGCGATGCCCGTGGTCTGTGCGCCCGTCAGCGTCAGCGTGCTGCCGGCGGCGACTGTGCTGCCGCCGCTGATGCTCGCGATGGGCGTGGCCAATGCCGCAGCCGCGGCCACCGCCTTGCCGGCATCGAGCATGCCGGCGCCACAGGTCGACGTGGTGCAGTAGCACTCGTCCTGTACCGTAGCCGTGGGCGCCGTGCAGGCGACCGTGCCCGCCGTGATGCCGGAGTTGCTGCTGGTCGCGCTGGGGAACGCGCGCGCCGTGCTCTTCAGGATGGAGACCACCTGCGCGTTGGTGAGCGACGGGTTGGCCGAGAACATGAGCGCCACGGTGCCGGTGACCAGTGGCGTGGCGAAGCTCGTGCCCAGGCTCGGGTTGTTCAGGCCGTCGCTGTAGATGCCGCCGCTGGTCACGGGCGCGGTCGTCCCGGAATTGAGCGCGGTCAGGATGGGGTACAGGCACTGCGAGCCGGAGGCGGTGTTGACGCAGTTGCCTGCCGGGGCGGCGAGGGTCACCTCGGGGCCGATGTCCGAGTAGCCCACCTTGTCGCCGGCGTGGCGCAGGCCGGCGACGGCGATCACGATCGGGGTCTGGTCGGTGTCGCTGGCCGCCGGCTGGCAGTTGGCCGGCGCGTCGACGGCCAGGCCCTCGTCATTGCCCGCCGCGGCCACCACGACGACGCCCGCGTCGCGCAGCAGCGTGAGCGCCTCCTGGTAGGCGCTGCCGCACGAACCGGTGCCGCCCAGGCTCATGTTGATGACGCGGGCGGGGTGCGTGTTGGTCGGGATCGTCGTGCCGGACGCGCCGACGCTGCCCGCCGGCAGGACGCCGCCGGCCCACTCGGCCGCCGCGATGATGTCGGAGTCGTAGCCGCCGCACTTGCCGAGCGCGCGAACCGGCACGAGCATCGTGTTGTAGCCGACGCCGGCCATGCCGACGCCGTTGTTCGTGCTGGCCGCCAGGATGCCCGCGGTCTGGGTGCCGTGCCAGCTGCTGTTCGAAGCGCCGCAGCCCTTGAAGTAGCCGCCGTCGACCGTGCCGGCATCCTCCTGGGTGCTGATCCAGTCACCGGGATCGGACGGATCCGGGTCATCGAGGTTGCCGTCATTGGCCGTGAGGATCAGATCGGCGGTGGAGGTATTGTTGTCGCCGCTGGTCCCGCCATAGCCGACGAAGTCATAGCCATAGGGCGTGGCCGAGGTCGTGCCCGAGAACGTGGCGGCAAACAGCTTGCTGCCGGTGGCGCCCGGCGTCGATCCACCGATGTCCGGGTGCTCGGTGATGCCCGTGTCGACGTCGCCGATCACGATGCTGCTCAGACCGGTGGTGATGGCCCAGGCAGGTTCGACGTTGATGCTGGACACGAGGTCGTGGCCCTGGGAATCGGTGCCCGGCGCCCGCAGGTACCACTGGCCAGACACCGGGCCCTCCTGCGCGGTGGTGATCGTCTGGCCGTCGGGGTACAGCGGATCGTTGACGGGTGACGCCTGGATGTAGCGGCGCTGGTCGACGACCGCCCATTCGACATCTGCGTCGCCGCTGAGCGCGGCTGCCAGGGCCGCGGAACTCATGCCGCTGGCATGCAGCACCTGGGTCTGGGCGCCCAGCGTGCGGCCGTCGGCGAGCGTGACACCCATGCGGGCACCCAGCGTCGTCGCCGCCTGCGGGCCGGCGCCCGTGCCGTTGCGCGACACCGACAGCGTGCCCGATTTCGCCTTGAGCTTGACGATCACACGCGCGGTCGACGCGGACTCGATGTGCGCCGTCGGGGACCGCCGGACCGGCGCGTACTCGGATCCCGCCACCGCGGCGATGGCACCCGCGGCGGCCAACGCCGCAGCCCCAAGTCCCACCGCACACAGCACTCGATTCAATGGTGCCATCGCACTCTCCGCAAGGTTGGAAGGCGCCCCGCCGCACGGGGCTTGCCATTGCCAAGTCTAGGAAGAGTTGGGTAACGACCGCGTTGCCGCATTGCGTCCGGCTCGACATCGGCCCGCACGAAACGGAAAACGAACGTATCGGCCGCGAACTGCGTCACGCGATGCTGGCCAGACGACAAAGGCCGCTGCATCGCTGCAGCGGCCTTGTCGTTGGCGGAACGCGCGCGTTACGGGCGCGTGCGGCGTGCGCGCGGGCCCATGAGCAGGCCGGCGATGGCCAGCGCCACCAGCCAGGCCGGGTTGGCGGCGCCGCCGCCGCCGCTGCTGGACGGAGCCGCCGCGACGGTGACGCTCACGATGGTGTTGTTCACGAGGCCGCTGGTCGGATCCGTGACGCTCAGCTGCACTTGGCCGGTGCCGGCGGAGGCGCCCGTGACGCTGACCGTCGAGCCCGTGCTGGCACCGAGCGTGATCGCCGAGTCGCCGTCGGGGATCGACCACTTGTAGGTCACCGCCGCGCCGCTGGAGCCCGGCGTGCTGCCGCTGCCGTCGAGCGTGATGCTGCTGCCGGCCGTGACGTTGGTGGTGGTGGAGGTGACGACGGCGGTCGGCCAGGTGTAGGTGGTGGCCGCCGCGGCGCCGGACGCTGCGACGGCGGCCGCCACCGCCGCGCCGGCGTCCAGCATGCCGGCGCCGCAGGTGGAGGTGGTGCAGATGCACTCGTCCTGTACCAGCGTGGCGTTGGGGGCCTGGCACACCGGCGGCTGCGGCGAGGTGTCGCTAGTCGTGGGGAACGGCCGGGCGGTGGAGCGCAGGATGTCGATGACCTGCTGGTTGGTCAGATTCGCGTTCGCCGACAGCATCAGCGCCACGGTGCCCGCCACCATCGGCGTGGCGAAGCTGGTGCCCAGGCTGGTGTTGTTCAGGCCATCGGAATAGGTGCCGCCGTTGACCACCGGCGTGGTGGTGCCGGAGTTGCGCGCGGTAACGATCGGGTACAGGCAGGGCGAGCCGTTGGCCGTGTTGACGCAGTTGCCGCCCGGCGCGGCGATGGTCACCTCGGGACCGATGTCGGAGAAGCCGACCTTGGTGCCCGCGTGCCGCAGCCCCGCCACGGCGATGACCACCGGCGTGGCCTGGTTGGCCGAGCTGATCGAGGGTTTGCAGTTGGCGGGCGAGCCCACCGGCAGCCCTTCGTCGTTGCCAGCGGCCACGACGATGAGCACATGGTTGTCGCGCAGGGCCGTGAAAGCGTCGGAGTAAGCCGCGGTGCAGGCACCGGTGGCGCCCAGGCTCATGTTGATCACGCGGGCCGGATGCGGGTTGGCGGGCACGCCACTGACGGCGATGCCGCCCGCCCACTGGGCCGCGGCGATGATGTCGGAGTCGTAGCCGCCGCACTTGCCCAGCGCGCGTGCCGCGATCACGGGCACGTTCCAGGCCGTGCCCGCCATGCCAATGCCGTTGTTGGTGGAGGCGCCCAGGATGCCGGCCGTCTGCGTGCCGTGCCAGCTGCTGTTCTCGGGGACCGCGCCGCCCTTGCCTTGATCGGCGCATCCGAAGAACGTGCCGTTCTTGGTGGAGTTCTCGGTGGCCGTGATGTAGTCGCCCGGATCGGACGGATCCGGATCGCGTCCGCCGCCGTCGTTGGCAACGGCAACGTCGGAGATGAAGTCGTAGCCCGCGATCATCTTGCTGTTGTTGGCCGTCAGGTCGGGATGCACCGTGATGCCGGTGTCCACGTCGGCGATGATGATGGACGCGGCGCCATGCGTGATGGCCCACGCCGGCTCGATGTTGATGCTCGAGGCCACGTTGCGGCCGCTGGCGTCCACGCCCGGCGCGCGCAGGTACCACTGGCCCGAGGCCGGGCCGTTGGGCGCGACGGCAGTGGACAGGTTGTCGGGATAGAGCGGATCGTTGACCGGCGACGCCTGGATGTAGCGCTTTTCGTCGACCTCGGCCCATTCCACTTCGGGGTCGGCGCCGATCGCCTGGGCCAGCGCGGTGGAGCTCATGCCACTGGCCTTCATCACCTGCGTGCGCTCGCCCAGGATGCGGCCGTCGGTGAGCGCCAGGCCCAGGCGGGCGCCGAGCGCGGTGGCCTTCTGCGGTCCAGTGGCGGCAGCCGAACCGGTGCCCGAGTTGGCGGACACCGACAGGATGGACGCGCGCTCCCTGAACTTGACGATGACGCGCCCGTTGCCGGCGGACTCGGCGTGGTGCGTCGGCGAACGGTGCACCTGCGCGTACTCGGTGGCGACCGTGACTGCCAGCGCGGCCGTCGCCGCGATACCCAGACTGACCGCGCTCAGCAGTCGACTCAAGCGTGCCATCGCACTCTCCGGAAGGTTTGAAAAATGCCCCGTGGGCCGGGGCTTGTCGTTCTCACGAGTCTAGAGGCTATCCGGTTGCAAACCTGTCGCCGCGATGGATCAAGCCCGGCATTGGCCCGCAAATTTAGAAAACGAACGTTTCGAGCGGCGCAATCGTGCCCTCGGCGCCACGCCGGAATGAAAAACGGCCCGCAACCGGGCCGTTTCATTCAGCTTCGCGCAGGGTCTGCGCGAGGGCGAGGCGATCGATCAGCCCGCGACGACGCGCGCCATCTCGAGCACCTTGTTCGAGTAGCCCCACTCGTTGTCGTACCAGGCCACGACCTTGACGAAGGTCTTGTCCAGCGCGATGCCGGCATCGGCGTCGAACACGGAGGTCATCGGCTCGCCGCGGAAGTCGGTGGAGACCACCTTCTCCTCGGTGTAGCCGAGCACGCCCTTCATCGCGCCCTGCGAGGCGGCCTTCATGGCGTTGCAGATGTCCTCGTAGCTGGCTTCCTTGACCAGCTCCACGGTCAGGTCGATCACCGACACGTCGGAGGTGGGCACGCGGAACGACATGCCGGTGAGCTTCTTGTTCAGCTCGGGAATGACCACGCCCACGGCCTTGGCCGCGCCCGTCGACGACGGGATGATGTTCTCGAGGATGCCGCGGCCGCCGCGCCAGTCCTTGTTGGACGGGCCGTCCACGGTCTTCTGCGTGGCCGTGGTGGCATGCACCGTGGTCATCAGGCCGCGCTTGATGCCGAACGTGTCGTTGAGCACCTTGGCCACCGGGGCCAGGCAGTTCGTCGTGCACGACGCGTTGGAGATGATGGCCTGGCCGGCGTAGGTCTTGTCGTTGACGCCGTAGACGAACATCGGCGTGTCGTCCTTGGAAGGCGCCGACAGGATGACCTTCTTCGCGCCCGCATCGATGTGCTTCTGCGCCGTTTCCTTGGTGAGGAACAGGCCGGTGGACTCGACGACGATGTCGGCTCCGACTTCGCCCCACTTCAGCTCGGCCGGATCCTTGACCGCGGTCAGACGGATGCGCTTGCCGTTGACGATCAGCGTGCCGTTGTCGATGGACGCCTCGCCCTTGAAGCGGCCGTGCACCGAGTCGAACTTGAGCATGTAGAGCAGGTAGTCCGGCTCCAGCAGGTCGTTGATGCCCACGACTTCGATGTCGGAGAAGTTCTGCACGGCCGCGCGGAACACCATGCGCCCGATGCGGCCGAAGCCGTTGATGCCGATCTTGATGGTCATGTCGATGTCTCTCTTGCTCTCGAGGTAAAGGAAATCCGGGGCCGACAGGGTCAAGTGTGCCTTCGGCGGGTTACGGCGCGGGAACTTTCATCCCCGCACCGCAGCATGGTCACTTGCCGACGACCTTGCGCGCGACGGCGACGATGTTCTCCACGGTGATGTCGAAGAACTTGAACAGGTCCGGCGCCGGCGCCGATTCGCCGAAGCGGTTCAGGCCGATCACCGCGTCGACGCGGTACTTCCACCAGAAGTCGGTGACGCCGGCCTCGATGGCGATGCGCGGCACGTTGCGCGGCAGCACCTGCACCTTGTACGACTCGCTCTGGCGGTCGAACACGCTGGTGGACGGCACCGACACCACACGGGCGGCGATCTTGAGCTTGCCCAGCGCCTCCTGCGCCTGCATCGCCAGGTGCACTTCCGAGCCGGTGGCCATCAGCACGACCTGGGCCTTCTTGTTCAGGCCCACCTCGCTGGGCTCGGCCAGGATGTACGCGCCCTGCGTGATGGCGTCGGCGTCGACCTTGGGCAGGTAGGGCAGGTTCTGGCGCGACAGCAGCAGCGCGCTCGGGCGGTGCTTCTGCACGAGGGCCATCGTCCAGGCCACGGCCGTCTCCATGGTGTCGGCCGGGCGCCAGACGTCCAGGCCCGGGATCAGGCGCAGGCTGGCGGCGTGCTCCACCGACTGGTGGGTGGGGCCGTCCTCGCCCAGGCCGATGGAGTCGTGCGTGAACACGTGCACGATGCGGCGCTTCATCAGCGCGGCCATGCGGATCGCGTTGCGGCTGTAGTCGCTGAACGTGAGGAAGGTGCCGCCGTACGGGATGTAGCCGCCGTGCAGCGCGATGCCGTTCATGATGGCGGCCATGCCGAACTCGCGCACGCCGTAGTTGATGTGGCGGCCGATCTTGCCCTCGGTGGTCATCACCTGGCCCTCGGCGCCGAAGCGCAGCGGGGGCGTGCTGCTGGTGTTGGTGAGGTTGGAGCCGGTCAGGTCGGCCGAGCCGCCCAGCATCTCGGGCAGCTGCTTCGTGAACGCCTCCAGCGCGATCTGGCTGGCCTTGCGGCTGGCCACGGTCTCGGCCTTGTCGTGCGCCGAGCCCACGGCCTCGGCGGCGATCTCGGCGAAGTTGGCCGGCAGCTCGCCCATCATGCGGCGGATGAACTCCTTGGCCAGCTCGGGGTGCGAGGCCTCGTAGGCGTCGAACTCGGTCGTCCACTCGGCCTCGAGCTTCGCGCCCGCGGCCTTGGCGTCCCAGGCGGCGTAGATGTCGGCGGGCACCTCGAACGGCGGGTGGTTCCAGCCCAGGGCCTTGCGGGTGAGTTCGATCTCGGCGGCGCCCAGCGCCTCGCCGTGCGCCTTGGACGTGCCCGCGCGGTTGGGCGAGCCCTTGCCAATGATGGTCTTGCAGATGATCAGCGTCGGACGCGTGCTGCTCTTGAGCGCCTCGGCGATGGCGGCATCGACGACGTCGATGTCGTGGCCGTCGACCTCGTCCACCACGTTCCAGCCGTAGGCGACGAAGCGGCCGCGCACGTCGTCGATGTACCAGGGCGTGACCTGGCCGTCGATGGAGATGCCGTTGTCGTCGTAGATCGCGACGAGCTTGTTCAGCTTCCACGCGCCGGCCAGCGCGCAGGCCTCGTGGCTGATGCCTTCCATCATGCAGCCGTCGCCCAGGAACACGTAGGTGTGGTGGTCGACGATGTCGTGGCCGGGGCGGTTGAATTCGGCGGCCAGCAGCTTTTCGGCGAGCGCCATGCCCACGGCGTTGGCGAGGCCCTGGCCCAGCGGGCCGGTGGTGGTCTCGATGCCCGGGGTGACGTCCACCTCCGGATGGCCGGGGGTCTTCGAATGCAGCTTGCGGAAGTGCTTCAGTTCCTCGATGGGCAGGTCGTAGCCGGTGAGGTGCAGCAGCGCGTACTGCAGCATCGAGCCGTGGCCGTTGGACAGCACGAAGCGGTCGCGGTTGTGCCAGTGCGGGTTGGCCGGGTTGTGCTGGAGGTGGCGGCTCCACAGCGCCACGGCGATGTCGGCCATGCCCATGGGCGCGCCCGGGTGTCCGGAGTTGGCCGCCTGGACGGCATCCATCGCGAGCGCGCGGATGGCGTTGGCCATCAGCGTGGGCATCGGGGTGGAGGTGGGGGTTTCGGCGGGAACGACGTTCGAGATCTCGGGCATGGACGGCTCTTTTTGGGCGTGAGGCAGCGGGGGCGGAGCCGGCGATTTTAGACGGGAGGCCGGCAAACGCGGGGAAAACCCGCCGCCCGGGCTTTTACACTGGCCGGATGAAGGCACTGATCCTGGCCGCGGGCCGCGGCGAACGCATGCGGCCGCTGACCGACTCCACCCCGAAGCCCCTGCTGGAGGTTCGCGGCAGGCGGCTCATCGAATGGCATCTCGAGGCCCTCGCGCGGGCGGGCGTGCGCGAGGTCGTCGTCAACACCGCCTGGCTGGAGGATCAGTTCCCCGCGGCGCTGGGCGACGGCTCGCGCTTCGGCCTGCGCATCACGTACTCGTTCGAAGGTCGCGACCACGGCAGTGCCCTGGAGACCGCGGGCGGCATCGCCAAGGCATTGCCGCTGCTGGTGGACTCACCCAAAAGCGCGTTCTGGGTCGTGTCGGGCGACGTCTTCGTCCCCGACTTCACGTTCGACCCGGACGACGCGCAACGCTTCGCCGGCGGCGACGCGCTGGGCCAGCTCTGGCTCGTGGACAACGCGCCGCATCACCCGAAAGGCGACTTCGGCATCGATGCACAAGGCCTCGCGAGCCGCACGGCCGAACCGAAGTTCACCTGGGCCAGCGTCGGTCTGTTCCGCGCGGCGCTGTTCGAGGACATCGCCGTGGGAACGAAGATGCCGCTGCGGCCGAAGCTGGAATTCGCGATCGATCAGCGGCAGCTGGGCGCGTCGAAGTACGACGGGCGGTGGACGGACGTGGGGACGATGGAGCGGCTGGCGGCGCTGCAGGCCGCCAACTGATCAGGACGCCAGCGGCGCCGTGATCTCGTCGATGCGCTTGAGCACGTCCGGCGTCAGCTTCGGGATGATCTCCGCCGCCTTCAGGTTGTCCTGCAGCTGCTTGACGCTCGACGCGCCCGTGATGACGCTGCTGACGCGCGGGTTCTTCGCCACCCAGGCGATGGCCAGCTGCGCGGTCGTCGCGCCCAGGTCGCGCGCGATGGGCTCCAGCTTCGCGACGGCCTCGTTCTTCGCCTTATCGGTGAGGCCCTCCTGCAGGAAGGACAGGTTCTGCATCGCGCCGCGGCTGTCGGCGGGAATGCCGGACTTGTACTTGCCGGTGAGCAGGCCCGAGGCCAGCGGGCTCCAGGTGGTCAGGCCCAGGCCGATGTCGTCGTACAGGCGCGCGAATTCCTTGTCCACCTTCTCGCGGTGGAACAGGTGGTACTGCGGCTGCTCCACCACGGGCTTGTGCAGGTGGTGGCGGTCGGCGATGTCCCAGGCGGCGCGGATGTCGGCGGCCGACCATTCGCTGGTGCCCCAGTAGAGCGCCTTGCCCTGGGTGATCATGTCGCTCATCGCGTGCACGGTCTCCTCGATGGGCGTGTTCGGGTCCGAGCGATGGCAGTAGACGAGGTCGAGGTGGTCCAGGCCGAAGCGCCGCAGCGAGCCGTCGATGGCCTGCATCAGGTACTTGCGGTTGAGCGTGTTCTTGCGGTTGACCGTGACGGCGTCGGCCAGGCCCCAGAAGAACTTGGTGGACACCGTGTAGTTCAGGCGCGCCCAGCCCAGCTTCTTCAGCGCGGCGCCCATCACCTCCTCGCTCTTGCCGCCGGCGTAGGCCTCGGCGTTGTCGAAGAAGTTGACGCCGGCGTCGTAGGCGGCGGCCATCATCTCGACGGCGGCGTTCACGTCCACCTGGTTGGCGTAGGTGACCCACGAGCCGAGCGACAGCTCGCTCACCTGCAGGCCAGCGCGGCCCAATCGACGGTATTGCATTGGCGTATCTCCATGACGTCGCCCGCGTATCGACGCGACCGCAGGCATCGCGCCACAATAGCATTCCCTCCCCGACCCTCGCATCCATGGTGACAACGCACGACACCCGAAGAACCGCGCCGCCGCGGCTGGCGGTGATCGGCGGCGGCCCGGTGGGGCTGTCGCTGGCCCTGCTCGCGCGCCAGCGCTGCCCGGGCTGGTCGATCAGCGTGTTCGACGCGCGCGACGCGGCCAAGGACATCACCGGCGACCCGCGCACCCTCGCGCTGTCCCTCGGCAGCGTGCAGATGCTCGAGCGCCTGCATGCCTGGCCCGCCGCCAAGGCCGCGCCCATCCGCCAGGTGCACGTGTCGCAGGCGCCGCCCACGCTGTCCACGCCCTTCGGCGAGCCGGTGGTGCACATCCGCGCCGACGAGCTGGGCGTGCCCATGCTGGGCGCGGTGCTCAGCTACGGCACGCTGCTGGCGCCGCTGCAGCAGGTCTTCCTCGACGCCTGCGCCACGCGCGAGGGCGCGCTCGGCACGCTGGATGCCGGCCTGCATGCGCGCTTCGGCACCCCGGTGGCCGGCGTCGCCACCGACGGCGACGGCGCGCTCGTGACGCCCGAGGGCGGCGTCGGCGAACGCTTCGACCTGGCCGTCATCGCCGAGGGCGGCGTGTTCGCAGAGCAGTCGCGCAAGGCCGTCACGCACGACTACAGGCAGACGGCCTGGGTCGGCACCGTCACGCTGCAGGGCGCCACGCCGGGCCTCGCGATGGAGCGCTTCACGCGCGACGGCCCGCTGGCGCTGCTGCCGTTGCCCGCCCTGCCGAATGACGATCCGAAGACCTCGCGCGCCGCGCTGGTGTGGTGCGTGGACTCGGCCGACGACCCGGTGGCGCCGCTCACCGACGCGCAACGCCTGGCCGTGCTGGCCACGCGCCTGCCCGACGCGGTGGGCACGCCGGTGGGCATCTCGCCGCTGAAGTCGTTCGCGCTGGGCCTCAACGCCGAGGCCAGCCTCGTGGCCGGCCGCGTCGTGCGCATCGGCAACGCGGCCCAGACGCTGCATCCCGTGGCCGGCCAGGGCCTGAACCTGGGGCTGCGCGACGCGTTCCTGCTGGTGGACCGGCTGGCCGACGGCGCGCAGGCGTCGGACGCGGGCGTCACGCGCGCGCTGCGCGGGCTCGCGTTCGCCCGCGCGCCCGACCGCTGGAGCGTCATCGGCGCCACCGATTTCCTCGCGCGCAGCTTCACCTGGCACGCACCGGGGCTGGCCGCGGCGCGCGGCCTGGGCCTGGCCGCGCTGCAGGCTTTTCCCGCGTTCAAGCGCGCGTTCGCGCGCCAGATGATGTTCGGCTGGCGCTGAACGCCTTCATTCCAATCCGAGAGAGACACCCATGTTCGTGGTCGCGGGCGAGGCCCTGATGGACGTATTCACCGGCGCGACGACGCCCACGGGCATCGCCCTCGACGCGCGCATCGGCGGCTCGCCGCTGAACGTGGCGTTCGGCCTGGCGCGCATGGGCCAGAAGGTGGCCTTCCTCGGCGGCATCTCCAGCGGCGAGCTGGGCGGCCGGCTGCTGGACGCGCTGCGCGCCGAGGGCGTGTCGCTGGACGCCGTGCACCGCAGCGCCGCGCCCACCACCATCAGCCTGATCGGCGTCGACGCCAAGGGCGTGCCCGAGTACGCGTTCTACGGCACCGGCGCCGCCGACCGCACGCTGCCGCTGGCCGCGCTCGATCGCATGCCCGCCGACGCGCGCGTGCTGCACGTGGGCTCGTACACGATGGTGGTGGGCGACACCGCCGCCACGCAGCGCGCGCTGGTCGAGCGCGTGCACGGCAAGACGGTGGTGAGCTACGACCCGAATCTTCGCCTGAACGTGGAGCCCGACCTGGCCGTGTGGCGCGAGACGCTCGAGTGGATGCTGCCGCGCACCGGCGTGCTCAAGCTGAGCGACGAGGACCTGGGCCTGCTGTACCCCGGCATCGACCCGGCCGCGTTCGCCGCCGACTGCCTCGGCAAGGGCGCCGGCCTGGTCGCGCTCACCCGCGGCGGCAAGGGCGCGTTCGCGTGGCACGCCAGCGGCACCATCGACGTACCGCCGGTGCCGGTCGACGTGATCGACACCGTGGGCGCCGGCGACACCTTCCAGGCCGCGCTGCTGACGCGCCTGGACGAACTCGGCGCGCTGTCGCCGCAAGGCGTGCGCGACATGGGCGCGGAGACGCTGCTTGACGCGATGCGCTTCGCCGCGCAGGCCGCGGCCATCACGTGCTCGCGACGCGGGGCCGACCTGCCGCGGCGCGCTGAGCTGGGCATCCGCTGAGTCAACGCTCGCGCGCGGCGGCCTCGAAGAAGTCGATGCGCTCCTGGTCCGCCGGATGCGAGGCCAGCGCGATCGGCAGGTGCGGCAGCGGCGGCGCGGAGGCGGCCTCCTCGCCCGGCGCCGGGACGCGCACCTGCACGAAGAAGCGCGCCATCACCGCCGGCGAGATGCCGTTGGCCTTCATCAGGCGCACCGAATCGACGTCGGCCTCGTGCTCGAATGCGCGCGAATAGCTGGCCTGGCCCAGCAGCACCGGGATCTGCGCGAACAGGGTGCTGAAGTCGCCATACAACGCACCCGCGGCCGCGCCCAGCACGCTCGCCTGCACCAGCATCCGCATGCCGTGGCGATGGCGCAGGTGGCCCAGTTCGTGGCCCAGCACGCCGACGAGGATGTCGTGGTCGCCGCCGACCCGCTGGTAGAGCTCGTCGGTGAGCACGATGGGGCCGCCCGGCAGCGCGAAGGCGTTCGGGCCGATCTCGGACTTGCGGAACTCGAGCTGGTAGGCCGGCACATCGCCCCGCGGCAGGTGGTTCACGGCGTCCGCGAGCGCTTGCCGCACCGCCTGCTGCTGAGCGGGCGGCAGCGTCGTCGGCTTCATCAGGCCGTTCTCGTCGATCGACCGCAGCGCCGACTCGCCCAGTGCCTCGTCGACGGTGAGCGGCATCAGCGCCACCACGCCACGCGCGGCCAGCGGCAGCACGTGCTGGTAGCCGACGACGCCGATGGCGACGAGGAGCAGCGTGCTGACCAGCACCCACTTCCAGCGCTGCTGCACGCGCACGACGAGCGAATCGCGGCGGCCGGCGTGCTCGGCGGACCAGGTGTCCCATTGCAGGCTATCGCCGCAATGCAGCGAGGCGCCGTCAGCCAGGTGAAGCAGGCGCACGCCGTGGCGGGTCCGCTCGGGCCATTTCACGACGGACAGCGGCTCGCTGCGCTCGACACCGTCGCCCACGATCACGAGCCGGCCATCGGCCACGTGCACGCGCACCGCGTGGGCGCGTGCGCTGCGGCCGTCGAAATAGTCGGCGCTGACGCCGTCGGGCTCGGACACGCCCGTCGCCCCGCTCACAGCCCGATGTCGATGCCGAACATGTCGCCCGCGGCGTCGCCGCTGGCGTCGCTCGCGCCGGTCGCCCGCTGCGCCTGCAACCGATCGAGGTCGCCGCTCAGCTGCGGGGTGACGGACTCGACTCGCAGCCGGTAATAGGCCACGCTCGCGAACGGGTAGTAGAGCCCCAGCGTGACCACCATCAGGATCCAGTTCTTGACGGTCAGCTTGAGCATCGCATCGAACGGCAGTTCGCTGGCGAAGGAGACCTCGTCGCAGCGCGTGTTGCCCCAGACCAGGTTCTGCGCGCGCGAGATCGCGAAGGGGATCGGCACGATCAGGAACAGCAGGTATCCAATCAGCGCGAGCGCCACCATCACGATCATGCCGAGAATCTTGTTCTGCATCAGCCCGGTGACCGCGACCGTGCCGGCCGCGATCGCGACACCAATGCCGACGACGACCGCGACGAGGATCCCGGACAGCACCACCACGCCGAACACGCGCAGCGACAGGCCGTAGACGCGGCCTGGTCCGATGGCGAGCTTCGTCTGCCACTGGCCCAGGCCGTAGTGGTCGTGCTGGTAGCGCTTGAAGATCCACCACATCAGCGGCGCCACGAGGAGGGTGAGCCCCATGACCGCGTAGACATGCTTGATGTAGGCGAAGGTCGGATGCTGCGGATCGACGATCTCGAAGCGCAGCGCGCCCAGCGCGAGGGCGGGAACGAACAGCGGCAGCATGCCGCGGTAGGCGCCCGACAGCGTGCCGGCGAAGCGGAACCGCAGGCCGCGCCAGCTGGTGTTGGCGAGCCGGAACTGCATCGACGCCCGCAGCAGGGCCGGCCACAGCACCGCCAGGATCAGCAGCGCCACCAGCGCCGCCGTGGCCGAGAACCGGCCGGCGGCCGAGTACGACACCAGCATGAGCCCCACCAGCAGATAGCCGCGCAACATCTTCTTCGGATCGCCGTGAAAGTCGAAGGCGTGGCCGTCGACCAGCGTGTTGGCGTAGAAGTAGCGCAGCCGCCGCACCTTGGCCCACGGGCGATACAGGCTCAGCGTCACGATGGACAGCAGCAGGTTGACGATCCAGATGCGGAAGTACTCGCTGCCGGAGCCGGTGAACTTGATGCTCAGCGGACGCTCCTGCGGCGGCATCGTGCCGGTCGGCACGCCCGTGGGCGCCCAAGCGGATGGGGTGTTGGGTTCCATGTTCTCTCCCTCGTCCGCGCGGGCGGACGCTCCTCGTTGTGTGCGCGGATTGTCTCCGGCGCGCGCCCCGTTGTCATCGGCCGCGGGCAGGTGGGAACCCGGAGGCCGCGCGACGGAAATCCTCGCGCGCGGGCGTCCGTCGAGCGCATCAGGGCCGGTCGCGCCCCCCGTGCGCGGGCGCGTACGCCGCGTGCACGAGGCGCTGCTCCTCCACCGGCGTGCGGCCGAACAGGCGCTTGAACTCGCGGCTGAACTGCGACGCGCTCTCGTAGCCCACGCGGCTGGACGCGCGGCTCGCGCTGACGCCGTCCTGAATCATCAGCAGCCGCGCCTTGTGCAGCCGCGTCGCCTTCAGGTACTGGATGGGCGACGTGGCGGTCACGGTCTTGAAGTGGGCGTGGAAAGCGGCGGCGCTCAGGTGCACCTCCTGCGCCAACGTGTCGATGTCCAGGCGCTGGTGGTAGTCCATGTGGATGCGGTGCAGCGCCTTGGCGATCTGGCCGAAGTGGCCGCGCTGCGCCAGCGCCGCGCGCAGCGCCGGGCCCTTGGGACCGGTGAGCACGCGGTAGCAGACCTCACGCATCAGGCTCGCGCCGAACAGCCGCGTCTCCAGCGGCGAGCGCAGCGCGCGCAGCAGGCGGATCACCGAATCGGCCAGCGGCGCGTCGACCGGCGCCATCGCCACGCTCTCGGCGCCCGGCACGGGCTCGAAGCTCGGGGCTATGGCCAGCGCGAGGTCGGCGATCACGGCCAGGTCCAGCTTGACCTTGATAGCCAGCAGCGGCTCCTCGGGCGTGGCGAAGGTCTCGCCCTCGAAGGGCATCGGCACCGAGGCCACCATGAACTGGTGCGCGCCGTACTCGAGCACCTGGTCGCCGAAGTAGCCGCGCTTGCGCCCCTGGCAGACGATCACCACGCAGGCGTCGTGCAGCACCGGCGTGCGCGGCAGCGACCGGTTGGAGCGGCCGAACGCCACGCCTTCCAGCAGCGACGCCGTCATGCCTTCGTTGGGGGCCAGCTCGGCCACCAGGGCCGTCATTTCCGCGCGGACCGCGGCCTCGTCGTGCGCCACGGCGCGTCCTTCCAGGGCTTGTTCGGATGGAACGAACTCTAAAGGAACAGGCCAGGAATTAACACATGAACTGTCATATTCCAGGCTGCATCTGGAGTTTTAGGCAATAAATCTGGAGTTTCAGGACTTCTCCGCGGCGCCGCGATTTCCTAAACTGCGTTCACCCGGCCTCGACAGAGATCGGCGCGTGCGGCCTCCCGGGCCGCCTGGCGATGAGGCCCCGCATCCGGCCCACGCCACGAGACGACGCGCCCTTCCCGCCTGCAGCGAGCCCGGGTCGCACCGCCCCATGCAGGCGCCCGCACCCCGCGGGCCGAGATCCCTTCACACACCCCGACGCCGTCGGCGTGCGCATTTCGCGCCGCCGCCGGCATGACCATCCCCATCCGAGGAGAAGATGATGAATCGTCAAACCTGGTTCGTGACCGGCGCGGCGTCGCGTCTCGGCGCCGACATCGTCCGCGCGGCGCTCGCCGCCGGCCACCACGTCGTCGCCACCGACGCCGAGCCGCTGGCGGTGCTGCGGCGCGTCGGCGACGTCGCCGACGCGCGCCTGCTCGCGCTGCCCCTCGACGAGGTCGACGCCCGCGAGGTGGGCGTCGCGGTGCGGGCCGCGGTGGCGCGCTTCGGCGCCATCGACGTGCTGGTGCACGGCGCCGCGGACGCCAGCCCGCAGGGCGAGTTCGACGCGCCCGCGTCCGCGCGCGACTTCAGCGCCTCGGTACGCGCGCTGTTCAACATCACGCGCGGCGTGCTGGAGGCGATGCGCGCGCAGGGCGCCGGCCGCATCCACCACCTGGTGCCGGAGCCGGGCACCCGGCGCGGCCCCACGCTGTTCTCGATCGCCGGCTTCTGCGAGGCGGTGGCCGCGGACGTGGCGCCGTTCGGCGTCGACGTGTCCGCGGTGCCCGCACACGCCGCCGGCCGGCTGGCGCGCCCGGCGGCGGGGTCGGATCGCGACGAGGTGCTCGAGGAGGCCTGAACTCAGAACGTGTAGATGCCGCCCACGGTGATCATCGGCCCGACGGCGCCGTCCTGGTGGTAGGACGGGTTGTACGGCGCGCCGCCCTGCTGCGCGCCGTTGCCGGCCGACCCGAAGGTCTGCAGGTCGTAGGGCGCATGCCGGTTCAGCAGGTTCACCACGCCCGCGTGCACCTGCAGGTGCTCGTTGACGTCGTAGCGCGCGGTGACGTTCAGCTCGGTGAACGACGGCACGTGGCAGAACCGGGACGGCACGTCGCCCGTGAACGTGCTGCCGAGGGCGATCGAGCAGTCGGTGATCTTCTCGCTCGGGTCCAGCACGCTGTAGTGCGAGATGTAGTTGACGGTGCCCGTGATCTCGAACGGGCCCTTGCCCCAGGTCAGCGAGAACGCGCCGCGCGTGCGCGGGGTGCCGGTGTCCTCGGAGACGAAGGCCGGCCCGTGCGATCCGGCCAGGTGGTAGGTGACGCCCTGCGTGGTGAGGTCGTACTGCAGCATGTAGCTCACCTGGACCTCGGCCTTCAGGTGGCCGGCCTCGCCCAGCTCGTACCTCGCCACGGTGTCGAGGTCGAGGCCCGAGGTGGTGGTGGAGTTGGCGTTGAGGAACGGATAGGTGTCGTAGAGGATGTTGCCGGTCGCGTCGCGATAGATGATCGTGCCCACGCTGGCCGCGTTGTCCAGGCCCAGCTGGCCAAGCTGGCCCACCGAGATGATCTGGTCGTGGATCGTGATGTGGTAGTAGTCCAGCGTCGCGTTGTAGGTCTTGTTCGGCTCCAGGATGATGCCCAGCGTGAACGACTGCGAGCGCTCGGGCTTGAGGTGCGGCGCCGACAGCTGCAGCTCCTGCAGCGCGATGTTGCAGGGGTCCAACATGCCGGGCGGCGTGCTGGCGATGGGGCCGCCGTTCGGATTGGTGGGCGACAAGGGGCCGTTGGGGCAGTAGACCGGATCGTGCAGGTTGCCGACGAAGCCCGACGTGGAGCCGGCGTCTCCGGTCTCGGCGGGGTTCGGCGCCCGGAAGCCCTTGCTGAACGTTCCGCGCAGCGAGAACTCGCGCGTGGGCGTGAACTTGAAGCCGGCCTTGGGCGTCACCGACCAGCCGTAGCTGTCGTAGTGGTCGGCACGCGCCGCGGCGTCGAGCTCCAGCGTCTTCAGCACCGGCGCCACCAGCTCCGCGTAGGCCGCGGCGACCGTCTGCTTGCCCTCGGCGAACGAGTAGATGCCGATGCTCTGTTCGCCGTTGACGAACGACGGCGGGAACAGCTCGTGCAGCTGGCGATGGGTGAAATCGAGGCCCGTGCTCATCCCGAGCGAGCCGCCCGGCAGGTCGGCCAGGTCGCGCGATCCGCGCACGCTCGCGAAGGTCAGGTCGTTGCTGGACGTCGACTGGGCCTTCGGCGCGACCTGCGCCAGCACGGCCGCGGAGTTGGTGCCGCCCACCTGGTAGGTGTCGTTGTTCAGCGCGTCCTGCAGCGCCGGGAAGTCGATGTAGTTGTAGAAGCTGGCCCTGGTGGTCACGCGCGTGAGGCCCACCGAGGCATTGAGGTTCCAGGCGCCGAGCGAGCCCTCGAGCTCGCCCACGAGGCGGTAGGAGTTCGACAGCGTCTTCTGGGTCAGCGGTCCGATGTCGAGGAAGTCGTCCACCAGCGCCGCGGGGGCGCCCGTGGTGTTGCCGGGGTAGTTGGCCGGCACGGTCAGCACGAACGGGAACTGGCCGGGAAAGGCCGGGGTCGGCGCGGCGCCCGGGCCGAAGTGGAACAGGTTGACGCCGCCGCCGTTGCCGCCCGAGCCCACGCCCGTGGCGTAGGCGTTGTTGTAGATGCTGACCTGGCGCGCCTCGCTGCTCAGCACCGACGCCTGGACGTTGGCCTGCCAGTTGTCGCTCAGCTTCTTCGTGTAGCGGGCCATGACGTCGAGGTTGGTCGTCGACGGCTGCAGCGTCATGTAGGGGTTGCTGTAGCCGCACTGGTCGGCGGTGGCCTGCGCCTGCGTGCAGCCGGCGTAGGGGTAGTAGGTGGCGCCGGCCCCGTCGACGAGGTAGCCGGTGCCGCTGCCCGCGCCGCTGGACGCGCCGGAAACGGCGCCCGACCCCGTGCCCTGCGTGAGGTCGACCCCGCCGTAGGGCGTCCAGTCGGTGCGCGCCAGGTACGGCCGCTTGCGCAGCAGGATGTCGTTCTGGTGGCGCGCCTCGAGCGCGATGTAGGCGTTCTGGCCGTCGGTGTCGAGGCTGCCCCAGCCCGTGGTCAGGCTAGCGTGCGTGGTGGCGCCGTCGCCCTTGCCGCTGATGCCCGCCTCGGCGCTGACCGTGGTGCCGGTGACGCTCTTCTTCAGAATCACGTTGACCACGCCGGCGATGGCGTCCGAACCGTAGACCGCCGACGCGCCGTCCTTGAGCACCTCGATACGCTCGATGGCGCCCATCGGGATCGCGGAGATGTCGACGAAGTCGCGCTCGCCGTCGTCGGGCATCGGGTACGACGCCATGCGGTGGCCGTCGATGAGCACCAGCGTGGCACCGACCGTGAGCCCGCGCAGGGCCACGCCGCTGCCGCCCGCGGCGAACGCGCTGGGCGCGGCCTGCGTCAGCGAGCCCATGTTGTTGGCGGTGATGTTGTGCAGCACGTCGGCGATGCTGGTGTAGCCGGACTTCTTGATGTCCTCGGCGGTCAGCACCTGCACCGGGCTGGGCGTCTCGGAGTCGGTGCGGCGCACGTTCGACCCCGTGACGGTCACTTGCTGCGGCGCGGCGATCGGAACCGCGTCCTGTGCCCGCGCCTGGGCGCACCAGCCGGGAAGCGTCGCGACGATGAGCGCGGCGCGCCAGTGGATCGGATGACGCAGGGGTCGTTGCATGGGTCTCTCCTTGATCTGGATTCGAGTTGGACTTGGCAGTGATTCGCCCACCGGCGGCCGCGGCGCGACCGCCGATGCGGCACGGGTCAGAAGCCCGTCTTGAAGGACGTGAACGTGCGCGTGCGGAAGCGCCGCACCTCGTTGTTCAGCGCGTCGGCCACCGGCACCATCGCCGCGATGTCCTCGGGCGACGGGAACACCGCGCGGTCGTTGGCGATCCCCGGCACCACGAACTTGCGCGATTCCTTGTTCGGGTTCGCGTAGAACACCTTGTTGGTGAGCGCCGCGTCCACCTCGGGGCGCAGGATGTAGTTGATCCACTTGAGCGCGTTGCCCGGATGCGGCGCGTCGGCCGGGATCGCCATCACGTCGAAGAACAGCAGGCCGCCGTTCTTCGGCTGCAGCACCTGGATGTCCTGGCCGGTCTTGCTCTCGATGGCCCGATGGCGCGCGATGTTGATGTCGCCCGACCAGCCGAGCGCCACGCAGACCTGCCCGTTGGCCATGTCGTTGATGTAGCCCGAGGAGCTGAAGAGCGTCACGTAGGGCCGCACGGACTTCAGCAGCGCCAGCGCCTGCTTGTAGTCGGCGGGATCGGTGGAGGCGATCGACTTGCCGGCGTAGTGCAGCGCCGCCGGCACCACCTCGTCGCCGGAGTCGAGGAAGGACACGCCGCACGACTTCAGCTTGGCGACGACTTCGGGCTTGAACAGCAGATCCCACACGTTGGCCGGCAGCGCGGCGCCCGCTAGCGCCGCCTTGACCTTGGCCACGTTGATGCCCACCGTGGTGTAGCCCCACAGCCAGTCGACGACGTAGGCGTTGCCCGGATCCACCTTGGCGAGTTGCGCCGCGATGGCCGGGTCGACGTTCTTCAGGTTGGGCAGCCGGCTCTTGTCCAGCGGCGCGAACAGCTTGTTCTGGATCTGCGCGCGCGCCCAGCTCGAGGACGGCACGACGATGTCATAACCGGTCTTTCCAGCGACCAGCTTCGAATGCAGGATCTCGTTGCTGTCGAAGTTGTCGTAGTGGACCTTGATGCCCGTCTCCTTCTCGAAGTTGCGCACCGTGTCGTCGGCGATGTAGTCGGACCAGTTGTAGATGTTGAGCACCTTCTCCTCGTCGGCGGCCCGGGTCGGCGGCGCGGCGGCGCACAGGAGGCCCAGGCACGTGGACGCCAGCAGCACACGGATCGGATCTCTCATCGAACGACCTTTCGCGGCAGGGAAAGCGGCGACGCGCGTCGCCCGGCAACAGTCGGAACGACGCGGTTCACGGGCAGCAAGATGCCTTTGCAGACTAGCAAAACTTGCTCCAGAACGCGCCTCCGATCGGCGCAGTTCAAGTTGGCGCAAGCTGGTGTGGCGCGGGCGCCCGTCGCCCCTAAGGGTTTGATCCAGGGTCCGGGCCCGCGCCGTCAGTCAGCCTCCCGGCGACCTCGGCGAATTCACGCTCAGAGCTTGCGATGCCGCAACGCCGGCAGCTGCATCCGCACCTGCTCGATGCGTTCGCGCGCGAGATCGGCCAGCGCGAAGCCCTCGCCTTCGCCGCCATCGAGCGCCAGCGACAGCACCTCGCCCCAGGGATCGATGACCACGCTGTGGCCGAAGGTGCGGCGGCCGTTCTCGTGCGCGCCGCCCTGCGCGGGCGCGACGACGTAGCACTGGTTCTCCACGGCGCGGGCGCGCAGCAGCAGCAGCCAGTGCGCCAGGCCCGTGGTGTACGTGAAGGCGGCGGGCACGAACAGCACGTCGCAGGGCGGGCGCATCAGGCCGCGATACAGCTCGGGAAAGCGCAGGTCGTAGCAGACCGACAGGCCGGCGCGCCAGCCGCCCTGCTCGAAGGCGACCGGGGTGTCGCCCGGCTCCAGCACGCGGGCCTCGTCGTAGGCCTCCTTGCCGTTGTCGAACGCGAACAGGTGGATCTTGTCGTAGCGCGCCAACCGCTTTCCGTCGGGCGCGTAGACGCAGCACGCGTTGCGCACCCGGCCCGGCGTCTTCGCGTGGATGGGCAGCGTGCCGCCCACCAGCGTGATGCCATGGCGGCGCGCCGTCTCGGCGAGGAAGGACTGGATCGGGCCGTCGCCATCGGATTCGGCGATGCCCAGCTTGGCGTCGTCGCGCAGGCCCATCAGGCAGAAATACTCGGGCAGCGCCACCCACTGCGCGCCGGCCTCGACCGCCTGCGCGACGAGGCGGCCGGCGGCGGCCAGGTTGCGGTCGACGTCGGGCGTGGAGACGGTCTGGATGGCGGCGAACTTCGTCATGAGGCTTCCTTGCGTTGATGCAAGTATCCGCCGGCTTCGCAAAACCCGTCAGGGCGCCGGTGTCGCGAAGGCACCCGAGGCCGCCGCGGCCGCCGCCTCGGCGGTGCGCGCCGCCGACGCCGCCGCGGCCGCGGCGCGCACGGCGGCCTTGTGCTCGACCTCGCCGACCTTGGGATCGGACCAGCTGCCGGTGACGTGCACCTCGCGCGTGCCGGCCTCGGTGAGCGGGCTGCGCAGGAACAGCTGCGCGAGGAAGGTGCCGATGCCGATCACCGGGTTGATGGCCGCGTAGGCGAGCGAGGCGGCGCCGGCGTTGATCTCGGGCACGATGATGACGTCGAGATCCTGCGTCTCGGCCTTCAGGTCGGTGCGGCCGGACATCAGCACCGCGGCGGTGGCGCTGCGCATGCGGAGATCCCGGGTGGTGGCCACGCCGTGCTCGATCAGCACGTCGCCGGTGACGTTGTCGAACGCGAAGCCTTCGGAGAACAGGTCGCGGAAGTCGAGCATGAAGCGGCGCGGCAGCGACTGCAGGCTCAGCACGCCCAGAAGGCGCCCGGCCCCGGCGTCGGCCTTCAGGAACTGCCCTTCGTCGATCTCCAGGCGCAGCTTGCCCTGCAGGCTGGGGTAGTCGAGCGCCAGCGGCGAGCCCGTCCAGGTGACCGAGCCGGCCATCTCGCCCTTGCCCCGCTTGAGCACCTGGCCCATGCCCAGTCGTCCGAGGAAGGCGCCGGAGTCGGCCAGTTGCAGGTCGAAGTCGAGCGACACGTGGCGAGCCGGCGCGCCGCTCCAGCGGCCGCTGCCGGTGAGCTTCGCTTCCGGCGTGGTGAGCGCCAGGCGCGTGAGGCGCCAGTCGCGGCCGCCCGCCTGCAGCGTGGCGGCCACCTCCAGCTTGCCCAGCTTCTTCGCGTTCAACTCGAAGTTGTCGACGACGATGTCGAGCGCCGGCACGGTGGTGGCCTGCTCGGCATCGGGCGCCGGCGAGCCGGCAGCGGAGGCGCCGTCGCCGTCCATGTCGCGCGCGTCGAGCGAGAGCCGGTCCAGGCGCGCGAACAGCTGCGCGCCGCGGGTGGGCGTGTCGGGCCGGTACTCGACGACGCCCTTGGTCTGGTCGGACACGATGTTGGAGCGCCAGACATCGTCGCCCGCGGCGATCACCTGCGCCAGCTGCACGTCGACGTTGGTGAGGTGGCGCCCGCCGATGAACAGGTCGGGCGTCTTCAGCGCGGCGGCGCCCGGGACGTAGCTGATGCCCATCTCGTCGCCGGCGGCGGCCGGCGCGGGCGGAGTCGCCGGGCCGGCGCCCAGGCCGCGCCAGAACGCGAGCCAGGCGTCGCCGTTGAAGGACGGCCCGTGCAGCACCAGGAGCCCGCCGGGCTGCATGGGCGGCAGCGGCGCGCCCACCGAGTAGGCGGCGCGCAGCGGCCGCGGCACGTCGCCGGAGCGGTCACGCAGCACCTCGGCCTGCAGCACGGTGCCCTGCGGATGGCCGAGCGCCACGCGCAAGGTGTCGCGCGGACGCCCCTCGTCGAACGACACCGTGGTCGAAACGCTCAGCGGCCAGCTGGCGTCGGCGGGCTTGTTCAGCGGCGCGGGCAACGCCAGGCCCAGGCCCGTGAGCGGGCTCGTCAGCGCGAACTCGGTCTGGCCGTTGGCGATGGCGATCGTGAGCTTGTAGTTCGACTGGCCGGTCACGTGCGAGGCCAGCCGCGCCAGCACCGCCTCGTCGGCGACGTGGCGCAGGCCGTCGGCGCTGACCACGCCCCGCGCGGAGAAGCGCAGGCTGCCGTCGGCCTGCGTGCCGCCGTCGAAGGTGGTGTCGCCGCCGAGCGCGCGCGCGTGGCCGCCGCTGACCGTGACGCCCTTCTCCGTGAAGGCGATGCGCGCGTGCGCGTCCGACAGCACGGGCGCGCCCGCCACCAGGCGCACGTCGTTGCCGGGCAGCGTGAGCACGCCGTTGACGCTGGTGAGGTCGGCATGCTGCAGCGGGATGTTCAGCGCCAGGTCGAGGTCGGCGTTGCCGGTGGCCGTGGCGCCGGCCAGGCCGTTGCGCAGCCAGCCGCCGACGGGCGACTGCGCGACGTAGCGCAGGAAATCGGTCATCGGACCGCCCACCTGGCCGTGCAGCGCCAGCGTGGGCTGCTCGTAGAGCGACTTGAAGCCGCCGTTGACGTCGTGCAGCAGCAACTCGCCCATGTTGGCGGTGGCGTCGTGGATCTCCAGCGCGCCGTGATCGAGCACGACCTGGCCGGCCACCTGCGTGAACACCGGCCATTGCGGCGGCGCCCGGCTGCCGTCGTCGGCGCGGGCGCCGGGCACGTAGTCCAACGTGGCGCCGCGCACGCGGCCGTCGATGTGGAAATCGCCGTCGCGCGAATGCAGATAAGGGAACGCGGCCAGGTCGCCGCGCACGTTGAAACGGACGTTTTCCAGCTCGCCCGCGCTGAAGGCCGCGGCGAGGTAGCTGCGCGTGTCGGCCAGGCCCTGCTGGGGCAGGTAGCGCGCGAGACGCGCCGCGCGCGCGTGGGCCACCACGCCCTTCAGGTCGATCTCGCCGGGAAGGCGCAGGCCGCGGCCGTAGGGGACGGCCGCCGACGCGGCGGCCGGCGGCGTGCCCGGGCCGCTGTGCCATTGCAGCTGAAGCTCGCCGTCGGCGTCGGCGTTGGCGAAGCGCACGTCGTCGAAGGCCACGGAGATCGCCGGCTCCCGCGTGGCGTCGCGCGACCGCTCGATCTTCCAGCTGGCGTTGGCGGCGAAGCGGTCGAACGGGATCACCGGTTCCTCGAACACGCCGGGCAGCTCGATGCTGCCGCCATCCAGCGCCAGCCGCGCGGTGCCGCCGGACTCGGTGGCCGCGACCGTGACGTCGGCGTTGCGCCAGCCCGGGCGGCCGTTGCGCGCGCCGGGGGCGATCGCGCCGGCCGCCATCGAGAAGCCCGAGACCGCGGCATTGACGCGGTACACGGTGGGCGCGGCGAGCGGGCCGGTCCAGCGCGCGTCGAGCTGGCGCACGACGCCTTCGGGCTGGTAGTCGGCGAGCCATTTCTGCGCGACCGGCGGCAGCGGCAGCGCGGCGGCGAGCTGGCGCATCAGCGTCAGGTCGAGATGGTCGGCCGCGAGTTCGCCGCCGGTCACCGGCTCGAGGTCGTCCCAGGGCACCTTGCCGGACGCCGACGACGCGCGCGCCGCCTGCGTCATCGCGCGGCCGCTCGCCTGGGCCAGCGCCTTCTCGCGGGTGTAGCTCACGTAGGCGCGGCGGCCCTGGCGCTCGAACACGCTGCGCTGCAGCTCCTGCCACGACACGCTCAGGTCGCCGGCCGGCCAGACGATGCCGCCGGACGTCTCGAAGCCGAAGCGCCGGGCCGCCAGCGTGACGCCGGACGGATCGCGGTTGGCAGTGAGGCGCCCGCCGGCGTGCGCGATGGCCAGCGGCTCCACGCCGGGCGACAGGCGCAGGCCCACGTCGCTCAGCTGGATGTCGGCGGTGACCGAGCGCCAGTGGTTGTTCTGGAAGTCGAGCCACAGGCGCACCGACCCCTGGCCGCCGGACAGCTCGAACGGCAGGTCGACGTGCTGCTTGAGCTGCGCCACGTCGCCGCGCGGCAGGTCGGCGTAGAGGGTGCCGGTCCAGCGCCGCCAGTCGCCCGCGTAGGCCAGCAGCGGCTGGCGGGTGCGCGCGCGCAGCGAGAAGCGGTCGCCCCACGCGGCCGGCGGCGTGGCGTCGATGCGCATGTCGTGCGAGCGCAGGCCGTTGCGCAGCACGATGTCCACGTCGCTCAGCTCCAGCGCGGGGGCGTCGCGCTGCTCGTCGATCCAGCGCACCGCGCCGCGGCGCAGCACGAGCTCCTCCTGGCTGAACACCCAGTCGAGCGTGGCGGCCTCGTCGGCGCTGGAGACGGTGGCGCGCGCGGCCAGGTCGAGGCCGCCCACGTGCAGGTGGCCCGCCTTGTCGCGCCGCACCAGCAGCCGGGCATCCTCGATGTAGAGCTGGGCCAGGCGCGGCGCCAGCACCACCAGCGAGCGCGCCGACAGCGCGGCCGAGACGCGCGGCAGGTGCAGCGCCTCGGCGCCGGAGGCGTCGCGCAGCACGACGTCGCGCAGGTCCAGCGTGGGGATCCAGCCCGAAGAACGCACGCTGATCGCGCCGATGCGCACCGGAACCCCTACCGCGCGACTGGCATGGCGCTCGATCTCGGGACGCCAATCCTGGATGTGCGGCAGAATCCCCCACTGAAGAGTCAGCCATGCGAGCACGAGCAGGCACAACAGGGACAGGCCGGCGTAAACCACAGCCTTCCAAACCAGTTGGAGCCCGCGCCGCCACGGCATGAAGCGCAGCCGTCTGACTGGATCGAAAAATGCGCTCAGTTGCAATCTCATGAAAAGTTCGGCACGGGGTGGCAGCGCCTCAGAACCTGTGAATGCGCACCACAGTGTAGGTGGGCACGACAGACGCCAATCCGGGCGAGAGGGGCTCATTGTTGCCGCCAGTTCCCGCGAACTTCTCGTAACACGAGGCGCCTCGGCGCGCCCCCGTTCGTGAACGCGCCCGACGCCACGCTCCCGCTCGCGCGAGGCCAGGCCAAGGCCGCGCACAGCCGCTTCGTGCAGCGGGTGCGGCGACGCTACGCCGACATGCTCGCCCGGCTGCCGCCCGGGCTGCCCGACTTCGCGACCATCACCGCGCTGATCGCCGCGCTGGAGGCCGACGGCAAGTCCGTGATGAGCGCGCTGCGCATCGCGCGGCAACTGGTGCTGGAGCGGCTGGCCGTGCTCGACATCGAGCAGGGCGCCGACCAGGCCGAGGTCACCTCCGCGATGACGCACCTGGCCGAGGCCACGCTGGAGCGCGCCCATGCGCAGGCGTTGGCCGACGCCGATCCGCGCTGGGGCGTGCCGCGCAACGCCGCCGGCGAGGTCGTGGAGTTCTGGATCATCGGCATGGGCAAGCTCGGCGCGCGCGAGCTCAACGTGTCGTCCGACATCGACCTGATCTACGTCTATGAGGAAGACGCGCACACCGACGGCGAGCGGCCCGTCAGCGCGCAGGAATACTTCGGCCAGGTGGCGCGCCGCATGTACGCGCTGATTGGGGACGTGACCGACGACGGCTTCGTGTTCCGCGTCGACCTCGCGCTGCGCCCCAACGGCAACTCGGGCCCGCCGGTGGTGAGCCTGGCGATGCTGGAGGAATACTTCCTGGTGCAGGGCCGTGAATGGGAGCGTTTCGCGTGGCTCAAGAGCCGCGTGGTCGCGCCGCGCGCCGCGGTCACCAGCGGCCGCGCGCTGGCGCTGCGCTCGCTGGTGACGCCGTTCGTCTATCGCCGCTATCTCGACTACGGCGTGTTCGAAGGGCTGCGCACGCTGCACCACAAGATCCGCGAGGAGGCGCAGCGCCGCGCCGCCGGGCGGCCGGAGCGTGCCAACGACGTGAAGCTGTCGCGCGGCGGCATCCGCGAGATCGAGTTCATCGTGCAACTGCTGTTGGTGGTGCGCGGCGGGCAGTTCCCCGAGATCCGCACGCGCTCCACGCTGAAGGCGCTGGCGCGGCTGGGCGCCACCGGACTGATGAAGCCCGAGACGGCCGTCCGGCTGCACGAGGCCTACGTGCTGCTGCGGCGTATCGAGCACCGCATCCAGTTCCTCGACGACCAGCAGACGCACCTGCTGCCCACCAACGACGACGACCTGCGCTGGATCGCCGCCAGCCTCGGGCTGTCGTGCGGCAAGAACGCCTGCGAGCTGCTCGACCGGCTGGGCGAGACGCGCGAGTTCGTCTCCACCGAGTTCGACACGCTGCTGCACGACGGCCGCGCGCCGCCGCCGCGCAACGGCGGCTGCCGCAACGGCAGCTGCGGCGCACCCCAGGCGCAGCTGGAGAGCGAGGCCTGGCTCGACCGCCTGCAGCCCGAGCTGGGCGAGCGCGTGCGGCGCTTCGCCGAGAACCCGCGCGTGCAGGCCCTGCGCGAGGAGAGCCGGCTGCGCATCGCCAAGCTGGTACAGCGCGCGGTGGAGGAGATCCGCTCGGGCAACTGCTCGGTGGATGCCGCCACCCGTTTCGTCGACTGGATCGAGCCGCTGCTGCGCCGCGAGAGCTACCTGGCGCTGCTGGTGGAACGCCCCAGCGTCCATCGCCGCCTGCTGCGCCTGCTGGGCCTGGCGCGCTGGCCGGTGCGCTACCTGATGATGCATCCGGGCGTCATCGACGAGCTGGCCGACGAGCGCACGATGATCGAGCGCTTCGAGCCCGAGGTGTTCACCGCCGAGCTCGAGAGCCGGCACGAGGCATGGAAGCGCTCCGGAGAGGCCGACGAGGGCGCGATGCTCGACACGCTGCGCCGCGCGCACCACGCCGAGGTGTTCCGCACGCTGGTGCGCGACGTCGAGGGCCGCATCACCGTGGAGGCCGTGGCTGACGAGCTGTCCGCGCTGGCCGACACCATCCTCGAGCGCAGCCTGCGCTGGGCCTGGAGCCACCTGAAGCAGCGCCATCGCGACGTGCCCCGCCTGGCCGTGATCGCCTACGGCAAGCTGGGCGGCAAGGAGCTGGGCTACGGCAGTGACCTCGACGTGGTGTTCCTCTACGACGACGCCGGCGAGCCCGACCCGTACCGGGCGCAGGAGGTGTACGCCGCCTTCGTGCGCAAGCTGATCACCTGGCTCACGCTGCGCACCGCCGCCGGCGAGCTGTTCGACATCGACACCGCGCTGCGGCCCAACGGCAACTCGGGCCTGCTGGTCACCTCCATCGAGTCGTTCGAGCGCTACCAGCGCGGCCGCGGCAGCAACACCGCGTGGACCTGGGAGCACCAGGCCATCACGCGCGCGCGCTTCTGCGCGGGCGACGCCGACCTCGGCGCGCGCTTCGAGGCCACGCGGCGCGCCGTCATCGAGTCCGAGCGCGACGCCGAGGCGCTGCGCCAGGAGATCTCGGCCATGCGCCAGAAGGTGCGCGACGCGCATCCGCAGCGCGACGAGCGCATCGACCCGAAGCATTGCGAGGGCGGGCTCATGGACATCGAGTTCGCCGTGCAGTACCTCGTGCTAGCGCACGGCCGCCGGCATCCCGGCCTGCAGGACGACCTGGGCAACATCGCGCTGCTCAAGCGGGCGGAGGACGCGCGCCTGCTGGACGTGGGCATCGGCGCGGCCGCGGCCGACGCCTACCGCGAGCTGCGCCGCGCCCAGCACCGGGCACGCCTGGACGAACAGCCCACGCTGTTTCCCGAAGAGACGCTGGCGCCCGAGCGCGCCGCGGGCCGCGCGCTGTGGCGCGCCGTGTTCGGCCCCGGCGCGTGAGGCGGATCCTTCGCATCGACGGCATGGCCTGGGTCATGCTGACCGGGCTGCTGTGCCTGGGCGCCCTCGTCGTCACCGCCATCTGCGCCGAGAACGGCGGCGCGCCGGCCGACTCGCCGCTCGCGCGGGCGTTCGACTGGCAGGCGGCGCTGGGCCTGCGCGAACCCTGGCGCCTGTGGACCTGCGCCTGGGTGCACTGGAGCGCCGAGCACCTGGCGATCAACCTGGCTGGCGGCGTGGTGGTGGCGTTCGTGGGCTGGCGCGCGCGGCTGGACACCGTCGCCACATGGGCGTGGTTCGCGGCGTGGCCGCTCACGCAGCTGGCGATGGCCGCGCTCGGCGCCGACCGCGTCGCCGCCGTGATGCCGCACTACGGCGGCCTGTCGGGCGTGCTGCACGCCGGCGTGTTCGTGCTGGGCCTCTCGCTGGCGTGGCCACTCGCGTCCGTGCGCGTGCGCACCTTCGCGGCGCCCACGCGCGAGGACACCGGCTTCGTGGCCACGCGGACGTCGGCCATCGAGCCCTCGCGCATCACCGAGGGGCCATGGGCGATGACGGAGATGGGCGCGATAACGGCGCTGCAGGCGTCGACGCTCGACCAGCCCGCGCCCCGTGCCGCGGCCGCCCGCGAGCGCCCGCTGGCCCAGCGCTGGATCGGCGTGGCCATCGTCGCGGGCACGCTGGCGAAGGTGCTGCTCGAAGCGCCGTGGCATCTCGCGCCGCGCCCCAGCGACGTGCTGGGCATCTCGGTGGCACCGGTCGCGCACGCCTGCGGGATCGTCGCCGGCCTGCTGGCCTGGAGCGCCGCGCGGCGTCTCATTCGGCGCCGCTGAACCTGCGGCGCGGCTGTCGCACACGCGGCACGGCCGCGCCGCGGCGGCCTCTACACTTCCGCCACCGTCACCGGCGGCGCGCCGGCGTCCGCCACTCCCCGCCAGGAATGCCCATGATCACGCTCTGCGGTTTCACGCTCTCCAACTATTACAACAAGGCCAAGATGGTGCTCATCGAGAAGGGCATCCCCTTCGTCGAGGAGCAGTGCCCGATGGGCGGCGACAAGACCGAGGAGATGCTGATGTGTTCGCCGCTGGGCAAGGTGCCCTACATCCGCACCGAGCACGGCTCGCTGTGCGAAAGCGCGGTGATCGTCGAATACCTGGAGGCGCTGCAGCCCGAGCCGCGCCTGATGCCCACCGACCCCTGGGGCCAGGCCAAGGTGCGCGAGCTGGTCACCTTCGTCGAACTGCACCTGGAACTCGTCGTGCGCGAGCTCTACCCGGAGGCCTTCTTCGGCGGCAAGGTGAGCGACGCCAACAAGGTCCGCGTGCAGAAGCTGCTGGCCCGCAACATCGCGGCCTTCCAGCGCCTGGCCAAGTTCGGCCCCTACCTCGCCGGCCCCGACTTCACGCTCGCCGACTGCGCTGCCTACGTCAGCCTGCCCCTGGTGGCGATGACCACCAAGGTGATCTATGGCGAGGACGCCCTGCAAGCCGCGGGCGTCGACTGGAAGACCTACATCAAGCTGATCGAACAGCGTCCCAGCGCGCAGAAGGTGACGGCGGATCGCAAGGCGGACCAGGCGGCGTCGGTGGCGGCCCGGGCAGCGGCGGTGGTGGCCGGGAACTGATCGGTGGCGGCACAGACTGCGGACAGAGCCGCAGCTCACCGACCCATGGGTGGCAAGGCGATGCCCTTGTCCACGAGGAAGTGCCACACCTTGAGCTTGTAGGGATGCAGCGGCGAGTCGGGGGCCGGGTATCGGCCCTTGAACGCCAGGCTCAGCGGCTGCCGCGACTTTCCGTGCTCGTAGTCGACCTTGGCGCCTAGCTCGATCAGGGCCCAGACCATGTCCCAGTCCTGCGAGATGGCGACGTTGGTGATCAGGGGATCGCCTCCCCGGTCGAGGATATCCAGGTCGGCGCCGAGCGACTTCATCAACTTCAGGCCCGCCGGGTCGTGATCGAGGATGAATTGCATCACGACCGGGTCGCCGTCAGGCTGGCGCGTATCAGGATCGCCTCCCGCCTGGAAGATGGCGAGCATGATGTCCCGGCCATACGGCGCGGCGCGCACGCTCTTCACCGCGAGGCTGACGGGCCCGTTCCTGTCCTGGGCAATCGCGTTCGGCAAGGCTCCGGCCTTCAATAGCGAGTTGACCGCGCGGGGGCATTGCGCGTCCACCGCGACCATCAGCGGCGTGACGTTGAACTTGCCGACGGTGTTGACCCCGGCGCCGTCAGCGAGTGCCCGGGCGATGGCACCGGCATCGTCGGCATGGATGGCCGTCTCCAGCGCGGCCTGAGGTCCGGAGGGGAAGAACTTGCTGGAGGGAGTCATTTCGACAGGTGAAGAGCGGGTGAGAGAGCAAGCCGCCACGAGGAGAACGGCCACCAGGAAACGTCGAATTTCGCGGGTATTCATCACCCGCACGCCTTCAGGAATCCCTGCAACTGCTGACGATCATTCTTCACGTCACGCTCCATCGCGCCGAGAACCACCTGCATCTTGTGCTGGTTCAGTTTTCCCAGCGACGGCTGGTCGCCGCCGGCTCCCAGCGCGCGCCCGATCCAGGTCGAGCTGTCGGCGATGGTCTCCTTGCTCGAGGCACGCACGGGCGGGAAGCCCAATACCGCGCCGCCGGTGTCGTAGGCGGCCTGCATGCTGTCAATGTGCTCGTCCAGCTCTTGCAGATAGGCCACCTTCTGGGCCGAAAAGGCGGGTGCCGCGTGGCCACGCATGGCGGGATTGGCGGTCTTGATATTGATGGGCGCGATCCAACTGCCCTCTCCGGCAAGCTCCTTGCGCAGGAAATGCGCGTTGATGATGTTCTGGCCGGGATCGGTGGTGGTGTTCATGAAGGTCAGGAAGTCGCCATCGGAGCTGAAGAGCCTGGTGCGGGACGTCAAGCCGCCGAAGTCCGCCTGTCCTGTCCGCGCCAGGGCCGCCTCGGGGACGCCGGCGGAGTTGAACAGCCGCACCTGGGAGAGCTCGCTGACGAGACCGCCCTCTTGCGCGAGACCCCCGCCCTTCGAATACCCGGCGATATCAAAGACTTGATCGTTGGCGGCCAGCTTGCGCGTGAGGCCGCGCATGGCCCGGTATTGCGGCGTGTCCTCGCCCAGCCCGTTGCGCGTGTTGGCCTGCCAATCGACGAGGCTGTCAGGCTGCGTGTCACGCGGCACGAGGATCATCGTTCCGGTGCCCTCGTCCCGATAGAGGGCGGCGCGAAAGCCTGTGTCGTCGTTGCGCAGGTCGGTGTCCAGGATGACGCCGGGCTTCAACCCCAACGCCTCATTGAGCCTGTCCGCCCGCACCGGCAGCCGCGTCAGGCATGGCTTGGCCGGCGGCTCGTCGCCCGGCTGGTCGCCCAGCTCGTTGAGGTCGGCGGCCGCCCGCGCCGACGGCAGCGCCTCGCGGTAGCGGTCAAAGCGCTGGACCACCGGCCCCAGCGCGCGGGCCTTCGTGGCGCAGTCGCTGTCGACGCTGCTGCTGGGGGAGGCGGGCGCCAGCGCGGGCGAGGCGGCGCCATTGACCGGCCCGCGCCGTCCGGCGAGTGCGGCGATGCGGGCCGAGCTGGCCCGGGACAGCTGGTCGTCGCGGGCGTGGTCGGCCTGGCAGCAAGCCACGCACGGCCCCTTGCCGGACGCGGCCTCGGAGCGGGAGAAGCAGCCCATGGTCAGGCCGCCGCGCCCGGGCGCGTGAGGTCGGGCACGTCGAACGCGGAGAAGCGCAGGAGGCCGCGCTCGGACAGGAACAGCTTCATGCTCATCTCCGGCTGCGTGGACTGGCGCACGGCCTCGGTGGCGCGGTTGGCGTCCACGCCCAGCGTGGCGCAGGCGAGCAGGAAGCACATGAAGAGAGCGGCGTCGTGCTCGGAGGCGTTGCGCAGCGTGGACCAGTGCGGCGCCCACAGCTCGGTGCGCAGCATGGTGTCCATCGCCGCCTGGCGGTAGGCGGCGACGCCGGTCTGGTCGCGGATGAACTCCGCCACGCGCGAGAAGAAGTGGGCCTGTGTGATGGCGGCCATCTGGGCGGTATCGAAGTGCAGCATGGTGGACAACGGGTTGATGCGGTTGTCGACCATGTTCGGGCGTCCGGCGAAAACTGCCCGGCGCGAGCGGCCCGGTTTCGGCGCGAATTGCCGCGTTCGCGGCATTTGCGGGGATTCGACCCCGATGCGAGGCCCGTGCCGCCGCCAGAGCGGGCCTTCCAGCGCTCCCGCCCGGGGAAACGTGCAAGGACTTGACGGCTTGTTTATCATGGTCGGTTGCCCGCCGATTTCCATGCCATCCTCCAAGACCCCCGCTCCCGCCCCGAAGAAAACCCGCGCCAAGGCGCCCGAGTCCGCCGCGGGCGCTGACGTCGCGCCGCCGGTGCAGGTCGAGGAAGGCGCCGGACGCTACCTCGCGCGCGCGGTCCGCGCCGACGCGCATGCCATCCGCGTGCGCGGCGCGCGCACGCACAACCTGAAGAACATCGACCTCGACATCCCCAAGCACGCGCTGGTGGTGATCACAGGCCTGTCGGGTTCGGGCAAGTCCAGCCTGGCGTTCGACACGCTCTACGCCGAGGGCCAGCGCCGCTACGTGGAGAGCCTGTCGGCCTACGCGCGCCAGTTCCTGCAGCTGATGGACAAGCCCGACGTCGACGTGATCGAGGGCCTGGCCCCGGCCATTTCCATCGAGCAGAAGGCCACCAGCCACAACCCGCGCTCCACCGTGGGCACGGTCACCGAGATCCACGACTACCTGCGCCTGCTGTTCGCGCGCGCCGGCACGCCCTACTGTCCCGACCACGACCTGCCGCTGGCCGCCACGCCCGTGGCGCAGATGGTGGACAACGTGCTCGCGCTGCCGGAAGAGACCAGGCTCATGGTGCTGGCCCCGGTGGTGCGCGACCGCAAGGGCGAGTTCACCGAGCTGTTCGCCGACATGCAGGCCCAGGGCTACGTGCGCTTCCGCGTGGATGGCGCCATCGTGGAGGCCAGCGAGCTGCCGGCGCTGAAGAAGACCGAGAAGCACGACATCGACATCGTCATCGACCGCCTGAAGACGCGCGACGACGCGCGCCAGCGCCTGGCCGAGAGCTTCGAGGCCGCGCTGCGCATCGCCGACGGCCGCGCCATCGCGTTCGAGATGGATTCCGGCGCCGAGCACCTGTTCTCGGCCAAGTTCGCGTGCCCGATCTGCAGCTACTCGCTGCCCGAGCTCGAGCCGCGGCTGTTCTCGTTCAACTCGCCGGTGGGCGCCTGCCCCAGCTGCGACGGCCTGGGCCAGGTGATCGCGTTCGATCCCGAGCGCGTGGTCGCCTTTCCCACGCTGAGCCTGGCGGCCGGCGCGGTCAAGGGCTGGGATCGCCGCAACGGCTACACCTTCTCGATGCTGGAGAGCGTGGCACAGCACTACGGCTTCGACGTGGACGCGCCGTTCGAGACGCTGCCCGAGAAGGCGCGCGACGTGCTGCTCAACGGCTCCGGCGAGGAGGCCGTCGAGTTCACCTACACCTCGGAGGGCAGCGGCAAGACGAAGAAGCAGACGACGGTCAAGCGCGCGCATCCGTTCGAGGGCATCCTGCCCAACTTCGAGCGCCGCTTCCGCGAGACCGACTCGGCCGCCGTGCGCGAGGATCTCGCCCGCTACCAGGCCGCGCGCGCCTGCCCGGCCTGCCACGGCACGCGGCTGCGGCGCGAGGCGCGCAACGTGTTCCTGGTGGGCTCCGGCGGCGATCCGGCGCAGCAGCGCAAGCCCATCTACGCCATCGAGCACTCCACGCTGTCCGACTGCCTGGCCTATTTCGAGCAGTTGCGCCTGGAGGGCGCGCGCGCCGACATCGCCGACAAGGTGGTGCGCGAGATCCGCAGCCGCCTCACCTTCCTGAACAACGTGGGCCTGAACTACCTGAGCCTCGACCGCAGCGCCGACACGCTCTCGGGCGGCGAGGCGCAGCGCATCCGGCTCGCGTCGCAGATCGGCTCCGGCCTCACCGGCGTGATGTACGTGCTGGACGAGCCGTCCATCGGCCTGCACCAGCGCGACAACGACCGCCTGATCGCCACGCTGCGCCACCTGCGCGACCTGGGCAACTCGGTGCTGGTGGTGGAGCACGACGAGGACATGATCCGCGCCTCCGAGTTCTGCATCGACATGGGCCCGGGCGCCGGGCGCCACGGCGGCCAGGTGATCGCGCAGGGCACGCCCGACGAGGTCGCGGCCAATCCCGACTCGCTCACCGGCAAGTACCTCTCGCGCGTGCTCAGCATCAAGGTGCCGGCGGAGCGCCATCCGTGGCGCGGCGAGCCCGAGGACGACGACCCGCAGAACGCCACCCGGCTGCGCCTGCGCGGCGCGCGCGGCAACAACCTGAAGGACGTGACGGTGGACATCCCGGTGGGCCTGCTCACCTGCGTCACCGGGGTCTCGGGCTCGGGCAAATCCACGCTGGTCAACGACACGCTCTACACCGCCGTCGCGCGCGAGCTGTACGGCAGCCACGCCGAACCGGCGCCGCACGACGCGCTGGAAGGCCTGGAGGCGTTCGACAAGGTGATCAACGTCGACCAGAGCCCCATCGGCCGCACGCCGCGCTCCAACCCGGCCACCTACACGGGCCTGTTCACGCCCATCCGCGAGATGTTCGCCGAGGTGCCGGCGGCGCGCGAGCGCGGCTACGGGCCGGGCCGCTTCTCGTTCAACGTGTCGGGCGGCCGCTGCGAGAGCTGCCAGGGCGACGGCGTGCTGAAGGTGGAGATGCACTTCCTGCCCGACGTCTACGTGCCGTGCGACATCTGCCACGGCAAGCGCTACAACCGCGAGACGCTGGAGGTGCTCTACAAGGGCAAGCACATCGCCCAGGTGCTGGAGCTGACGGTGGAGGACGCGCTGGAGTTCTTCAGCGCGGTGCCCAACATCGCGCGCAAGCTGCAGACGCTGCTGGACGTGGGCCTGGGCTACATCACGCTGGGCCAGAGCGCCACCACGCTGTCGGGCGGCGAGGCGCAGCGCGTGAAGCTGGCGCTGGAGCTGAGCAAGCGCGACACCGGCCGCACGCTGTACATCCTGGACGAGCCGACCACGGGCCTGCACTTCGCCGACATCCAGCTGCTGCTGACCGTGCTGCACCAGCTGCGCGACGCCGGCAACACCATCGTGGTCATCGAGCACAACCTGGACGTCATCAAGACGGCCGACTGGGTCATCGACATGGGACCCGAAGGCGGTGCGGGCGGCGGCGCCGTGGTGGTGGAGGGCACGCCCGAGGAGGTGGCGGCCTGCCCCGCGAGCCATACCGGAACCTACCTGGCGCGGCTGCTCGGCGAGTCATCCCAACCTGCGATGACGGCGCCGGCGGCGGCACCGTGATGAAGCGCCGGCTCAGCCGGCGCTGACGACGCGGTCGCGCCCGTTGTCCTTGGCCTGGCGCAGCGCCGCGCCGGCCCGCGCCACCCAGGCCGGCGCCGGCTCGCCCTCGCGCGCCCGCGCCAGCCCGACCGACAGCGTCACGCGCTCCGCGTCGCCCTGCTCCGGCCGGCGGATGCGCGCGCCGCCGATCTGCGCCCGCACGCGATCGGCCAGCAGGAGCGCCGCCGCGGCATCGAGGCCGGGCACCAGCAGGCCGAACGCCTCGCCGTCCACGCGCGCGAGCGTGGCGCCGGCGGGCACCAGCCCGAGCAGGGCATCGGCCACCGCCTTGAGCACCTGGTCGCCGAATTCCCGGCCGTAGGCGTCGTTGATGCGCCGGAATCTGTCGATGTCGGCCATCAGCAGCCAGGTGCCGCGCGTCTGCGGCGGCGCAGCGCCCGCGGGCGCCTTCGCCGCGTCGATGGCGGCCCGCGCATCGCGGGCGCCCGCCGCCGGCGTGGCCGGGGCGGCGAGGCAGGCCGCCACCGCCTGGTCGAACGCGCGCCGGTTGGACAGGCCGGTGAGCGAGTCGCGCAGCGAATCCTCGCGGGCGCGGCGCACCTCCTCGCGCAGCCGGTCGATCTCGCGCCGGCTGTCGGCCAGGCGCTGCTGCAGGCCGTCGATCTGGCTGCGCATCGTGCCGGTGTCGGCGATCACCTCGGCGACGACGTCGGCCACCTTCCGGGGCGGCGGCCCGTTGTGGGCGGTGTCGTCGATACCCCTGGCGGTATCTCCGCGAACCAGCGCGCCGGCCAGCTGGGCCAGCGAGGCGCTGTAGCGCGCCGCGTGAGCGCCTGCCGCGCCGGCGGCGTCGCCGATGCCGCCGAGCACGCGCTGCATCTGGTCGACGACGCGCTGGGCGGCCTCCGGCGTGATGTCCGCCACGTGGCGGACGAACAGGGCGTGCGTGGCGAACTCGTCGAGCGCCCCCCTCGCGCGCCACGTGCTCGTCGATCGCCGCGCGCAGCGGCGGATTGGTCTGCGCGACGTAGTCGAACCAGATGGCATAGCTGACAGGGTGCAGCGCGGCCTGCTGGCGCGACATCAACGGCAGCGCCTGGCGCAGCAGCTCGGTGCTGCGCTCGATGCTCATTTCGTATCTCAATCAGACCTCAACAACGATGTTTATAAAGGGCCGCCCTCACGCACGGAGACCGTGACGGGGCGCACTCCTGTCGTGCATTCTGCCTGTGCGTCACACGTGGTTACGTGACGTCCATCGCGCCGGGGAGGGAATTGGCGTGGGCCCGCGGTCCGGCCCGCGGGCGTGCAGGCAAAAAAAACCGGCGCGGCGACTTTCGTCGCGGCGCCGGTTCCGGGCGTTGCGCTGGCGGCCGGTTGCACGGCCGCGCGGCGATCAGCTCAGGTGGCTGTTGATCAGCTTGGTCATCTCGAACATCGAGACTTGCGCCTTCTTGAAGATTTCCTTCAGCTTGGCGTCGGCGTTGATCATCGTGCGCTTGGCCTTGTCCTGCAGGCCGTTCTTCTTGATGTACTCCCACACCTTCTTGGTGACCTCGGTGCGCGGAATCGGCGTGGCGCCGATCACGGCCGCCAGCGTCGGCGAAGGCGTCATCGCCTTCATGAACGCGGCGTTGGGGGTGCGCTTCTTGGCCGGAGCGGCCTTCTTCGCGGGAGCTGCCGCCTTCTTGGCCGGAGCGGCCTTCTTCGCCGGAGCAGCGGCCTTCTTTGCCGGTGCTGCCTTCTTCGCGGCCGGAGCGGCCTTCTTGGCCGGAGCCTTCTTGGCCGGAGCGGCCTTCTT
>FTKD01000102.1_pt2 | contig 47877 bp, 35 predicted proteins | sample 1658191 | NCBI WGS metagenome assembly FTKD01 (sample SAMEA3914808, study PRJEB12502) | metagenome | biome: forest; material: soil | place: Canada | collected 2011-08-03 | depth 0.3 m
GCGACGCCGGGCGCGGCGCCGCCGCTGCCCAGCCCCGTGGCCTGCAGGGCCAGGGCCAGGGCGCGCACGCCCTTGGAGACCTGGCGCTCCACCGTGTCCTCGGTGATGCCCATGCGCGAGGCCACCTCGCGCTGCGACAGGCCCTCGATCTTGCGCAGCTCGATCACCTCGCGGCAGCGCGCCGGCAGCAGGTTCAGCGCGATCTGCAGCAGCTTGAGCTCGCTGCGCGCGGCCAGGTGGCGCTCGGGGCTCAGCTCGTCCAGCGTGGGCACCAGCGCGTCCATGTCGGCGTAGGTTTCGATCGACACGATCTGCGCGCGCCGGGCACGGTCGATCAGCAGGTTGCGCGCGGTCGTCAGCACGAAGGCCTGGGCCGAATCGGGCCGGCCGCGCTTGCAGCCGTCGTAGACGCGTGCGTAGACCTCCTGGCGCAGGTCGGAAATCTCGTCCATGTCGCGCCAGTTGCGCCGCAGGAAGCGCTCGAGCACGCCTTCCAGCGGCAGTACCTGATCCACGAACCAGGCATTCAACTCAACATTGTTCAACACGGCTCCTCAAGCCGGCAGAGCTTGCCACGATCCGTGGACGGTGTCCGCCTGCTTCATTGGACGAAGCAGCGCCGGAAATCCGGTACGTGCGGCGTGAAAAAATTTCGGCCGCGCAATCGGCCTCGGTAGATACCCAGGGTTTTCGCGGATATCGGCGCCTGCCTCGTCTTGGTTCTGCAGCAGAGCTTCCGACGCATCCGACATGACCTCACCCCCGCCCGCCGATCCGCGCATCGCCGCACTCGATGCGCTGTTCGGTCCCCTGTGCCGCAGCGATGCGCCGGGGCTGGTCGTCGGCGTGGCGCAGCATGGCCGCGCCGTCTACCGCCGCGGCTTCGGCCTGGCCAGCGTCGAGCAGGGCGTGGCCAACACGCCGTCGACGCGCATGCGCATCGGCTCGACCAGCAAGCAGTTCACCTGCCTGGCCGCGCTGTTGCTGGCCGAGGACGGCCTGCTCGACATCGACGCGAGCGTGCGCGCCTACCTGCCCGAGCTGCCGGTGCTCGGCCCCGAGCCGACGCTGCGCCAGCTGATGACCCACACGAGCGGCTATCGCTGCTACCTCGACCTCGGCTTCATCGCCGAGGGCATGGCGATCAAGCCGCCCGGCGTGGCCTGGGCCGTGCAGCGGCGCCAGCGCGAAGCCAACTTCGCGCCGGGTACGAACATGGTCTATTGCAACAGCGGCTACCAGTTGCTGTCGCGGGTGATCGAGCAGGTCGGCGGCCTGCCGTTCGAGCAGTTCCTGCAGCAGCGCATCTTCGCGCCACTGGGCCTGGTCGACACCCGCTCGGTGCCCAGCGATTTCGAGCTGCATTCGGGCGTGGCCGGCCTGCATGTGCCGCGGCCGGCGGCGCAGGGCGGCGGCTGGCGGCGCGGCATCTTCCCGACCGAGGAGCTGCGCGGCGAGGGCGCCATGATCTCCACCGTCGACGACATGCTGCGCTGGCTCGCCCACCTGCGCGCGCCGCACAAGCGCGTCGGCAGCGCGGCCAGCTGGCAGCAGATGCTGGCGCCGACGGCCCTGGCCAGCGGCCTGGTGAATCCCTACGCGCTCGGCCTGATGCGCCACGACTACCGCGGCCTCGAGCTGATCCACCATCCGGGCGGCGTGATCGGCGGCGCCAGCCAGATGCTGAGCGTGCCGAGTCAGGCGCTGGACGTCATCGTCATCAGCAACGGCGTGGCGGCCAGCCCGCGCGAGCTGGCCCTGCGCGTCGTCGACGCGATGCTCGGCGATCAAGCGCTCGGCGCCGCCGACGTGCATGCAGCCGCCGCGCGCTTCGCGCCGATGCTGGGCCGGCGCTACCGCGGCCGCGGCTCGGGCCTCGTGTTCGGCTTCGCCGAGGCCGGCTGCGGCGCGCTGGGCCTGTGCCTGCTGAACGGCCCGCCGGTCGCCTTGCGCGACGAGGGCGCGCAGTTGCGCCAGGCCTTCGAGGACATGGCCATGGGGCCGTTCGTGCTGCCCGTCGCGCAGCTGGCCACCGCGGGCGCGCCGCCGCCGCGCCTCGATCTGATCGAGGCGGGCCGCGTCGAATGCTGCGAGCTGCTGCCCGAGACGCCGCCGCCGCTGGCCGAGGCCGGCGGCCCGCTGCTTGGCCGCTACCGCTCGGCCGATCTCGACGCCGGGGCCCGCATAGTCTTCGACGGCGCGCAACTGCAGCTGCAGATCCGCGGTGCCTACGGCGGCAACCGGTTCGGCTTGCAGGCCTTCTCGGCCGAAGTGTTCGGCTGCGCGGAGCTCGACGCGACGCTGCCCCAGGCCCGCAGCGCGGTGTTGAACGTGGCGCGCGGCGCAGGCCGCGTGACCGGCTTCCGCCTCGACACGCCGCGCACGCGCCGGCTCGCGTTCGAGCGCTGCGGCGATTGATCCGAATTTTTCTCTCCTGACTGCTTCGACATGCTTGTACTTCGCAAACCCTATCTGATCTTCATCGGCGACGCGCCCTCGGTCGTCCATGCCAAGACCGCCTTCGGCGTGGTCGACTGGTGCCCCGACGACGTGCTCGGCGAGCTGGCGTTTCCCGCGGCGGCCGTCAGCACCGGCAAGCCCGCGCTGGGCATCGCCGCCGCGGCCGCGGCCGGCGCTGGCTCGCTGCTGATCGGCATTGCGCCGGTCGGCGGCAAGCTGCCTGCGCACTGGTTGCCGACCTTGCTGGAGGCCGTGCGCGCGGGGCTGGACATCGTCAGCGGCCTGCACACGCGGCTCGCCGACATCCCCGAGCTGGCCGCCGCCGCGCAGGCGGTCGGCGTGCAGCTGCACGACGTGCGCCACGGCGCCTGGCCGCGCGTGACCGGCACCGGCCGCAAGCGCAGCGGCCAGCGCGTGCTGACCGTCGGCACCGACTGCGCGCTCGGCAAGAAGTACACCGCGCTGGCGCTGACACGCGCGCTGCAGGCCCGCGGCGTGCCGGCCAGCTTTCGCGCCACCGGCCAGACCGGCATCATGATCTCGGGCAGCGGCGTGGCCATCGACGCGGTCGTGTCGGACTTCATCGCCGGCGTGGCCGAGCAGCTGTCGCCCGACAACGAGGCCGGCCACTGGGACGTGATCGAGGGCCAGGGCTCGCTGTTCCATCCGGCCTATGCCGGCGTCAGCCTCGGCCTGCTGCACGGCTCGCAGCCCGATGCGCTGGTGCTGTGCCACGACGCCGGCCGCCGCCACCTCGACGGCTTTCCCGACTTCCCGACACCGCCGCTGGCCGACGCCATCGAGGCCTATCTGCAGGCCGGGCGGCTGACCAATGCGGCGGTGCGCTGCGTCGGCATCAGCATCAACTCGTCCTCGCTGAGCGAGGCGCAATGGCCGGCCTACCGCGAGCGCGTCGAGGCCGAGCTGGGCCTGCCTGTCGTCGATCCGCTGCGCGGCGGCGTGGCCCGCCTGGCCGAAGCCCTTCACCAACCCAAGGAGTATCACCATGTCGTTTGAATGCACGGTCGTCGGCGAGAGCTGGGCGCTGCAGGAACCCTTCGAAATCTCGCGCGGCGTCATGACCGCGATCAACGTCCTCGTCGTGTGCCTGAACGACGGCAACGGCCGCACCGGCTACGGCGAGGCCACCGGCGTGCCCTACAAGGGCGAGACCCAGCAGTCGATGGCGGCACAGGTCGAGGCGCTGCGGCCGCAACTGCATGCCGACCTGACCAGCGAGGAACTGATGCACTGGCTGCCGCCCGGCGGCGCGCGCAACGCGCTCGACTGCGCGCTGTGGCACCTGCGCGCCAAGCAGGCCGGCCGTCGCGCCTGGCAGCTGGCGGGGCTGGCGCGCGTCGCACCGGTGCTGACGGCCTACACGATCGGCCTCGGCAGCGAGGCCGATGTGCGGCGCAAGATCCGAGCGGCGCGGCACCTGCCGCTGCTCAAGCTGAAGTCCGATGCGAACCGGCATGTCGACATGGTGCGCTTCGCGCGCGAGGAGCATCCGACGGCGCGGCTGGTCATCGATGCCAACCAGGCCTGGAGCCGCGAACTGCTCGAGCGCATCCTGCCCGAGCTGCAGGCGCAGGGCGTGGAGCTCATCGAGCAGCCGGTCGAGCGCGGCAGCGACGCGCAGCTGGACGGGCTCGTCTCGCCGATCCCGCTGGCGGCCGACGAGTCCTGCATCGACCGCACGTCGCTGCCGGCGCTGGTGGGCCGGTACCAGTACATCAACATCAAGCTCGACAAGACCGGCGGCCTGACCGAGGCGCTGGCGCTGGCGCACAGCGCCAAGGAACTCGGCTTCGGGCTGATGGTCGGCAACATGGGCGGCACTTCGCTGGCGATGGCTCCGGCGCACCTGATCGCGCAGGACTGCAGCTATGTGGACCTCGACGGCCCGATGCTGATGCAGGCGGATCGCGCCAACGCGATGCGCTACGACGGCGCCCTGTTGGACCCGGCGGAGGCGGTGCTCTGGGGTTGAGGAGCCTGACGCACATTCAGATTGCGTCTTGCCTGCGGCGCCTTTTTTGCCAGGCGCTGCGCGCCTGGCTTCCCGGGGTGCGTCGTCGCGAGCGGCAGGCCGGGAACGCCAGGCGCGCAGCGCCTGGCCACAGCGCCGCAGGCTGCGAAAAAAAGCTGCCCTGCCACGTGTGGTCCCGCGGCTAAGGCGCTCAGGCCGAGCCGCGCACCAGCCGCGCCGGCGACAGCATCGCCGCGCTGAGCCCGAACTCGGCCAGCCGGTCGGGCAGCGGCAGGCCTTGCGCCAGCGCCGCGCAGGCCTCGCCCATCGCGGCACAGGTCTGGATCCCGTAGCCGCCCTGGCCTGCGAGCCAGAAGAAACCCGGTGCGGCATCGTCGAAGCCGCCGACGAGGCCGCCGTCGGCCACGAACGAACGCAGCCCGGCCCAGGTGTGGCTGGGCCGGCGGATCGTCAGGGTCGTCGCCTCCTCGATCCGGTGGATCGCCAGCGCGATGTCGAACTCCTCCGCCTGCACGTCGTGCGGCGGCACCGGATCGGCATTGGCCGGCGAGCCGAGCAGCAGGCCGGCGTCGGGCTTGAGGTACCAGTCCTCGTCGGCGCCGAACACCAGCGGCCACGCATGGGTGTCCAGCCCCGCTGGCGGCGCGAACATGAAGGCCGACCGCCGCCGCGGCTCGAGGCCGATGGTGCGCACGCCGGCCAGCCGCGCGATCGCGTCGGCCCAGGCGCCGGCCGCGTTGATCACGACCGGCGCCTGGTAGACGGCCGCGCCCGCATGCACGCGCCAGTCGGCGCCGTGGCGCTCGATCGCCTGCACCTCGGCATCGCAGACCAGCGTGCCGCCGGCGCGGCGCATGTCGCGCAGAAAGCCCTGGTGGATCGCATGCACGTCCATGTCGACCGCCTCGGGCTCGTGGATCGCGCCGAACAGCCGCTCGCCGCGCAGCACCGGCACCATCGCGCAGGCCGCGTCGGCCGAGAGCCGATGCGCGTTCGGGGTGATCGAGCGCAGGACGTCCCAGTGCCGCTCGTACGGTTCGCGCTGCGCCTCGGTGGCCACGAAGAGCGCGCCGCGCGGGGTCAGCAGCGGATGGTCCGAGTAGCCCGCGGGCGGCTGCTCGAAGAAGCCGCGGCTGGCGCGCGTCAGTGCGCGCACCTGCGGGTTGCCGTAGCTCTCCATGAACAGCGCGGCCGAGCGGCCGGTCGTGTGATAACCGGGCTGGCTTTCGCGTTCGAGCACGACGGTGCGCGCATGCGGCGCCAGCCAGCGTGCGACCGAGGCGCCGGCGATGCCGCCGCCGATGACGAGGCAATCGACCGAGGTGACGCAAGCCCGGCTCATGCTGCGTCGCTCGTGTCGAAGCGGTGCGGATCGGCCACGCGCGGCCAGTAGTCGAGATCGCGCACCCGGTAGGGCAGGGCGGCGAAGTCCATGCTGATCGCCCCGGGCGTCGTCACGTAGAGGATCTCCCGGGCAAGCGGCGCGAACTGGGCATGGAAGTGCTGGGTGGATTTCACGACGATCAGCCGCTTGGACTCGAGCTCGATGCCCAGGCCGCTGAACACGCCCGGCGAGAAGGTCTGGCTGCGCACGCTGACCAGCACGATGTCGAGCCCGCCGGCCGCCTGCACCCAGACGCTGGGGCCGAGCGGCGCGCGCTCGTCGTTCGAGTTCAGGCCGAGCTGGAAGTGGTTGTCGACGATGCCCTTGACGACGACCTCGAGATCCACCGGCTCGCCCGAGGCCGGGCCGCACTTGCCGCCGATGCGCAGCGCGATGCGGGCGCCGACGCCGGCATCGCGGCAGATCTGGATCGCGCCGAGATCCCAGAACGCGCCGATCGCCACGTCGCGAGTGCCGCGCGCGAGCAAGGCCTGCAGGATGAAGCTGCTGTCGCTCATCGCACCGCCGCCGGCGTTGTCGGCGATGTCGGCGATGACGACCGGGCCGGCGTCGGCTTGCGCGGCCTGGTCCAGCGCCTCTGCGATCGTCAGCATCGGCGTGACGGTCTCGTGGCGCAGCGCCCAGAATTCGCGGCCGAGTTGCTCGGCCAGCGCGGCGGCCAGGCCCGGATCGTTGTCGGTGACGACCCACAGCCGCGCGCCCGACTCGGGCACGTCGCCCCAGGGGAAGCCGTGGCCCAGCGAGACCGAGAGCACGCCCGGCGCCTGCTCGACCGCCTGCATGCGCCGCACGAAGCCGGCCATCGGCGCGCGGGTCGTGTGCCACAGGCCGACCATCTTGCAGTCGAACATCGCCGTGGTCGGGCGCAGCCGGCCGCGGGCGGTGTCGAGCACGATCCGCAGCAGCTCCTCGAGCCGCTGCAGCGCGTCGACGTGCGGATACTCCTTGTACGCGATGATCGCGTCGGCCGAGCGCTGCATCAGCGCCGTGCAGTGGCAGTGCAGGTCCAGCTCGACGCCGATAGTCACGTCCGGCCCGACGAGTTCGCGCACGCGGGCGATCAGGTCGCCCTCGCAGTCGTCATGGCCGTCGGCGACCATCGCACCGTGCAGCACCAGGATCACGCCGTCGACGGGTCCCGCGGCCTGCAGGTCGCCCAGGATGTCGTCGCGCAGGCGCTCGTAGACGGCGCGCACCGTGCGCCCGAGCGGCTGCGCGAAGGCGCTCACGCTCTCGACCAGCTCGTGCTGCCCGGCGGCCAGCAGGCGGCGCAGTTCGACCATCGAGCCGCCGATGCCCTGCGGGTCGCGCGTGCTCGCGTCGCCGTGGAAGATGCCGTATTCGAGGAAGCCGCCCCAGCCGGTCGGCGCGGCGGCGTAGGTATTGGTCTCGGTGGCCAGGAAGGCGGAGAAGATTTTCATGCGGGGCTCCGTTCGATCAGTGGGCGGTGGATTCGCGCGTGAAGCGCAGGCGGCGCAGCCGCGGGGCGTCCAGGCGCAGGCCGATGACCCGGTCGCCCTCGCGTTCGACATTGACGACGCCACCGCCGCCGAGCGCCGCGAACAGCGCATCGAGCGGCGCGGCCAGCAGCACGTCGGCCGACAGCGGCTGCAGGCGGTAGGCGGCGCGGCCGTGCGCGCCCTGCAGGCGCATGACGAGCTGCGCGCCGTCGTCGTCGCCTTCGAGTTCGATGTGCGCATCGGTCTCGAGATCGGGCACGCGGTAGCGGCCGGCCAGCGCCGGTGCCAGCGCGGCACTCGTCGGTGGCGTGTCGGGCAGGCGCACGCAGCGCAGCGGGTGGCCGCCGTCGCTGAGCGTGATCGTGTCCGGCGCGCTGGCGCCGGCGATCTGGGCCAGCGCGAGGTCGACCGGATTGAGCGCGACGTCCTCGCAGGCCAGCTGCGCATGGTCGCCGGCGCGGCGCAGCGGCACGCCGCGGCTGCCGATCCAGCCGAGCGCGAGCTTGCCGCCGACGTCCTCGAAGCCGACGACCGCACCGGTTTCCGCCGCGTGATAGCGCAGGCCCAGAACGGCCGCATGGTCGGCGGCCGGCACATGCTCGGCCGGCGCGCCGAGTGCGTCGCCGATCAGCGCATCGATGATCTGGAAGCCGAGCGATACCGGCGAGATGGCGGCGCCATTGACCATGATCATGATGTCGAGCTCGTGGCCGGGCACGGTGATCATCTGCGCGGTGGCGCCGAGCACCGCGCCCGCATGGTGGATCACCTCGACGCCGCGGTAGGCGTGGCGGATCAGGCCCAGCGCGTAGGGCAGGCGGGTGCCGGTCGACAGGGTCGGCAGCTCGATCATCTGCGCCCAGCTCGCCGCGCTGCCGACCGTCTTCACCGGGCTGCGCAGGTGCGCGAGCCAGCGCAGCATGTCGTCGATGGTCGAGACCAGCGAGCCGCTGCCGCGCAGTTCGCCCGGATACAGGCCGCGCTGCAGGCCGCCGCCGGCCGCGGGCGGCAGCGCCTGGTATTGCATCGCGATGCCGGGCCGGATCTCGAAGTCGCTGGCGAGCGATTCGGTGTCGTGCATGCCCAGCGGGGTGAAGATGCGCTCGCGCATGAAGTCCTCGAAGCGCTGGCCGCCGAGCCGCTCGATCACCCGCGCGAGCAGCTGGTAGCCCGCGTTCGAATAGATCATGCGGCTGCCGGGCTCGAAGTTGAGCTCGCGGTTGGCCTCGCTCAGCGGCTGCGTCCAGTCGGCCTTGGGCATGAGGGCCAGGCCTTGCGCGACGCTGGCCAGGTCGGTGCGCCAGCCGCCCGTGTGCTGCATCATCTGGCGCAGGGTCGGCCCGGTCGCGTGCAGCACCGGCAGCTCGGGCAAGTGCCGGTAGATCGGGTCGTCGATGGCCAGCTTGCCGTCCTCGGCCAGCAACAGCACGGCCAGCGCGGTGAAATGCTTGCTCGTGGACGCGATGCGCACGCGCGTGCGCGGCGACATGGCCACGCCCTGCTCGATGCTGGCCAGGCCGACACCGCGGCGGTAGAGGGTCTTGCCCGCGCGCGCGATGCCCACGACCAGGCCCGGCGCATCGCTGCGGTTGAAGGGCAACAGCAGCGCGTCGACGGCCGCCAGGCCGGTCGGGTTCGAGGAGTCGGTGGAGGTCATGGGCGATCGGAGTGGTGAGCGGAAAGGGAGGCGCGTCGGGAATGCACACTCGACCTGCCGCGCCGTGGGGGCGAGGGTTCCGCCTGGCGCGCATGAAAGCCATTCGAGCTGCTTTCTGTTCAGACGAACGAGCCGGCCGTTTCCGGCATGTCGCCCGGCGCGGCGTAGGTGTTTACGCCAGGAATCGATGGGATTGCTACCGGAATATGACGGCCGGCCCGTCTTGAGTGGATAGCAGTTCATCGTTTCCAACCAAGGATTCCCAATGAAGAAAAGCGTGCGCGGTCAGACCCTCCGTTGCCTGGCTCTGGCGTGTACTCTGGCCATCGGCGCGTCGGCCTACGCCCAGAACCGCGAGTTCAACGTCGCCGCAGGTGATCTGAAGACCGCACTCGATGCCTACATCGCGCAGGCCGGTGTCCAGCTGCTCTATCGCGTCGACGACATCAAAGACCTCTCGACCAAGGGTCTCAAGGGCAATCTGTCGCCCGAGGACGCGCTGGCGCGCCTGCTCGAAGGCACGCGGCTGAAGGTGCGGCGCGACGAGAGCGGCGCGATGGTGCTCTACACCGCGCCGCCCGACGAGCCCAAGCCGCGCGCCGACGCGCCCGCGATCGATTCCGTCATCGTCACCGCCGCGCGTCGCCGCGAGCCGGTTCGCGAGGTGCCGTTGAGGGTCGACGTGCTGCAGACCGATTCGCTGGAGCGCAACGGCGACAGGGAACTGGGCGACTACGTGGCCGACCAGCCCGGCGTCACCCTGTCGCACGGGGGCTCTTTTTCCGGCGCGCTGAGCATCCGTGGCCTGGCCACGGCCTCCCTGGGCGCCGCCTCGGTCGGGGTCTATGTCGACGATGTCGCCACCGGGTCCAGCGCGCCCTATGGCCTGGGTGCAATCACCCCGCTGGACATGGGGCTGCTGGATCTCCACCACATCGAGATCCTGCGCGGTCCGCAAGGCACCCTGTACGGCGCCGGTGCGATGGGCGGCCTGGTCAAGTACGTGACCAACGAACCCGACTCCAGCGAGCTCTCCGGCAGCGTGCGGGTCGGCGCATCGTCGACGGAGGACGGCGGCGTGGGCAGCACGGTCAGCGGCGTGGTCAACGTGCCGATCAAGACCGATGTGGCGGCGGTGCGCTTCGCGGGCTACCGCACGCGTTTCGGGGGCTACGACGATACCGTCGGACTGGCGGCCGACAAGAACGTCAACCGCGGCATCACCGAGGGCGCGCGCATCTCGGCCCTGCTGACGCCGAGCAGGAACCTTTCCGTGCGCCTGACGGCCACCACGCAGGACGCGAAGCGCAACGGCAACAACTACGAGGATCTGAATCCCGTCACCCGGCAATTCACGCAGGGCGAGCGCATGCGCCGCCTCGACACCGCCGAGCCCAGCAGCGTGAGCACCAACCTGCTCGGACTGGACATCGAATACGACATGGGCTGGGCGCGCCTGAATGCCATCACGTCCGCGCAGGACGTGACGCTGCACGCCATCGTCGACGCCAGCGCGGCCCTCGTGCCCACGCTGAACTTGTACGGACTCGGGGCCGAGTCGGCCTGGCAGACGGCGGCGGGCGAGCAGCACCGTGTCAGCCAGGAGTTCAGGCTGACCTCGCGAGCGTCCCATGACGTCGAATGGCTGGCCGGCCTCTACATCAATCACGAACGCTCCGGCCTCGCCGGCGGCTATCGGTTCTCGACCGCCAGCGGCCCGAGCGACCTCGATCTCTACACGACGAACAAGCCCGCCACCTACCGCGACCTCGCCGGCTATGGCGACGTGACCTGGCATGCCACGACCGACCTGGCCTTGACCGGCGGCGTGCGCGTGGGCCACATGACGCAGACCTATACCAACACCTCCTCGGGCCTGCTCGCCGGCGGGACCTTGGCCAACGGTGGCTCTTCGAAGGAGACGGCCACCACCTGGCTGGCCACCGCCGGCTACAAGCTCGACTCGGAGAGCTCGGTCTATGCCCGCGCGGCCAGCGGATACCGGCCCGGCGGCCCGAACGGCCTGCTGCCCAATACGTCGCCGGCGGTCAGTCCGACGTTCAAATCCGACTCGCTGTGGAGCTACGAGGCAGGCTACAAGGGCGCGCTGCTGGATCGCACGTTGGTGGTCGAGGCCGCCGTCTATGACATCGAATGGCGCGACATCCTGCAGCCCATCGTCGACCACGGTTTCGCCTTCTTCACCAATGCCGGCAAGGCGCGCATCACCGGCACCGAACTGAGCCTGAGCTGGCTGCCGAGCGCGGCCTGGCGCGTCGACGGCGCGCTCTCCCTCATCGATGCCAAGCTGCGCACCGATGCCAACGGCCTCGGCGGCCATGCAGGCGACGCCATTCCCAGCACCGCCCGTTTCTCCGCCTCGCTGTCGGCCGCGCGCAACTTCGAGCTGGGCGGCCACGCGGCCTACGTGGGCGCGAACGTGCGCCACATGGGCGAGCGCAATGCGGGCTTCCCGGGCAGCACGGTCCTGCCGGCGTACTCGATGCCGTCCTACAACTTGTTCGGTCTTCAGGCAGGCGTCGATCTCGACCGCTACAAGCTCTCCTTCTACGTGCGCAACCTGACCAACACCCGGGGCCTGCAAGGAGTCGCCTTCAGCTCGCTGACCGCGGCGCAGGCCGTCATGACCGAGCCGCGCACCATCGGCCTGGCCGCCAGCGCGTCGTTCTGAGCATGGCTGCCGTCACGCCGCTCGCCGCCGCAGCGGCGGCTTCCCCTGCGCACGTCCTTGCACCCGCCCGGCCGGCCCGACGCGCCGGGCCGGCGTCCTGGTACACGCTGGCGGTGCTGCTGATCGCGACCATCTTCGGCTCGGTCGATTCCATGCTCGTGACCTTGTTGACCGAGCCGATGCGCGCGACCTTGTCGCTGTCCGACACCCAGATCGGCCTGCTCAAGGGCGGCGGCCTGGTGTTGTTCACCGGCCTGGCGACGCTGCCGCTGGGATGGCTGGGCGACCGTTTCGACCGCCGCTTCGTGCTGGCCGCCTGCGTGCTCGTGTGGAGCGCGGCGACGGGCGTGCGCGGCACGGCGATGGGCTACGGTATGCTGTTCGTGGCCTCGATCGGCCTGGGCGTCGGCGAGGCCGGACTCTCGCCGATCACCAACAGCCTGATCCCCGATCTGTTCCCGCGCGCCCAGCGCGTGCTGGCGAACGCGATCTTCGGCATCGCGGCGATCTTCGGCGGCGCGCTCGGCGCGGTGCTCGGCGGCAGCGTCGTGCCGGCGATCGAGAAGTCGCGCCACCTGTTGCCGCTGGCGCTGCAGGCGTACGAGACCTGGCGCCTGACCTTTTTTGCCGTGGGGCTGATGGGTGTGCCGCTGATCCTGCTGGTGCTGACGATACGCAGCGCGCGCGGCGCGGCCGCGGCCGGCCATGAACCCGCCCCGGTGCAGGTCGAGGGCAGCGCCAGCGCGCCCGGCATCGGCTTCGGCGACTACCTGCGCACCCACTGGCGCACGTTGGCCCGCCTGGTGTCCGGCGCCGGCCTGGCCTCGGTCGGCCTGAGCTCGATCGGCAGCTGGATCCCGATCCTCGCGGCGCGCCAGTTCGGCGTGCAGCCGGCGCAGCTGGGCCAGGGCATCGGTATGGCGGTGATGGCCGGCACGCTCGTCGGCGGCGTGCTCGGCGTCAACGCCATGCGCGTGGCGCGGCGCCGCGTCGGCCTGGCCGCGCCGGTGCGCGTGCTGACGCTTGGCTACAGTGCCGCCGCGCTGATCTCGATCGCGCTGCTGTTCGTGCGCTCGGCCACCGACGTGTTCGTGCTGCTGGGCATGCTGCTGGTGCCGCTGATCTGCGGCGCGGTCGTGCAGCCGAACGTGCTGCAGGAGGTCGCGCCACCGCACCTGCGCGCGCGCGTGATCGGCGTCCTGGCCATGGGCAGCCTGCCGTTCGCGGTGCTGGGGCCGCTGGCCATCGGCGTGATCTCGGATGCCGTCAAGTCGGTGCCCAACGGCCTGGCCGTCGCCATCGTGATCGCCACCATGACCGGCTGCCTGCTCGGCGCCGCCTTGCTGCGCGCCACCGAGCCCGCGTTCGTGCGCCTGATCAAGGCCGTGAACCCCGTCGCCTGACCGACTGCTTCGCTGGAATCCCCTGCTCATGTCCGACCCGACTCCTGCCTCCGCCGCCGTCGATCCGCTCGCCGCGATCGATGCCCTGCTCCAGCCGCTGAACCGCAGCGACGCGCCCGGCCTCGTCGTCGGCATCAACCGGCACGGCCGCCCGCTGGTCCGCCGCGGCCTGGGGCTGGCCAGCCTCGAGCACGGCGTGGCGAACACGCCGCGCACCCGCATGCGCATCGCCTCGACCAGCAAGCACTTCACCGCGCTGGCCATCCTGCTGCTGGCCGAAGAGGGGCGGCTCGGGCTCGACGACCCGGTGCAGCGCCATCTGCCCGAGCTGCCGTCGCTGGTCGCCGACGGCCCGACCGTGCGCCAGCTGTTGAATCACACGAGCGGCTGGCGCGGCCACGACGAGCTGTGGGTGCTGGCGCAAGGGCTGGCGCTGCAACCGCAAGGCATCGCCCTGGCGGCGATGGCGCGGCAAGGCGAGCTCAATGCGGAGCCCGGCACGCGGCTGATCTACAGCAACGGCGCGTACCACCTGCTGGCGCTGATCGTCGCGCGACTCGGCGGGCTCGGCTTCGCCGAGTTCCTGCGCGCGCGCATCTTCGAGCCGCTGGGCATGGGGGACACCGAATCGGTGGCCAGCGATCTCGACGTGCGGCCGGGCCTGGCCACGCTGTACGTGCCGGCGCTAGTCGCGGCCGGGCCGACCGGCGGCTGGCGGCGCGGTCTCTATCCCTGCGAGTTCGAGGGCAGCGGCTCGATCGTCTCGACGCTGGACGACATGCTGCGGTGGCTCGCCCACATGCGCAGCGCGGCGAAGACCGTCGGCAGCGACAGCACCTGGGCGCAGATGCTGGCGCCCACGACCTTGCGCTCGGGCGAGCTCGTCCCCTACGGCTTCGGGCTGGCGCACCATCTGCACCGCGGCGTCGACGTGATCCATCACAACGGCGCGGTGTTCGGCGGCAGCTCGCAGATGATCACCGTGCCCGCGCACGGCCTGGACATCATGATCATGGCCAACGGGGCGGCGGTCTCGCCGTCTCAACTGGCCTTCAAGCTCATCGATCTGCTGCTCGGCGAACAACTGTCCGAGCCGCCCGAGCCACGCGCCGCCGCCAGCGCCCATCCGGGGCTGATCGGCCAGCGCTACCACGCGATCGACGGCGGCAACCTGGTCGGCTTCGCGCAGGTCGGCGACCGGCTGGCGCTGTCGTGGCTCGGCGGCAGTCCGGTACCGGTGCGCGAGCGTGCCGGCGGCGTATGGCTGGGCTTTCTCGACCTGGCGCAGAACGCGGTCGACATCGACCTGGAGGGCGTGGACACCACGCAGGCGCCCGAGACGCTGACCCTGCGCGAGGGCGGCCAGTTGCAGCGCCTGCAACGCCTGTCCGGCCCGCCGCCGACGCCGGCGTCGCTGGCCCCCCGGCTGTGCGGCGCCTATCGCTGCCCCGATCTCGACGCGAGCGCGCAGCTCGAGTTGCGCGGCGAGGCGCTGCTGCTGATCGTCCAGGGCCGCCATGGCCAGATGACGGCCAGGGTGACGCCGCTGTCGGACGCGGTGCTGACGATCGCACCCACCGATCCGCTGCTGGCCGCGCTCGGCGCCACCAGCCTGTTCAACATCGAACGCGCCGCCGATGGCCGCGTCACCGGCCTGCGCTTCGACGGCGCCCGCACCCGCCGCCTGCGCTTCCTGCGCGAGGAACAGCCCGCATGAGAATCTTCACCGCCTTCCTGGCCACCGAGACCAACACCTTCGCCGCCGCGCCCTCAGGCTGGGGCAGCTTCGAGGCGTACGGCATCTTCCGCGGCGACGCCAGCACGCGCGACACCACGGGTTATGGCCAGTTCCCGCGGCTGCTGCGCGGCTGGCTGGCCGAACAGGGCCATGAGCTGATCGAGAGCGTCAGCGCCTTCGCCATGCCCGGCGGCGTGACGGTGCGCGCCGTCTACGAATCGCTGCGCGACGAGATCCTGGCCGACCTGCGCGCGGCGCTCGCCGCCGGGCCGGTCGACGGCCTGCTCCTGATCCTGCACGGCGCGATGGTGGCCGACGGCTATCCCGATTGCGAAGGCGATCTGCTGGCCCGCGTGCGCGAGATCGTCGGGCCCGGCGTGACGATCGGCGTCGAGCTCGACCTGCACTGCCACTTCACCGAGCTGATGCGGCGCTCGGCTGACGCGATCGTGGCCTACAAGGAGTATCCGCACGTCGATGCCGTGCCCCGCATGCGCGAGCTGCTGCGGATCGTGCTCGACGCCGCGCAGGGCCGGGTGAGGCCGACGACGGCCGTGTTCGACTGCCGCATGGTGGGCCTGTGGCACACGACGCGCGAGCCGATGGCCGGCTTCGTGCGCCGCATGGAGGCGGCCGAGCGGCAGCCCGGCGTGCTCTCGGTGTCGCTGGGCCACGGCTTTCCCTGGGCCGACGTGCCCGAGGCCGGCGCCAAGCTCTGGGTCGTGACCGACGACGATCCGGCGCTGGCGGCCCGCGTCGCCGAGGAGCTCGGTCGTGCGTTCTGGGACCTGCGCGAGCAGACCCGCACGCCGGGCCTGAGTATCGCGGCCGCGCTGGCGCAGGCCCAGGCGCTCGCGGCCGACGGCGGCCCGATCGTGCTGGCCGACATCGGCGACAACGCCGGCGGCGGCGCGATGAGCGACAGCACCTTCCTCCTGCGTGCGCTGCTCGAGCAGGGCATCGGCGACGTGGCGATCGGCGCGTTCTGGGACCTCGGCGCGGTGCAGCTGTGCCGCGACGCGGGCGTCGGCGCGCGCATCGACCTGCGTCTCGGCGGAAAGTGCGGCCCGGCCTCGGGCGTACCGCTCGACGTGGCGGTGACCGTGATGGCGGTCGACGAGAAATTCTCGCAACCGGGCCTCGGCGCCGACGGGCAGCGCACGGCGCTCGGCCCCAGCGTCTGGGTGCAGGTCGACGGCGGCATCGACATCGTGCTGATCAGCCGACGCAGCCAGGTGATGTCGCCGCAGCTGTTCACCGGCCTCGGCATCCCGCTGGCAAGCAAGAAGCTGGTCGTCGTCAAGTCGGCCCAGCATTTCCATGCGCAGTTCGCGCCGCTGGCCAAGGCGGTGCTCTACGTCGCCTCGCCGGGCACGCTCGACATGGACTTCGCGCACCTGCCATACCGCGTGCGCAGCCTCGACTACTGGCCGCGCGTGGCCGATCCGCATCAGGCCGGGCCGCTGTCGCTGCCCCCTCCCGGCCGGCTCTACGAGGTCGACGGCCTGCGGCTGCACCTGCGCCGCAGCGGCCCCGAGCCGCGCGATGCGAACGTGCCGACGCTGGTGATCGAATCGGGCGCCGGCGTCGTCTCGCCGGTCTATGCGCGGCTGCAGAAGGTGCTGGCGCAGAAATACCCGGTCTGCAGCTACGACCGCCCGGGCCTGGGCTGGAGCGAGCCCGACACCGAGCCGCTGGACGCCGAACGCAACGCGCGCCGCCTGCGCTCGCTGCTGGCTGCGGCCGGCGTGCGCGGCCCGCTCGTCCTGATCGGCCATTCGCTCGGCGGCCTGCTGAACCGGGTCTACGCGGGGCTCTATCCGGAGCAGGTCGTGGGCCTGTTGATGCTGGACGCGAGCCATCCGGAGCAGTTCAGGAAGATGGGCGACTCGATGGCCGCGCAGATGGCCGCCATGCAGGCGCCCGAGCGCGCCAGGCGCATCGCGTTCCGCAACGGCGGCACGCCGCCGCCCGAGGTCGCGATCGTCGAGGCGCTGTTCGCCGACATGCCCGAGGTCATCGCGCAGATGGCGGCGACCTACACGCCCGAAGTGCTCGACACCATGACGCGCGAGATGGCCGGCATCCACGAGGTCGCGCGTCAGGCCGGCGCCGTGACCGACCTGGGCGACCTGCCGCTGGCGGTGCTGTGGGCCGCGCCGCGCGCGGCTACCGGCGATGCCGGCATCGACGCGGTCCAGCAGCTGTGGCCCGAGTATCAGCGCTCGCATGCGGCGCTGTCCTCGCGCGGCAGCGTGCGCGAGATTGCCGGCGCCGACCACATGGGCATCGCCGTGCTGCCGCCCTTCGTCGCCCAGGTGGCCGAGGCCGTCGATATGCTGATGGCCCAGGTGGCCGAGTCCGCGCGGGCACAACCGTGATCGCTGGTCGGAGATCCCATGGCCGAATTGCATGACCTGAGCGCCGAGGCGCAATGCGCGGCGCTGCGCCGCCGCGAACTCTCGTCGCGCGAGATCGTCGCGCACTACCTCGCGCGCATCGAGCGCCACGGCGCGGCGCTCGGCGCCTTCGTGAACGTGTTCGCCGAACAGGCGCTGGACGCGGCCCGCCAGGCCGATGCGCAGCCGCCCACGGGCCTGCTGCACGGCCTGCCGCTGCCGCTGAAAGACCTGCATCCGGCGGCCGGACTGCCGACCTCGCTGGGCAGCGCGGCGATCGCCGGATGGATGCCGGAGCAGGACGGCGCCGTCGTCGGCCGGCTGCGCCAGGCCGGCATCGTCGTGATCGGCAAGACCCATGCGCCCGAGTTCGGTCCCTGCTGCTACACCGAGACGCAGCTGGCGCCGCCGGCGCTGAGCCCTTACGGCGAAGGGCTTTCCGCCAGCGGATCGAGCGGCGGCGCGGCTGCCGCTGTCGCGGCAGGCCTCGCGCCGCTGGCCCATGCCAGCGACGGCCTCGGCTCGACACGCACGCCGGCCTCGAACTGCGGCCTCGTGGGCATCAAGCCGAGCCGCGGCCGGATCCCCTCGGTCGCGGCGGCCTGGTACCAGCTCGGCAGCGAAGGCCCGGTGGCCCGCACCGTCGGCGACGCGGCCCTGTTCCTCGACGCCGCCGGCCCGATCGGCCCCGGCGAGATCTGGCGCCAGGCGCCCTGGGCGCCCGACGCGCACCGCGTGGCCGCGCGGACCCCGCCGCGGCACCGGCTGCGCATCGGGCTGCTGACCGACCCGGGCACCGACGAGACGACGGCCCATGCCGATTGCCTGCAGGCCTGCACGGAAGCCGCCAAGGCGCTGGAGACCCTCGGGCACGAGATCGTGCCCATGACGCTGCCGCCGGCGCTGCGCATCTGGGCCTTGCTGGAGCCGCTGTGCGATGTGATCGGCGTCAGCCTCGGCGTGCACGTGCAGGCCCAGGTGCCCGAGGATCGCCTGTCGGCGCTGATGCCCTACACGCGCTGGTACGTCGAGCGCGCCGCGACGACGACCGGCGTCCGCCATGCCCAGGCCATGGCGCGCATGGCGACCGCGGCCAGTGCCTGGCTGAAGTGGCAATCCGGCGTCGACATGCTGCTCACCCCGACCAGCAGCGCGCCGGCCTTGACCAGCGGCGCGTTGCGGCTCGACGACGGCTGGGCCTCGAGCGAGGCGATGCTGCGCTGGAGCGCCTTCACGCCGTGGGCGAACTTCTGCGGCGCACCGGCCATCAGCCTGCCCGTCCACCAGACCCCGTCGGGCGTGCCGGTCGGCGTGCAGTTGATGGCCATGCCGGGGCAGGACGACGCGCTGCTGGGCATCGCCGGCGCGCTCGAGCAGGTCTTCGCCTGGCAGCGGCGCCATCCGCCGGTCTGGTTCCGCTAGCCGGCAGTAGTCGACCGACTCACGCGGCGTCCACCAACGCCTGCTCGCGCGCGTACTGCGACGGCGGTCGCCCCACGTGCCGGGTGAAGGCCACACTGAACGTGCTCGCCGAGCTGTAGCCGACACGCTCCGCGATCTCTGCCATCCGGCCTTCATTGCGCCGGAGCAGATCCTTCGCGAGCGCCATGCGCCAGGTGAGCAGGTATTCCATCGGCGCGACGCCGACGGCGCGGCTGAAGCGCTCGAAGAAGGTCGAGCGCGAGAGCGCGGCCTGCTTTGCGAGCTCGGCGACCGTCCATGCGTGCGTCGGGCGTTCGTGCATCCCGCGCAGCGCGGCCGCGAGGCGGCCATCGGCGAGCCCGCGCGCCAGCCCCGGCGATGCGTTCGTGCCTGTCGCGGACCGAAGCGCCTCGATGAGCAGCACCTCGAGCAGTCGTGACAGCACCACCTCGCGCGCCGGGCGTTGCTCGCGCGACTCCTCGCGCACGAGTTGCACGAGCGTGGCCAGCCGCCGTTCGCCGCGGACGTGCACGAACTGCGGCAGCAGCGAAACCAGCAGGGCCGCATCCGGCGAACCGAAGCTGCAATGGCCCACCACCATTCGCACGTCGATCGGGCCGTCGGCCCCGCCGATCCGGAATTCGCCGTTGCCTAGCGCGACGGGTGGCGGCGTCTCGAGGCCGGCCGGCGGCGGTTCGAGGCTGGACATCGCGAATCCCCAGGCCGCGGGGATCAGGATGAAGTCACCCGACAGGAGTTCGAGCGGCTCGTGCCCGTCGATCGCGATGCGGCACCCGCCCTCGAGGATCACGCCATAGAAGGGCTCGCCGGCGTCCGAACGGCTGATGCGCCAGGGGCCGGCTCCGAAGACGACCTTGGAGAAACGCGCGCTCGGTTGCAGCAGCGTGACCACTTCGGCCAACGGATCGACCATTGCTGGACTCCTGCAAATGAATAGCGGACTGTTGATTGTAGCGAGTACGACGTTGACGACCTATCGTGGACGTACACCCCAACGAAAGGAATGCCATGAAAACCGTCCTGATCACCGGCTGCTCGTCCGGCTTCGGCCTCGAGATCGCCCGCCACTTTCTTGCTCGCGACTGGCAGGTCGTCGCCACGATGCGCACCCCGCGCGCCGACGTGCTGCCGCCTTCGGAGCGCCTGCGCGTGCTCGCGCTCGACGTCACCGATCCGGAAAGCATCCGCCAGGCCGTCGAGGCCGCGGGGCCCATGGACGTCCTCGTCAACAACGCCGGCTTCGGCGTGGCAGCGCCGGCCGAGCTCACGCCGATGGCCACGCTGCGCGAGGTCTTCGAGACCAACACCTTCGGCACGATCGCGTTGACGCAAGCCGTGCTGCCCCAGTTCCGCCAGCGCCGGGCCGGCGTCGTCGTCAACGTCACGTCGAGCGTGACGCTCAAGGCGCTGCCGCTGATCGCCGCCTACCGTGCGAGCAAGGCGGCGGTGAATGCGTTCACCGAATCGATGGCGCTGGAGCTGGAGCCGTTCGGCGTGCGTGCGTGCCTGGTGCTGCCAGGCCGTTCGCCGGAGACCCGCTTCGGCGACAACGCACGCGCCCACATGCACGGCCTCGACAACGAAGCCTACGCCGGCCTCGTCAAGAAGGTCTTCGCACAGTTCGCAGACACGTCGTCCCCGGTCACGCATGCTCAGGACGTCGCCGAAGCGGTGTGGCGCGCAGCGACCGATCCGTCGTGCCCGCTGCGCATCCCGGCCGGCGCCGACGCCGAGGCCTGGGCGGCCGCGGCCGCCTGAATCAACTGGTGACGGGCGTCTGCGGCGCGGCCGTTGCCTCGGCCACGTTCTCGCCGAAGCGCTCGCGCACCGTGCGCGTGTACTGCTGCGGATTCTGCGGCTTGATGAACAGCGACGTCACCTCCGGGTGCGCCGCGTGGATGCGGCGTTCGATGTCGGCAATCATCTCCTCGATCTGCGGCGCGGTGAGCGCGTCGTCGAACTCGAAGCTCATCGCGGCCATGATCTCGTCGGGCGCCAGCTGGAGGGTCAGCACGCCGTTCGCGTGCGACGGGGCGCAGGCCTGGTTCGCGATCTCCAGGATGGACTTGATCAGCCGGCTGTCGGCGCGTTCGCCGATCAGCAGGCTCTTGCTCTCGCGCGCGAGCAGCGTGGACGTGCACGCGAGCACGAGGCCGATCAGGATCGACGAGATGCCGTCGGCCAGCGGCATGTCGAAGTGCGCGGCCAGCGCGATGCCGACGGCGGCGATCGCGATGCCCACCAGCGCGGCGCTGTCCTCGAACAGCACCATGAACAGCGGCGGATCCTTGCTCCTGCGGAACGCCTCGTAGTAGCCGAGCGTGCCCTTGACCTTGTTGAACTGGCGCAGCGAGACGAGCCACGACCAGCCTTCGAACAGGAAGGCCGCGGCCAGCACCACCTCGCTGACGATCGCGTTCTCCATCGGTTGCGGGTTCAGCACGCGGTGCACGCCCTGGTAGATCGAGACGCCCGCGCCGAGCGCGAACACGAGCAGCGCGACGATGAAGCTCCAGAAATACAGCTCGCGGCCGTAGCCCGCCGGGTGGTCGCGGTCGGCCTTCTTCTTGGCGACGCGCATGCCGTACAGCAGCAGCACCTCGTTGCCGGTATCGACGAACGAGTGCACCGCCTCGCTGAGCATCGCGGAGCTGCCCGTGTAGACGGCCGCGCCGGCCTTGGTCGCGGCCACCAGCACGTTGCCGACCAGCGCGGCCCAGACGACTGCCTTCGAGCCCGAGGCGGCGCCGTCGGGGGCGGCCTCGGCCATCAGCGTGCGAGCAGCTTGCGTGCGCGCGCGACGACGTTGTCGGCGCTGAAGCCGAACTTCTCGAGCAACACCTTGGCCGGTGCCGACGCGCCGAAGTGGTCGATGCCGATCACGTCGCCGGCCTGGCCCACGTAGCGCTCCCAGCCCAGCGTCGCGCCGGCCTCGACGGCCAGGCGCTTCGTGACGGCCGGCGGCAGCACCGCGTCGCGGTAGGCCGGCGGCTGCGCATCGAACAGGTCCCAGCTGGGCATCGACACGCAGCGCACCTTCACGCCGTCCTGGGCGAGCGTCGCGGCGGCCGCGGTGATCAGGCCCACCTCGGAGCCGCTGGCGATCAGGATCAGGTCGGGCTGCTCGTGCTCGGTCTCGCCGATGATGTACGCGCCGTTGACCAGGCCGTTGGCGCTCGGATGCCTGCTGCGGTCCAGCGTCGGCACGTCCTGGCGCGTCAGCACCAGCAGCACGGGCCGGTCCTTCATCGTCAACGCGACGTTCCAGGCGACGGCGGTCTCGTTCGCATCGGCGGGCCGGATCACGGTGAGGCCGGGGATCGCGCGCAGGCTCAGCAACTGCTCGATCGGCTGGTGCGTGGGCCCGTCCTCGCCGAGCGCGACGCTGTCGTGCGTGAACACGTGCAGCGCATGCAGCTTCTGCAGCGCGGCCAGGCGGATCGCCGGGCGCATGTAGTCGGAGAAGATCAGGAACGTGGACCCGTACGGGATGAAGCCGCCGTGCGCGGCCAGGCCGTTGACGATCGCGCCCATCGCGTGTTCGCGCACGCCGAAGTGCAGGTTGCGGCCGGCCCAGCTGGCGCCGCCGGGGTCGGCGCCCTCGATCTTCTTCGCGTCGGCGACCGGCGCCGGGTTGAAGTCGCCGAGTCCGACGAGGTTGGTGAAGGTCGACGGATCGAGGTCGGCCGAACCGCCGAACAGCGCGGGCACCTTCTTGCCGATCGCGGCGAGGATCTGCTTGCCGGCGACGCGCGTCGACAGGCCCTTGGCGTCGGCGGGGAAGCGCGGCATGTCCGCATCCCAGCCGGCGGGCAGCTCGCCGCGCAGGCGCTGTTCGAACTCCCTGGCGAGATCCGGAAAGGCCGCGGCGTAGGCCTTCATGCGCTGGTTCCACTCGCCCTCGGCCTTCTCGCCGTCGGTCTGCGCCGCCAGAAACTTGCGGCTGGCGGCCTCCGGCACGAGGAAATCGGGCGACGCCGGCCAGCCAAGCTTGGCCTTGGTCGCCGCGACGTCGTCCACGCCCAGCGGCGAGCCGTGGGCCTTGAAGCTGTCCTGTTTTGGCGAGCCGTAGCCCAGGTGGGTGCGCACGAGGATCAACGTGGGGCGCGTGATGTCGGCCGCGGCGGCGGCGAGCGCGCGGCTGATCTCCTCGACGTCGTTGCCGTCGGCCACGTGCAGCGTCTGCCAGCCATAGGCCTCGAAGCGTTTCGCGCGATCCTCGGTGAACGTGATGGCGGTGCCGGCCGACAGCGAGACCTCGTTGTCGTCGTACAGGCAGACCAGCTTGCCCAGCTTCAGGTGACCCGCCAGCGACGCCGCCTCGGAGGCGACGCCTTCCATCAGGTCGCCGTCGCTGACGAGGGCCCAGGTGCGGTGGTCGACCACGGCGTGGCCGGCGCGGTTGTAGGTGCCGGCCAGTTGCGCCTCGGCGATGGCCATGCCGACCGCGTTGGCGAGCCCTTGCCCCAGCGGGCCGGTGGTGACCTCGACGCCCGCCGTGTGGCCGCGCTCCGGATGCCCCGGCGTCTTGCTGCCCCATTGGCGGAACTGCTTCAGGTCGTCGATGGTCAGCCCGTAGCCGGTGACGTGCAGCAGGCTGTACAGCAGCGCCGACCCATGGCCGGCGGACAGCACGAAGCGATCGCGATCGGCCCAGGTCGGGTTGGCGGGATGGTGCTTGAGAAAGCGCGTCCACAGGACATAGGCCATCGGCGCGGCGTCGAGCGGCAGCCCCGGGTGGCCGCTGTCGGCCTTCTGCACCATGTCGACGGAGAGGAAGCGCAGCGTGTCGATGCATTGCTGGTCGAGCGAATCGGACATGGCGGGTCTTTCAGCGAAGCGATGAGTGGGGGGTCGCCGCCATGATGCGCCGCACCATGTGTCAGCATCGGAAAAGCGGGTATGGGGCTTGCTCGGCTTTCGGCGGCCAGGAGGCCTTCTTGGCAATCAGCTTGCCCGCAGACACCTGAAGCAAGATAGTTCAAACGACAACAAAGGCTCGACTCGCCCGATGGCTGCCATCCTCCACGACGTGGTGTTCCTGATCGACGTGGACAACACGCTGCTCGACAACGACCGCATCATCGCCGACCTGCGCGACCACCTCACGCGCGAGTTCGGCGTGGCGTGCTCGGGCCGCTACTGGACGCTGTTCGAGAAGCTGCGCGAGGAGCTCGGCTACGCCGACTACCTCGGCACGCTGCAGCTCTATCGCAAGGAGGTGGAAGGCAAGGGCGTCCACGGGCAACAGTTGCTGCAGATGTCGAGCTTTCTCGTCGACTACCCGTTCCAGGATCGCGTGTTCCCGGGCGCGTTCGACGCGCTCGCGCGCATGGGCAGGCTGGGCCCGACGGTGATCCTGTCCGACGGCGACGTCGTGTTCCAGCCGCGCAAGATCCAGCGCTCGGGCCTGTGGCACGCCGTCGACGGGCGCGTGCTGATCTACGTGCACAAGGAACTGATGCTCGACGAGGTGAAACGCGCCTTTCCGGCGCGCCACTACGTGATGGTCGACGACAAGCCGCGCATCCTCGGCGCATTGAAGGCGGCGTGGGGCGACGGCGTGACGACGGTCTTTCCGCGCCAGGGCCACTACGCCTTCGACGCGGCCGAAGTCGCCAGGTATCCGACGCCGGACATCGTCGTCGACCACATCGGCGACTTGGCACGCACGAATATTGCCGGGTGGTTCCCTCCAGCAGGAGCACCCCATGAACAAGACCACGCAGCAACTCCATGACCTCGGCCAGAGCCTCTGGATCGACAACATCAGCCGCGAGACGCTGCGCGACGGGTCGCTCGCCCACCTGATCGCCGAGTATTCGGTCACGGGCCTCACGTCCAACCCGACGATCTTCGAGAAGGCGATGGGGCAGGGCGACGCGTACGACGATGCCATCGGCCAGATGGCACGCGAGGGCCGCTCCACCGAGGACCTGTTCTTCGCGCTGGCGGTGGACGACCTGCAGCGGGCCGCCGACCTGTTCGCGCCCGCCCACGAGGCCAGCGGCGGCGTCGACGGCTGGGTGTCGCTGGAGGTGTCGCCGCTGCTGGTCAACGACACGCGCGGCACCATCCAGGCGGCCGCCAGCCTGCACGCGCAGGCGGCCCGCAAGAACCTGTTCATCAAGATCCCGGGGACGCAGGAGGGACTCCCGGCGATCGAGGAATCGATCCACCAGGGCATTCCCGTCAACGTGACGCTGCTGTTCTCGCGCGAGCAGTACCTGGCCGCGGCCGAGGCGTACATGAAGGGCATCGAGCGCCGGCTCAACGACGGCAAGTCGCCGGTGGTCGAGTCGGTCGCCTCGCTGTTCGTCAGCCGCTGGGACACCGGCGTCGGGGAGACGGTGGCGCCCGAGTACCAGAACCGCCTGGGCATCGCGATCGCGATGCGCGCCTACAAGGCCTACCGCGACCTGCTCGCGTCGGAGCGCTGGCGCAAGCTCGCCGCCGCGGGCGCGCATCCGCAGCGCCTGCTGTGGGCCAGCACCGGCACCAAGGATCCGAAGGCGCCGGAGTCGTTGTACGTGGAGGCGCTGGCCGCGCCGGACACGGTCGACACGATGCCCGACAAGACCTTGAAGGCGTTTGCGGCACAAGGCCGCCTCGGGGCGGTGATGCCCGTGGACGGCGGCTACGCGGAGCAGGTGCTGGCCGAATTCCGCCGCGAGGGCGTCGACATCGACGCGCTGGCCGCCAGGCTGCAACAGGAGGGCGGCGACGCGTTCGCGAAGTCGTGGAACTCGCTGATGGGCGGCTTGAACGGGAAGATCACCAAGCTGACCGCCACCTCGCCGAGCTGAGCGCGCTCGATGAGCAATCCCCTCGTCATTGCCCCGTCGATCCTGTCCGCCGACTTCGGTCGCCTCGCCGAGGAGGTGAAGGCCGTCGACGCGGCCGGCGCCGACTGGATCCACATCGACGTGATGGACGGCCGCTTCGTGCCCAACATCACGCTGGGCCCGGTCGTCATCGAGGCGATCCGCCGCGCCACCGCCAAGCCGCTCAATGTGCACCTGATGATGGTGGAGCCCGAGCGCATGCTGGAGGACTTCGCCAAGGCCGGCGCCGACCACCTGCTGGTGCAGTGCGAGCCGGCATCGACGATCCACCTGCACCGCGTGCTGACGCGAATCCGCGAACTGGGCTGCAAGGCCGGCGTCGTGATCGATCCCGGCAGTCCGATCGCCTTCGTCGAGAACGTGCTGCACCTGTGCGACTTCGTGCTCGTGATGACGGTCAACCCGGGCTTCGGCGGCCAGAAGTTCCTGCCCGAGGTGCTGCCCAAGATCGCCGCGCTGCGTCGCCTGTGCGACGCGCGCGGCCTGAATCCCCATATCGAAGTGGACGGCGGCCAGAACGGCGACAACGCATGGCAGGCGGTGGACGCCGGTGCCGACGCGTTGGTGGCGGGCTCGGCGGTGTTCGGCTCCGACGACTACGCGCGCGCGATCGCGCGACTGCGTACGCATGCGCGTCCGGCGTGAACGCGCAGGGGCGCCGTACATCCTAGGGGTAGCGGAGCGAACGGCGGGTTTTCCTACATGAAAGTGTCACGGACCCGGCTCATAATGACTTCATCGCAGGTACGCAACCGGCCGCACATTGGGCGGAACATCGGGAACCCGTCACCCAGTACCCGCACACCGTCTTCGTGATCCGTCACGATGTCCGGAAGAAAAAAGCCCTCCTAGCGAGGGCTTTTCCTTTGGTGCGGCGACTCTCGGGCTCAGTTCTTCGGCCAGGATCGCATCGCGGTACGCACCGTCGCCGTCAGGCTCTCGTGCGTCGCCCCATCCTTGGCCTGCATCGACATGCCCTGATAGATGGTGGCGTAGAAGTTGGCCAGGTCCTGGGCGTCGGTGTCGGCCGGCAACTCGCCGTCGTCGATGCCGCCCTGGATGCGCCGGCCCACGTTGGCGATGGCCTCGGTGCGGCGCAGCAGCAGCGCGTCCTGCACGCGTTCGGCCGCGGCCGAGCAGTTGGTGGCGGCCATCACCACCATGCAGCCCTTCGGGTGGCACGGCTGGGTGAGTTCGTTGGCGGCCTCGAGCATCCAGCGCTCGATGGCGCCGCGCGCGGTGGGTTCTTCCTCCAGCGCGCGGGCGCCGGCGCTGCCGTAGCCGAGCGCGTAGCGTTCGATGGCTTCCAGGAACAACTGCTCCTTGTCGCCGAACGCGGTGTACAGGCTGGGCGGGGTGATGCCCATCGCGGACGTGAGGTCGGCGATCGAGGCGGCCTCGTAGCCGCGCTCCCAGAACACGTGCATCGCGGTCTCGAGGGCGGCGTCGCGATCGAACGACAGCGGACGCCCACGCGGCTTGCGCGCCGGCTTGACGGAAGCGGTGACGGCGTCGGGTGCTTCGGCGAGGCCGACGGCCCCGCATTCCAGGGAGGCCGCGAGGCCTTCCGATGTCTCATTCGTCTTTTTCATAGCGATCGGTACGAAAATATGTTGACGTGCCCTTGCGGCTTGGCTACATTGTGCCATATGTCGTAGCGATCGCTACGATAAAACTTTCCCAATCCAGTCAGGCGAAGCCCGGTACGACCGGGTTCAGCCGCTGCTTTGTCCAGAAGTTTCCGAGCACTCACTTCTTCGATCACGTACCAATTCAGGAGTTCCCATGAACCAGGTTCCGCTCCAATCCCGTCGCCGCCTCTGGCTGGCCGGCACCACGCTGACGGCCCTCGCCGCCGCCCTCGCCACCGTGTTCATGCTGCAGTCCGGGCCGGCCGTGGCCACCCCGTCGCCCGCCGTCCAGGCGACGCCGGTGTCCGTGGCCACCGTCGTGCAGAGCGACGTCGCCACCTGGAACGACTTCTCGGGTCGCCTGGAAGCCGTCGAACGCGTGGACATCCGCTCGCGCGTCGCCGGCACCGTCCAGGGCGTGCACTTCCGCGAAGGCGCGCTCGTCAAGGCGGGCGACCTGCTGCTGACGATCGACCCGGCGCCGTACCAGGCCGACGTCGACCGCGCCGATGCCCAGGTGTTCGCCGCGCAATCGCGCCTGGCCAACACGAAGAGCAACTACGAACGCTCCAAGCACCTGCTCGAGGACCACGCCATCTCGCAACGCGAATACGACGACAGCCTCAACGCGCAGAGCGAGGCCGACGCCAACCTGCGTTCCGCGCAGGCGCAACTGCAGACCGCGCGCCTGAGCCTGGGCTACACGCAGGTGCGCGCGCCGGTGTCGGGCCGCGTCGGCAAGCTGGAGATCACGACGGGCAACCTCGTGGCCGCCGGTCCGGGCGCGCCGGTGCTGACGACGCTGGTGTCGGTGAGCCCGATCTACGCGAGCTTCGACGCCGACGAGCAGATCGTCACGCGGGCGTTGCGCGAGCTGCCCCCGGGCGCCAGCGCGCGCGCGCAGATCGAGAAGATCCCCGTGCAGATGGGCACCTCCGGCGACACCGCCACGCCGATCGCCGGCCACCTGCAGCTGGTGGACAACCAGGTCGACGCCAAGAGCGGCACCGTGCGCGTGCGCGCGGTGTTCGACAACGCCGACGGCGTGCTGATGCCGGGCCAGTTCGCGCACCTGCGCATGGGCCAGGTCAAGGCCGACCCGGCGCTGCTGATCAACGAACGCGCGGTCGGCACCGACCAGAACAAGAAGTTCGTGATGGTGGTCGGCGCCGACGACAAGGCGGCGTACCGCGAAGTGACCCTCGGCGCCAACGTCGACGGCCTGCGCATCGTCACCTCGGGCCTGAAGCCGAACGAGCGCGTGGTCGTCAACGGCCTGCAGCGCGTGCGGCCGGGCGCGCTCATCGCGGCGCAGATGGTCGCGATGAAGTCCGTCGACGACGCCAAGAACTGATCCTCCAGAAGAAAACGCAACGCCTGAGCGCTCCACCACGGCGCTCGGGCCACGCATCCCACGACTCCCCGGGAGCATCTCGTGAACCTGTCCAAATTCTTCATCGACCGGCCGATCTTCGCCGGCGTGTTGTCGCTGCTGATCTTCCTCGGCGGCCTGATCGCGGTACGCGGTCTCCCCATCTCCGAATACCCCGACGTCGTGCCGCCGTCCGTCGTCGTGCGCGCGAACTATCCGGGTGCCAACCCGCAGGTGATCGCCGAGACGGTGGCCACGCCGCTCGAGGAGTCGATCAACGGCATCGAAGGCATGCTCTACATGAGCAGCCAGGCCACCACCGACGGGCTGATGACGCTGACCGTCACCTTCAAGCTGGGCACCGACCCGGACAAGGCGCAGCAACTGGTGCAGAACCGCGTCTCGCAGGCCGAGGCGCGCCTGCCCGAGGAAGTGCGCACGCTCGGCATCACGACGATCAAGAGCTCGCCCGACCTGACGATGGTGGTCCACCTGTTGTCGCCGACGGGCCGCTATGACATGACCTACCTGCGCAACTACGCGGTGCTCAACGTCAAGGACCGCCTCGCGCGCGTGCAAGGCGTCGGCGACGTGCAGCTGTTCGGCTCGGGCGACTACTCGATGCGCGTGTGGCTGGACCCGCAGAAGGTCGCCAACCGCGGCCTCTCGCCCAGCGACGTCGTCGCCGCGATCCGCGGCCAGAACGTGCAGGCCGCGGCCGGCATCATCGGTGCCTCGCCCAACCTGCACGGCATCGACGTGCAGCTGTCGGTGAACGCGCAGGGCCGCCTGCAGACCGAAGACGAGTTCGGCGACATCATCGTCAAGACGAGTCCCGATGGCGCCGTCACGCGCCTGCGCGACGTCGCCCGCATCGAGCTCGGCGCCGCCGACTACTCGCTGCGTTCGCTGCTGGACAACAAGGATGCCGTCGCGGTGCCCATCTTCGCGGCGCCCGGCTCCAACGCGATCGCGATCTCCAACGGCGTGCGCGCCGAGATGGCCGAGCTGCAGAAGAGCATGCCCGAAGGCGTGAAGTACGAGATCGTCTATGACCCGACGCAGTTCGTGCGCGCGTCCATCGAATCGGTGGTGCACACGCTGCTCGAGGCCATCGCGCTGGTGGTGCTGGTCGTGATCCTGTTCCTGCAGACCTGGCGCGCGTCCATCATCCCGTTGCTGGCGGTGCCGGTGGCGGTGGTGGGCACGTTCGGCATCATGAGCCTGTTCGGCTTCTCGATCAATGCGCTGAGCCTGTTCGGGCTGGTGCTGGCGATCGGCATCGTCGTCGACGACGCGATCGTCGTCGTCGAGAACGTGGAGCGCAACATCTCCAGCGGCCTGTCGCCGCGCGATGCCACGTACCGCGCGATGCGCGAAGTGTCGGGCCCGATCATCGCGATCGCGCTGGTGCTGGTCGCCGTGTTCGTGCCGCTGGCCTTCATCAGCGGCCTCACCGGCCAGTTCTACAAGCAGTTCGCGCTGACCATCGCCATGTCCACGGTGATCTCGGCCGTCAACTCGCTGACGTTGTCGCCGGCGCTCGCTGCGCTGCTGCTCAAGGGCCACGACGCGCCCAAGGACGCGCTGACCCGCGGCATGGACAAGGTGCTGGGCCGCTTCTTCGCTGCGTTCAACCGCGTGTTCCATCGCGGCGCGGACGCCTACAGCGGCGGCGTGACGAAGGCGATCTCGAAGAAGACGATCATGATCGCCGTCTACCTGGTGCTGGCTGCCCTGACCCTGGGCCTGTTCAAGGCCGTGCCGAGCGGCTTCGTGCCGCCGCAGGACAAGCAGTACCTGATCGGCTTCGCGCAGCTGCCCGATGGCGCGACGCTCGACCGCACCGAAGCCGTGATCCGCAAGATGGGCGACATCGTCGCCAAGCAGCCGGGCATCGAGCACGCGATCCAGTTCCCGGGCCTGTCGATCAACGGCTTCACCAACAGCTCGAACTCCGGCATCGTGTTCGTGTCGCTGGCCGACTTCGACAAGCGCAAGAGCGCCAACCTGAGCGCCGGCGCGATCGCGCAGCAACTCAACCAGCAGTTCGCCGGCATCCAGGAAGCCTTCGTCGTGATGTTTCCGCCGCCGCCGGTGGCTGGCATCGGTACGACAGGCGGCTTCAAGCTGGAGCTGGAGGACCGCGGCTCGGTCGGAGTGGCCGGCATGGACGCCGCATTGAAGGCCTTCATGGCCAAGGCCTCCGCCACGCCGGAGCTGGCGGGTTTGTTCTCGAGCTTCCAGGTCAACGTGCCGCAGCTGTACGCCGACATCGATCGCACGAAGGCGCAACAGCTGGGCGTGCCGGTGACCGACATCTTCGACACGATGCAGATCTACCTCGGCAGCCTGTACGCGAACGACTTCAACAAGTTCGGCCGCACGTACTCGGTGCGGGTGCAGGCGGACGCGGCCTTCCGTGCGCGTGCCGAGGACATCGGCCTGCTCAAGGTGCGCTCCACCACCGGCGAGATGGTGCCGCTGTCGGCGCTGATGAAGGTGACGCCGACCTTCGGTCCGGAACGCGCGATGCGCTACAACGGCTTCCTCGCGGCCGACATCAACGGCGGCCCGGCCCCGGGCTATTCGTCGGGCCAGGCCAAGGACGCGGTCGCGCGCATCGCCGCCGAGACGCTGCCGCCCGGCGTCAGCTATGAGTGGACGGACCTGACCTACCAGGAGATCCTGGCCGGCAATTCCGCGGTGCTGATCTTCCCGATCTCGATCCTGCTCGTGTTCCTGGTGCTGGCCGCGCAGTACGAGAGCCTGACGCTGCCGCTGGCGATCCTGCTGATCGTGCCGATGGGCCTGCTCGCCGCGATGACGGGCGTGTGGCTCACGCATGGGGACGACAACGTCTTCACGCAGATCGGGCTGATGGTGCTGGTGGGGCTGAGTGCGAAGAACGCGATCCTGATCGTGGAGTTCGCGCGCGAGCTGGAGTTCGCCGGCCGCACGCCGCTGCGCGCCGCGATCGAGGCCAGCCGCTTGCGCCTGCGCCCGATCCTGATGACGTCGATGGCGTTCGTGATGGGCGTGCTGCCGCTGGTGCTGTCGTCGGGCGCCGGCTCCGAGATGCGCCACGCGATGGGCGTTGCCGTGTTCTTCGGAATGATCGGCGTCACCGCGTTCGGCCTGTTCCTGACGCCCGTGTTCTACGTGCTGCTGCGCGGCCTCACCGGCAACCGGGCGCTGAAGCAGCACGGCGAGATCCCGCACGACGTGGAGGCGCCTGGCGTGAATGTCGACCACGGCCATGGCGGTGGTGGCTTCGGCGTGCAGCCCGTGCTGGCCGCGCCGCGCCATCAAGACGAATGAAGAAGTGACGTGCGCGGCCGCGGCCGCGCACCTCGTCGCAAAGGAAAAATCATGACCTCGTTTCTCAAGACATCGTTGATCCCGTTGGTCGCCGCACTCGTGCTGGCGGGCTGCGCGAGCACCTCCACCTTCGTGCCGACCGCCGCACCCGCGGCGCCCACCGCGTTCAAGGAAGACGGCTCGGCCCGCTTCGCCAACGTCGGCCCGGCCGAGGCGCAGGCGCGCGGCACCTGGTGGAAGGTGTTCTCCGACCCGGTGCTGGACGACCTCGTCACGCGCGCGTCGGCCAACAACACCGACGTGCAGCAGGCCGCCGCCCGCGTGCTCGCGGCGCGCGCGCTGCTGCGCGACGCCAACGCCGACCTGCTGCCGCAAGTCGGCGCGAGCCTGGGCGCGCAGCGCGCCACGATCGCGCCCGGCCTCGGCGGCCTGCCCGGCCAGGCCAGCAACCTCGGCAACGCCGGGCTGTCCGCGTCGTGGGAGCCCGACTTCTTCGGCAAGCTCACGAAGACCCGCAACGCCGCGTCGCTGGATGCGCAGTCGCGCGAGGCCGCGCTCCAGAGCACGCGGCTGATCGTGCAGTCTGACGTGGCCCAGGCCTACTTCGAGCTGCGTGCGCTCGACGCCGAGCGCGAGATCGTGCGCCAGACGGTGGCGGCCTACGCCGACACGCTGCGCCTGACCGAGCGCCGCTACCAGGCCGGCGACGTCGCCGAACTCGATCTCGCGCGCGTGCAGGCCGAAGTGGCCGCGACCAACTCGCAGGCGCTGGCGCTGGACCGCGAACGCGCGTTGCAGGAGCACGCGCTGGCGGTGCTGCTGGGCGAACTGCCCACCGGCTTCTCGCTGGCATCCACCGAGTGGACGGGCGCGCTGCCCGGGGTGCCGGCCGGCGTGCCCAGCACGGTGCTGGCGCGACGCCCCGACGTGTCGGCCGCGCAGCTCGCGATGCAGGCCGCCGAGGCGCGCGCCGGCGTCGCGCGGCTCGCGTGGTTCCCGGACGTCTCGTTGACCGCCAACGGCGGCTACGCGTCCACCGACATCGGCGACCTGTTCAAGTGGTCGGCGCGGGCCTGGGGCATCGGCGCGCTGCTGTCGTTGCCCGTGTTCGACGGCGGCCGTCGTGCGGCCGGCGTGGAGACGGCCAACGCGCAGTGGGACATCGCCGCCGCCAGCTACCGCGAGCAGGTGCTGGGCGCGTTCCGCGACGTCGAAGACCAGCTCGCCTCGCTGCGCCTGCTGGCCGACCAGGCCGGCGCGCAGAAGGTGGCGGTCGACGCGTCCGCGCGGGCGACGGTGCTGTCCGACACGCGCTATCGCAACGGACTCGTCAGCCAGCTCGAACTGCTGGACGCGCGCCGCAGCGAGCTCGCCAATCGCCGCGTCGCGGTGCAGGTGCGCGCCGCGCAATACCAGGCCACCGTCGGCCTGATCCGTGCGCTCGGTGGCGGCTGGGGTGAAGGAACTCCGGCACCGACCGCCGCGGCAACGGCGATGACGAAGCCGGCCTGATCTTCACGCGCGAGGCCGGGCCGCCCCTGCCGGCGGCTTGGTTTCGCGATGCGTCGTATGGTGTGGATCCTGTTGCCTTGCCCGTCGTCCCGATGCCCTCGATCTCGTCTCCGAAGTTCCCGCCGCTGTCCATCCTCGACCTCGTGCCCGTGCAGCAAGGCTCCACGCCCGGCGCGGCGCTGCGCAACAGCCTGGCGCTGGCGCAGCACGCCGACAAGCTGGGCTACACGCGCTACTGGGTGGCCGAGCATCACAACATGACGGGCATCGCCAGCGCGGCGACGTCGGTGGTCATCGGCTTTCTCGCGCAAGGCACGTCGCACATCCGCGTCGGCTCGGGCGGCATCATGCTGCCCAACCACTCGCCGCTGGTGATCGCCGAGCAGTTCGGCACGCTGGCGTCACTGTATCCGGGCCGCATCGACTGCGGGCTGGGCCGCGCGCCGGGCACCGACCAGACCACGGTGCGCGCGCTGCGGCGCGACCCGCGCACGGCCGAGAATTTCCCCGAGGACGTGCAGGAACTGCAGGCCCTGTTCCAGCCGGCGCGCCCGGGCCAGACGGTGCAGGCCGTGCCCGGCGCCGGCCTGGAGGTGCCGTTGTGGATCCTCGGCTCCAGCACCTACGGCGCGCAGCTGGCCGCCGCGCTGGGCCTGCCCTACGCGTTCGCGTCGCACTTCGCGCCCGAGGCGCTCACCCAGGCGATGGAACTCTACAAGCGCCTGTTCAAGCCATCCGAGCAGTTGCAGAAGCCGCACGCGATGGCGGGCGTCAATGTCGTCGTGGCCGACACCGACGCCGAGGCGAAGCGCCTGTTCACGTCGCACCAGCAATCGTTCGCCAACCTGCGCCGCGGCCGTCCCGGCCCGCAGCAACCGCCCATCGACGACATCGACAGCTACTGGTCGCCGGCCGAGAAGCAGATGGCCGAGAACATGCTCTCGTGCGCCATCGTCGGCTCGCCCGAGACGGTGCGTTACGGACTCGAGCGCTTCGTCGAGTTCAGCGGCGCCGACGAGCTGATGGTGGTGTCCGCGATCTTCGACGCGGCCGCGCGCCAGCGGTCGTACAGCCTGCTGGCCGACATCGCCGGGCTCGCGCCGCGCTGAATCGTCCCCGGGATATCCACGTCGCGGCGCGCGCGACGCGCCTCTACAGTCCGGGCATGGACGAATCGGAACGCGACAGCGAAGCGGCCCCCTGGGCCGTGCTGATCATCGGCGCCGGCTTCGGCGGCCTGGGCATGGCCATCGCGCTGGGCCGCGCCGGCGAGCACGACGTGCTGCTGCTGGAGAAGGGCCGCGACGTCGGCGGCGTCTGGCGCGAGAACACCTACCCGGGTGCGGCCTGCGACATCCCGTCGCACCTGTACTCGTTCTCGTTCGAGCCCAACCCGCACTGGTCGCGCGCCTACTCGCCGCAGGCCGAGATCCTCGGCTACCTGCGCCGCTGCGCAGACAAGTACGCGGTGCGCGACAAGATCCGCTTCGGCTGCGAGGCGACGGCCGCGGCGTTCGACGAGGCGACGGCGCTGTGGCGGGTGGAATGGACGGATCCGACCGGCCGCGTGCACGCGAGTCACGCGCGCGCGCTGGTGAGCGCGGTGGGCCTGCTGAGCCGCCCCGCGATCCCGGCCCTGCCGGGGCTGGGCAGCTTTGCCGGCCCGGTGTTCCATTCGGCGCAATGGCGACACGACGTGCCGATGAAGGGTCGGCGCATCGCGGTGATCGGCACCGGCGCGTCGGCGATCCAGTTCGTGCCGGAGCTCGCGCGCGACGCGGCGCGGCTGACCGTGTTCCAGCGCACGCCGGCCTGGATCCTGCCGCGCGCCGACCGCGCTTATACCGAGCGCGAACGCCGCCGCTTCGCGCGCTGGCCGTGGCTGATGGCGGCCCACCGCGCGCTGATCTACGCCGTGCACGACTCGCGCGCGATCGGGTTCACGCGAGCGCGCTGGCTGATGGACCTCGTCGGCGCCCTGCCGGCACGCAAGCTGCTGAGGCAGCAGGTGCCCGACGCGGCGCTGCGCGAGCGCCTGACGCCGCGCCATCCGATCGGCTGCAAGCGCATCCTGATCTCCAACGACTGGCTGCCCACGTTCTCGCGGCCCAACGTCGAGCTCGTGACCGAGCCCATCGAGCGCGTGACGCCCGCGGGCGTGCGCGTGGCGGGCGGGCGCGAGATCGAGGTGGACGCGATCGTGCTGGGCACCGGCTTCGCCGCCAGCGAGTTCCTGGCCCCGATGGAGATCCGCGGTCGCGGCGGCGTGCGCCTGAACGATGCGTGGTCGCGCGGTGCGCAGGCCTGGCTGGGCATCGCGGTGCCGGGCTTCCCGAACTTCTTCATGCTCTACGGGCCCAACACCAACCTGGGCCACAACTCCATCGTCTTCATGCTGGAGTGCCAGATCGCGCACGTGCTGCGCTGCCTGCGCAGGCTGCGCGCGGAGCAGGGCGCCGCGATCGAGGTGGGCGCACCGCCGTTCGAGCGCTACAACGCACACGTGCAGCAACGCTCGCGACAGACGGTGTTCGCCGGCTGCACCAGCTGGTACGTCGACGCGCAGGGCCGCCACACGGTCAACTGGCCGGGCTTCACGACCACCTACCGCTGGCTGACGCGCCATGCGGGCCTGGGCGCCTATCGCGTCAGCGGACGCGCGGCGAGCTGAGCCGGCCGCCGGAATCAGCGTCGACGGCCGTTGCGCGCGCGCAGTGCGGCCGTTGTCGCCCACACGTGCTCGTGGTCGAACACCGAGGCCATTGCCGTGGCCAGGATCATCACGCCGCCGAAGGCCCACAGGCCGGGGCCGGGAATCACGCTGGCGAGGCCGTTGAGCTTCACGAAGGCGACGAGCACGCCCAGCATGAACACCTCCACCATCACCCACGGCTTGACGGCCTGCATCGCGCGCAGCACCACGTCGAAGCCCGGCGCCAGCTGGCCCGAGCGCAGCGGCAGCAGGACATAGCAGACGGCGCCGATCTCGATCAGCGGATTCAGCAGCGTGGTGAACAGCACCAGGCCGCACATGAACCAGGCGCCTTCGTCGTACAGCGTCCAGGCCGCCTCCCACAGCGTGGTGCTGCGCGCCTGGCCCTGGATGTCGATGGCCAGGATCGGGTTCAGGTGCGCGATCGCCAGCACCACCAGGCCGGCCATCGCGAGCGACAGCGGCAGGTCGAACGTGGCGTGGCGCGCGAGGCCCAGCGTGGCGCCGCAGCGGCGGCATTCGTAGTGGCGGCCGGAGGGCACGATGTCGCTGCCGGCATCGACCCTGCCGACGCCGTCGACGCTCGAGCGCCGGTGCAGCGCGTCGCAGTCCTCGCAGGCGAGCAGGTCGTCGCGCAGCGTCGCCAGCGGGATGCGTGGCGCCAGCAGGTCGACGCTGTCGTCGAGCGCGGTGTCCGCCAGGTGGCGGGCGGAGCCGTTGGCGGCGCGCGCGCGCCGGAAGCGCTCGAACATTTCAGGGGCCCGCGACGCAGTCGTGCGCGCGCTCGGCGGCGCTCGCGCGCAGCGCCGTCGCCACGTCTTCGGCCACCAGGCGCACGGTGTCGGAATGCGCGCGCGCCACGCGGTCGAAGCGTTGCTGCGACTCCTCGACGGCGGCATTGGCGGCCGGCGCCGGCCCCGCGGCGTCGCGCACGGCGGTGCGCACGCTGCGGTAGCGGCCGGCGTCCACCGGGCCCAGCGTGGCGTCCGCGGGCAGGCACTCGATGGTCCAGCGCACCTGGTCGCCGATGGCCGGCGCCGGGGTGAGGATCGAGTCGAAGCGCAGCACCTGCACGCGCACGCGCAGCGCCGCCGGGCGGTCGAGATCGGCGCCGCTGCCGGTGCCGGTGGGGCCGGCGTCGGCCCACAGGCCGTCGGGCAAGGCCGCGCCATTGAGGTAGTCCGCCAGCGACTGCGCCACGTCGGCGCCGAGGCCTTGCGTCCACAGTTGATGGTCGTAGATCATCGCGCCGGTGTCGCCGGTGCGCACCACCCACTCGTCGCGGCCGAGCGCGTCGGGCACGGTCACCGGGCCGATGGCCAGCACGCGCAGCGCGTCGCGCGTGCGGGCGGGCGAGGACGCGACGGTGGGGCGCAGCGTGTGGTAGTGGTCGGGCGGCGTCGAACAGCCGGCCATGAGCGCGGCGACGGCGGCGAGCGCGAGCGGCGCCAAGCGGTTCATGGTCATTTCGGATCCTCCGGCTTGCCCTTGAGCAGCGACTCCGGATGACGTTCCAGGTAGTCGGCCAACCCGCGCAGCGACGTCGCGGCCTTCGAGACTTCGTTGAGCGCGTTGGTGGCCTGCGGCCCCACCGTCTGGTCGACCGTGCCCAGCGTCTTGCGCAGGTCGTCCACCGCCTTGCGCGCGTCGGCCAGCGTCTTCTGCGCCTCGGGCACGACGCCCGAGTCCAGGTGCTGCACGAGGTCGTCGACGTGCTTCAGGCTCGAGTCCAGGTCGCCCAGGTCGCGATGCAGGTCGGCGGCGAGCTGGTCGTAGGGGATGGCATCGAGCTTCTTGGCGACCGAGGCCAGCGAATCCTGCAGGCTGTCGAGGCTGCCGGGCGCGGTGGGCATCGTCGGCGGCGTGGTGTGCCAGTCGATGTGCGCCGCCGGCGCGTTCTTGATGAAGTCGAGCGCCACGTACAGCTGGCCGGTGAGCAGGCTGCTGCTGCGCAGCTGCGCGCGGAAGCCGCGCCGCACCATCGGGTCGATGCGCCGGCGCTGATCTTCCTGCGTCATGTCTTCGACGCCCGACTTGTTGATCGTGGGCAGGCGGCGCGGATACACGCGCACGTCGACCGCGATCTTCGGCTCGGGGTTGGCTTCGCCGCCGCTGCCGTCCACCGCGATGCGGGTGACCTCGCCGATCGGCAGGCCGCGGTATTCCACCGGGGCGCCCACAGCGAGGCCGCGCACGGAGCTCGCGAACAGCAGGCGGTAGTCGAAGCCTTGGGAATCGGGCAGCTTCAGCGCGTCGGACTGTTGCGCGTAGAGCGTGAACTGGGTGCGCTCGGGGGCCTCGGGCGGCGTGGCGTCGTCCGGGTCGGGCAGATCCTGGAACGCGATGCCGCCGGCCAGCACGCTGACCATCGACTGCGTCTGCACGTGCAGGCCTTGCGCCCCCAGGTCGACGTCGATGCCGCTGGCATGCCAGAAGCGGCTGTGCGCGCTGACGAAGCGGTCGTACGGCGCCGTGACGAAGATCGTGAAGCGGATGTGGCGGCCGTCCGGCGTCATCGCGTAGGCCAGTACCTGGCCCACCGGCACGCGGCGCAGGTAGATCGGCGAGCCGATGTCCAGCGAGCCGAGGTCGTCGGCCACCAGCGCGAACTCGCGGCCGGGCACGTCGGCGGTGATCGCCGGTTGCACGTCCAGGCCTTCGAACTCGCGCTTTTCCGTCGCGTCGCGGCCGGCGTCCATGCCGATGTAGGCGCCCGAGAGCAGCGTGCCCAGGCCGCTGACGCCGGCGGCGCCGACGCGCGGACGCACGACCCAGAAGCGGGTGTCGGTGACCAGCAGGTTCTCGATGCCCGAGTTGCCGCGCATCTCCGCGGTGACCTCCACCTCGCGATGATCCTTGGTGAGCCTGACGCTGCGCACGATGCCGACGTCGACGTCCTTGAACTTGATGTGCGTCTTGTTGGCCTCGAGACCTTCGGCGTTGTGGAAGTAGATCGTGATCACTGGCCCGCGATTGAGGATGGAGCGCGCGCCCAGACCCAGGCCGATGACCACGGCGATCAGCGGCACCAGCCAGACCAGCCACAGCGAGTAGTGCGCGCGGCGGGCGATGACCGGGCGCGGCAGGTCGGGCGGCGGCGTCGCTCCGGTGGGCGCGGGTTTGGGCATTTCAGCCGGGGCGTCCGCGTGCGGTTCGTCAGGGGCACTCAAGGCGCTTCTCCGGCAGGGTCAGGGAGCTGTTGCGGCATGGGCGCGACCTCGCCCTCCGGCTTGTCGAACAGCAGGCGAGGATCGAAGCTGTGGGTGGCGAGCATGGTCAGCACGACGACCGCGCCGAAGGCCATCGCGCCGGGCCCCGGTTGCAGTTCGGCCAGGCTCTCCACCTGGACGAGCGCGGCCAGCATCGTCACCACGAAGATGTCGAGCATCGACCAGCGGCCGATCAGCTCCAGCACGCGATAGGCCTTGAGCCGGCGCCGGGCCCAGCGGCGGTCGTGGCGCTGCAGCGAGATCAGCAGCAGCGACAGCAGCAGCAGCTTGGTCACCGGCACGATGATGCTGGCGATGAACACGATCACCGCGAGCGGGTACGAGCCGTCCTTCCAGAGGTAGACGATGCCGCTGAAGATCGTGTCGGTCTGGCGCCCGCCCAGCGACGCGGTGGTGGTCACGGGCAGCAGGTTGGCCGGCAGGTACAGCGCGGTGCCGGCGAGCAGGAAGGCCCAGCTGCGGGCGATCGCGTCCGGCTTGCGCGGGTGGACGACGGCGTCGCAGCGCGGGCAGCGCGCGCGTTGCTGCGCCAGCGCCTGCGGCGGCGGCACGCAGACGGCCGCGCAGCCGTGGCAGCGCCAGAGCCCGGCCGCCAGCGCGGAGCAGGCGGGTGGGGCATCGTCGGTTGCGGAGGCGGGGGCAGGTGCTGGCATTCGGTGCGGGTACGGGCCGCAGAGCAATTACGGCGCCTGCAAGAATGCCACATCGCCCGCGGACGTGCGGGCGACCGGTTTCGTCAACGGGGACGGCGTGCGTTCACTGTGCCGAGCCGCCGCTCAGGGACTTCAGCTCGAACGAGCTCACGTACATGGCCGACTGGCGGTCGTAGAACAGGCTGGAGTTGCGCGATTCGCCGGTGTCGGTGTACGGGAACAGCACGTCCATGCATTTCATCGGGCCGCCCACGAACACGCGGTACAGGATCGCGTGGCTGCCGCGGTAGACGTTGACTTCCGGGGTCGCCTGGAAATCGGCCGGCGGCATCTTCTTCTTGGCGTTGTAGTTCTTCCAGATGAACAGCGTGGGCTTGCCGGCGGCGGCGCCGCCGTCGCGCGGCACGTCGACGTTGGTCAGGCCGATCAGGTTGCCGTTGACGGTATCGGACCACGACGTGTTGTACAGGCCCGGCACGTAGTCGCTCATCGGCAGGTCCTTCTGCGTGGCGAGCGACTTCACGCCGTTGGCCACGCGCGGGCGGTCGGCGTTGCAGGTGGGCACGATCGGGCGATCGGCGCCCGCACCGGTCGCGGCGGCGCCGACGGTGCCGGCCGCGAAGTCGGGCGAGCTGGTGAGCGTGGCGGCAGGCACGCCGCCGAAATCGACGAAGCCGGTGTTGGCCTTGGCGGGCTTCTTGCCCTTGGTCAGTGCGGGCGAGGTGGCCACGACCTCGGCGACGGGCGCGTCGCTGGCGCGGTAGTACTGCAGCGTCTGGCGACGGGTGGCGAGGAACTTGTGGAAGGCGGCGTCGTCGGTCAGGTCGACGATCTCGACGCGGCGATTGGCCGCGCGGCCGGCTTCGGTATGGTTGTCGGCGATCGGCAGGGTTTCGCCGGCGCCCTGGAAGTACAGGTTGGCCGACGCGACGCCCTGGCCCTGGAACACGCGCGCCACGGCGGCGGCGCGGCGCTCGGACAGGTTGGCGTTCTCGGTGGTGCTGCCGGTGTCGTCGGTATGGCCGACCAGCAGGATGCGCTTGGTCTTGAGCGTCTCGACGGCGGCCTTCTCGTCGTCGGTGGACGTGGCCGTGAGCCTGGCCGCCTGCTTCGAATACGAGTACTGGTCGGCCACCTCGCGGAACAGCGATTCGGCCTCCGGCGTGAGCTTGTCGGAGCCGGTGGCGAACTGCTTGCCGTTGTCGCGCAACGTGACGGACAGGCCCGCCGTGGCCGTGTCGCTGCCCGCCGTGAACGGCGTGGCCGAGGCCGGCGAGGCGGTGGTGGCGGCGACGGCGGCCGCCGCCGGCAGGTCGCCCTTGGGCACGATCACCGAGGTGACGTTCATCTCGGCGTTGTGCTGCTTGGCAATGGCGAACAGCGCGCAGCGCCGCTGGTCCATGTTGTAGCCGATGGCCGCGCCGATGCCGCCGCCGGCCACCCCGCCCAGCACGCGGGCGTCGGTGGACTTGGTGAATTGCGACGTCACGACCGCACCGGCGACGGCGCCCAGCACGCCGCCGACCACGGTGGCGGTCTTGGCGCAGGGGTCGTCGCTGACCTTGACGCCTGCGATCGACTGCGCGCCGGTGTTCGGGTCGGTGGCGCAGCCGGGGATCAGCAGCAGCAGCGGAAGGGTGGCCGCCAGCGGGTGGCGGAGAAAGCGTCTCGTCGATGTCATGGCGGCGTCTCTTGGATGAGATGTTGGAGTCCTGGGGCCGTCCCTGGCGCAGCATGTGCCCGGCCTGATGTGCTGCGACCTCGATGCCCCGCAGCCTTGCTATTCAATCATGGCTCGCGGCGGGGTGCGATCGCCATTCCGGGGGGTTTCCCTGCTGTCGAGTGGCGGCGACGCCAAACAGCGGCGTATCCGCCACACCTGAATCCGAGCGCGCCACTCGACAAGGGCCGCACGCAGGGCCGCCGGCCGCACAATGGCCGCCACCCACCCGTTTGCAGGAAGGCAAGCCATGACCTCGCGCCGCCGTTTCATCTCGCTCGTTCCCTTGCTCGGTGCCGCCACGCTGGCGCGCGCGCAGGCACCGGCCCCGATGGTCGACCCCAAGGATCCGCAGGCCGTGGCCCTCGGCTACACCGCCGACGCCGCCAAGGTGGACAAGGCGAAATATCCCAAGTACGCGGCCGGCCAGGCCTGCGGCAGCTGCGCGCTGTACCAGGGCAAGGCCGGCGCGGCGTCGGGCCCGTGCCCGCTCTATGCCGGCAAGTCCGTGTCGGCCAAGGCGTGGTGCAGCGCCTGGGTGAAGAAGGCCTGAAGGGCGCTCGCGAGAACGCAGACGGGCCCCGCGCGCGGGGCCCGTTTCTCGTCGGTGCGCGCGTGACGCGCGCGACAACGCTTCAGTGATCGGTGTGCAGGTAGCTGGCCGTCTTGGGCAGGCGCAGGCTGACCAGGAACACGATGGCCATCATCGCGGTGACGTACCAGAAGAAGGCCGATTCGACGTGCCAGTCCTTCAACTGCAACGCCACTACTTCGGCCGAGCCGCCGAAGATCGCGTTGGAGATCGCATAGCCCACGCCGACGCCCAGGGCGCGCACCTGGGCCGGGAACATCTCGGCCTTCACGATGGCCGATACCGAGGTGTACAGGCTCACGATGGCCAACGCCACGCAGATCAGCACCGCCGCGATGACGGGGCTCCCGGCGCTGCCGATGGCCGTCATCAGCGGCACCGTGAGCAGCGTGCCCAGCGCGCCGAACGTCATCATCGACGCGCGCCGGCCGATGCGGTCGGACAGCGCGCCGAAGATCGGCTGCATGCACATGTAGACGAACAGCGTCACCAGCGAGATGTTGGTGGCCGTCGTCTTGGGCATATGCGCCGAGTTGATCAGGAACTTCTGCATGTACGTGGTGAACGTGTAGAAGATCAGCGAGCCGCCGGCGGTATAGCCCAGCACCGTGAGGAAGGCCGCGCGGTGGTCGCGCCAGATCACGCCGAAGCTGCCGGCCTCCTTGCTCTGCAAGTCGGCCTTCGAGGCGGTTTCGTGCAGCGTGCGGCGCAGCAGCATCGCGACGACGGCGGTGATCGCTCCGATGACGAACGGAATGCGCCAGCCGTATTCCTTGAGCTGCGGCTCGTCCAGGAACTGCTGCAGGCAGAAGATCACCAGCACCGCGAGCAGCTGGCCGCCGATCAGCGTGACGTACTGGAACGACGAGAAGAAGCCGCGCTGGCCGCGCAGCGCCACCTCGCTGAGGTAGGTGGCGGTGGCGCCGTACTCGCCGCCCACCGAGAGACCCTGCAGCATGCGGGCGAGCAGCAGCAGCAGCGGCGCGAACAGGCCGATCTGCGAGTACGTGGGCAGGATGGCGATCAGCAGCGAGCCGCCGCACATCATCATCACGGAGATCACCAGCGAGGTCTTGCGACCGCGGCGGTCGGCGATCTTGCCGAACATCCACCCGCCGATCGGGCGCATCAGGAAGCCGATGGCGAACACCGCGGCGGCCTGCAGCAGTTGCACCGTCTCGTCGGACTTCGGAAAGAACGACGGCGCGAAATAGATCGCCGTGAACGCATAGACGTAGAAGTCGAACCACTCGACCAGGTTGCCTGACGAGGCGGCCATGATCGCGAAGACGCGTCGGCGTTTCTCCTCGAAGGTGTAGTGGCCCGGGGTGCCGCTCGCGACTGCGTCCATTCGTTGTCTCCGTCTTTTTGGTCTGCGGGCATTCTGTACCGATCGCCGTCTTTTTGCGCAACGCCGCGGTGAGGGAAAGTGCGTACGGGTCGCCGCATGGCGTGCCCTGGTCCATGGATTGCTGAAGGTCTTGCGCAATCCCGGCACACACCCGGCCCCACCATCCTGAGGAGCATTCCATGCTTGGCACCATTCTTCTGATCGTTCTCGTCCTGATGCTGCTCGGCGCGCTGCCGACGTGGCCGCACAGCCGCAGCTGGGGCTATGCCCCGAGCGGCGTCTTCGGCCTGCTGGTCGTCGTGCTGCTGATCCTGTTGCTGACCGGCCGCATCTAGATTTCCCGACGCCGGCGGACGCCTCTTGCTGCGACGCAGCAGGAGGCGTTTCTACGTCCGCGATGCCGCCGCGCCGGTCGAGGCGGCGTGGTACCTTTGCTGCCGATCCAACGACTCGAGCGGCGTACCCCGCCGCGGCTTTCCAGCCCACTGCCATGGCCATGACGCGCTGCCTCGTCGTCGACGACGACCCCGAACTGCTGCAATCCGTCTGCGACTACCTGCGTCGCTTCGGCCTCGAGGCCGTGCCCGCGGCGACGGCCGCGCAGATGCGTTCGTGCATCGCGCTCGGCGGCGTCGACGTGGTGGTGCTGGACGTGATGCTGCCCGATGGCGACGGCCTCGCGATCTGCGCGGCGCTGCGCCAGCGACCCGAGACGGCGCAGCTGCCGGTGATCATGCTGACGGCCCAGGGCGACCCGCACAGCCGCGTGCTGGGCCTGGAGCTGGGCGCGGACGACTACATCGCCAAGCCGTTCGAGCCGCGCGAGCTGGTGGCCCGCATCAAGGCGGTGCTGCGTCGGCGCGCGCCTGGCGCGGAGCGCGGCGACGGCAGCGTCGAATTCGCCGGCTGGCGCTTCGACCGCCTGAAGCGGCAACTGCTGTCGCCGCAGCGGGTGGTGGTGCCGCTTTCGAGCGCGGAGTACCGGCTGCTCAGCGCCTTCGTCGAACGGCCGCGCCGCGTGCTGACGCGCGACCAGCTGCTGGACGCCACGCGCGGCCAGGGTGTCGTCGTCGCCGACCGCGCGATCGACCTGGCGGTGTCGCGCCTGCGCCAGAAGCTGTCGGCCGCGCAGGACGGCGAGCAGTTGATCTGCACGATCCGCGGCGAGGGCTACATCTTCGACGCCGAGGTCAAGGCCTGATCGATCAGGTCGTGGGCAGCGCGATCGTCGCGCGCAGCCCGCCCTCGGGTCGATTGGACAACGTGAGCGCGCCACCCTGGCGCGCGATCAGGTCGCGTGCGATGTAGAGCCCCAGGCCGCTGCCGCCGGTCAGGCGATTGCGCGACGTCTCCAGGCGGAAGAACGGCTTCATCACGGCCTCGAGCTGCGCCGGCGCAATGCCGGGCCCCTCGTCCTCGATGACGATGTGCACCGCGCCGTCCTGCGGTCGCACGCCGACGTCCGCACGCTTGCCGTAACGCAGCGCGTTGTTGACGAGGTTGGAGACGACGCGCCGCAAGGCCACCGCCTGCACCCGCGCGGGCGCGGGCTCGCCTTGCACGCTGACCGGCTGGCCGAGGTCGGCCAGGTCGTCGACCAGCGACTGCACCAGCGCGTGCACGTCGGTGACCTGGCTCGCCTCTTCGTGGCCCGCGCCGCGGAACACCTCCAGCGCCGACTCGATGAGATCGTCCATCTCGTGGATGTCGGCGATCGAGCGTGCGGTGAGCGGGTCGTCTTCGCTGGCCTCCAGCCGCATGCGGATGCGCGTCAGCGGCGTGCGCAGGTCGTGCGAGATCGCCGCCACCAGCAGCGCACGCGAATGCACCTGGTCGCCGAGCTGGCGCGACATCTCGTTGAAGACATGCGCCGCCTCGCGCACCTCCACCGTGCCGGCCCGTTCGTCGACCTGCGGCGGCGCCTCGTTGCGGGCCAGCGACTGGCCCAGCGTGCGCGACGCCGTCGCGAGCCGGCGCATCGGCGCCGACAGCCAGCGCGCGCCCAGCCACGCGGCCAGGCCGATGATCAGCAGGCGGATGCCGTAGTCCATGGCCACCATCGAGGCCGACAAGCCGATACCGCTCATGGCGGCACGCGGACCGCCGCCGCCGCCGGCGTTCGGAGGCATCGGCGCGGGCCCGCCCATGCTGCCTCCCTGGCTCGGGACCGGCGGCGGCCCACCCGGGCCGTCGTGGCCCGGATCGCCGCGCCAATCCGGCGGCCCACCGTCGCCGGGACGTCCCGACGGCGGTGCCGGCATGCGCGATGGTGACGGCGCGTTGCCGGATGCGGCGGGCAGCGGCGTCGGCGCGCGCTGCGTCATCGGGAACGGCGGCAGCGACGGGAACGTCGGCAGCCGCCCGCCCATGGCCGGCCCGTTGTGCGTGACGACCAGGAACGCCACCGCGTTGCTGACCACCAGCGCCAGCCACATCAACGCGAACAGGCGCTTGAACAGCGTGTCCGCCAGCCATGCCTTCACGCGCTCACCCACCCGCCATCGCCACGACCTTGTCATGCGTGCATTCTGCGGCAGCCCGCGTGCAGGCGATGCGGCGCGCCGGCGCTCAGACCGAGATCCCCACCTGCAGCGCCACCGTGTAGCCATCGGCCACGCTGCCGGTGACGGTGGCCATCTCGGTGCTGGTGCCGTCCGAGAACACCATGTCGGTGGCGAAGCTGATCGCCGCGAAGTTGGTCACGCTCTGGCTGTAGCCGGTGGCGGTGGTGTAGACCGTGGTGCAGACGTCGACCGGGAACGCGAGCTGCGTCGTCTTGAGCTTGTTCGTGTACGAGGTCGCGGTGGTCGTGCTGCGGTAGACCTCGATGTGGATGTGCGGCATGCGGCCGGAGTAGCACGCCGGGAAGATGGTGGTGAACGTGGCCACGCCGCTGGCGTCGGTTTCCTGCACGCCGCGCAGGTAGTTCTGGTCGGTGGCGCCGTACAGCGAGTACTCGCCGTCGCGGTCGCAATGCCACACGTAGATCGCGTAGCCCGACAGGTCGGCGCAGCTGCTGTTCACGTTGACCAGCGTCAGCGTCAGCGTGGTCGGGACGCCGGCCGCGGTGCCGGTCATGCTGCCGAAGCTGGTGCGGATGTCGCTGCGCACGATGCCGGTCAGCGCCAGCGCGTTCGACACCGTGCCGTTGATCGTGTTGGAACCGTCGGCCGGGAACGGCCCCTCGGTCTCCTCGGCGCTGACGACGCAGGTGCCGCTGCTGGTGGACGAGCCGCTGGAACTCGAAGATCCGCTGGAGCTCGACGAACTGCTGGAGTCGCTGGTCGAATCGCTGCTGCCGCCGCCGCAGCCCCAGGCCGTCAGCAGCGTGGTCGCGGCCAGGCCGGCGGCCCCGAGCAGGACGCGGCGGCGCCCGAGGGTGTCGAGGTCGTGGGCGAGGCCCTTGTCGTGATCGTCCATGGCGTGCTTGTCCTTGAGTACTGGCCGCAACAAAGCTTGCGTGAGGCCATTGGACGAAGCGGACGTATCAGGGAGTTAGTCGCTTGGTGTCCGGGCGGACATGTGTCGGAAACTTTTCAGAATGCTGCCGGTTCAGGTGCGGGCCTATACGCGCGCCAGCTCGCCCGCCCGCGCCTCGCCGATCAGCCGCAGCAGTTGGGCCGGGTCGACGGGCTTGGTCAGGTGATGGTCGAAGCCGGCGGCGAGCGCCTGGCTGCGGTCGGCGTCCTGGCCCCAGCCGGTGATCGCCACCAGCGTCGGCGTGTAGCCGTCCGCGCGTGCGCGGATCTCCGCGGCCACCTCGTTGCCGTTGCGGTACGGCATGCCGATGTCGAGCAGGCAGATCTGCGGACGCACGCGCTCATAGGCGAGCAGCGCGTCGGCGCCGTCGTACGCCAGCGTGACGTCGTGGCCCTCGAGCATCAGCAGCGCGGCCAGGCTTTCGGCGGCGTCGCGGTTGTCGTCGGCCACCAGGATGCGGCGCGCCGACGTGGCGCGCGGCTCCAGGCCGTCTGCGGGCGCCGGCGCGCGTGCGGGCGCCTCGCCGCGCGGCAGGCGTACGGTGAACACGCTGCCGCGGCCGCCGCCTTCGCTGCGCACGACGATGGTGCCGCCGTGCAGCTCCACCAGGCCCTTGGTCAGCGCGAGGCCGATGCCCAGGCCGCCGGCGCGGTCGTCGGTGCCGCGCAGCTGCGTGAACATGTCGAAGACGGCGGGCAGCGACTCGGGCGCGATGCCGATGCCGTTGTCGCTCACCTCGATGACCACGTCGTCGCCGTCGAGCGCGGCCAGCAGCCGGATGCGTCCGTTCGGGTCGGTGTATTTCGC